>Ga0187862_10002706_pt1 | contig 17689 bp, 15 predicted proteins | sample June2016WEW_10_1_FD_133003 | JGI IMG/M metagenome (GOLD analysis project Ga0187862, IMG submission 133003) | Peatland microbial communities from SPRUCE experiment site at the Marcell Experimental Forest, Minnesota, USA - June2016WEW_10_150 | ecosystem: Environmental > Terrestrial > Soil >...
AATTCATCTGCTTCCGGTTACATTACCATCGGAGTCGGCAACGGCTTTAACGGCGCCACCACTGACCCGCCAACCGGCGGAGGTACCTATAAGGTGACTTTTACGCTGACGGCGAAACAGTTTAATGCACCTTAAAACATATCAGCTTATATTTGTATGAAAAATTAAGAGATTATGAAGAAGCTAGGACTCATTGCATTAGTTTTAATCGTGACGCTGGGTATTTTAGGGGCAGCCTATGGCAGCTGGTCCCGAATACTGACGCCTACAGAGTATGTCTCCACAGGCACCTTTGGCTGCCAATTCCAGCAGGCAGTTACTAATGATGATGGCACCCCCGGGAATGTACTCGACCCCAGCGCTCCAGGAAGCTGGGCATGGACGAGCGGTACTTTGACTGCCTCGAATTGGTCAGGAGGTCGTAGTTCCGACAATATTGCCTCCACCACAGTGAGCGGGGCTACTACCCAAACACTCACAATTAAGATGAGCACCACTTTTGTAGGATATTGTAGTTCTATTGGCTGTACGATTAAAAATACCGGAACTGTTCCGATGAAAGTTAGTACCGTGACCGCGACCGTAATGCCTCCGACCGGGCGTTCCGCCAGTGATGTTAGTGTCTCTTTTACCGGAGCTCTGGTTGCGAATACCCAGATTGCAGCGGGAAGTGAAGTTCTGGGTGCCATCTATATTGTATGGAACGGCGTTCCCAGTACGGCCTCAACTTATGGCTTAACAGTGACCATCAGCAATATACAGGCGGTTCCATAGATGAAAAAGATCGGAATAATTTGTCTGGTATTATTACTTGCCATGGGCAGCCTGGGGATAAACTATGCGAGTTGGTCCAAAAATTTGACGATAAGTGGAACAATGGTCACGGCCACCGACCTCGGTGATACTACCATCGAAACTAACGCTGGAACCCGTAATACAGGTTTCATCGAGGCCTGGGATGAATTTTCAACGACAAAATCTTACACGATTACCGCTTTTATGCTTTACCAGAGATTGACCGGGGGAAATGGGAACATGCATGTCGGCCTGTACTCCGGAACCGCCACCGCGCCAACGACGCTGGTAACCGGTTCGGATAGCGGCTCGTTGACAGTATCAAGCGCGACGGGCTGGGTTACGTATTATTACAGTACCCCATTCACTCTGCCGGCCGGAACTTATTGGATAGTTTTTACATTTAGCTCAACTACATTACCCGGTGGGTGGAATGCCCGTAATACGACAGGGACTCATATTTACAAAAGCGGTTTTACTTTCGGGGCGCTGCCTGCAAGTTGGCCCAGCGGCTCAACTACAGAAACCAACGGCCCAACATCAATGTATTTTATAGGGTACTAAGTTAGAACTAATTCCCTGTCCGCCAAATGACGAAACAGGCGCAGCTTAGAGAGAACAATGAATTTGAAACTGATTAAAAAAACAGGTGCGGTAATTGCAATGGCGGTTGTACTGGCGGCGGCAGCCCTCGGGACAGGCTATGCTGCACCTGTTCAGAAAAATACTGCCTCCGTCACGCCCAATCAGGTTCCTCTCAGTCTGTGCACTTTTTCGTGGGTACAATCCAACGACGACGGGACTGTCTCCAATCATGACGGCTATAGCCCGGTTGACCCCGGCGGGAACACCGGCAATGACCCCCAGGCGGCGCAGTCGCCGGGAACCGTCTGTGCCCGGTCCGCCGTGAACACCGCGGCTACTACCGCGGTCACCACCGCGAACACTATCACTTTTCACTTGAGTAATGCCTATCCCGGCTACCATCCCACAATTTTCTTCGGGCTCAACAACCAGTGGGCGACACCGGGTGTTGTCAGTTCGATTACCTTTATCAACCCCAATCCCTCTTTGCTGACAATGACGCTCCACGGCATCACCAATAATCAGGCCGTCAACGCTGGTTCCGAACTCGTGGGCGCGCTGGATATCGCCGTCGGCAACATCCCGCAGAGCGGCAGCCCCAGTTACAGCCTGTCAGTGACAATTGTGGTGACGCAATCGGGGCCGGCGCTGAGTATCAACCCTGTTTCTTTACCCGACGGGCAGCTAGGCATCACATATAACCAGACACTGAGCGCCGCCAACGGCAATCCCCCTTATAACTGGTCGGTTGTCTCCGGCGCTTTACCCGCCGGCCTGTCGCTGGATGCGGCAACGGGCACCATTTCCGGCACCCCGAATGCAGCCGGTACCTTTAACTTCACCGTCTCGGTAACCGATAGCTCGGGAAGTTCGGTCTCTATTTCCCTGTCCATTACCATCCCTTCACCTGCACTGCCGCCGGCCACAACCACGACCGCTGCTCCGGTAATAGCAACGGTTGTCGTCATCGAGCCTGCAGCCACAACCACGACAACAACACCGGTGGTAACGCTCAGCGCCCGGATTACCACCACAGGCACTCCCACCGCATCATTTGTCACTACAACTGCAACAACGGGGGCAACAACAACATCTCCGGCCACCACGGCCGCATCAACAAAGTGGCTGACATCAAACTGGTGGTGGCTGGTCATCATCATCCTTCTCCTGGCCGGTCTCGGGTTAATCCCGGCTTTCATTCTTTTCAGAACGCGAAGGAAGAAATTGCTGGATTTTATGATTAAGCGCTTGACCGAAGGGGCCACCAGACAGCAGTTATTCGAAAGCGAGGTTAGGCCTTTTATTCAGGCAAATCATCTTCCATCCTATTCCGACCGCGATATTGAAACAATGTTAGATTGGGCCATAAAAAACTACCCGAAGCATTAAGGTGTTTCATCAGCCGCTTTAAGTTTCGCCGCGATTCCGCTTACCTGAGCGCAAATCTATGTTAAGATAGGGCTATGATTGGGTTTTTACTGGTTGGGCTGCTGGCTGCGATTTATCTGATAATCAATCTGGTTTTGCCGCACATCGGGCTAAACCCGCAAATCGCGACTTATCTCATCCAGCCGCTGCTCTGGGGAACCGTCATTGCCGCCGTTAAATTCATGCCGGACTACCGGCCGCTGGGGAAAAACAGCAAAAAGAGTGTTTTTATCCAGTTCGCCCTGGGCATGGCCGCAATCCAGATATTATTTTATATTGTCGGCGGGCTGTTTTCCGGTTTCGGTAAGAGTCCTTCATCATTTACTCCCCTCGGTATTTCGGAAAACATCTTCTATGTCGGCATGATGCTCATCGGCATGGAATTAAGCCGCGCCTGGCTGGTCACACAATTCGGTAAAAAAAATACTTTTCTGGTTATCCTGTTCGCGACTTTGCTCTTTACCTTCATTTCAATTCCTTTCCGGCAGATTACCGGATTCCAGCTTAGAATTACCTCCAGTAACCAGGTGATTTCTTCCTGGCTGCCGCTGTTGGCGGAGAACCTGGCCGCTTCACTGTTAGTGCTGATGGCCGGAGCGGAAGCTTCTTTAGCATTCCGGGGTTTGCTGGCCGCTTTCTGGTGGCTGTGCCCCATCCTGCCCAACCTTGACTGGGCAATGAAGGGACTCATCGGCACCATCATCCCGGTAATCGGCATCGTGGCGATTAATAATTACTATGTGCAATATGCCGCCCGCGGCAGGTCCCGAAAAAGGGCCAGAAACACTTCCATCCCGGCCGGCTGGATAATTACGACGATTATTGCGGTTGCCACCGTCTGGTTTGCTGTCGGGGTCTTCCCTGTCAAACCTTTCCTGGTGCCCAGCGGCAGCATGGTGCCGGTGATCAGTCCGGGTGATGTGGTGCTCATCGCCCCGGTAAATGCGGATGCCATTAAAGTCGGCGAAATTATTGAATACCGCAGTGTGAAAGAGAATATTAACATTGTACACCGGGTTATCGAAATCACGGGGAATGTGCCGGACTTGTTTTTTATTACCAAAGGCGATGCCAACAATTCTCCTGACCCTGACCCAGTCTCAACGCAGGCGGTGATGGGCCGGGAAATCATTGTCGTCCCTAAAATCGGCTGGCTGTCCATCGCGGTTAAAAAACTCCTGTCCGGCTGACGGTTGGTATATAATAATATCCATTGGCAGGCAAATTTTTACCTCCGTGGAAAAATGAAAGAGTGCAAAAATAAATGAGCAAACCCAATATCCTCAAATCATTAATGGTCGCCGCCGGCGTCCTGTTGATTTTATCTCTGATTATGGCTGCGGTCGCAATTTCCAAACCCGTCCGTTTAAATCAGAAGTCCGCGCTTGTCAGCTATGCGCAAAACGGCCAGTTTAACTACATCGTTTATCTCAGACCGTCCGACCTTTACGGTTCCGCGTCCGCGGCTCCCGCGATTGTGTCTGAATTTCCCCAAAAAGTGGTAGGAAAAATCGCTTTTGCGTATACATTCCAGCCGGCAGCTGCCGATGTTTCCGGAACTGCCCGGGTAGAAGCTGCTCTGGAGAATCCGGGTATCTGGCAAAAGACACTGTTACTGGCCCCGGATACCGCCGTCAGCGGCAGCTTTACGCTGAATTTCTCGCTGGATATGTCCCAGGTCAGTCAGATTTTCACCGCGATTGAGACCGAGACCGATATTTCAGCAACCACCGAGGATGTGGTGATTAACGCCTATTTCCAATCAGGTGCGAATATCACCGTGCAAAGCCTTCCGATAACCATCGCTAATAACCTTATCTCAATACCTGATGCTTTAAGTTCGTCTCAGGATGCCGGGACCGGTCAGTTTACCTATAATATAAATCCGGTAATCCCCGAAATCCAGACGACAGATACTGTCTACCCCTCTTTTAATCTGACCGGCGAGCAGCCTCTGCCCACAATAACCACACCCATCATCCTGCAGCCGGGCCAAACCGACTTTGTTAACCTGGTTGATAAAATGGACGCCGGTTTCGCTTATCAGTTCCAGGCCGATAAGCCGGTGCAAAACTTACAAATCAGTGTTGACATTACGGCCGACCTGACAGCGGCGCAATCCTGGTCTAAGAGCTTCGATTTATTGCAAACCACAGAAGATGGAAATTTCAACCTTGATTTCCCAATTGATATTGCCGGTTATAACGCCCTGATACAGGCAATCAATTCGGAAACAGGCGCTGCGCCCACTTCTTATAGTCTGACCGTTACGGCAAACATCCATGTCACCGGCGACACATCCTACGGCCCGATTGACGATACTTTCGCCCCGGCCCTAGCCGGCACGATTACCGGCAATGTTCTCGATTGGTCTCAAAATCTGTCGACCGGTAAAACCGGTGCGATCACCCGGACAACACTAATTGATAATAAATTTATCGGGCTTGCCGTTCCGGCGGCGATAATTATCTTCAGTTTACTCGGTCTGGTTTTCTTAGTCCTGCTTATCATCCTCGCAGTAACCTGGAATAAGCATCGTGAATCGGGATTTTCCATCTTTAACCGGGAGATTCAACAGATTCATAAAAATTACGGCGCCCGGATTGCGGAATCGTCTGACGATGCGCCCGCTGCCGACAAAAATCCGGTGGGAATGAATTCTATCGGAGATTTGATGAAAATCGCCGATGAATTAGGGAAACCGGTAGTCCACCAGTCAACCGGCCCGTCTGCCGATTTCCATCTGTATTATGTCATTGACGGCAATACCCGCTACCAGTATTCGGTCTTCAAAGATAAGTCAAAATAGAAAACAAAGCCATTTCGTGGAAAGTGGTATTTCCCCCCGACTTCCTTTCACCTATTTATTCGGCATTTTTTTCGTTTTACTTTCGAAAAGACGGATTACTTTTTCCCGCAGGTAGCGTTGAACGTATGAATTCACCGTAAGGAAAAGGCCCCATCCGGTGCCTGCATTCACAGACGCCCGGATGGAGCCTCATTGTCCGGATAAAATGACGAGTGCTACGCACTCGCGGTCATGTACCCTAAGCTTTCATTGGAACCCGCGCATAGGGTTCAGGGTAAATCACCGGCCCGTGGTCGCGGGACGGTAGAATTATTGTTGCGCCGCCGGTGACGGTTACCGCGCCGGTTTGATTGATACTCTGGACATCAATGTCCACGCAGTATTTCCCCTTATCGCAATACTTATTTATTACCTTTCCTTTACTCCAGGTGGTGTCTCCAATCATATTCATCTTCCGGATTTGCGTGCTGAATTTCCACAGGAACCCATCGTCGCCCATCCAGTTGGTAAGCATGATATAACGCCAGGCCTCGGTCTGCTGCCCCACGGCAACCTGTCTGGGGTGCGCTTCGGTGATTTTGTGCCCCGGCCCGTAATCCCTAACCTGCCCTTTCAAATAGCCCTGGCCGAATTCCCATTTATTGACCCCTTTCCAACCGGGGGACGGCGGCATCTTCTCCCACATGATGCGGGTCAACCGCTCCGAGATAAAATGCGCATGTCCGGCCGCATGCCAGGCGGTCAATTCAGCCTCGTTCAGCGGTCCGCGCACTACCGGCGTCAATTCATCGCCCACCTTCACATCTTCCCAATAGCGGGGATTCGCGCCGCGTATCTCTTCCCGGTCCTGCGCCGCGTAAATTTCTTTCATCTCCTCTACGGTATACTCCGGCATTTTGACTAGGTCCGTTTTCCCGAAGATATTCAACTCTTCGGCTTTTTTCACATCAAACCATTGTTCGTAACTGCTGTAGCCGGCAACCAGTTCACCGCCCTGACGGTAATAGTCGGCTTTTTCGTAAGAAAGCACTTTCCGCCCGGAATATTTACTGGGCATTACTTTGTTTTCCGCGGGGCATATTACCCGGTAGGTGAAGGTATCGCCCACGCACACCGGCCGAAACCATTCCCGGTCGCAGCCCGAATACATTCCGTCGACGCCCGCAATTACCGGACCGTGGTCCGGAGGTGACTGCGCATAGCAAATGGTGTACAGGTAGTTTGGCGGTGCAATCATACATTTATACTTGGTCTTCTTAGCGTACTCCGGGTTACGGAAAAGCGGATTTAAATCGCCTTCGCCGTTTACGAAAATTCGTATCCCGTCCTGGGTCACGTCCCGGTTAAGCGTGTTGTCGCTTAAAATGTTACCTTCGAACCCCGGCCCCCGCGCGCGGAAATCTTCACTGGTGAAAACGCGTCCCACCAATTTTCCCCACTCTTTCATCAACTGGTCAATCGGGTCTAATTTCTCTTCAGGCATTCCTTTTTCTCCTCATTTTTATATTATTGAAATCCGTTTACTTATCCTAGTCTAAAGTGCAGTTAACAGGCATCTCTCTTTAATTTTCTGCCGCAAAATGGCAGCTGTTAAATCATTTTAGTCGTTTTTATCGTGCATCTGCAAGTTTGGAAAGCACCGTTTATTGGAAAACGGGTTTATGGGCACTATTGGGAGATGGCGCAAACGCATCTCAGCCTGAATCTTTGAAACACATGGCAAACCAATTGGTTAATAACCAATAGTCCGGGGAGCCCCCGCTTGAGAAGTTGTGAGCGGATTAATATCTTAAATTTTGTTGCCAATTTCCCAGCCGGCTGCAGTTGCGTCCGGAATTATTCCGGGACTGGCACAATCACCGATAGAATAAATTTCCAGCTCCTTGCCGCTGAGCTTATTCATAATATCCAGATTCGGAGCCAGCGGTATCGCAGGAATGATTTGATCGGCCTTCAGGATTTGTGAATTATCGTCTTTGATAATATTCAATCCGTTCGGAGTTATTTTCTCAAGTTTTACACCGCCGATTAATCGAACGCCTTTCTTCCTGAACCAGTAAAAAAGACGGTTTTTTCTCTCAGGATACATCGACCGGCCCAGTTCCAGTTCGGTATCGACGATTATCACCTTTCTGCCCCGCTTGGTCAGAAATTCTCCCAACTGGCAGCCTTGTATCGCGCCGCCGATGATAATGACTTCTTTTCCAATTGGCATCCAGATTTTAGTTAACGCTCTTAAACGTTTTGGGCCGATAAATCTGATAAAAAATCTTAAAACCTGATAAAGGTCAGCGCTTTGCGTCACATTGCGCCCATTGATTCCGGCTACATCAGGAAGTATCGCAGTTCCGCCTAACGCCAGCACTAAAACATCCGGTTTGATTTTATCAATATCCGCAGGCGTAAATTCCCTGGAAAGAGATACGCGTACACCCTGTTTTTTAATCTGCACTTTGAAAAACCGGATAAAACCCGGCAAATCCTCGAGTTCAAATCCCTTGACCATTGAGGCAAGCGGCAAGGAACCTCCCAGGTAATGGCCTTTCTCAAAAAGCATCACCTCGTGGCCCCTCATGGCGGCGACCCTGGCAGTTTGCATACCGGCCGGACCGCCTCCTACCACCAATACCTTCTTTTTGGTTTGTGCTTTGGTGACTTCATAGCGCTCTCTTCCGAAAGAAGCATTGATCCGGCAGTGCCGGGGTTCATTGTAACTTTTGTTGCAGTTATTGCAATGCGTGCAGAGTGCAATATCCTCAGGTCTTCCTTCCATTATTTTTTTCGGGTATTCCGGGTCGGCGAAAAACCGCCGGTTGATACCGATTAAGTCGGCTTTGCCATCACGCAGCGCTTTTTCTCCGAGGTCCGCATCCAGCCCGCCTACGGTCATAACGGGCACTGTAACCACGCTTTTTACTATCGCCGCTAAAGGTACATTTGCCCCAAGTCCTCTTCTGCTCCAGTCCATTTGTTTCGGGAATTCTTTTACCGGAATTTGAGGCTCCGGGTAAAAAAGCACATCGTGACAGAAAGACCCCTGGTGCATACCCAGCCAGTGCGACCTGATGTGCAGGGAATTTGCACCGGCATCCTGGAGTATCCTGGCGATTGTTTTCGCTTCGTCAGTATTTATTCCTTCTTCACCGGCGCCGATTTCGAGGGCATTCATCAATATCTGGACCGGGAAATCCTGTCCTACCCTCTTTTTTATTCCATTTAATATATTCACGATAAACCGGGTCCGGTTTTCTATATTTTGTGCGCCGTACATGTCACTGCGTTTATTCCAGAAACGCGATAAAAACGAGTTACCCAGATGATCCCCCGCGGTATTAATTTCAATACCATCAAAACCTGCCTCGGCTACTCTCACTGCGCCGGCGATGAATCTTTCTGTAATTTCTTCAATTTCTGCAATGGTTGCCGCTTCGGGCGGTTCCTCTTCGGCGGCTTCATCAAATGCCGACCTTAAATTACCCAGGGTAACAGCCGAGGCGGCAATTCTTTTAGCCCGGAATTGCTGGTTAACCAGATTCCCGCCCCAGGCCCCACGGTGGTAGAATTGGACAAATGCCGGGCAATTATGTTGATGGATTAATGCTGTGAGTTCACGTATGTCATTAATATATTTATCGTCATCAACGCGAAAACGCCGGTCGCCGGTCTCCGCCAAAGGCCATTCCATCGCTGGTGTTTCCACTATTACCAGGCCTGCGCCGCCCTTCGCCACGGCTTCATAAAACGCTTTTGCCAGGGTGCCAATCCGATGTTCTCCGGACTCGAATAAATAAGTCTGCGCGGCTGTTTTTACAAAACGGTTTTTCAGCTGGACTTTCCCGATTTGCGTCGGTTCGAATAACTTTTTATATTTGCTATTGGTCATGATATTTCTCCCTTGTTTAAAACTTACGATGAGGGGAAATGAGTATAAATAAATCCTTTATTATTCAACAAACCGGATAACTATTTTCTCGCCTGACAAAGAGGATTAATCTCCAAGTTACGCTTTCTTAACAATGTCAGCCGACTTGAAGATATCAATGTCACCCTGCAGCACAACTTTGCCAACCTGCAACGCGTATCCTTTCGTAGCCACCCTCAGAGCCAGCCCTATATTTTGTTCAACTAAGAGCACTGTGACTCCCGTTTGATTAATATTTTTGATTATTGGCACCAGCTCATCAACCATAATGGGAGAAAGCCCCAGCGAAGGTTCATCCAATAACAACAGTTTTGGTTTGGCCATTAAACCACGGGCAATCGCTACCATCTGCTGTTCACCGCCGCTTAAAGTTCCCGCGCTCTGGTTGCGTCTTTCCTGCAACCTGGGGAAATGTTTGAAGATTTCATCCAGGTCATTCTTGATTCCGGCCCTGTCTTTGCGTAAACTGGCACCCAGTTCAAGGTTGCTCATCACCGACAGAGATGGAAACAACCTTCGGCCCTCAGGGACGTGAACGATGCCCATTTTAACAATATTGGTAGGGCTGAGACCGTCTATCCTCTTGCCGGAAAACCATATTTCGCCCGAATTGATGCGCACCAGTCCCGACAGTGCTTTCAAAATCGTACTTTTGCCTGCACCGTTAGCGCCGATCATCGTGACAACGGTCCCCTCGTCAATTTCTAACGAGACGCCGCCCAATGCCATCGCTTTGCCGTAATTTAGCGATACGTTTTTAATGTTGAGTATCATGTCCGCTACCCAAATAAGCCTTAATTACTTCAGGGTTCTCTTTTATCTCCTGAGGCGTCCCCTCGACAATTTTTTGCCCGAAGTTTATTACTACCACACGGTTACATATTTCCAATATTTTCATATTGTGCTCGACTAATATTATTGTTACCCCCAGTTGAGAAGTTCTTTTTATCGCCTCGATGGTATTATCGATTTCGTCGGGGTTCATCCCGGCGATCGGCTCATCCAGCAGCAATAATTCCGGTTTAATTGCTAAGGCACGCGCGACGCCCAGCATTTTTTGATAGCCGTGAGGCTGATTTTTAGCCAATTCGTTTCTTACTTTATATAATCCGACCAGTTGTAATATTTCCAGTGATTGTTCCAGAATATATGCTTCATTTTTACGATATACAGGAGTATTGAAAAAAGTATCGAACAAGTTTGAGCGCGGCCGAATTTGGAATGAAGATATTACATTTTGCAATACCGTGAAATTGGGGAACAGGGGATTTAATTGAAACGTACGGCCGATTCCCAATTCTGCAATAACATGCGGTCTTTTACCGGTAATATCTTTTCCTTTAAAAACAACTGTGCCTTTAGTCGGTTGTATCACGCCGGTTATCAGGTTGAACAAAGTGCTTTTACCGGCACCGTTTGGACCGATTAAACCCAATACTTCACCGTCGTTGACCGTAATGTTCATGCCGGAAACGGCGGCCAAACCGCCAAAATTTTTGGTTAGCCCTGATATTTCAAGAATCATCGGTTTGTACTTTTACCTTTTTTCTTTGATAACGTGTTCGGATCAGCCGCGGTATGCTCACCAGCCCGTCGCGAAAAGCAAAGATGACCGCAAACAATACCGCCGCTGAAACAAACGGAGTATATTGTTTTAGCCCGCTGAAATATTGCGGTATCAGGAACAGTACTGCGGTTCCGATGATGGGGCCCGCAAAATCGTTCGTCCCGCCGATCGCGACATATATAATCATCCAAAGCTTCGCAGTCGTATCAAAAGAACTGGGTGAAATCGTGACGTTATAGTTTGCGTACATTCCGCCGGCCAAACCGACGAAGAAACAGCCGATCGCGACCGCGATTACCCGGTATTTTACTTCGCTAATACCCACACTGCTTGATACCAGATAAGATTGGTCGATAGCCTTTAAATTCCAACCGATGCGACAGGACTCGAATCTGTAAAGAATTGCCAGGCTGATAATCGTTAATGCTAAAAAGACGTAATAATAGGGCACTTTGGAACCGGTGCTAAACAGAGTTGGAATTGAGGTGATTCCGGCCAACCCACCCGTTAATTTTCCCAGCGATTCAATACCCTGTAACAAACCGACGCCAAAAAACAGGCTGATCATGGCGTAATAAAACGCCTTTAATCTGGCGAAGGGAAAACTGATTGCTATCCCTACACACATTGATACCAATGCGGCAATAATCAGTGCCAGCCACGGCGATAATCCCACATGTTTTGAAAGCACCGCCGAAACATAGGCGCCAAGCCCCAGGAATGCCGCGTGTGCTAATGGAATTTGCCCTGATGTCATGATAAATCGCATACTGGCCGCGGCAATTATATAGATTAATGTCAAAATAAAGAGATGCAGTATGTAGGGGGACTTAAAAATCAGCGGAAGGCAGGCCAAAAGACAGATTACCGCGCCGTAACCGATTGCCGGAATCAGATTTTTACGGTGTGTGTTCGAATTTGGAGCAGCAATCATGGACCCCTTAACTACCATTATCCTCTTACTTCCTTGCCGAATAACCCCTGGGGTTTGAACAGTAGAATGATAATAATAATCAGCATCATTATTGCCTGAGTCGCTGTACCGCTGACCATTATCGGTAAGACAGCATCCAGGGTACCGACGATGAGACCCGCAAATAAAACGCCATTAATACTCCCAATACCGCCTAATACCAGTATTTCCAGTACTTTAATCATAATGTCCTGTCCCATGTAAGGCGTCAGGCTTAAATAGGAACCCATCAGCGAACCGGCAAGTGCCGCCAGAGCGCAGGCGATGACACAGGCGAGCGCAGAAACAAAGTGTACATTGATGCCCTGTAAAACAGCTCCTTCCAGGTCCTGCGCAACGGCGCGCATTTGCAGCCCCTGTTTTGTTTTATTAATAAATAACAGAACTAATACCAAAAGGCTGATACCAATTAAAAATATTACCACCCGTTCCCAGCTAATCGAAACAATCCCGACTCTGAAGATACCCTGCACGAACGGCGGCGTAACCTGGACAATAAAGCCTTGCGATACCGAGACGCCATTTTCCAGCACGGTAATAATGCCGATGCATACAACGATTATTTGGTTGATATTACCAAAAAATGGGCGGAAAGCAAACCGCTCCATGAATATTCCGAATAAACCCACGGCGGCCACGGCAATCAGCATTGCCAGCCACTGATTCATCCCCACCGCTGTTGCCAGAAAGAAGCAGATATAAGCGCCAATCATGTATATCGCGCCGTGGGCGAAATTTAAAATCCCCATGATGTTGAAAAGGAAAGTAAAACCAAGCGCCAGTAAAATATACATCGACGATAATACCAGCGCATTTACAATAGAGGCAATGATAAGCAAGATGGTGGCTTCCGGCATTAATGACTCCTTGTCACGTTGCTCACTATCGAACCGGGGGGAAATTTCCCCCGGTTCGATATCTTGTTAAAGCGTAACGCTATGGGACCAGAGCCGGTTCCCATGTTTGGAAAGTCGGGACACCGTTGGTAATAGTAGTGATGGGTAATTGATAAGACACGGCTTGATTAATACCAAAAGTTTTCAGACCGCTGATGGTGCCGGGCCCGTACAAAGTTTGGATACTGGTCATGTTCGAGAAAGTATTTTTTAGTACCGCGGGATCAAAGCTGTTCGCCTGATTCAAAACATGTCCTAATTCCCAAATGGGATTAGCATATTCCAGGGTGACTAAGGGGGCATTTGAATTGCCGACCAGGAGTTGGTACCGTTGTATCATCTCCGTCAAAATAGCCGATGGGTTAGGGCAGCCGATGTAGGCGGCACTGCAATCAACAACATTGGTGGATTCTGTTGTTCCGGCAACTTTAATATTGTCGGTGGGAATCGTGCTGTTACAAATCACAAAAAGCATATTGCTGCCGGCGTCGCGCACGTCTTTGAGGATAGAGCCGTTCGGTAATGCGATTCCAGAGCAGCAAATTACTGCGTCCGCCCCGGTGGCGATAATTTTTGCGGCGTAGGGGCTGAAATCAACAGCGCTGTTGTTGTAACCGATGATGCTGCCTGCGACCGTATATCCGGCAGCCTGGACCATTTTCTGCACCGCCGCACCGAAATAGGGGATCGAACCGTCGTCAGGCATCGCCAGCGCTACGGTCTTGACATTGGGATAGTTTGCCTTTAAATACGCCAATGCGCCGGTGAAATAATTGATACTTGCGGCTTGGCCGAGGAAGGTGTAGGTGGTGGTTGCGTCCATTTCCCCCGGCTGCATCGTGCAATAACCGGCAATGTGCAATATTTTGTTCTGTTCGCATAAGCCGGATACCGCGGAATTGAAGTATGCATCAGGGCCAATAATGATTTTAACGTTATCGTTAAAAATCAGTTTGTTCGCTGCCGCTGTCGTACCGTCCAGCGTACTCTGCCCATCTTCGACCACGAGTTTGAGGTTATAGTTCTGACCGCCGACAATAACGCCGCCGTTTTCGTTTACCATATCGACTGCTATTTGGGCTTCATTTACTGTCGCTGTATTGTAGGAACCTAAAAAGCCTGTTAATTCCGCCAGCAAGCCTACCGTATACGTTTTGATAGGCTGTACAGTTGTGGTGGTAGTGGTGGTGGTCGTGGCAGCTGTTGTTGTGGCTGTTTTTGTACAACCGGCTAAAGACATGAACACCAGGAATGATGCCAGTAGAATTGAAGTTAGTACTAGTGGGTAACTGATTTTCTTCATTCGTTTCTCCTTTTTATTTTATGAAATGTATTTGTGCTTGCCTTCAGGCTGACCCCTGAAATGAACATTTACTCCGGTCGTATTTATTTATCTAATACGCGCGTTTTATTTCAGCCAACAAATACCTCGACCTTTCGCTGCTATGGAGATTCTGACATTATTCTGATTACTTAACCAGACCTGATGGTTCTTTTTAATGAACCTGAAGTACTAATTTTTTGAACTAAAAGTACTAAAACATAAAGTGCAGCAAACAGAATAATGAATGTGTTGAAAGTTAGTCGTCGCTAACGGTGTCAATGAAACTCTCGAGAGCGGGATGATGCTCCTGACCGGGTTAGGGGAAAATGGGACGTTGTAATAGTTTTCAGCCGGGTTGCATAATTTATTTATTATATCCCATCGTGATAAAGTGCCTTAGCCGCCGAGAATCAGGAGTAAAACTATCCCTTTCCCATCAGGAATAGTATTTCGGATGACCGCTACGGCCTCCTCATCACGTACGTCATCTCTCTGGTGTCGATTCCGTCCAAGAAGATACTAATATTTTCTTCATTGGCAGGGTACGGAGATGCGAAATGCTAAAATTTTTATTTTTGCTGTTAGTCCCTCGCCCGCTTTGTTTCTTGTATATAATGCCCTGGAACATATTTCACATATGCACCAGTATGCATACAATTACACATTACAATAATATATCTAATATATCTAATGTTATATCGTATAATGCAATCCGCCCCAACTATAAACACGTAATTTTAAATGTCAAACGTTACCAAGGCCGGTATACAAAGCGTAATTGTCGAAATTCTAACAAAGCCTTGTGTCAACATACTGACAAAAATCACGGTGATTATTATTGTTCCTGTATGATGTCAATTATATTAATTCATGCAAGTATTTATTGTGGTATAATACTTGCATGAATTATAAGACAATGCAATTCAGATTCGCCGGTATTGAGCAGGATTTTCCTAATGAAGAATCTTGCCTTGAATGGCTAAAAAACAAGCTATACCCTGAAGGCATAATCTGCCCCATTTGCACCAAAGTTACCAAACACCATAAAGTCTCCAACCGACATTCTTTTGCGTGTGATAAGTGCGGGCATCAGGTGAATCCGGTAGCTGCAACAATCTTACGCAACTCCCGTATCCCACTAAAGATATGGTTTAAAGTTATACAACGGATGTCCAAGGCAAAAAATGGTGTATCCGCAGACATAATTCAAAAAGAATATGGTTTGACCTATTGGAAAGCAAGGCACATGGTCTCAACCGTTGAGAAGTGCTTTAATGCAAATGGTTCCATGCTTGCCGGTGGCACCCAACCCAACGAAACTAACACCGGTAGCATGCTGCCTGATGTATCTAACATCGGAGTTCGAAAACTTCAAGTCAAAACGGATTTATCGCCTATAAAAAATGAGGAGAATCACGCCAGAAACCTGAGTAAGCGGGACAGAACTGCAAGGTTACTTTACCTGCAGATTTTGTTATGGCATCATTCCCAGGGCATCGACGTAAAAGAAATTGCCCGCAGTTGCGCCACGAGCTTACGCACAACTTATCGTGACTTAGCCGCTCTTGAATCTGAGTTAAAGGTCCCTATCTGGCAGGAAGGGAATAAGCGCGGACTGGTGCAGGGTCATTTCTTGCCACCTATTGCATTCAGACAGGAAGAAGCAATTAATATTTTTATCGCGTCACGTTTAATGCACAATTATTCTTATTTATATAATCCGAGCGTGGTTTCCACGTTTATGAAATTAAGCTCAATTCTACCTGCGGAACTTCGAGAAGAAACAAGAAAGACCGTTGAAAATACAGAGCAGCAAACTAGAGATGAACGAAAGGTCAATAATTTGAATAAGGTTACCAAAGCATGGATATCCCGGCACATGATAAAAATCCGCTACCAGACACCCTTTGATAACGAGCCCAGGGAACGGATTATCGAACCTTATTTTTTGGAACCGATGTTACTGTCACATTCAATTTATGTTGTTGCTTATTGTCACCTTAAAAAATCTATTTATGAGTTCAAATTAGACTATATCTATGGGGATGTGGAAATATTGCCGGATACCTATACCATACCGTCTGATTTCCATCCTACCGACTACATTACTTCTCCGTGGGATACCTATGATAACGACACATCCATCGCATTGGTTACTGTAAAATTACATTTCATCTCGGGATATAACAGGAAACTTTTTGATACTGTCTGGCATCCTTCACAAACTGTGGAAAGGCTGAATGATGGTTCTGCGATAATGACGCTAAAAACTCACCTCAGCAATCATTTTATCGCCTGGTATTTTGGCTTAACAGGCCGAATCGAAGTATTGGAACCGGAAATATTGCGCAATAAAGTGTTAGAAAAAGCTAAACTGCTGATCGATGCCCATAGAGAAAACACAAACGAATGACAAAATCCATTTGACACTGTTAACCGGACAAATTACATCAAACCGGCATAGAAACCCCAACTCAACAACCTGACCACTGCAGTTTCATATTGTTTTAGACAGGCCGAAATTAGCTGTTTCAATTATTTCGGCGGCCGAATTATCGTCACCGGGACTGAAGCCAATTTCAATAACCTGGCAGTGGTACTGCCGTGGGTGAGTTTGCTGAAACCGCCCCGGCCCTGCGTCGAAACAACAATTAAATCACAATGGTTATCATTGGCGTAAAAGATTATTTCTTGCGCTGTTTTCCCGCATATTACTGCTTTCGTAACTTTAATTCCTTTGTCTTCAAGGACTTTTGCGGTGTTGTTCAGATATTTCAAGGCATATTCTTCCATGGTACAGGTACCTTGAGGTGCCAGACGGATTTCACTGGGCCGGCTGTAATCTTCGAACGGCCAATAACCTTGGATACGATTAGTGACACTGACTAGAACTACCGCGGCACCAAGTTGCATCGCGGTCTCTTGAACGAAAGGTAAAACACATTCCGCAAGCTTCGACCCATCCAAAGGAACTAAAATCTTCTTTATCATCGGTTCCTCCTCGTCTGTCGTTATTGTATTATACAAGCGCTCAATATAATTCTCAATCGAATAATAAAATAGTGGCCCGCCGGCGGGCCTCGGGTGACACCGGATGTGGATTGGTTATTGGCGGAGATGGGAGAGCTCGGCTTCTATTAACGCTTTTTAGATTCATTACAGAAATCCGGCGACACCTGTTGGAAAAACATATTTAAATTATCATTTATGGTTAATCTCAATCACAACCAAATCAATAATGGAGAACTTTCTCCGATTGAGGTATGAGAATAAACTTCCCACGACCTTACGGTCGGGGTATTGACTGATTCAACTTCGTTGCCCTGCCTCTTTGAGGAGAGAAGGGGAGATGCAGGGAGAACTCCATCCCTCAACCTCACGGTTGGGGTA
>Ga0187862_10002707_pt1 | contig 17688 bp, 9 predicted proteins | sample June2016WEW_10_1_FD_133003 | JGI IMG/M metagenome (GOLD analysis project Ga0187862, IMG submission 133003) | Peatland microbial communities from SPRUCE experiment site at the Marcell Experimental Forest, Minnesota, USA - June2016WEW_10_150 | ecosystem: Environmental > Terrestrial > Soil >...
GCGGGATACGGATGCCGCGCAAACTCCACGCGGGCCAGCTTGGACACGCCGGCCTCCACCACCAACGGCTCCCGTTTTGTGACGGCTGGTATGTTCATGGTCATTCGACTCTGGCGGGCCAGAGCAATGGCAGAAACGCTTTTGGCCGTCAAGCGATGAATCCCGAATCGCCCACAATCAGAGGTGCATGTGCGTGGCTTGACTTCTCCGAATGCCGGTCCTAACGAAACCCTCGTCTACGATCTCGAGTTGGTTTCTATTTTACCCGGGCCACCCCAGCCAACGCCCCGAAGACATCAAGAACGAAAGGGAGCCTGATGGCGATTAGGGAGCGAAATCATGCCACCTTCGTCGTTCTCCGAAATGTCACCGGTTTGTTTCCGTCCCGCTTTTGACGAAATGGAAGTGCATTGTCCGAAACCCACGTAGCGACTCAATTATTTGCGCCCGAAAAAATCTGAAAACCCGCGTTTCGTGCAAAGGTCAGGTTAGCCAGACTGCGGCGAGTGGGCACGTTACGAACCAATGACAACAGGTTGCGCTTTATCATGATGTTCAGAGCCGGCAGCTTCTAATCCGGACGTCGCTTGGCGGCTTTAGAACCTGAGGGTCAGATCCACTTGAAAGATGCTGTAGTTGTTGATGGGATTCATTTGCGGGATGTCCTGGCCGCTGCCGCCGGTGCCCAGTTTGTTGTTGATGCGGCTGGCATAACCGTAACGGACGGTCCCGATGACGTTGCTGGAGAAACCGTAGGCAAAGGCCACGCAAATGCCCTGCAAATTCTCGTTACCTTCGAAAAAGTCCGTGTCAATGAGGTTGGGATCCAGTGAATATTGTTCGATGTGCTGCCAGTAGGTTCTGAATTCCCAGGCATTTTTTGCCGAGCTGGTGCCATAAACCAAGCCTTGCATCGGGCCATAGACCAGGTTGGTGCTGCCAATGCCAAAACCAAATTGATAGGCCGTCACATCATGCGTCTGGGGGGATGAAAACTGTTTATTGTCAATTGTGCCAATGCCCGGGCCGCTAGCTGAGAAATAAAATGAATGGGCGGCGTTATAGGCGGCAGTAGCCCGGTCGGCTCCCTCAAGATTGTAGGCATAATCGCCAAAAAACCGCAGATTGAGCTTGTCCAGTTTAATGTTCCACTCGAAGGGAATTTCAAGCACCAACAGGTCATTGATGCCCGTCTGGTTGGCGTAAAAGCCGTCAAATCCCGGTGTGGTGCCGGCTAGATTATAATAGGCCGGAATTGCACTGATGCCGAAAAGCTGACCTTGACCCACGTAAGTTCCAGAGAAGTCCGGTGTATAACCGCTAGAATTATTGGCTGGTGACTCTCCATTATTAAAGCGGAGGTACTGGTATAAAACGGGCGCCACCTTGAAGGAGACTTTTTCCCCAAGGTGATAGTTCACACCGCCCTGCCACGTCAGAAGAAAAGGCAGGCCGCCCTGGCTTTTGTCGTTGTTGAACAAATTGAAATAGCCTGACGAGGATTCGTTAGGATTGGTGTCCTGATAAAGAAACTGGCCAAAGATCGTAAAGAAATCCGCCTCTCCCACGGTGTATTTGAATTTTTCAGCCGCGCCTTCGGGAGTGATGTTGGCGTTCCAGACCATTGGGGTGGTGTAAAGCGGATTGGACATCTTGCCCAGCGTGACATCCACCCAATTTTCCGGCCGCCAACCGAGATAAATCTGGCCAATGTTGATGCCCGCCGTGGATTTGCCGAAAGGTCCCTGGTATGGGGTCCCGCTTGCGGCCGTGCCCATGGTAACCCAAGGGGAGCGCGGATTCGAGGAGGTGTCGAGTCTGAAACCATAATAGAAGTCGTCCAAGGCATCCCCCCGCAAACCCAGCCGTAAGGCATAACGTAAGCGTTCCAAATCTATTTTGCCGTCTGCGGGATCTTTCGCCTCACGATCCTCGTACCGTAAACGGATGTCCCCAAACAACTCCACATTTTTGATGCCATCGCTGATCTTCCATTTGGATGGCGCCGGCGGGTAATTGGCCAGACCGTTGGTCCGGTTGAAGTCCGCCTCGGCTTTGACTTTTTCGGCTTCCTCCTGGGTGACATAACCTTTTTGGATGAACAAATTCAGAAGCGGGTCCGAGGAACCGGAAGTGGCAGTAGAAGCATCAGAAGCGTCCGCGCACCATCCCCGTGCCGCCCCAAACACAGCCAGCATCACTATGAAACCCATTAACTCCACCGCCCGGTGGCTTGCTTCAAGTATTCGCATTCGTGCCATGCTGCAAATTTTAAGCGACGGATTTATGTCGGATTCGTTACAAATCGGTTACAATTGATTTCGGAAAGTATGGGTAATGCTACAAGGTGGAGTCAAATAATCTTTTGAGGCACGGCGTTTGTTTTCGATTCAGTGCAGAGCAATTTTTCCACCGTCCACGGATGGTCAGTCAGGCCAGCAGCTTGCGCTGACGTGACATTACCAAAGAATGGAAGAATTCAACCACCCGCTGCATCGTCATTTCGGCGCCGCAAGGAAAGCCGCTGATCGCGCGTTTGTCTTTGAACCGGACGGCGGGCCATTGGCGTTTAGGAAACCGACCGTTCTCGATGTTTATTTTCTCCTTCCTTTTCCCAAGTTCAACTACTCCATGCCCGCCCGGCGGCTTGAGAAATTCGTGACCGCCGCCGATAAATGGAGTAAATAATTCGCGTTTGCCATCCCCGCGCCGGAGCCGATATTTTTCACACTCGCGAAGTCCGGATCAACCAGCCATTCTTCATGTTAAAGCAAACACTTGGGCCGAATTGTGAGTTGAACACCGATCTAACCCTCGTTATGGATGCGGATGGCAACCCTTCGATTACCACTCGGGTTCTGGCGGCACAGATGCTCACTTATGAGCAACAGATTGGCTTCACGTGATTGAGGTTGACTGGTGACAGGGTCCTTGAGGTCAGGGAAGGCACCGATCATATTGACCGCCTCATTCGGAGTGCCGCTGTTAATCTTGCCAGGCAAACCAACCACCATCTCCAGGAATAATAACGAGTTCACACCAGCGGCATGGGCAAAAGCTAAAGTGTAGGAGCAAGTGGCCGCCCAGATTTTCCAGCACAGTTTTCAGGAACTGTTCAGTTCTCAATGATTGGCTGTCCAGATTGTTGGGAGCGTCGGTTTTTGCGCCGCGCTTGAGTAACGTTTTTGTAACGACAGCCCCTCCCAAAGGGGAACCTTGATAAAAAAACACATAAGTTATTGATTGTAAATATATTGCGAATTAACCCTCCAATGTAAATAAAAGGTGCAACATGTCCTTGGACATGATGTTTTCTCTGCTTGATTACGGTAAGATTTTCAAGCTGACCCCAAGAAATGGGGAGGTGTAAAAGAATAAATCGAACAAAAAAAGAAAGAAGGAAACATGAAAAAATTATACAGAGCAGCTTTGTTGGCCGCCATCGGTTTGGCCGGCGTTACGGCGGCACGAGCCGACAGTGGCGGTGATCTGATTGTTGGGTTCACAGTTGGGTCAAGCACGGACGTGTATTTTAACCTCGGTGCGGCATCGGCGCTCACCAGTGGTGAAACTTGGAACGTGAATGCAGCTCTGACGGCTGCGGGTCTCGACAGCAGCCTCTCCACCGTGCAGTGGGGTGTGCTTGGCGATTATAAGAACGGCGGAACGGCGAGTCATTTGACAGCCTTTACATGGGCCAGTACAGGAGATGGCTCTATTCCCGAGACTATTAGCGGAAGTAGCGCTTGGAGTGCCTACCAAACTCCTATTAACTCCATCATCGGATCAGCCGGTGCGTTTAATGGAAACTTGGGTGCCTCTGGCAATTATGGAACTATTGATGGTTCCAGTCAGAATAGTTGGTATTCAGAGTCCATAAGTCCTTCACTTGGGACGCAGTGGTTTAATGTCAGCGGGGGAATCGCTGCAAATGCCACAGGTGAGGCTTCGGACATTTTGTGGCAGATTACGGACAACGGCTCGGCTCCGGTGGAACTTGGCGGTTTGACCCTCGACGACACGGGAACCCTGACCTTCGAACCAGTGCCGGAACCGTCCACTTGTACCATCCTCGGGGGCGCTGGAATGCTAATTTTCTCTTTGTGCAATCGGGGTGGCCGCAAACAGGCTTGATCCCGTTCATATCAATCCCAAAAAACGAATAATAAACAACAAACAACAAACCAACCTATAAAATAAAATTATATGAAATTCAATAAATCCCTTCTGGCGGCCGCGCTCGGTTTGAGCATGGCCGTTAGTGTCCAAGCATTCGATGAAATCTATTTGACGGGTTCCACAGCCATGCGCGCCACCATTTATTCCGTGCTGAGTGCTGCCGGGCCGGTGTTTAGCTCGGCGCCGGTTATCACCGGTTACGGCGGCAAAGGCAACGGGGACAATTACATGGCCTTTTACGGCACTCTCAATGGCAACAGCTCCCCTAGCGTCATCAACTGCTATTGGTCCGGCTCTGAAGCCGGGATTCAGGCGGTCGCGTCCAACAGTATTCCCGCCTTCTACCAAACCTTCATGGCTGACTCGCTCGTCCAGACGAGCAGCAGTGTTGATAACAGCGCCAGCACCCCGCCTTCCACACAAACCCAGCCCGCCATGTTGGCCATGGCCGACAATGCACAGTCGTTCTCGCGGACAACAAAGCCCAAGCTCACCGGAAAAGAAGTTGGTATCATCACCTTCAAGTGGGTTCGCAATCCCGGCCTCTGGACTGGTACCAATGTGACGGATTCGGAAATCATCCAAGCTCTAAATGGTGGCGCCGTGCGCTCAGTGTTTACCGGTGTTGCGGGTCAAAGTGACTTCGTTTATGTCTCCGGTCGTGATTCCAGCTCCGGCACCCGTGCCAATGCGTTTGGCGACTCAGGATTCGGTATTTTGAGCACTCCGCAACAGATCGAATTGAGTGGCGGCAATATGATAACAATTGATGCGGGTGGCGACTATATTGGTGATGCCGGTTTCTCCAGCGGCGGCACCCTTGCCGGTACGTTGGGATCTAGCACGACTGCTTCAACGGATCAAGTGAATGGTGGGACTGGCTTCTCTGTCATTGCCTACCTGGGTGTCAGCGATGCCACCACCGCCATTACGGCTGGCGCCACAGAGTGTGCGTATGATGGTGTGACATTCAGTTCGGCGGCTGTCGAGGAAGGCAACTACACCTTCTGGGGCAACGAATACGTTTATCAAGCTCCCAGCGGTGTCTCCGCCAGCGCGGCCATAGTTTATAACGGCATTGTCAATAACACCGCCACTTATTGCGACGGCGTAAAGGCGATTGCCCTGACGGCCATGCATTGCACGCGCTCAGGCCCCACCTCGACTCCGATTCACAACTAATTTCTGATTGGTTTTCACGCCGGCGTGGGCGAAGGTCCGCGCCGGCCTTTTGGTTTGATGGGAAGGCCTGAGAAACGGAAACCGATCTGGAGGCAGGTTTGTAACCGACGACTTCAGGAGGTGGATTTCCGGCTAACGCCTGTTTAATGAGTAGCAGCCGGTGTGAATCGGGTCAGGCTTTCAATGAAATAGTCGTAGGAATATCAGCCGGCTTTATGCCGACGGCTGCGAAATGAAGGGTTTCTTGAAGAGTTGCAAGTTTTCCTCTTCACATTCGCGGCTATAGCGCAGGTTATTTTTCAGACAGACTCTAAAAGATTGGTGTCAAACTGAACTTTGAAAGCGGCATTGAAAATTTCTTTGGTTTTGAACGTGGGTTTGGCCGGGTGCCTTATTTATGTCCTGGCGCGCCAATGGCGGGAGGGAGTTAATCTTAAGCAACCGGCCATGACGGCAGCCATTCGGCCAGCGCAGGCGGTTGCCGCCTCGCCACCTTTCGTCGCACAGCCAGCGGAACCCAAGCCCTTCCGCTGGAACCAGCTCGTTTCACCGAATGATTACCGGGTGTTCGTGGCGAATTTGCGCGCGACCGGCTGTCCGGAACCGACGGTGGAAGACATCGTTCGGGGAGATGCCGAACGGGCCTTTTTCGCGAAGCGCAGCGAATTGCACCTGGATGGCAGCGGAACAGGGGCCTGGTCGGCACAGGCGCAGGTGCAAATGGTTGCCAGCCTGCTGGGGGAGAAGTTCGTTTCGAGCGGTGAAGAACCGGCCCCGGCCCAATCTGCGCGCTCTGGGCATCAACCACCAGAGGATGGGCCGGTTTCGATGCCGCTCGTCTTGCAGAACATTGATCCGGCCGCGTTGGGCCTGAACGACGAACAGATGCAGGTGATTGCCAATCTGCGGCAGAATTTTTTGGAACAGATCGGCGGTACGAATCAGAATCCAAACGATCCGGCTTATCTGGTGCGCTGGCAGAAGGCCCAGCCGGAAAGTGACAACATGATAAAGGGTCTGCTGGGCGGGACCATTTTTGAAAATTATCAACTGGCGGCACAAGGAAGTTCGCAAGGCACCACTGCGGTGAATCCGTGAAACTCCTTGGGAAGGTGAGCAAGGCCGATTTGGGTTTCTGGTTTGCGATTGACGGCGGGTCGGTTCGACAGGCAGCCGGGGGGGCAAATCGAGTTTTATCAGGCCGATCGGCCCGTTCGCGACAACCCTCCGACCAAAGCCTTGACCCGTCCTTGATTTCCCGCGCTTCATTGGCGGCGGCGCGGGAGACGCGGCGCGCCGCCAGGTTCAAATCAGGGGTTGATCGGCGGGATTGAGATTTCCCCGGATATCGCAGATGTGGCCGGCGGTTGTCCGTGCGACACTTGATATTCACGCGCTTGCCGATAGGCTTCATCTTTTTCGTCGGGTGAAAGCATTTTTTTGAAATTCATCATCCCCAAATAATGCCGGGCGACACCATCCCCGAGATTAGTACCCACAATGAACCATTTGTAGGCCTCCACCATGTCCCCCTTGACCAACAACCCGTCCAAATACAACTCACCCAGGCTGGCATAAGCGCGGATAAAACCCTTTTCCGCCGCCGCCCGATAATACTTCAAGGCCTTGTCCGGGTTTTTGGCGGCGCCCAATCCTTGCGCATACAGGAACCCAAGGCCGTTCAGGCAGTCGGCGTTGCCCTGTTTCACGCCCTTTTGATACCACGTCAAGGCCTCTTTGTAGTCCGTTTTGATGCCTTCCTTGCCGAAAAGGAAAACATCTCCGAGGGCCGCGATCGCATCAGGCTGGTTTTGTGTGGCCGCCATGCGATACCATTTCAAGGCTTCCGGCATGTCCCGGGAAACACCGTACCCTTGAGAGTAACAAAGCCCCAGGCTGTATTCAGCCAAAGAGTCTCCCTGTTCGGCGGCCTTGCGAAACCATTTGACCGCTTCCGCGCCATCCGGCTTCACGCCCCAGCCTTGGAGGTAATAGACACCCAGATCATCTTGGGCGTAGGCATAGCCGCCCTCCGCCGCCTGGCGCATGTATTCTGCCGCCTTTGCATCATCACGGGGGACACCATCGCCTTTGGCATAGTGGATTGCCAAAAAATATAAAGCTCGGACGTCTCCTTTTCCGGCCGCCGCTCGCGCGGTGTCCAAAGTAAACTTTTCAGTTGCACAGCCGGCGAGCGCCAGAATTGAACTCAACGCCAAGACCGGGACCAAAGCAACCATCCACCGCATTCCAGAGGTCCTGTTCATAATGCAAAATTACTAACTACTAGCAAATCGCGCGCGCAGTTGTCATGTAAAGAATAGTTGTCCCAAGCAACAACTAGGTTACGAAACAGCCATGAAGGTTACAAATCGCCGCAACCAGCGCACAAACGGAGTCACAGATGACGTCGTGTTGTTTAAGTGCTTTTGGCAGAAACTGATATGACGAGTTCTTCGATGTCATAAAAACATCACTGCATGTCTGAAAACAGGATGATTAGATGCCCCTGACCCGCTATTTTACTTATCTATTATGCATTGTTTAACAAGCGGATTTTGGGGAACCAACTAAAAAATATAAACATGAAAAAAACATACAAGGCAGTTCTTCTGGCCATCATAAGCGTCGTTTGTGTCACCACAGTGAGAGCCGACAGCGGTGGTAATTTGCTCATTGGATTCACTCAATCAGGCGCGAATTCAAGCGGGAATGATCTTTACTATGACCTTGGCCAGGCATCAGCCCTCACCAACAAACAAACGTGGAACTTGAGTTCGTTGCTCTCGGCCCAGGGCTTCACCTTGAGCCAGGTGCAATGGGGTGTGCTTGGGGATTATAAGAACGGAGGAACGGCAAGCAAGTTGACAGCTTTAACGTGGGCCAGCACTGGAGATGGTTCCAGCCCCCTGACGATTAACGGGAGTAGCGCTTGGAATGCCTATCAAACTCCGATCAACTCCATTATTACAACCGTGTTTGATAATTCTCTGACCGGCGCGGGCGATTCCGGGACGTGTGCTTATAATTACCAGAACAGTTGGTATTCAGAGACCGTTTCTCCATCACTTCCCACGCAATGGGTTAATGTCGGTGGTGGGTTGGTTGCGAATGTCACCGGCACGAACACCCCGGATATCCTCTGGCAGGTGGTTGACGACAACTCGAATCCCACCAACATCGGCAGCCTCATGCTCAACAGCAGCGGCATATTAACGTTCTCAGCGCCTGGCAGCGGCACCCCACCGCCGCCCAAAATTGTGTCGGCGACGCGTACGGGCACCACGACGACCATTTTCTTCACCACCACGAATGGCACCTTCACCTACACTCTTTATTACACCAATTCAGCCGGCTTGACGACATCAGTCAGCAACTGGCTGGCGTCGCCGACGACGGTCACCGGAAACGGCATGACGGATTCCTTGACCGATATCACTGCGGACTTGAACCGTTTCTACCGGATCGGGGTTCATTAAATTTCCGAATTGTCGGGTTGGTGGTTTTGCAAACTGGCCGCTTGCCAAGCGGCCGGTTTTTTTGTTTTGGCATTTCTTTATGACAACCGGAACCCAACTCAGCAGGGCTGTCAGTTCTCGAAGGGCGAAGCTGCGTGACGGCGCAGTCCATCTGCCTGGCGGTACAGCAGCACCGCCCGGCATCTTTGTTAATTGTCTCAAGCGCGTTGCGAGGTCTTGACATGGCATTAAAACGCAGCCAAAAAAAGATTCTCGAGACTGAATCCAGGCCCGGTGGTAACTCCACGCCCGGTACCCGGCGTTTGGGGGATTGGGTGCGGCACCCCATCGTCCTTGCCGGGTTGCTCCTCCTGCTGGTGGCAGCGGCCTATCTGCCGGCCTTGCGCGGGGGATTTATCTGGGATGATGACATTTACGTCACGCAGAATTCCATGCTGACAGCCACCAACGGCCTTCAGGAAATCTGGTTTTCTGCCCATACGCAGTCGCAGTATTTTCCGCTGGTCTATACCACGTTCCGATGGGAGCGCGAGTTGTGGGGGTTGAATCCGTTTGGATTTCACCTGGTGAACATATTGCTGCATGGCCTGAACGCAGTGCTGGCCTGGATGGTGTTGCGGCGGCTCCGAGTGCCGGGCGCCTGGCTGACGGCGGCCATTTTTACGCTGCATCCCGTGCAGGTGGAAACGGTGGCTTGGATCACGGAACTCAAGAACATCGAATCACTGCTCTTCTACCTTCTGGCCTTGCTGGTCTGGATGAAATTCATTGACCTGCCGGGACCGGCGCGGTGGCGGTATTACGGGCTGGCACTGCTGGCCTGTTTGCTGGCGCTGTTCGCCAAAACCACGGCCTGCACGCTGCCGGCCGCAATGGTGCTGGTCCTTTGGCTGAGAGGACAACGGTTGTCGTGGCCCCAGGCCTTACAAATCCTCCCGTTCCTGCTCATCAGTGTGGGCATGGGCCTGGTTACAGTCTGGTGGGAAAAACATCTGGGTGATTATGAGGAAAGCTTCGGCTTGTCGTTCAGTTTCCTGCAGCGGCTGCTGATTGCCAGCCGGGCGTTGTGGTTTTATGCGGGCAAACTCATTTGCCCGACGAACCTGATCTTCAGTTATCCGCGCTGGAACATCAACACCTCGGACCCGCTGCAGTACATTCCAGTCGCGGGCTGCATGGCGGTGGCGGTTCTGTTATGGGTCTGGCGGAAAAAAATCGGGCGCGGCGTGATTGCCGGCGTCGTTTTTTTTGCGATGGCGCTCTCACCGCTGCTGGGGTTCATCATCGAAGGCACCTTCCATTATACGTTTGTGGCGGACCATTACCAATATAATGCCTCCATCGGATTGATTGCGATCTTCGCCGCTGCCGTCTGGCGTTGGTTTGAGGGAACCGGCTTCCGGTTGCTGGTTCAAACGGCATTGTTGCTGGTATTGGGATGCCTGACCTGGCAACAATGCCGTCCTTATCACAGCTTGGAAACCCTTTGGCGCGACACCCTGACAAAGAACCCAGATTCCTGGATGGCCCATCACAATCTTGGGATCGTTTTTTTTGAGCGCGGCCAGATTAATGAAGCCTTGGAACAGTACCGGGCGGCGGTGGCGCTTTATCCCAAAGGCGACCGGGAACAGAGCGATTTGGGGACTGCATTGATGGAAAAGGGCCTTTATTCAGAGGCTATCCAGCATCTGGAAGCGGCTCTGGCCCTCAACCCCAAACTGTTCCCGGCCGAGAACAGTCTGGCACTGGCCTATTCCCGGATGGGTGATTATGACCGGGCTATCGCCCACTTCCACAAGGCCTTGCAGCTCGAGCCGGACTCATTGGGTGCGCTGCTGAATCTGGGCAGCGTCCTGGATCGGCAGGGCAAACCGGATGAAGCGATTGCAAGCTACCGCGAGGCGGCCAAGCGGTTCCCATCCGAAATCGAGCCGCTGCGTCGGATGGCGGGAGTCCTTTCGGAAAAGGGACAGTTCGCGTCGGCGGCTGAAGCCTGCCGGCAGGCGCTTCAACTGGAACCAAACAACGCGGAGCTTTTGATGGCTTTGGGCAACGCCTGTTTCGCTCAAACGAATTATGATGGCGCGGTGGACGGTTATCGGAAAGCCCTCGAAATCGAGCCGGCCAGTCCCGGATTGCATTACAATCTGGCCATCATTCTGGGACTGCAGGGCAAGCCGGAAGCGGAAAAGCGGGAGCTGTCGGAAGCGTTGCGGTTGAAGCCTGACTTTGCAGCGGCGTTACAACAATTGATCTTGCTGGGTTCCCACCGGACGAACTGAATTCAAACTCTGCAATTGGGTTTGAAGAAGAAGAATGGACACGAATTAACACGGATTTGTCGGCCGGGCGGGAGTCCTCTGCCCGCTGTTTGCGAATTCTGAGAACAGCTTTAATTGGTCGCGGCAGCACGGCCGCACCGCACTGTACCGCACACCGGGCACCCAACAAGTTCAAATCACTTATCGCTCGGGAACGGCGGCGGAGAGGATGACAGTGACCCGGCCGGTGCGTTGGATCAACGGTTTCTTATTATTCTTCTTTTGATCCTCGTCTCCGGTGTCAGTGCCGGCCACTTGTTGCTGTTCCTGACTGTTGGCCTGTTGAACGGCGCTCTGGCTGGCAGCGGAGGCGCTGACAGAAGTTCCCAAGGTGCTTTGGGACGTGCCACCGGGGCCGGTAACATTCTGGCTGAGCAACACAGCGATAGGGCCCAGGCCGATGGCACTTATCCCCTCAATGCCGACGACGGTCACAGGGCCAATCCCCTCTTGGGAAGTGTTTATATTGGCGTTTCCCCCGGCAACTGCCACGCCGGTAAAACTCAATCCCGTCAAGTTCACGTTGTGTGGGGAATCAAAGAAACCGTTGACCTCTCCCGTGGCAGTGCCGTTGATTGTGCCACCGATAACTATGCCGCCGATGAGAATGTTGCCTTGGTCGGGGGTGGCGGCCACTCCGGGGGTCCCTGCAATCAAAGTCACAGTCGGGCCGCCGCCGATACTTGCATCCAGGGCAATCTGCATAATGCCACCCTGGCCGGAGACAATGTTGCCATTGGGAGTCTTCACTGTGATGTTTCCCGGTTGCCCGTTGCCGCCCGGGAGCTGGTAGTTCGCGGTCGGGTATTCCGCCAGAATCCCGCTTCCGTAAGGCGGCGGATCCGTCTGGCCAGACCCAGAATCCAAATGTCCCAAGGTTCCGGAGACCGGCAGCCCGGTGCTGGGATCAAGGTAAATTCCATAGACCGCCAAAGCGATGTTGGCGCCAGTGCCGCAGTTCACATCCCCATCGTAGGATTCAACGAAAACATTGCCGCCATTGAAGGTGGCAATGCGCGCGCTGCCCACATTGACGTTGCCATTGGCCGTCACCAAGACATCACTGTGGCCGGAGGTCCAGATCCCGTAACAATCCGTCACCGGAAAGATAAACGTTCCCTGGCTCAAATTGATCTCGCCTCCGGCATTGACAGTCACATCCCCGCCATCAATGGAACAGATGCGGGACGTGACCATGTCCAGATTGCCGGCCACAGTGACATTGACGGCAGCTCCACCGGAATCGAGCGTGCCGCAGAGGCTTTCCAACGAAGCGAAGTTCGGCCCGTAACCTTGGCCAAATCCGTAAGACACGATGCCGGGTGAATTGCCGAGATTGATGTAGCCGGCGTTGATATTGAACTGGCCGGGACCGCCGATCTGGAAGCCCAGTCCGGGAGTTGTGGTATTGCCCTGGCTGTCGGTATCCAGCTTGGCGACGGTCGAGCCCCAGTTAAAAGTGTAGGTCACCACCTCCAAGTGGCCGCTGGAGTCAATAATTGGGTTGCCTGCGGAATTGGCGACAAGCACGGTTATCGAGCCGCTCTCCAAGGCGCTGATCTGGGCTGCGGACAAAATGGACGACATGCTGCCCTTGAAGCCCAGTTGCTCGGTATTGGGGTCATAAACAAAGCCCGGGTTCAACCCGTAAGTAGTGGTGGCTGTCGTGCCGCTGGGGAATAGCAGATAATGGTTCTCTTGCAAGTAATAAGCCAATCCGTTTGGTCCCACAGTAGTGGCGTTATTGGCGTCAAAACTGGTTATAGCGGAAACCATGCTGGGATTCACTGCCAGGTCGAAGATGGAATCCCAAGCGCCGGGCTGCGAGGAATTGGCGCTGATTATGGCAGACGACAGCGATTCAAATGAATAGAGCGGACTGTTTTCGATGCTGCCGCCCACGTTGATTGATGTGACGTCGCTCGCATGCAGGTTTTCCCCCACAAAGCCGCAATTCTCAATATTGCCGCCCACACTGATTTGGGTTTCCTTGGTGGTATAAAGGTTCACGTCCTGCATGTTCCCCGCAACGGAGATTTCCACCGGGTTGGGATTGTTCACTTCCAGCGGTGTGCCGCCATGATCAGTGGTCCCGAAACTACTGTCGTCAACCCATTGCTTGGCGGCACTGTCCGACATCTCCAAATTGAACGTATTGCCGACGAAATTTCCTCCGATGGTGAGGTTCAAGTTTTGGTCGGGCGAAGGGAACAGGATCACTGAAGTATCCAAAGTAAAATCCCCGGAACCGGTGATGACAGTGAATGACGGCGGTAATATGAGCGGTATGGAGGTCAAGCCCAAAACAGATGGGGGAGTTTGCGGAGCGTTCTGACCCGTGATTTCGACGGAATCACCCGCGTCCAACAGGACCGAAGCATAAGGGTCGTAATCAAAGTAATGATAACCGGCATAATTAGCTGCCGACTCGCCGGCTTTTTCGCCGAAAATCCCGTTGGGATTGTCAATGTCCTGCACGTAGATGCTTCCATTGGGAGCATATACGCTCCAACTGCCCTTGATAAGACTCAAGGCAAACCCATCGTTTTGATCCGAGGCGATCAAGGGCACACCCACATCGCCACCGGCCGTGATGGTGCCCACGCCATTGGCCAGCACATAATGCCCATAGACACTGCCCCCGGCGGTAATCGTGACATTCCCTGGCTCCGGTCCAAAAGCGCCGCAGCCTCCATCGTATTGAGCGTCCGTCCAATCAGTCTGAACTGGAAGATAACTGATGACATTGTCCCCGGCATTGATAGTGACATTGCCGCCGGCAGCCGTGCTGATGCCGCCAAGGTTCGCAGCGTTTACCTTGTAGTAGGAACCGACTTTTTGGCCAAACAGGTATCCGCTTACGTCGGTGCCTGTGTTCACATCGCCATTTTCTGCCGTTACACCTATGTTGCCGCCATTAACCGTCCGAATCGCCCCGCCGTTGACGATGACTTCGTTGGCGGCCAAAAGATTAATGTTGCCATTCTGGGTTTGGATGTAAGAACCGCCATTCAAATAAATCCCATCATTGCCTGAAGCTGGCGCCGGTTGGGAGGCAGTGGGAACGAAGCCGGTTCCGGCAGTCAAGTTGACATTCCAGTTATTGCCAGCTTTGATTCCTGAACTGCCATCCAAGATGATGTTGTTCATTGCGGACAGGTTCAACGTGGCGGGTGCGCTCGCATTGCCCAGATTCCACACCGAAGCCAGTTCGATGTTATAAAGACAAATCTGCGAATAATTCAGCAGGGCACTCATATTCAGGTTTGGGCTGGAAGAAGAGGTGGATGTGGCTGAGGTTGACAGGGTCAGGTTGTTGGGGTTGATTAAAAGGGCATACGGACTGCCATAGCTTGATTGAAGGCTGCCGATGGTGACTCCGTTGCCAAAAATTTCAACGATGCCGTTTTGTCCTCCCGCCGCCCCTGAAACGGAGATGGTGGAGCCGGTCGTGTCGGCGAACAAATTACCCGAGTGCAAAACCACAAACCCGCCGGGGCTGGCGCTGGAGGCGGTCGAATCACCGTTGGCGGAAATGACGGAACTGGCTCCCAAATTCAGGCTGGCACTCGCATCAATTTCAACGGCGCCATTGACGTTGCCGATGGAATTCGCCTGAAGCGTCCCGTTCTGATTCACCGTTGCCGCGCTCAGGGTGATCCTTTCGGCGTCCGCTTCAATTCCGGAGCCGTTATCCAGGGTGATGGTGTTCCCGGCGAACAACGACACTGTGCCGGGGATGCCGCTCTTGGCTGCCAGCGTCCATTGCGAACTCAATTCGATGTTGCCCGCCGCCTGAAGATTGATTTGCGAAAACCCTGAGGACATGGAATTGACGTTGAGAGCGAGCGCGCCCGACACGAGACTACCGTCGGAATTCAGCACAATATTGGCCGTGTTGATGGAAAGACTGCCGTCCGCATACCCGGCATTTGCCTGGGCGTTAATGCTGGATTGAAGGGCGCTCATCTGCGGCGCGGAAATCGCCAACTGTCCGCCATTGCCACCTTGCGCTCCGCCTGAAACATTGATGGCCGAGCCGGCTTGATCTGAAAAAGTATTGCCAGCTTGGAGGGTGACAGAACCTCCCGGACTCGTGCCTGTGCTGGCTCCTTGTGCCGAGATGACGGAACCGGATTCCAAATTGACGCTGTCACTCGCCACCAGTTCGATGGTTCCGTTGATGTTCTGGACCGAATTCGCCTGGATCAATCCTCCTTGATTGACGGTCTGGGCCTGGGCGGCAATGCTGCCGGCATCGGCAATCAAATTACCCTGGTTATCCACCGAACCCGTGGGCAGCGTGACCTCGGCGCTCAATCCCCGCCCATCCGGACTCATGGAAACCAAGACCGTTTGGCCGGCGTAAAGACCGATGTTGCCGGACGGAGCCGAAATCGTGCCGTTGTTCTCTATGTCACTTGCAATCAGGAATGCCGAACCGCCGCCGGTGATGTTGATCTGTCCGTAGTTGATGATCTTGGCAGTTGGCGGCGGCGTGTTGAAGGACCAGGCGCCGCCACTCGAAAGATTGAGGGTGGGAGTGGAAGCCGTGGTCATCACCAAGCCGTGGGCGGAGATGGCCGCTGCGCCGCCGATGGAAAAGCCATTGGGGTTTTGCAACACCACATAGCCATTGGCGTTGAGGGTCCCAAGGATTTGCGACGGGTTGGCATCGTTGATCTGGTTCCAAGCCACCGAGGAAGAGGAGGGCTGGACGAACGTCGTGGTTTCACCCGCGCCGATGTTGAAACTTTGCCAGTTGATGAAGGCGTTGGCGGACGTTTGATTGATGGTCAATTGCGAACCCGAAGTGCTGAAGGAAGCTGTGCCTTGGGCGACCGTGCCGCCGGTAGGATTGGCCTGGACTCGAAGCTGGCAGGTGAGCCAAGCCAGCAGGAGCAGGTTCACGATTGGCGCGCGGCGAACAGAACAGTTTAAAGTGTTGTTCATGATGCGTTTCCTTTTATACCCCGCCTGACTTTGCTATATAGCACTTCGGGGGCGTCGCGTAAATTATCTTCAGGTAACATTTGTGTTAAATTTAGAATTGCGCTGTCAATGAGAAATTAAAATAGGGCTGGTCGCGCGGTGTTATGCTGGTGCTTATCAACGGCACGGAGAACAGAAAGCGCGCTTCCCAATGGGAGCCGATTGAGGCTGCCAGCCCCAAACCGGTGCCCCACAGTGCAGCATCATTTGGACGTCCCTGCGGATCCAGCAAATAGATTTTGGCATAATCCATATAGGCCGAGCCACGGACTGTGAGTGGAGTATTGCCGTACACGATCCCCACCACATGAGGCGGTGTTTGCTGCTCCAGTGAGACATGCCAGCCGGTATCACCGAAAACTTCGCCTTCGTGATAGCCCCTCACGCTGTTTACCCCGCCAATGCCGAATTGTTCGTTGCTGATCAAAGGTTCGCTGGTCCATTGGCCGTCCGCACGAAATGAGGTGATCCAATTGGTGTACAACATGAAGGTTCGCGAGAAACTGGGGTTAACGGTAACCCAGTATCCGGAGGATTCCCGGGAGCCCGTGATCTGTTGAAGCGATGCGGCTCCGTGAAGATAAGTGGTGTGGGCAACATTATTGCTGCTCGAAGCAAACGAGGTCTCACTGAAGAACCAGACGTTGGCGCTGATGCCCAGTCCGAAGGCCGCCGTTCCCCGCGCATCGCGCCAATTGGCGTCATAATGAAGCATCAAAGGCAGATACTCCATGTGTTCGACCGTGAACGGCACGGGTGAGTGAGTGATAGAGGTTGTATTGTTGGTTGTGGGGGGGTTGAAGTCGTAGTTAATCTCTGCCGTGTTCACGGTGAAGATGTTGGTTTCAGCGCTGCTATCCTTGTAGGATTTAAAATCAAAGCCGCCGGAAAGAACCGATTGAAAATTCGGCGAGGTTTGCAGCGGAAGGCTGAGGCGGGAGCCGATGTCGCTGTTCACCGTCAAATCCTGATGCGGGGAACTTTCGGCCAGGGTGGTGTTGGTCACTATGGTTCCGTCAAAATTTGTGCCTCTGGTAGCGCCGATAATGTTGTTTGGCGGGATCGTCAAGCCCGTGTCAATCGTCGCGCGGCTGACGAAGAAGGTCAGGTCCGGCTGGCCGGTGGGCGGAGGCAGGTTGAACTTCCGGGTGGCTTCATTGTAGCCGAAATTGTCCGGGTTGTTCGCAATCATATCCTCAATCGGCTTGGGATTGCCCAGCGGCAGGCGGTAGAACGCACTGTAGTTGGCCACCAACGGCTGGTCATAAAACTGCCACTGCTTTCCCTCTTTGTATTGTTCGGGCGAGAAACCGTACTGGACACCCAGTGTTTGGTTCAGTTGCCAGAGATTGTCGAAAACCGCGGATCCATTAACACGCAGGTCCGGCGTGCCAGGCGAGTTTTGATTGTTAAACTCCACCTTGGCGTGGAGCGGCAATTGATCCTTGACTTTGAGTGTGAGATCACTGGTGCCCGGCTCGGGGCCAGGACCCAAAACCGGATAAATCTGCCGGTCCTGGTTGGCGTTGGCC
>Ga0187862_10002708_pt1 | contig 17685 bp, 13 predicted proteins | sample June2016WEW_10_1_FD_133003 | JGI IMG/M metagenome (GOLD analysis project Ga0187862, IMG submission 133003) | Peatland microbial communities from SPRUCE experiment site at the Marcell Experimental Forest, Minnesota, USA - June2016WEW_10_150 | ecosystem: Environmental > Terrestrial > Soil >...
AGCGACGGCGTTCATCTTTAACTCGCGCCTGAACACGACACAGTTTCTCGATTACATGATGGCGGACTTCGGCATTCCTTGTGATTCGAAGGCCAAGAGCCAGATCCTGCTGCGGCTCTACAATTGGCTACTGGATCGCTACCGCGCGGGTGAGACTGCGGTGCTCATCGTGGATGAGGCGCAGAACCTGACCGAGGAAGTGCTGGAAGAAATCCGCATGCTCACCAACCTGGAAACCTTTACGGAGAAGTTGCTCCAGATCATCCTGGTGGGTCAGCCTGAACTCGAGCACAAGCTGAAGCAGCCCCAATTGCGGCAGTTGCGGCAGCGCTTGACCCTGCGTGCGAAGACGCACCCTCTCACGCTCGAGGAGACGAAAGCTTATATCCAGCAGCGCTTGCGGATCGCCGGTTCCAGCGGCCAACAGATTTTCGATCTGAACTCACTGGTGGCGATCCACCGCTATGCCAACGGCATTCCGCGCGTTATCAACCTGTTATGCGAGCACTGTCTGGTGAGCGCATTCGTGGATCAGCAGAAGGTGATCGGGCCCGCGGTGGTGGAGTTTGTGGCGCGGGATTTTGAGCTTGCCGACGGCACAGCAGCCGGGGCCATGACGACGCTCTCACCGGCGGCGAGCCAAAACAAGCTCGATTTAGTGGAAACCTTGCGGTCGCTAGCCAACATAGCCGATCGGTTGCGCGATGAAGAGAAGGACCTCCCCAAGGAAAGGAAACTATGAGTAGAATTCACGAAGCGTTAAAGAAAGCCGAGCAGGAACGGGCGGCGTCTCAGGGAGGTCCATCCCAGCCCGATTACCCGCCTAGTTACGCGACCACTGCGGCGGCGGAGTTACCCATGATGCCGACGACTGAAAAGCTATCGGCAGAGGTGAGTGCAGGAATGCCCGCGAGTGGCCGCATCCCCTCGACTTCGGCGATGCCGTCGTTCGGCAATCCCTTCAGCCTTGATACCTTGCTGGCTCGATGCATTCCACAGCCATGGGCCCCGGACGAGAAGACGATGTTGTTTTTCAACGGTGACGATATCGCTCGGGGTAGCGAGGAATTTCGGACGCTTCGTTCTCGTCTCTATCATGCGCGAGAGAAGATGCCCTTGAAAAAGGTCTTAGTCACGAGCGCTCTGCCCAAAGAGGGCAAATCGTTCACGGCCGCGAACCTCGCTCAGGTATTAGCGCGGCAGCATGGTCGCCGTGTGCTGCTGATTGATGCCGACCTGCGCGGTCCGCGGTTGCACATGATGCTGGGCACAACTTCGTCTCCGGGCCTCGCGGACTATCTCCAGGGAGGAAGTGACGAATTCTCGATTATGCAGCGCGGGCCGATGGAAAACTTGTTCTTTATTCCCAGCGGTCAGGAGATTTCCGATCCCGCCGAACTAGTGGCCAATGGGCGCTTAAAGCTTCTTCTGCAGCGGGTGGAGGCGCTATTCGACTGGATCATCATCGACTCTCCGCCGGCCGTGCCGGTTTCCGACGCCAGCGTGCTGGCGAAGGCCTGCGATGGTGTGCTCATGGTAGTACGTTCCAACGCGACGCCCGTCGATATGGCGCGCCGTGCGCGACAGGAATTTCCCGATGAGGCGCTCGTCGGAGTGGTGCTGAATGGCACCAATATGGATGCGATGCCCTATACGCGTTATTACTACGATGCCTATCAGAAGAGTGCGACCGAGTCCAAGACCCCCGGGAAGTAGGAAAACGTGATCCGGCTGTTCAAAGTTTATTATCCGCTGCGTACGCTGGTTCTGCTAGCAGGCGAGGCCCTGATTGTTTGGATGTCGTTCGTCCTGGGTACGATGCTGCGGAGCCAGGACAGCTGGTTGCTGCTCAACGTCGAAGGCGGATACTTCAAGATTCTTGCGATCACCGGGGTTGTGCTGCTCATCTCGTACTGGTTGGACCTCTACGATTCCTCCAGCTTGGGTGAAAACTGGGAACAGGGTATGCGCCTTCTGCTGGTGATGGGATTCGTGGCTGTCTTGCTTTCCGCCGTCGGCTTCATGTTTCCCAATTTTATGCCTGGAAATGGTTCGGCTCTGTTCGGACTCATCATCCTGACTTTTACTTTGTTTTGCTGGCGCGGGGCTTATTGCTGGATGGTGAAACAGCCGTTCCTGCGTGAGCGAGTTTATGTGCTGGGTACGGGAGAGCGTGCGGAAAGACTGGTTAAGGGCCTTCGGGAGCGCTCCACCTTAGGGATTGAAGTGGTGGGTTGGACCGGCAACGTTGAGGGCGAACTGACTCGCGAATCTGTGGCATCCCACCTGGTGGGCCTGGCGCGCGACGAGGGAGTTCACCGTGTGATCGTTGCCATGCCGGACCGCCGTGGCACCTTGCCGGTGGAAGAACTGCTGGACTTGCGTTTGGGAGGGGTGAAAGTCGAAGAGGCGACCTCCTGGCTGGAAAAAATCAGTGGCAGGATCGAAGTCGATCAACTTTACCCGAGTTGGTTGATCTTTGCCGAAGGGTTTCGCTTTAGCAGCTTCTTCCGGCTGGTGCGGCGGTTGCTGAATTTTTCGGTTGCACTGATTGCGTTGCTGCTTTCGCTACCCCTGCTTCCATTTATTGTGCTCGCGGTGAAGCTGGGTTCTCCGGGTCCGGCGCTTTATCGGCAGCAGCGCGTCGGCCGGCGAGGGAAGGTTTTCTACTGTTACAAATTCCGCACGATGCGTCAGGACGCGGAAGCCGATACCGGCGCCACTTGGGCTGCCGACGATGATCCGAGGATCACGCGCGTCGGGAAGTTTCTGCGCGCCTCGCGTCTCGATGAGATCCCGCAGTTGTGGTGCGTGCTGAAGGGCGATATGCATTTCGTAGGTCCGCGCCCAGAGCGGCCTGAATTTGTCGAGTGGCTGAGCAAAGAGATTCGTTATTACGGCGTGCGACATATGGTGCGCCCCGGCATTACCGGTTGGGCTCAAGTGCAGTATAAGTACGGCAATACGCTAGACGACGCTCGGGAGAAATTACAGTACGACTTGTTCTATATCAAGAACGCTTCCATTGGTCTGGACCTGTGGATCATGTTCCAGACTATCAAGATCGTGCTGCTGGGACGGGGAGCGCAATGACCTGGATTTTCTGGGGAGCAGCTTTTCTGATCGCCTACACCTACGTGGGATATGCCGGCTGGTTGCGGTTGCGCCTGCTGTGGCGTTCGCGCCCAGTAAGGCGGGGCGCGTATACGCCGCCGGTGTCTATTGCGATGGTGGTACGCAATGAGGAAGAAACTCTGGAAACAAAGCTGCAGAACCTGCTCTCGCTCGATTATCCGGCATGCCAGGTCATCGTGGTTTCCGACGGATCCACCGACGGAACGGAGGGGATCCTGCGCGTGCACGAGTCGCGGCTGCAACTGGTTCTGAACCAAGGCTCCCGAGGCAAGGCGTCTGGTCTAAACGACGCGCTGAAGCTGGCTCACGGCGAGATTGTCGTGTTTACGGACGCACGTCAGAAGATCGAACCGGGAGCCGTGCGGCTGTTAACTGAGAACTTTGCCGATCCCGAAGTGGGATGTGCCAGCGGTGAGTTGATGCTCGGTGATGCAACCAAAGGCGAGAGCAATCAGGGGCTGAGCTTATACTGGCGGATTGAAAAGCTAGTTCGCGAGTTGGAGGCGGCCTCAGGCTCTGTGGTGGGTGCAACCGGCGCGCTCTATGCGGTGCGCAGAACGTTGCTGACTAGTATCCCTCCGGGAACAATTCTGGATGACGTCTACCTGCCGATGCAGGTGGTACGACAGGGGAAGCGAGCGGTTTTCGATGCGCGGGCGCGGGCATGGGATAGCCCGAACCTTGGGGCGGGAAGAGAGTTCTCGCGGAAGGTTCGCACCCTTAGCGGCAACTTTCAACTTGTGCAGTTGGCACCCTGGTTGTTGAGCAGCGACAACCCGATTCGGTTTGAGTTTGTGAGCCATAAGCTGTTGCGTTTGGCGGTCCCGTTTGCGCTAGTGGCGCTACTGCTGACATCTTTGAGGCTAAGCGGTCCCTTCTACCGGGCTGTGTTGATACTGCAATTAGTGTTCTATGGGCTGAGTGGGCTAGCCTTGAGCCGTCTAGTAAAGCGCGGAATCCTGGCGCGCGTTGCCGATGCGGCTGGTACTTTTGTCTTACTGAATGGCGCGGCCATTGTGGCTCTAGTAAATTTCATAACAGGGAGACGAGCAGCATGGACGCGGTAAACACGAGCTCTGGCGCGAAAGACCAGGAGGCGTCAGAAACGCCAGCCGGACTGAGTTACGATCCGTGCTGGAAGGGAGAGCCTTCCCCTTCACGAAAACAAGCAGTGGACACCCGCCACGGGCAAGTGTTGATGATTCGAGGGCTGACTCTGCCAAACTATATTGTCGTGCCCATGGGGGTTGAGGTTGGCCCGAACCACTCCGACGAACATTTCACAAATAAAGCTCTGCCAAGGGAATGCACCAAGTGATACCTCTCACCGGCGAAAAATGGGCAGCGCAATCGGAAGCCTATGCGACGCTCATTGCCGAGCACCTGACGCCGGAAACTCGGTGGTTAGATGCGGGTACCGGTTCACGTATTCTCGAAGAAGATCTGGATGCTTTGGAGAATTGGCTGGTTCAGCACAGCGGAATGACAGTGGGTATGGATGTTTGTGTGACCCAGCACCTGAACATACGCGCGCTCGTGGGAGGGTCCATTTACGATCTACCTTTTGCGGACAGCAGTTTCGATCTCGTGACCTGCAACGTGGTGATGGAGCATCTGGGGGAGCCGAAGAAAGCGCTTGCCGAGGTCGCTCGGGTGCTGGTGCGTGGGGGCGCGCTGGTTATCAACACACCGAATCTCTGGAACTATGGCGTTCTAGCGAACGCCATCTTGTCGAAAGTCTTACCTGAACAATGGCGATTAGCGCTGGTTCGCGCGAGTGATAGCAGGGAATCGGAGGATATCTTCCCGGTGCGCTATCGCGCGAATACTCTGCGTCGGCTGAACGCCTTGTTTACCGTCAGCGGATTGAAGGTTCACAGGGCGACCGTCCTGCCTCAGCAGCGAACGTACTTCCGCAGGACCGCTCCCGCAGAGAAAATGCTGATGTCGCTGACGCCGGGAGTGAGGCTCCTTGTGTGCGCTCACAAGGAAGGTTAGTGCCTGGTTGCACCGGTGGCCCCACCGTTATCGGGAATCCGGGTAACCAGGATGGGCAGGGAACTCGGTCATGACGATGCAAATTACACGAGCGAGGGGCACGGAGCGTTCCGCTGTCTGGGCAGCGCAACGTAACCCCGTCGGCTCCAGTGCACGGCGCCCGTTAGTTTATGCCGCTCTTGTTGCATTTTCTTGGCTTTACTATTACAGGCCCGAAGATTTCATTCCGGGACTGGATCACATTCCGATGGCGAAAGTTGCCGGGGTAATCGGATTTCTGGCGCTCATTGGGGGAATGATGAGCGGGGGCAAGGTGCGAATACCAGGAGCAGTCAAGATCCTCTGGCTGCTTCTTTTGCAGATGACGATGTGCATCCCGTTAGCCATGTGGCCGGGCGGCGCTTTTCACGCCGTTGTTGATAAGTTCTCCAAAGGCGTGGTGGTGGCCACGCTTATCAGCATGGCCGTAGTCACAGTGGCTGAGTTAAGGAAGCTGCTCTGGATCCAGGTAAGCGCGGTCGCGCTCGTGACCTTTTTTTCCATCGCTGTGCGCCACATAGAGGAGGGCAGGCTCTACGGTATTCAGGAGGGCATTCTATCGAATCCCAATGACCTTGCCATTAACATCGCGATCAGTTTTCCCTTGGGTGTGGCGTTCATGCTGCAAGCCCGAGGCTTCAAGAAGGTAGTATGGGCGATGGGGCTGGGCGTCATGGGCCTCGGCGTCGTGCTAACCTACTCTCGAAGTGGACTGTTGGCTTTCCTCCTCTCTGTAGCAATTTGCGTCTGGGAATACGGTATAAAGGGAAAGCGACAGTACATTGTTGTAGTCGCGGGCCTTGCTTTGTTTCTAGGCATGGGCACCGCGCTCTCCAATTCGCACTATCGAGCGCGCGTTGAGAGTATTGTTCAGGGAAACATTGAAGGTTCGGGTGACAAAGGGTCTCTTGAGGCGCGGAAAGGCTTGTTAAAAAAGAGCATTATAGTGGCCCTGACGCACCCAATATTTGGCGTCGGTCCGGGTTGTTTCCCTCTGGTGGATCAGGGCTGGATCGTGGCTCACAACACATATACGGAGTTGGCCGCTGAGGCAGGGGTACCCGCTATCATTTTATTCTTGATGGCAATCGGGGCTGCATTCAAGAACATTGCACGGGTTCGGAAGTCGCATCAGTATCGGGACGACCCAGAATTCAGGCTTTTCACCCAAGCTCTGCGGGCTGGACTTGCGGCGTATCTCGCGGGCGCGTGTTTCGCCTCGACCGAGTACAACCTGTTTCCGTATTTCCTGGTGGCTTACACCTGTGCCATGGTGCGGATCATCAATGAACCTCTTTCCGAAGAGCGTGGGAGCGAAGACAATAGTCTGAGTAAAATAACCTATGACCGTATCGCCAGACCGCAACCGAACTGGACTCGCTGAAGAAGTCTTGGCCGTCCTCCGGTGCCTCTCTTGCCGCGGACACCTCGAGGACAGCGGAATCGAATTGGCCTGCGTTGGCTGCGGCAGGAAATATCCACTGGTGAATGGCATTATCCGCTTCGTGGATGAGCAGCGGTACGCGGGCAGTTTCGGCTTTCAGTGGCACGTGCACTCTCGCACGCAATTGGATACCAACGAAAGCAACCGCTCGGAACGAGCCTTCCGGCGGCGCACTGGTTTTCGACCCGAGGACCTCGCGGGAAAGCTAGTCCTAGATGTGGGATGTGGGATGGGTCGTTTCGCGGATGTGGCCACCCGCTGGGGAGCACATGTGGTAGGCATTGATCTGAGCCTGGCGGCAGATGTTGCGGCGCGAAACCTGGTGGGCCGCGAGGCGACGATATTCCAGGCTGATGTTTTTCATCTTCCTTTTGCGTCCGAGAGTTTCGATTTTATTTACAGCATTGGAGTTCTTCACCACACTCCAGATTGCGAACGAGCCTTCAAGATGTTGCCTGGATTGCTCAAGCCGGGCGGGCGAATCGCAATCTGGCTCTATAGCGGATACAACAACTGGTATAAGATGAGCGACGTGTACCGCAAGGTAACGCGGCGGATGTCGCCGAGGCTATTGCACAAACTGTGCTATGCCGTCGGTCCGCTTTATGGCATACATCAGGTGCTGAGGAAGATTCCGCTGGTGGGGCGGCCGGCAAGTGGGGCGCTGGCGTATATGGTCCCGATGGCCTTCCACCCGGATCGTACCTGGCGGGTCCTTGATACGTTTGACTGGTATTCGCCATGGTATCAGTCGAAGCACACGTATGAGGAAGTCTTCCGCTGGTTCGAGAGTTGCGGTTTGGACGATTTGAGAGTCATCGAACAGCCCATCGCCGTGCAGGGTCGTCGGCCTCTTCTCAGAGAACTATCCACCTCTCGGAGCGACAAGGAGATCAACCAGTGTGTGGGATAGCCGGTGCCGTTGGAAGCCAGGGAGACGTCGTTGACGCTGAAGACGTGCATCGGATGTGCCAGACGATTATCCACCGCGGACCCGATGATGAAGGGATCTATACGCACGGTCCGGCGGGACTTGGAATGCGGCGTCTCAGCATCATTGACTTAGCTGGCGGAAAGCAACCCATTCACAATGAAGATAAGACGGTTTGGGTGGTTTTTAACGGCGAGGTCTATAATTTCCCGGAACTACGAAGCGAACTAGAAGGCCGCGGTCACCAGTTTTACACCCGCAGTGATACCGAAGTGATCGTTCACCTTTACGAGGAGACTGGCGCGGATTGCGTTAAGAAACTGAGGGGCATGTTCGCGTTTGCCCTGTACGACGAGAAGCGACATTCGCTGCTGCTAGCACGGGACCGCTTGGGGAAAAAGCCGCTGCATTATGCTCAGCACAATGGACGTTTGCTGTTCGGCTCCGAGATCAAGACAATACTGGCGGTTGCTCCGGAACTAGCGGAAACAAATACGGAAGGACTGCTGCAATACTTCTACTTCGGATATGTGCCCGATCCCCTGACGGCTTTTCAGAACATCAATAAGTTGCCGCCCGGATGGTTGCTGGAATACTCCGGAGAAAAGATCGATGTCCGTCAATATTGGGATGTGCCAGCTTACGGCACCCAGTCTTCGGTGTCGGAAGAAGAGTGTTTGCGGGAACTGGAGCACCGGCTTGCAGAGGCGGTTCGAGTCAGGCTGATCAGCGATGTCCCGCTGGGTGCCCTGTTGAGCGGTGGGGTGGACTCCTCCATTGTCGTGGCGCTCATGGCGCGGGCCAGTACGACGCCTGTCAAGACTTTCTCCATTGGCTTTCACAACGAGCAATTCGACGAAGCTAAGTATGCGCGTATTGTCGCCGAGCGGTTCGGCACCGACCACCACGAGCTGATTGTTGATCCCGACATCGAGCAGACTCTCAACTTCCTTTCTGGAATGCTGGAGGAGCCTTTCGGCGATTCTTCCATGCTGCCGACCTATCACGTGTGTCACATGGCGCGGCAGTATGTAACGGTCGCTCTTTCCGGGGACGGCGGCGACGAACTTTTTGCCGGTTACGACCGCTATTCAGTGATCATGAATCGCAAGAATTCCGACTGGATACCGGAATGGGTGGGGAAGATTTATCGCGGCGTCATTCATGATCGCACGCCGCGAGGCATGTATGGCCGCAACCGAGTTTGGAATTCTCTGCTGAGCGTTCGCGACCGCTATCTCGACGACGTTTCCTACCTCCCAGTTCTGCATCGGGAGCGCTCCGTATTCACCAGCGAGTTTCTGGAGGCAGCAGCCATGCTTCCCGATCCCCTGAAACGATTCCAGGACTACTATGACTCTGCGCCCGCCGGCGATACCTTGAGCCGATTGATGTATCTCGACATCAAGAGCTATCTCGCCGGTGACATTCTTACCAAGGTTGATCGAATGAGTATGGCGACCTCGCTCGAGGTGCGGGTGCCAATGCTCGACCACATTTTTGTGGAATGGGCCGCCGGGCTGCCAAAGCAGTGGAAGTTTCGGAATGGAGCGAGGAAGTATATTCTGAAAAAACTCGCCGACCGTCTTGGAATTCCCTCCGAGTTGTTGCACCGGCCGAAGCGAGGATTCCAACTGCCTCTGGTGGACTGGATGCGCAGTGAGCTGAAACAGCAATTTTTTCAGGTGCTGCTGGAGTCAAGAACGCTGCAACGCGGATACTTCAGGCCGCGAGCCGTGCAGTCAATCGTGAATGAGCATCTGAGCGGACGGCGCAATCACTCCGGGATTCTTTGGCGCATGCTGGTGCTGGAGTTGTGGCACCGTAACTTCCTCGAAGGCAAAGCGTATGCGACCCGCTCTTCCAGCGCCAACCCTCCACGCGGAGCCGGCGAACGCCCGGGAACGGTCTCGGCCACGGTGAAAGCAACGTTCTAGCAAAAGACAAAGCCTTTCATGGAAAACGCTACCCACCCAGCCATGTGCGACGCCACCTCGGCCCCTAGCCGCAGAAGCAGAACTCCCGTGTTTGTCCTGGGATCTCCGCGTTCCGGGACTACGTATCTCTATCACGTGCTACTTTCTGCGGGAAATTTCGCCGTCTATCGGGCCGAGTCCCAGGTATTCCATTTGTTGGAGCCCAGATTTGGCGATTTGAGTATTGCGGCGAACAAGCGCCGTTTGCTGCACGCGTGGTTCAATAGCCGCTTGTTTACAGCCACGGGGCTGGCTCGGGAGCAGCTTGAAAAACCAGTCATGGAGGAATGCCGTAACGGTGGTGACTTCCTGCGCATCGTGATGGAAGAAATGGCCCGGCAACAGGGAGTAGGGCGCTGGGCCGAATGTACTCCGGATCATATCTTGTATCTTTCCCGCATCAATCAGACGATTCCGAATGCGCTGGTGATTCACATCATCCGGGATGGACGCGACGCGGCGCTCTCGATGGAAAAGCAGGGGTGGCCAAGGCGCTTGCCCTGGGACCGCGCCCGCGGGCGCATGGCGGCAGGCCTGTACTGGGAGTGGATTGTTAAGAAAGGCCGAAAAGATGGAGCGAGACTCGGGTCTAACTACATAGAAGTTCGATATGAAGACCTGATCGCCAAGCCCTTAGAAGTCTTGGCGCAGCTCAGCACTTTCATCGACCAGAAACTTGACTATTATGAAATTCAGAGAGTCGGGATCGGTTCGGTCAACCGCCCGAATACGTCGTTCCAGAGGGAGTCTGGAGATGGCAGCTTCAATCCAATCGGGCGTTGGAAGAATCTCTATTCTCCGGAAGAGACGGCCATGTTTGAAGGATTGGTGGGCAAGACTTTGCTAGATCTTGGCTATGTTCTCGAAACCGAGGACATTCCTAGAAAGCTAAGTTTAAGCGCGTTCCGCTTGCAATATCTCTCTTATTTCGAGACGAAGTTTCGTCTCAGAACGAAAACTCCCCTGGGAAAGTTTCTGGTGACCGGGGACCTTTCTAAGATGTAATAACACAGAAACCAATGAAACAAGCGACAAAAGTTCTGCTGATCGGTAACTATCCTCCGCCGATGTGTGGCTGGGCGATGCAGACCAAATTAGTAGCGGGTGAGTTGCACCGGCGCGGGCACGTTTGCGAAGTACTGAAGATCAATGAAAACCGTCAGGTGAAGAGCAACGAATACGTCGACGTACAAAGCGGTCCTGACTATCTCTTGAAAATAATCCGCTACACCTTGCGCGGTTTCCAACTTAACGTTCATGTGAATGGAATGTCGAAGAAGGGATACTGGCTGGCGCTGGCCGCGGCCTTGGTGGGACGTTTGGCGGGCAGACCGACGCTGCTCACATTTCACGGTGGACTCGAGCAGATGTATTTTCCACGGCATGATCGCAGTGCTATCCATCAGGCGTTTTATCTGCTTTTTCAACTAGCGGGCGAGACGGCTTGCGATAGCAACGATATCAAGTCAGCAATCGAGGGCTACGGGATTTCACCGAACAAGATCAGAGCGATTGCGACGTTCTCCCCGCAATACATGCAATTTGAGCCTGTAGCGTTGCCACGTCAGACTGAGAAATTTATAGATAACCGTCATCCAATCATATTTTCTTATGTCTCGTATCGACCGGAGTACCGGTTGGAGGTGATGCATGAAGCGATGTTGCGTTACTGGCAAAGCTATCCTAACGCCGGGATCATCTGGCTCGGCTTCCCAGAAAAGGAGCTTTCTATCGTCGAAGAGTCCGTCAGAAACTGGCCAGAAGCGGAACGCAAAAGCTTACTCCTGTTGGGGAACTTGACGCACGACCAGTTTCTTACTCTCTTAACTCGTAGCGACATTAATCTGAGGACACCCGCATGCGACGGAGTTGCGGCCTCTGTCCTGGAGTCGCTTGCGTTGGGGATCCCAGTAGTCGCGAGCCAGAACGGAAGACGTCCACCGGGTGTCTTGTGTTACCAGGATACCGACGCTGATGATATGTGCGCGAAACTAATCTACGCTACAGAGCATCTCGAAGAACTAAAATCGAGTCTCCGCACGAATTTGCCAAAGTCGATTGAAAGAAGTGGAGAAGACAACGTCAGTGTGATGGCAGACTGGCTGGCAGGCGAAACGTCAATCCGCAATTGTTCTGCAGTTGCAGTGGCCCGCTGAGCATCGGCTATTCAGCGCACCCCAGTGGTCGCCTGGTCGATTGCATCGAGATCTGCGCCCGGATCTTTCTGGTCGTCCGCCGCATGCTTGAACTTGCTTCGCGGAGACAGGTGATAGTCTCCTCCGTTCCCGTCTGCATAGTTGAGAAAGCCTACATCCGCGATACTCTTCGCAGTTTGGTTACCCTTCGGCCACCCTCCTCCTCCACCGACAATGACATTGCCGCGAAAGCTATAGGAGGAGAAGCAGTCATGCAGGACTGCTTCGACTGTCCTGACGTCCGGCATCGCTGCGCAATTTTTTTCCATCCCACCACCCGTCGAAAATAGCGGCTTAGTGCCGATCGTAAAGATGTTGTTCGTAATCGAGAGTCCTGACATCCTCGGATCGTTACGCGGACCACCCATAATGAATAGCGTATGTGGAGGAAACGCCGTGACGTGGTTGACTTGGACGTCGTGAAGTCGCGGCGACGCGGACTCTCCCGGCGTCATGGAAATCTGCGCAAATGCGCCGAGCCCATTGTAGAGATCAGGTCGGATGTCGTCCAGAACGACGTCATGAATGCTGTAGCGCCCGCCATCCTTCGCTGCACCTTTGCCCGCGAGGCCGTTTCCAATCTGAAAGCCCGAAGCCACATGCGTGATCTTGCATAAACGGATAGTGACATCGGTCACCTGGCAAGCCGGGCACACATTACCAAATCCTATGGATTGGTTCTTGGGCGACAGCAAAACAGCGAAGCCAGCCTGGGTGAACCCGCCCCAAGTGTTTTCCAGGATGTTGGCTTCGAGCAACACACGCTGAGCATTCTTGAGCTCAAACAAGTTCTTGACAATGAATGGACTGCCATCGACGCCGCCGACGAATCCGGGCTGACCCTTCATCCAGGTCAACGGCTTGAACAAGTGGTTACGGCGGATTTCGATGTCGGTCGGCACGGCGGTGGCCTCGCCGCCTCCCATGAGGATAGGTTCAGCGGCGGCCTCAAGGAAGTTGTTTACGATTTTGTAAGGGCCCATGGGGTCATCTCCCAGCCCTCCAGCGATTGCCTGCGAGTCCAAGCACTCGCCCGTTTTCGCCACGCAATGGAAGTCCGAGAAGTAGGAATCGACGACTGCCACGTACTGCAGATGACTGAGCATGATTCCCCGCACGGTCTCATCGTGGGCGGTCCCATGAATCCACATGCGATCAAAGACGAGATGGTCAGCGGTGCCCTTGTTGGGGCCAATAAGGTTATAGACGACTGCCGACGTTGAGGTTCGAGTGACTTCCAGGCCGATGAAGCGATAATGGTTTGCTCCGGAAGCAATTAAGATAGATCCAGGTCCGCCTTTTCCATTGAATTCGATCTTGGCCAGTACGTTTTCTGTGGAGCCACACTGCAAAGCAGGTCGACCCGGAAGAGAAGCGACACCGGCATAGCAAGGAGTCAGCCTGGTATTTTCCGCAGGGAGCTTCGAGTCGGGGGCACTGGTTCGGACGATGATCCAATGCGAGTCGTCGCAATTCTTCTTTGGTAAGACAAGACTGCTGAATGTAGCGCCTGCTTCCAATTGAATAGTGTCTCCACAGGTTGCATTCGAAAGAACCTGGGACGGATCCTCCCCCGCGCGTACCAGCAACGTTTTGCCCGGCGCACGTGTGGCGCGCAGAGAACTGTCAACATAACTCCTTGGCAACTCGGCAGGACCATCAAACTTACCGGATACAGACGCTTGTGCGCTAGATGCTTGACCGAAAGCCAGAACCTCCATGCGGTAAGGGCAAGGCGATAATGTCAGGATGCTTGCCAGCGAAAAGCTCAGCGTATGCGCCGTCAAATACCTACGGGGAGGATTCATAACCAGGGGAAAAACCTTTCGTCTCAGGAGCCGAGAGGAAAACTGCTGAACACGCTCTAGTCAAGCAAGGTTAAGCAATGATCTCGGCTTCACTCTATCAGATTTCGAATGGTTCCGAGAAATGTCCCGGTGCTGCTTCCTACGGAGCGTCGGCCATTGAGGTCCGCCAGGAGACATTTGCACGCGCGATTTGCCGTAATGAGCCGCCTTCATGGAGATGCTCCACCGACGAGAGATTGTTCGATTCGCTGTCGAATGTCCACAAAGTATTCATTTCACGTTCCAAAAAAGGTGCAAGCTCGCGCGCGAATTTGGAGGTCAGGTGATTGTTGTCTCTAAACACGACCTCGCCGCCGATTATGGACTGGCAAAACGCACCCGCACAGATTTTGTCGGCAAAATCCAGAAGTCTCGCGTTCTTAAGTCCGCGAGTGGCCGCGCTCTCAGCCTGGCGTGCATCTTCATTGAGCGCAGCCTCTCTGGTTACGACGCAATCCCGAGCTGACCAACTGTGGGCGGCTGCACGCGACAAGCAAATCGGCACGTCAAAACCAGCGCGGGGCACATCGGAGATGGCGAGTGTTTTCAGTCCGCGCGAGTCAAAGTAGGAGATAGTCGACCGTAGGCCTTCCTCCCATTCCTGCGCTGGGACGAGGTGATTTCCCACTCTTGTTTGGCGAGCACGATAGGCAACAGGCCCATCCGACTCGGAAAGAATTACCAGGCTCGGGTGCAATTGCAGAATCCGCTGCATGGCCGCTTCACGCCACGACCAGCATTCATCGTCTTGGCGCTTCAAGGTCACACTCTAAACCTGCACACGCGCGGCCGGACAGGACGACTTGAGCAGCGTAAGCAAACGCCAGTGCTTATCGTTGGCAATGCTCTCGATGGCCGGAAACCAATGTTCTGCATGCGAGTCGCCAAAAAGGACAACTGCTGTGCCGGAGTTACGATCGCCGTATTCGCACTGTGATAAAGTCGCAACTCCGGCAGGCGCGAGGCAATGGCTGTCAAACAAAGGCCTGGAGTCCTCCGGGGTTGGCAGCGTTATCGACTCTCTCGTATTGTCGGCGATCTCTGAGCCTCGCGCCATTGGTGACCTTGAAGATGGTAAAAAATGACAGCTCCGTCTCGGGAGCGTTTAAGCCCAGACCGGATGGAGCGAATGATCCTAGAGTCATGGTTTCACCGTAAGGCGTTCTTAAAATCCCCCAAACAGGGTATTTCCCCCATGGAGATTGAGGTCGGCCAAAACGCAGCATTCTGCGTCCTCGCGGGCCGTACCGTAGTTCGGAGATGCGGGGGTGTTTCTTTGCTGAAAGCCGTGCCTTCAAGGGTGATTCGGAGAGGGAGCAACGTGGGCGGCGAGTGACGGAATCTTACTCAACGCCCGCAATCGCAGCTTCTATAGCTTCTACGTCAGCCCCCAAATCCTTGCCATCCGTGCCTGCGTTCCGATAGGGACTGGTACTAACCAGTTGGTAGTTTCCACCGTTACCGTTGTTGTAGTTGACGAATTGTGCGGCGCTGCTGTTGGCGGGGAAGAAGTTTCCTGGAGGATACTTGCTCGGAGGATACTCGGCTGGAGTTGCGATGATGGCATTGTTTGAGAACGTGTACGGCTCGAAGCACCTGCCCAGGGAAGTCAATGGCGCACTGTAGTAGGCGCAGTTCGTTGGGCCTCCGCCAACAGTTTCGGTAGGAACCGGTCCAGCATTGACGATGTTATTTGTGAACACGAAGTTGTTCATGACGGGGTTCACGCTAATGTCGTCGCCCAGGTTCAGCATGACGCCCGTTTGTAGCGCGGTGACGTGATTGATGGTAACGCTTTGCAATACGGGCGCCTTTTTGCCCATGGAGACCTGAGCGAAATTCCCGTATCCGTTATATTTTGTTGCGTCGAGATCGTCGACAATCAGGTCATGGATACTGTAGCGTTCACCAGCTAGGGCTACGGCCCCTCGAGAATCACCATTGGCAATTTGGAAAGCACCACCCGCATGGCTGATTGTGCCGTAGCGAATGGTAACGTCTGTAACCTGGCAGAGGGGGCACACGTTCGCTGTACCGGAGTCCTGATTCTTGGGAGTGAGCAGCACCGCGGAGCCATGCTGGGTGAACCCGCCCCAGTTGTTCTCCAGAATGTTGCCTTCGAGCAACACGCGTTGAGCGTTCTTGAGCTCAAACAGGTTCTTGACGATGAAGGGGTTGCCGTTGACGCCGCCAACATAGCCCGGCTGGCCCTGCTTCCAGCTCATTGGCTTGAACATATGATTAAAGCGGATTTCAATGTCAGCAGGTGTCGTGGTGGCCTCGCCACCGCCCAGCAGGATGTTTTCGCCGGCAGCTTCGAGGAAGTTATCCACAATCTTGAGCGGTCCAGAAGCGAGGTCCCCCATACCCCCGCCGATTGCCTGGGAATCTGTGCAGTCGCCCCATGATACGCAATGGAAATCGGAGAAGTAGGAATCTACAACCGCAGCGTAGCTGGTGCCGCTTAGCATGATGCCGCGTTGGGTTTCGTCCTGCGCGGTTCCATGAAGCCAGGAACGATCAAAGATCACGTGATCCGCAGCACCCTGGTTCTGACGAGAGACGAGATTGTGGACAATTCCTGTAGCCGGAGTTCGAGTGATTTCCAGACCGATGAAGCGATAGTGGTTCGCGCCATCCTGCAAGAGAAAAGGCCCGCTCCCTACTCCTGAAAACTCAATTTTCGCCATTACGTTGTTGGTGACGGTGCAGTTGAAGGCAGGTCGTCCAGGAAGAGAAGTAAGGCCGGCGTAACAGGGAGTCATTCGTGTCCCCTCCGGAGGCAGGCTGCTGTCCGGCGCGCTGGTGCGGACAATTACCCAATGGTTGTCATCACAGCTCTTGGCCGGCAATGTGAATACTCCGCTAAAGGTTGCGCCCGCCTGCAGTTGAATTGTGTCGCCACAATTGGCGCTGTTCAGGGCGGACTGCAAATTCTCCCCGGCGTGAACTGTGCTTGTGCGCCCGGGGGCTGGGGTGTCCGACATTGCGGACTGGACATAGATAAGAGGTAACTCCGCCGGACCATCAAATCCGCTGGCAGAAAGTGTCGAGACCGTTAGGCTAAACGCGGCGGTAGCGCTGTGCCCGGAAGCGTCGGTCACTTTTGCGATGAAGGGATACGAACTGGCGAGCGCGGTTATCCCCGTTATGGCACCGCTGGAAGCTTGCAGGTAAATTCCTGAAGGCAAGACGCCGCTTGCGATACTCCACTGGTAAGGAAGCAGGCCACCGGTCGCTGAGAGCGTAGCAGAATAAGGCGTGTTGGTATTAGCTTCGGGGAGCGTCGAGTTCGCGATCGTTAATGCACCTAGAGGGTTGACCATTACCGTTACAGCCTTGTGCCAGCTAGGATTGGCCGCACTTGTGGCCGTTATGGTCACAGAGGTATTGCTGGTCACCTCAGGAGCGGCAAAGGCTCCGCTGCTGGAAATCGTCCCTGTGCTGGCGGACCAAGTCACGGCCGTATTCGGAGTTCCGCTGACTTTGGCCGTGAACTGCTGCTGCCCCTCTGAAATCAGGCTCGCGATGCTTGGCGAAATCGAAATTGTGGCCCCGGTTTCGCCCGTCGATGTATTGTTTGATGTGCTACTGGCACCCTGCGATGGAGTGGCGCACGCAGTAGTTAAGACTGCAATGCAGAGCAAGAGTGAAAGAACGAGAAAATTTGGGATAAGGTCTTTGTCAGCGCGATAGGCTTTTGCCATACCCGAGCGCCCGGTGTCTCGCATTGGGGGTAACCTCTGAACCGAGTTTGGGGACCGTCGTTCGAGTCCTAAAAGCACTCTAGAAAAGGGAAGACAATATGGGCAGATAACGCATGGCCAAGACCTTTCAGGCCACACTGGTACATCACGGATGTCCCATGCACTTTCGCGTTCGAAGGCTCGGGCCGGTAACCGTGCGGGCTGCGGGTCGTCCAGGGCAATATCTGTCCCAGCGACCAGAACAAATCGCGGTGGGCGAGGGCTCGATGATCCTAGTAGTACTACTGTGTTATAAAAAGGGAGTTCCACAAAAAGGACAACCCGAGAGTTGCCGGAGCAGAACTCGGGCGATGGTTTGACGGAGTGTGGCAATGGACCAGGGATTATGCCGCGCCACGCGTACCGGGTGAGCC
>Ga0187862_10002712_pt1 | contig 17678 bp, 11 predicted proteins | sample June2016WEW_10_1_FD_133003 | JGI IMG/M metagenome (GOLD analysis project Ga0187862, IMG submission 133003) | Peatland microbial communities from SPRUCE experiment site at the Marcell Experimental Forest, Minnesota, USA - June2016WEW_10_150 | ecosystem: Environmental > Terrestrial > Soil >...
GCCGCGGACGACGTCGGTGATTCCGGCGTCGAGATCATCGACGACGACGGCCAACTGATAGGCGGCCGTGCGATCGGATTTGGCGATGACGAAATCGCCGAGGCGGCGGGCGACGTTGAGGGATTGGGCGCCGGCGAAGCCGTCGGCGAATTGGACGTCGCGGTCGGGGGCGGCGAAGCGAATGGCGGGGGGGCGGCCGGATTCGCGGGCGGCTTGCTCCATGGAAGCAAAACGTCCGCGGCAGACGCCGGGATAGACGGACGAACCGTCCTCGGCATGCGGGGCGCTGGAGGCCAGATCGACCTCGCGGCGGCTGCACACGCACGGATATGCCAGGCCGCGCTTCAGCAGCGAGTCGATGGCAGATTGGTACTCATGAGTTCGAGTGGACTGATAGACCGGATCCTGGTCCCAATCGAGGCCGAGGAATTGAAGGTCCTGGATCAACCCGCGATCGGCGCCCGGTTTGTTTCGGGGCCCGTCGAGGTCTTCGATGCGGAGAAGGATGCGCCAGCCGAAGCGTCTGGCCAGCAGCCAGTTGACCAGGAAGGTTCGGGCGTTTCCCAGATGAACGGCGCCGGTGGGAGAGGGAGCGAGGCGCGTGATGTCCATAAAGAAGCCGGAGATTATTGAAACGCGGGGATGGCGTCTTGTCGAGCGGTAACCATGATCGATTCAATGAACTGTTCGTCTTCGGCGTATTGTTGCTGGGTAAGGTTGGACAGATCGAAACTGCATGGGATGAACTCTTGCCGATAGGGAACGAATATAGTGATGTTCCAGGAGAGGAGTTGAGAGGGTTGGGTGGCGGGCGGGGATTGGCCGGGGGGATCGTTCGGCAAGTTAACGTAGGTAATCCTTTGTAGGATCTGCAATCCACCGTTGCCGGTCAACTGGCGAATCTGGATGCGTCCGGGATGTTGGCGGCTCTGGTCGAGGGCGCGGTCGACGAAAAGCCGGCGGCGATAGTCGTTCATGAACTCGAGCATGGAGACGGCGAGGTGCAAATCGCCGCTGGGGGCCATGCCCTCCAAAAACACGGGATTCTGCGGCGGCTCGAGCCTCCAGCTTTGCGGGACGGACAGGACGAGGGGAACGCTCAACATCGAAAGGCTCTTTCGCGGCTCGACGGATGCGTCCCGCGTGGTTGGAGCGGAATGGGCGGCTTCGGTGGGATGGGAAGGGGATGCGGCCTCCGGTTGGGGCTGCTTGTCGCAGGCGGAGAGTTGCAGGCCGATCGCGGCCAAGGTTCCGAGAACGGCGCGCCACACGGACAGATTGGCCTCCCTTCCGCCGGACGATGCTTGCAGGTTAACATAAAAGCCCGCTGGTTTCAAGCATTATTGAACGGTCGGCGGAACTCTGGACGTGGACGTTTGGGGGCCTGGTGATGGTTGCGACATGAATAATTGTCTTATTCGGCATTTTGTGTATATATAACGTTTGCATTAGAATGGCCGCGAGGTCTTTCATAGGTATTTCACTGTAACGAGATTCAACATAGGAAAGGATGATGAACATGGCTCGTCGTTTATTCGGACACGGATTTAGCATTGCGCAGCTTGAGAAACTGCTTGGGGTTCGGAGGTCGAAACTGGCGATATTGGATCGGTTGCGATCGAGACTTTTGAAGCGGCTGGAAGGGTTGGATGCGAAGATCGCATCCCTGGGCGGGTCGGCGCGATCGCGCGGGGGCCGGGTCCGGAACAAGGTCAGCCTCAATGAGAGCATCCTGGCCGTTCTGAAGCGCAAAGGCGGACCGATGACGGTCGGCGACATTGTCGGCGCGGTGTTGGCGGGCGGATATTCGACGAAGAGCGCGAATTTCCGCGGCATCGTCAACCAGTCGCTGATCAAGGACAAGCGCTTCGTCAACGCGGGAACCCGCGGGACGTATCAACTGCGCAAATAGCCTGGCGAAAAATCGGGAACCTTTGCCGTCCGGCGGCGTCTAACGCCGGAAATGGAGGTTTCCATGTGGCGATCACGTTTGATTACGCTGATTGTTTGGGCGGCGGGCACGTTTGCATTGGCGCTGGCGTGCGGGATTCCGGCGGTTTCCAACGCGGTGAACGAATCGGGCGCGGCAGGGTGGACGACCACCGTGCTGAACCCGCGCATCTGCGCTAATGGGATCGAGTTGACCGTCACGACGGCCGATCCGGCCACGCAGCCGTCGCAGGGCGCGGGCCACGAATCCAACCAGGTTGTTAAGTTCGTGGTGCGAGCGCTGAACCTGACGGATCGCTCGGCGACGGGGCATTTCACGTTTCAAATGACTTCGGTTGCGCCGACAAGCCCAATCGCGCGCGTCATGCCCGTGCCGACGGAAATCTGGAAGGATTCCGGAACCGTGGCGCTGGATGCCGGGCAATCCAAAACATTTACGTTCACGTCCCCGCCGCTTGCGGAAAAACGGATATTCACGTTGATCCTCGCGGGCGGCGATCAATCGATCCCGATGTTAACGCTGTCGCCGCAAAAAAATGGGGCGATTGCGGTGAGCCAGTGAACACACAAGGTCGGCACATCCAACTCATCGGGATTTGCATCGGCCTGCTGGCGGCGGCGATCGTTCTGGCGATGACGGGCGAGCGGGAAACGAATGCGAAAAGCGGTCCGATGCTTTCCGAGTGCGATGGGCGGATTCGGTCGATCGCCATCCAGTACGTGCGCGGGGCGGATTTTGCGGCGCCGGTGTATCGCCAGTTCCTTGGCGAGTTGCCTGCCGACGTAACGGTGTATGCCGTCTGCCCGGACCGGGAATCATTTGAAGAGTTGCAATCTCGAATGGGAGCCGAATCGTCGCGGAAGGCTTCGCCTCCACGGCGGCCGAGGGCGATCGTGACGGGCCATCCGATGACGGCCTGGTCGCGCGATCGGTGGATTTCGCTTCGGCCGGGCCGGCACGAATCGGCCGGGACGCTGGTGGCGTCGCGTGGCGAAAACGGGGGGCAGATCTGGCCGCAGCGGCAGGGCGATCAGCGGATCGCCGAGGATTTGGCGCGGGCGATCGGCCGAGGAGCGACGCGCAGCGGGCTGTATTTCGATGGGGGGGATTTCCTGGCGGATTCGCAATGCGTATTCGTCGCGCCGGGGGCCATCTCCAGAAACGTTCAGCACACCTGCGGCGACGAAAGCGAATTGAGCGAAATCGTGCGGCGGCAACTGGGACTGAGGCCGATCCTGCTGAGGGACGCGCCCGACCATCACGCGGGGATGTTCATGATGGCCGCCGGCGACGGAAGGGTGGTCGTGTGCGATCCGAAGCTGGCGAAGGGGCTGCTGGCGCCGGTGGAATTGCCGGGCGGGGCGGATTTCTCGGAATCGACGCAACGCCGGTTCGATTCGGTTGCGGCCGCGGCGACGGCGGCGGGATATCGCGTCACGCGAATTCCGTGCGTGCCATCGTGCGACGGCAAGACGTACATCACGTTTGTGAACGGGATCATCGATCAGCGGGACGGCCGCCGGACGATTTATATGCCGACGTATCAGGGGCAGGCCCGCCTCAACGCCGCGGGGCAGCGGGTGTGGGAAAATCTTGGGTATCGCGTTGTGCCGATCGACGTGACCTCGACGTTCCGGTATTTCGGGACGCTGCATTGTTTGGTGAACGTGATTGAGAAGGATTGATGGGGTTTCGAGCCCGCAGGGAGCAAGCTCCCTGGGCTTTGGAGGGGAAACGCAGGCATGGCGGGGGGTCAATCCGTTATCGATTCGTGGATGCGATTGAAGCTGTCGATTCGCCATTGGGGGGCGGATTCGTTTTGCACGTCGGGGAAGAAATCCAGGAGGTTTTCCGGGGTCACGCCCCAGAGTCCGAATAGTTTCACGCCGGGGGTGTCGATGACGTAGCCGCCGATGTCCAGGGGATAGCGGCGGGCGGAACTGGTGGTGTGGCGGCCCTTGTCGTTGAAGTTGCTGATTTCGCCGATGCGGATGTCCAGGCCCGGCTGGACGGCGGAGATGAGGGTGCTTTTTCCGACGCCGCTATGCCCGGCCAGAACGGTGGTTTTGCCGGCGAGAGCGGATTTGACGCCTTCGATGCCCGAACGCGGGGTGCGGTCGGCTTCGCCTCCGCTGGCGCTGACCTGGAAAGTCGTGAAACCGAGGGATTGGTAATGTGCCAGGACCTCCTTGGCCGCGACGTGTTCGGCCTGGGATTGGGCGGCCGGCTCGGCGAGGTCGATCTTGTTGAGACAGATCAGCGGCGTCAGGCCGCCGCTCTGCGCCGCCACGATCATTCGGTCGACCAGCCCCCATTTCACGCGAGGGCGAAGCAGGCTGGCGACGATGAGCATTTGCTGGGCGTTGGCGACGATCGGATGCTGGTCATTGCCGCGGGTGCCTTCGGCGCGCGTCAGGATGGTTTGGCGTGGGAGGACTTGCTCGATGACGGCCTCTTGCCGGCCGAGTTCATCGCGCTGTTCGGTATCGCGGAAACGGACCTGATCGCCGACGACGATGGAGGTTTGGGAGAGTTTGCCGAGGGTCTTGCGCGTCGAGCAGAGCCGGGGTCCGGTGGGATGCTCGACCTGGTAATAGAGGGAAAAAACCTGCACGACCTGACCGATGGGAAGGCGTTCGAGGTCGGCGGATTGCTCGCCGTCGGCGGCGCGAATGACGGCGGTCTTTTCCATCTTGTCCTGCTGGGCATTTTTGGAACGATGGCTGAATTTCTGGTGTGATTCGAGGCGGTCGGCTTCGGAGTCGCCTTGGAGATAGCGACTGGTGAGGTCCTTTTCCCGGGGAGGTTTTCGCGGTCGTCGGCCCATCGCGCGCCGCCGCTGGCGGCGAGAGAATGGTGTCATTTTGCGCGGAAATTACAAGCCTTTTCAGGGAAGATTGATTGTTGGCTGATCGTGACTTACAGTGAATATTTGGAGACCCCCTTGCCGGTATCGCTGCGATTGCTGGACGAATCCGAGAAGAAGGAGAAGTGCGGGCTGTTCGCCATCTGGGGAACGCCGGATGCCGCGCAGATCACCTACCAGGCGTTGTTCGCGCAGCAGCATAGGGGGCAGGAATCCGCGGGGATCGCGGTGAGCGATGGGGCGGAGTTGTTGGCGCACCTGGGGATGGGGCTGGTCAGCCAGGTCTTTACGCCGCGGATGCTTCGGGAGGAATTGAAGGGCCGATCGGCGATCGGGCACATCCGATATTCGACGACGGGTTCGAGCCAGCTGTGCAACGCCCAGCCGCTGCTGCGGCAGTTTCTCAACGAGGCGGTGGCGGTGGCGCACAACGGCAACCTGATCAACGCCGGCCTGCTGCGGCGGCAATATGAAGAGCATGGGCACATTTTCCAGAGCACGACGGACACGGAAATCATCGTGCATCTTCTGGCCAAGCCGACGCACGCGCAGAAGCAGGACCCGCTGGCGCACGTGCTGAAGCACTTGCAGGGGGCGTTCAGCCTGGTGTTGTTGTTCCGGGACCGGATCGAGGCGTGCCGCGATCCGTGGGGCGTGCGTCCGCTGGTGGTGGGGAAGATGTCGGGGGGGCAATGGTGCGTGGCGAGCGAAACGTGCGCGTTCGACTCGATCGGGGCGGCGTTCGTGCGGGAAGTGGAGCCGGGAGAGATCGTGCGGATCGACGGGAGCGGATTGCAGTCGCGGCGGTTTGACCCCCCCGCGCACGAGCGGGCGCACTGCGCGTTCGAGCACGTTTATTTCGCGAATCCGGCGAGCAAAATCTTCGGGCAGACGGTGCACGTGGTGCGGCAGCGCCTGGGCCGGCAACTGGCGATCGAGTCGCCGGTCGACGCCGACTACGTCATGCCGATGCCCGACAGCGGGCGTTCGGCGGCGCTGGGGTTCGCCAGGCAATCGCAGATTCCGTTCGAGGAAGGGATCGTTCCCAACCGGTTCGTGGGACGGACGTTCATCCTTCCGAACCAGCGTGCGCGCGACCTGGCGGTGGCGGTGAAGCTCAACATCATCCCCGACGTGGTGAGCGGCAAGCGGGTCGTGATCGTGGAGGATTCGGTGGTCCGCGGCACGACGACGCGATCGAAGATGCGCGCCATCCGGGCGGCGGGGGCCAAGGAAATTCATCTGCGCGTTTCCTGCCCGCCGATCCGCCATCCCTGCTTTTACGGGATCGACTTTCCCACCAAGGAGGAACTGATCGCCCACAACCGCACGGTCGATGAGATCCGCAAATTTCTGGAGGTGGACAGCCTGGCGTATCTGTCGCTCGACGGGCTGCTGTCGTGCATGCAGTTGCCGAAGGAACACTATTGCACGGCGTGCTGGAGCGGGAATTACAAGATTCCGGTGGACAATCCCCAAAGCAAATTCAACTTCGAGCGGGACCAGTTCCAGATGTTCAATTCGTGAAGCTAATGGATGCCCAGGTCCACGGCGTGGACCAGCGAGATGGCGGGTTTGCCCCCGGTCCGGGAGACGGTGATCAGGGCGTCCCCCTCGGGCCGGACGTTCTGGTCGCACAGCCAGCGCGAATATTCCCCATCCTCCGGATCGACCATCAGCAGCAGATGGCCGGGGGGGGCGGAGAACGGCTCATTCGTCTCGTAAAACATCCGATCGGATAGAAATGCCATCGCCCGGGCGAGCTTGGCCGGGCAGAGGATCACGTCGTCCGGCGTGGTCTTGGAAGGTATTTGGGACGCCATTTGCGCGGCCGCCAGATATCTCCCGTTCTGGTAAGTCGCCAGAAACGGATGGGAACGCTGATGAAGAATCATCCCCGTGACCAATATGGCATTGGGAAGCATGCCCAGCGCCAGGAGCAGCACGAATGCCGGGTTGGCTAATCTCGCCGGAAGGCGCAGGTTGATGGATCGAATCATGTTCCACCATCCCAGGACCATCAGGGGGAGGATCGGCAAGAGGTAGCGGTCGTCGGCGACGGTCAGGGTGACCGTTGCCAGCAAGGCGATGACCCAAAGGCCCCAGAAGGCGCGTTTGGCGATCAGGGCCACGGCGGCGGTGACTGAAACGACGCCGAACAGGACGTTCAGCGGCCACAACTTGCCCGGTCCCAGGGGCAATCCGAAGACGGACTTGACAATCAGAAGATGGCAAAGCCTGAAGAGGTTGAGCGATACCGCGGCCTTCAATTGCGGGAAATCCCTGAAATGGTTGATGGCATATTGCTCGTATCCGCCGAGGCCCTGGCCGGCGTTTCGGCGCGGATCGAGAATCAGAAATATTGCCAGCAGGGCGACACAGAGCGCGATGGCTCCGCTGACCTTCCAATCCCGGCGCACCCCCGCCGCGAACGCCAGCGCGATGATCCACGCGGCGAGCAGCGCGATCATGGTCGGGCGAGTGGTGATGGCAATCACCAGGCCCCCGACCAGCAACGCCCAATCCCACCAACGCGTGCGCCTTGCGGAAGTTGAGCCAAAGACCCCCTCGTGGCCGGCGAGAACGGCCATGATTCCGGCCAGGAACGGCATTTCGGTCAGAATCTCGAAGCTGTAGTGGTAGAACTGGCTGGAGACGGCGACGCCGAGCACGATCGCCACGGCCGTCGGCCGGTCGTATGCCAGGAGTACCAGCCGATAAACCAGCGCAAGCGCTGCCAGGGCGCAGAGCCAAACAAAGGTGTCGGCGGCGAAGATGAAATGAGAGGGAAACAGGTGATAGAGTCCGGCCAGGGCGATGGGAAGGCCGGGATAAACGGTGTTGTGGCGGATGCCGCCGAACGTGTAGCCGCGGCCGCGCGCCAGGTTGCGCGCCAGGTTCAGATAGAGTCCACCATCCGGCTCGATGAGCCATTGGCCGTTGAATCCGAGGAGATAGATGGCGGCGATGGCGGCAAAGACGTAACCCCGCCAGCGGTCCAGGGCCTTGAGCAGTTTAAGACAAAGCGGGCGGCCGGAATCGGCCGCGCCGATTTCCCCCTCAGCCGCAGTGCGGTAGGCTTCGCCTCCGCTTCTGGAATGAATTGCGGGAAGCGCCATTGGTGTGGATTGAAGTATAGCGGATGCTGTTTGCCGGTGAAGCCCGGGCGGGTAGTGTTTGGGGCCGATGGACCGATTGCCGCAATCGCCGAAACGTCCCTTTGCCGCGGTATTGGCCGGATTCCTCGGTTGGTCACTCGACGCCTTCGATTTCTTCCTGGTGGTGATGACCCTCACCGCCATCGGGAAGGAATTCCATAAGACCGACCGGGAAATGGCTTTGGCGGTGACCCTGACGCTGGCGTTCCGGCCGGTGGGGGCGCTGATCTTTGGACTCCTGGCGGACCGCTACGGGCGGCGCGTCCCGCTCATGATCGACCTGGTGTTCTATTCCCTCATCGAAGTCCTCTCCGGACTGGCGCCGAATTACCGCACGTTTCTAATCCTGCGTGCGCTGTTCGGCATCGGCATGGGTGGGGAATGGGGCGTGGGGGCGTCGCTCACCATGGAGAAAGTCCCCGCCAGATTCCGCGGATTGCTCTCGGGTGTTCTTCAGGAAGGCTACGCCTTCGGATTCCTCCTGGCGGCAATCGCGTATCAACTGGTCTTTCCCCATTGGGGATGGCGGCCGCTGTTCTTCATCGGCGGGCTTCCGGCGCTCCTGGCCATCTTCGTCCGAATGGCCGTCAAAGAGTCCGAAGTTTGGCAGAAAAATAAAGCCGATTCATGGAAACATCTCGGCCGGGGATTGGTCGCCCTTTGGCCGACCTTCTTCTACTTCGTGGCCCTGATGACGAGGATGAACTGGTGTCCCATGGAACGCAGGATCTTTACCCCACGTTCTTGCAGCGGTATCGCGGGATGGGGGTAAGTCAAAAATCCAATCTTGCGGCCATCTCCATGGTGGGGGCAATCATCGGGGGGATCCTCTTCGGCCAAATCTCCGACCGCATCGGCCGCCGGAATGCGATGATGCTGGCGTTTCTGGGCGCGCTGCTGGCCATCCCGATGTGGGCGCTTCCGTCGGGGATCGCCAAACTGGCCGCGGGGGCATTCGTTTTGCAATTCATGGTCCAGGGCGCATGGGGTGTGATTCCGGCTCACATCAGCGAACTGGCCCCCGATTCGATCCGCGGCTCGATGCCGGGCTTCGCCTACCAATGCGGAAATTTGATGGCCAGCTACATCGTGCAATTGGAAGCGGGCTTCGCCGAGCGGTGGAACTACGCGATGGTGATGGCCATCTCGGCGGCGACGATATTTTTATTGGCGATTTTCGTGACGGCGGTGGGGAGGGAAAAGCGCGGCCAGGAATTCGGCGGGGACTTCCCGGGGAGCAAGCTCCCTGGGCTTTGAGATGAGAATAAAACCGTTACTCCGTGGGCCGATGCGATTGCAGCGATACGACGCAGGCGGCGATGATGCTGATCCAGAGAATGGAGGCGACGGCGAAGATGGATACGTGGGGATCGCCGGGGCGGAATTGGCTGGCTAATGCGCCGCAGCCGGGGCCGAGGATGCAGCCTACGCCGATCAACGCCTCGTGGTATGCGTTCTGCGCGGTGCTGCCGTCGCTCAGGACCATTCCGAAATAGAGGCTGGCGGAATAGATGAGTCCCATGGCGGCGCCGAGGACGAGTTGCCAGAGGATCATGGCCAGGACGGAGGGGATGAGGGTGACGCCGAGGAATGCGGCCAGGAGGATGAGAGCGGAGACCAACAGGGCGCGGGGGCGGGTGTGCCACCAACTGGTTGCGCCGAGAAAGACGAAGCAGAGCCAACGCGCGATCATCCAGACGCCGGCGAGGAGGGTTCGGGCTTCCGGGCGGGCGGATTGGATGACGGGGAGGGTGGGCATGATCGCGCCCAGGGCGTAGATGACGGCGAAGGTGGCCGGCAGGGCGATGCGCGACAGGCGCTTGGCCAGTTTGCGAAGCGGGATGAGTTCCGGGTGGGGAAGAAGCTGGGCATGGGCGCGGTCCGGTTGGGGATGAATCCGAAGCAGCAGGGCGCACCCGGCCAGGTGAACCGCCGCCGTGGCCAGGAAGATTCCCTGCGGGAAGCGGTCGATGAGGATTCCGCAAGCCGCGACGGTCGTGGCGCCGGTGCCGGACCAGACCAGGTTGTAGATCGAGATTCGGCGTGAGACTTGGGCGGGCGTGGCGCCGATGGAGATGAGGCTTTCCATCAGCGGCCACTGGGCGGCGCTGATCATCGTATATCCGAGGAGAAGGACGACCAGGACCTGGGGAATGGCAAAGCAGGCCCCGGCGAGCGCGAGGATCACCATGGCGATTTCGAGCAGGCGAAGAAGTCGTTGCCGATCGATCCGATGGGACAGCGGATTGGCGGCCAGGGCGCCGATGACGTAGGCGATTCCCTCGGCCGAGGAGAGCAGCAGGTTTTGCCTGGCTCCCCAGCCGAAGCGTTTGTGCATGTAGAAGAAGATTCCATACATCAGCAGGTTGCCGCCGACGGAGGCGAGGCCCTCGAGGGTGAAAATCCTGGCCAGGAATCGGCTGGGCGGAGGGTGGATCGCGGGTTTTAGGGCAAAGACATCGGACACCGGCAGCTCCATGGCAGACCAGATCGGCACATTAGCGGATATGGGCGGGGGAAAAAATGGCGGGTTGCGCGATCCCGCGGCGCCGGGCCGACGTACATAAGGATCAGCAGGTCTATCAAAGGTCTCGATCGCATTGAAGTGAAAACTCGGGTGTCTCCGGAGGAGAAAGGTCGAGCGGAGAGGGTGCGTTGCGCGCGGCGCGAGGCGGCCGCGCGGGAAACGGGGCAAGGCGGGATCGGCATTGCCGGGGCGATTGCGCTCCGGCATTTGCCGCGCGCGGGGGCGATAACCTGCAAATTGTTGTTGCACGAGGGGAGCGTGAATCGTCTAATGTTTGGCGTTGGGTCCGGCAAAAGCGGCGATGGCAGTGTTGCGCGCGGGGTCGCGGGCGATGTTGTCAGTCGCGGGCCTTCTTGGCCGATAACACCGTCGCCGACGTATTGCCGAACTCGGAGAGGATTTGTTCTATGCAGACAGTGGTTCACGTCACGCACGAGGCCGTGCAGAAGATAGGCGGAATCGGCGCGGTGTTGCAGGGATTGCTGACGAGCCGGACGTATCTCGACAAGGTCCCGCGGAACATTCTGGTCGGACCGTTCTGGCCGAGCGACGACATTGCCGAGCATCGGCTGGGTCCGCAGGGCGAGGTGTTGTACAGCAGCCTGGATCACCTGTACCGCTCGCCGCTGGCGAGCCGGTTCCGGGAGATCGAGCAGGAGTTCGACGTTGCGATCGTGTATGGCCGGCGCAAATTCGCGGACAAGGAGACGGGGATTGCCAGCACGCCGGAAACCCTGCTCATCGACGTCGCCCGCTTCGACGCGCAGAAGATCAACGTGTTCAAATACGACTTGTGGAAGACGTTTGGGATCGAAAGCGCCAAGTACGAGAGCAACTGGGATTTTGAGCAGTACATGCGGCTGGCCAGGCCGGCGATCGCGGCGCTGCACGCGTTGGGTGTGGGCAGCGAGATCGAGCCGGGGGTGATCCTGAGTCACGAGTACATGGGGATGCCGACGGCGCTGGCGGCGATTTTGGAGGGGGAGCGGGGCAATTTCCGCACGATCTTTTATGCCCACGAGGTCGCCCCGATGCGCCGCATCGTGGAGCAGAGTCCCGGCCACGACACGATGTTCTACAACGTCATGCGATCGGCGGTCAGCCAGGGGAATTATCTCGAGGACGTCTTCGGCGATCAGAGCGGGTATTACAGGCACGCGTTCGTGAAGGCGGCGCGGTTCTGCGACGGGATCTTCGCGGTTGGGGATTACGTGCTGAAGGAAATCCGCTTCCTCGGCCCGGATTTTGTCCACGTGGACAGCCAGCTTGCCTACAACGGGGTCCCGTGTTGGAAGATCAGCGCGCAGGAGCGGATGGCCAGCCGGCAGAAACTGCGCGGCTATTGCAATACGCTGCTGGGGTACGATCCGGATTACGTTTTCTCGCACGTGACGCGGCTGGTTCCCAGCAAGGGCCTGTGGCGCGACCTGCGCGTTCTGGAACACGTCGAGCAAATTCTTCGTTCCCGCAACGAAAGCGCCGTGCTGTTCACGTTGAGCACGGAGGTCCCGTCGCGCCGCGGCGACGACATCCGGAAAATGGAACAGATTTACCACTGGCCGGTGGTGCATCGCGAAGGTTTGCCCGATCTTTCCAACGGGGAAGCGGCGTACTACCAGGGCGTGCAGGAATTCAACGCGCGGGCGCGGAACGTCAAGGTGGTTTTCATCAATCAGTTCGGTTTCGAGCAAAAAGTCTGCGGCCTGCGCATGCCCGCGGACATGGAATTCATGGACCTGCGCAAAGGCTCGGATGCGGAATTCGGCCAGAGCATTTATGAGCCGTTCGGCATCGCGCAGGTGGAACCGATCAGTTTCGGGGGCATCTGCGTGTTCAGCAGCGTCTGCGGTTGCGAGGGGTTTGTGGAGAAAGCCACGGGGGGCAAGCCGACCCCGAACGTCATCGTCGCGGATTACACCGATTTGCCGACCAAGGGGCTGCGGGCGGACCAATTGATGGCCATCGGCCAGCCGCAGCGGGACGAGATCGAGCACGCGGTTGCCGGGGTGGTGGCGCGGGAGTTGGTGGAACGGCTTCCCCGCAGTCCGAAGGAATTCGAGGAATTCATCGACCGCGGTCACGCCCTGGCCAGCAAGATGAGCTGGGACGTGGTGGCTCGGGACTACGTGCTGCCGGGCATTCAGCGGGCAAGCCGGGCACAAAGATTGAAACAAATCGCCTAAATCCTGTCCCAACCATCGCCCCAGCGGACATAAGCAAATGGCGGTGGTGCAAAAAAAGCGCGCCGATCCGCAACAAAGGTCGGCCAGCCACGTCTATCCACCTGAGGCTTGCCGCGCGCCGGATGGCGCTTTATTCTGCCTCAAGTGAGCGTGGTGAAATAACGGTCTGGCGTCAATCGAGGATTGGGGTTTGCCGATGATCGGCGGCGGGCAGGAACGGTCCACGGGCTGGAGTCGGGACGGGGCCGTTCGGCTTCTGGGGTGGGGGTTCGTCGTCGCGGTGCTCATTTATTACGCCTGGCGGATGGTGGGGATCGGCCTGGATTGGCGGCAGAGCTTCTGGGTCTATTGGGCTCCGGAACATTCCCAGGGGGACATCGACAACGCCATGAAATATGGGGACATGGCGCTGCGCGAGGCCGAGGCCGTCGCCGACGCGGATGAGGCGCAAAAATCGCAAGCCCAGAAAGATGCCGAACAGAAGCTGATCGACGCCGGCGAGCGTCCGGCGACGATCGCGCGGCCGGGCCCGGGGCTGTTCGATTCACCGTTCAACGCGGAAAACTTTCGCCGGCGATGGCAACATCTGCGGCCGGTCTACAGTCAGATCCTCCGGGGATGGGTGCAGACGTATGAGCGGCTGAGCAAAGAGACGCCGGATGGGGAGTATGACCTGGATTATCCCCCGATGCGGCTGCTGGTGATGACGTTGTGGACGTGGCACGTGGAGTCGTGCTATCCGGGAGTGACGAGATTTCCACACGTTCCGGAGCGGGTTTTCGATCCGGACAGGAATCAAACGGTCGTGGCGACGATGGACGTGGCCCAGCCGGTGCTGAGGCTCAACGCGGCCTGCGAGGGCGCCACGGCGATTTGCATATTCATCTTGGTTTGGCTGTGGATGGCGCGCAGCCGTCCGGCGGAAATGACGGAAGCGGGTGGCGCCGGCTCGTGGCGGCGGCGCTGGGGCGATCCGATGCTTTTGGCGCCGGTGGTTCTTTTCGGCATCGCCACGTTTTTGAGGCCCAACCTGAGCTGGCAGATCACCCTGCCGGCGCCGGACAGCGGCGAGGTCTCGCCGATCGACGTTCGCATCGCCAGCATCGGTTGGTGGACGATGCTGCTGCTGAGATATTTGTCGGCGGTCTGCCTGGCGAGATTTTTGCCCCGGCCGTTCCGAGCGCCGATGTGCGCGCTGGTGGCGGCGACGCTGGCGTGGCTGAATCCCGCGTCGATCCTCGATTCCTTCGGGTGGATGCAATGGGATAGCTGGCTTCCGCCGTTCTTCCTGGCGGCGGCGATCCTGGCGACGCTGGACTGGTGGGTCGCCGCCGGATTGGTCCTGGGCGTCGGCTGCATGTTCAAGGGCCAATTGCTCTTCGTCATGCCGGTGCTGGTTCTGTGTCCGCTGCTGGCGGGGTGGCCGGGAAGATTCATGCGAATCGTCGCCGGCACGGCGGCCGGGGCGGGATTGATCCTGTGGCCCTGGCTGGTCACCAACGGCCAGGCCGAGAAATGGATTTTCTTCACGGTCACCACGGCGGCGTTTTTTTGCTTGCTCTCGGCGTTCCGCGGATTTTTGTGGCGGCAAGGCCGCCAGGCGTGGAATCAGCTTTCCACCGGCTGGGACCCGTTGGCCAGACGCGCGGCGCTTGCCGGCGCCGCGCTGTTGGTTGTCGGGCTGGTCTATCTCCTGTTGCTGCTGTTCACCCGTCACGGAACTCCGCCGGCGTCGGCTTTGCTGGCGGCGGGCATTGTGCTGGTCCCCTGGTTCCTGAGCCGGCGGCTGATCGGCGCCTGGCTGCTGCTGGCGTTCGCCGCCTCGATGTGGCTCGTCTATTTCCGGGTTGGCGGCAGTTCATCCTGGTGGGAAGTCGGCTTCTTCTACGGCACGCAAAAACACGACGTCATGCAGCTCGGCGCCTCCAGCCTGAGCAATCTCTCCTCGATCCTCCACGAGCGATACGACTGGCAGTTGCACGACGTCGTGACCACGTTCAAACGGCCGATCTTCGGAATGACGGAGTTGGACGTTCAATCGTTCTGCGCCGTCATTTTCGCCGCGGCGGTCTTGCTGTGCACGGCGGCGGCGGCGGTGCACGTGCGGCGAAAGGACCCCAGGTTTTTGATCGCGCTGGTGGCGCCCTGGGTGCTTTTCACCACCCTGCTCACCCAAATGACCGCCCGATACACGACCTTGCCGGCGGTGATGGGATCGCTCCTCATCGGTGTTTCCGCGGAAATGAGCCTGCTGCCGTTTCTTCAGACAGTGCTGGCCTGCGCGATGCTGGGCAATCAGATGCTCCAGACCAATTCGAGCCAGGCGCCGGTGGCGTTCTCGATCACGCATCCGACTTATCCGGACCTGGGGTGGTTGATGGTTCTGCTGGCCGCGGTGTTTCTATGCAGCGCATTGATGCCATCGTGGCGCTGGCGGCGAGGGGTGGAGGTGGTGTGAGGTGACGAGCGAAACCACTGAAATCCACGACCTGGCGCCACGCGCGGCGGCGGCGCCGCCCACGACGACGATCCCGGCGGCGCGGCGCGGGCTCAAAACCTTCCGCGTGTGGGGCAAAGGGCTGACGTGGGCGATGGTGGTGATTTTCCTGGTCGGCGGGGGAAACTGGGCCTGGCGCGTGGGGATGAATCTCCGCCGCGAGATTTGGCAATCGACCCGCAGCATTCGCTTCAAGGAAGACGTTTCGCGGGGGTTTGAATTCGGCAGCGGGGCGATCCGCTTTGCCGAAGCCCAGGCGCACCTGGAGCCTTTCGCCGATGCGCTGGCGGATCAGACGCCCATGATCCTGGCTCGCGCGGGCCGTCCGGAATTGCTCGGGCATAGGAGCCGGACGTTTCGCCGCCTGAGTCTGGGCGAATTGGCGAGCGGCGTCGTCGGATACATGGATTCCATCGTCCAGGGCGGCGGGGAATACGACATGGATTATCCCCCCCTTCGGCTGGGGGTCATGACGTGGTGGGTGCGGAACGTGCAGCGCACCCGGCCCGATATGGACGCATTTCCCCAGCAGCGCACCGAGGACACCTCGCTCGGCCAGGACGAAGACGTGGCCGAGCCGCTGCTCGAACTCAACGCCTATAGCGCCGCGACGGCGGCGGTGGCGATGTTTTTCCTGGTCTGGCTGTGGGTGCATCGCAGCTTCAAGCCGGTTAGGCCGCCGACGATCGGGCGATGGTGGAGGAAGTGGCGGGGTTTGCCCGCGCCGCCGAAGGGGGACGTTACCCGGAAACCGCGTGGCGGCTGGACCGTTCCGCACGGAATTTTCGCCTTCATGCTCGCTACGGGCGGGTTCTGGTATGCCTACACAACGCTGGTGCACGTGCCCCTCCGGCCCGCGCCGGTGGTTGCGGTCGTCAAGGTTCAGCCGGGCGACGGCGCCGCCACCATCACTGCCATCCTCAACTCCCAAAACCAGGATACGCAATGGCACGTCGATTTCGGACCGGGCGCATCATACGGCCAATCCTCCGCGCCGCTGTCCATCGACACTTCGCTTGACGATCAGCAGGTCGAGGCCCGGATTCGGCCGGTGGCCAAGGGCCAGACCGTGCATTTCCGCATCTCGGCGAGCAGCGCCGGCGGCACGACCAACAGCGATGATTTTTCGTTCCTGAACCAAGGCCCGGCCCTCGACGTTCCAAGCAATCCGCTGGGCGGAATCGACTGGCCGACCTGGACGGTCTGGCTCCGGTTGCTGGCGCTGTTCATCGTGATGGTCGTCAGCGCGCAAATGCTGCCGCCGATCCATCGCGGCTGGGCATGCGGCGCGGTCGCGGCGATGCTCGTCTGGCTGAATCCCCTGATCCTGATCGATTCACACGCCTGGCCGCAATGGGACGTCTGGATTCTTCCCTTCTTTATCGCGGCCGCGCTGATGGCGTCGCTGAATTGGTGGATGCTGGCCGGCGCGCTCCTGGGCGTGGGCTGCATGTTCAAAGGCCAACTCCTGCTGGGCGGGCCGATATTGATCTTTTGGCCGTTGTTTGAGGGGCGGTTCGGCGCGCTGGCGCGGATCGTCATCGGGTTCGTCATCGGCATGGAGATAATCGTCTGGCCGTGGATCGTTAACTCGCCCGCGGGGCTGCATTGGATCGAAGCCGTCATGGTCGCGGCGGGGTTGATCCTGATCGTTTCGCTGATGCGATCGGCGCTTGGGCGAAGCCTGCGGGAATGGGTGATCGAGCCGGTGCTGGGCCGGCGGGGGGATTCGGCGGTTTTGCTGCCGGCCGAATCCGAACAATCGCCGGCGATGGCGCTGATTCTGGCGTCCACCGCATTGGCCGCGCTGGCGATCGCCACGGCGCTTGTTTTTCGCGGGATGGATGCGCGGCAAGCATTGTTGCCGGCCGGAGCGCTGGGATTATTGCTGCTGCTGGTGCTGTTGCCGCCGTGGATCATGCCGCGGCGATCGCTGGGAGTCTGGCTCGCCGGCGTGTTCGCCGCGGCCGTCTGGATCTCGTCGCTTGCGTTCAACGGGAGCTATTCTTGGGCAACGCTCGGCTTCGCCTACGGGTCGGTCAAGCACGATCAGATGCAGATGGGCGTGCGCGTTTTCTCCAACCTGCCGTCGCTGCTCGCCCAGTGCTATCAGTGGGACATCCACGATCCGATGGCGACGTTTCGGCTTTCATTCACGACGCCCGGCCCGTGGCGGCTTGGGTGGCTGTCGGTCCCCGCCGTCGCCTGGGCGTGGTCCAGCGACCTGGACACCAAGACCGCCATGGCCGCGCTTTACGCGGTTTGCCTGCTGATCGCGTCGGCCGCCGCGGCGCTGCACAGCCGCCGCAACGACCGGCGGTTCCTGGTGGCCCTCGTCGTGCCGTGGCTCGTTTTTCCCATCGTGATGTGCCAGATGGGGGGACGGTATCCGATATGGGCGGTGTCGATCTCGGCGGCGATGGCGGCGGTGTCGCTCGAGTTGTCCCTGCTGCACGTCGCGCTGTCGGCGATCTGCTTTGCCACGGTCGCGAGACA
>Ga0187862_10002725_pt1 | contig 17634 bp, 17 predicted proteins | sample June2016WEW_10_1_FD_133003 | JGI IMG/M metagenome (GOLD analysis project Ga0187862, IMG submission 133003) | Peatland microbial communities from SPRUCE experiment site at the Marcell Experimental Forest, Minnesota, USA - June2016WEW_10_150 | ecosystem: Environmental > Terrestrial > Soil >...
CGTCTGGTATTCGACCTGGGCCCGCAGAGTGTCGATTGCCGGAGCGACGCCAGCCTGCTGTTGCGCGACCGCTTTGTCGTAGAGTGCCTTCGCCGTCTCGACCTGCGCTTGCGCAGTTTCCACGCGGGCTGCTCCGGCAATCGCTTGCAGATAAGCATTGCCGGTCGCGAGCACGACGAGATCGCGTGCGTCCTTTAGATTGAACCGGGCCACGCCTTCGCCGATCACGGAAGAACGATATTTCTGGATTGACTTCCAGTCGAAAACTCGCTGCGTCGCCGAGGCGCGCACGTCAAAGTAGGAGAAAGGCCCGATGACGCGCGGCACATGCCCAAAAGGCCCCCCGCTCCGAAGGCCAAGCGCTTCCAGGCTCTCTTTCTCCGCGACCTCCTGCACATCCGCGCTGACATTGGGAAGCAGGTCGCTGAGCTGCTGCCATTTCTCTCCCCGAGCTTCGATGGTGTTGTACTCCGACAAAAGACCGGCGAGGTTCTGGCGCAATGCCCGCTCGATGGCGTCGCCGAAGGTCAGCGGCAGGACTCCGGGTGTGGGCTTAGGCTCCGGAACACTGCCAAACACCGGATTCTGGGCCGAGGTTTGAACTTGTGAGGTTTGAAACTGCGGAGTTGGAACCTGCATGGCTCCACCCGTCGCACTTCCGGTCGATCCTGAAGTCGAAGTTTGGGCGAAAACCGGAGCGAAGACTGGGGCGAAAAGCGGGCCGAAAAGTGCTGCTGGAAAGATGACACTGGGCACAATCAGTAAGACGATCCGCAAAAGGAGTGCTCGAAAACGCTGGAATTGGCGAGTGGAACGGTTCGCGGGAGCCATGCAGCCTGGGTTCTCTCCTTGCAGAACGGAAATCATAAGCTTTTTGGACTCTTTTTGGCGAAGGTCCGATGCAAATTGTTGAATCGCCTCGCGATGGAGCAGCGCGGACTGCCGCCGTTCCCCAGGTGCGCTCGCTAGTGGTGACGTGACGTTGGTCATCTTGTGTAACCCCGCACCCAAAGTTCAATCTTAGATGCGAGTCAAGTACTTCCCTGTGACGGAAAACCGCGGGGAGGAAGTTCTGCGTATGAGCGATGACACGAAAGTGCCGAGCAAAGGATCGGACTGGACGCGCCTGCTCACAGATCCCGACCTGGTCAGCCACCTTGGGAAGCTGCTTCAGACCTATCGCGACGTGCCTCCCGAACAGCGCGAAGCAGCACTGCTGCGGGCGATGTGGGAGATCAAGAACGCTGCCGTCAAGGAGCGCGCGGTGGGGAAAGAAGTGGGGAAAAATGTGCCCGCTGCCGCGGCGCCGGAGCCCTCTCCGATAATTCACCCTCCCGAGCCAGTTAACGCCACTCCCCCGTTTGAACCAGATTTGTTCACCCCGCAATCGGAATCGGAGCGACGCCGTTATCACCGGATCAAATGCTATGTGGCAGTGGAAATTCATATTGAGGGCGAAAACGATCCGGTTTGGGGCAATCTGGCGAATGTGAGCCACGGAGGATGCCTGGTCGAGACCGCGAGCGCTGTGCCCGCGGGCAAGGCGCTGGAAATCGGGCTGTGGGTGGCCAGTGGAAAGATTTGGGTGAAAGGCGTCATCATCAGCGGAGTGGCGACGCGCAGCGCGCCATCGTTTGGCGTCCGGGTGAAATTCTCCCAGGCGGAACTGTCGGGAAAGGAACACCTGCGGGAATTTCTTAAGTTCGTCGAGAGCACCGCCCGCAAGTCGCACAGCGGGAAAGCCTATGTGGCACAATTAAAGAGTTAGGCCGCTCCCTTCGAACCTGGCCTTCCCAGCAACTTTTCCTGCGATCCGGGTTCATTCCTAGTGAGGCCAATCAGGATGGAAATGCCTTTGCGCGGACGCCCTTTGTTGGTAGCAGTGGCCTTGCTGGTGGCGTCCGGGCTCACGACGCAGTTCGCTCTCGGCCGCAAAAAAGACAAACCTTCCCGGGAGACGCAGATGGACGCGCAGAAACGCGCCGTCCACGCCCTGAACCGGCTGACGTTCGGTCCGCGGCCCGGCGACGTGGAGCGCGTCACACAGATGGGCGTTGACAAGTGGATCGAACTCGAACTCCATCCCGATAAAATTGACGACTCGGCGCTCGATGCCAGGCTCGGTCCGTTCCGAACGCTGCGGATGGGGACGAAGGAAATTGTCGAGAATTTTCCGCCGGAACAGGTGATCAAGCAGATTGCCGACGGGAAAGCCTCGCTGCCGCGCGATCCCACGAAGCGCGCAGTTTACGAAGCGCAGCTCGAGCGCTACGAAGACAAGCAGGAGCGCAAGGATAAGGATAAAGACGAAGCAGCCAAAGGCAACGCGCAAAACACTGGCAGCGTCTCCAGCGGCACGGACGTTAATAGCAAAGACAAGGACTATGGCAGCGCCGTCGCCGATCACGACCAGATGCGGCGCCGCGAAGAACGCCGCCTCGCAAATCTCAAGACGCAGGAACTTCTCGATCTTCCGGCCGATGAGCGCATGAAACAGATCCTGCAAATGTCGCCCGAGGATCGCCGGGCGCTCGCCGCCACGACCAAAGGCGCCAAGGCAGATGCGTTGCTGGAGGGAATGAGCGCGCAGCAGAAAGAAACGGTGATGGCGCTCAATAATCCGCAGCAGGTGGTAGTTAATGAGTTGACGCAGGCCAAGCTGCTGCGCGCGATCTATAGTGAACGGCAACTCGATGAAGTGATGACCGACTTCTGGTTCAACCACTTCAATGTGTTCATCAACAAGGGCGCCGACCGCTATCTGCTGACCAGCTATGAGCGCGATGCGATCCGCCCACACGTGCTGGGAAAATTCGAGGACCTGCTTGTAGCAACCGCGAAGAGCCCGGCGATGCTGTTCTATCTCGACAATTGGTTGAGCGTCGGTCCAGACTCGGAAATCGCGCTCGGCATGGCTCCGCATCGGCGCGGCTATAGCCCAGGGCCGGGGAATCGTCCACGCAGGGGCAAGCAGGCCAGCGGCCTGAACGAAAACTACGGCCGCGAGCTGATGGAATTGCACACGCTCAGTGTAAACGGCGGTTATTCGCAGAAAGATGTCACCGAAGTGGCCAAGGTTTTCACCGGGTGGACGCTGGAGCAGCCGAAAAAAGGCGGCGACTTTCGCTTCGAGCCCCGCATGCATGAGCCCGGCGACAAAATCGTCCTCGGGCATCGCATCAAGCAAAACGGCGAGAAAGAAGGATTAGAAGTGTTGCACCTGCTGGCGCACAATCCCAAGACGGCGCACTTCATTTCGCAAAAGCTGGCGATGCGCTTTGTCTCCGACGATCCTCCGCCCGCGCTGGTTGACCGCATGACACAAACGTTCTTAAGAAAGGACGGCGACATTCGCGAGGTGTTGCGCACCATGTTCAAGTCGCCCGAGTTCTGGTCGCCGGAAGCCTACCGCGCCAAAGTAAAAACGCCGCTCGAGTTCGTGGTCTCCGCGGCTCGGGTCACCGGCGCGGAAGTTGAGGATACTCGCGCGCTCGTCGGCACGCTCAATAACATGGGCATGATGCCCTATGGCATGATGCCGCCGACGGGCTATTCGATGAAGGCCGACGTTTGGGTGAACTCCTCGGCGCTTCTGGCACGCATGAATTTCGCGTTGGGGCTGGCCGCGGGAAAGATACGAGGAATCAAGGTCGATTCCGCAAGCCTGGCAGCCGGAACGGCCTCTGCTGGGTCGGGCGCTGCCGGATCGGACATTGCTGGATCGGGCAAGGAAGCGCCCGACGCGCAGCAGGTGCTAGCGAATCTCGAAGATTCGCTCCTGTCAGGCGACATTTCCAGGCAGACGCACGATACCATCAGCAAGCAACTGGAAGACCCGAAGATCAGCCAGCGGCGACTCGATGATCCAAAGCGTCCGCCAAATGTGGCGGCGATTACGGGATTGATTCTGGGGTCGCCGGAGTTTCAGAAACGTTAGCTCCGAGCCGCGAGCTTGGAGCAACGGGTTCGCTCGTAGCTCGAAGCTCGAAGCAGAGTTTTTTATGTCCATCACTCGACGCATTTTTCTTCGCAACGGCGCAATGGCTGTAGTCGGAACAACAGCGTTGCCGAGCTTTCTGACGCGTGCCGCTTTTGGCGCGGCCGACCCCGGCATTCGCAATAAGCGCCTGGTCGTGATTTTTCAGCGCGGCGCGGCCGACGGTCTCAACATCGTGGTGCCGCACGGCGAGTCCAGTTACTACGCGATGCGGCCAACTATCAGCATCCCGAAGAAATCCGTGCTCGATCTCGACGGCTTTTTTGGACTGCATCCGGCGATGGCGTCTTTTCAGCCGCTGTGGAAACAGAGGCATCTCGCCATTGTGCATGCCGCCGGATCGCCCGACCCGACGCGTTCGCACTTCGATGCGCAGGACTTCATGGAATCCGGCACGCCGGGCGTGAAAATCACCGACGATGGCTGGCTGAACCGCGCACTGCACGATCTTCCCGTCGTTCCTGCGAAAGATAAGTCGGCCTTCCGCGCGATTGCGCTGGGGCCTTCACTGCCCCGCATTCTCTCGGGCAAAGAGCTGGCGGTCGCGGTCAACAACCTGAACGATTTTTCGGTCGGAGGAAAAAATCCCAACGCGGTGCCGATGTCGAACACCTTCGAAGCCATGTACGACCACTCGGTGGACAACGTGTTGCACGGCACCGGCCAGGAAACCTTCGACGCGGTCAAAACTCTGAAGGCCGCCGATCCCGCGCACTACACGCCGGCGGCGAACGCAAACTATCCCAAGGGACGCTTCGGCGACAGCCTGAAGCAGCTAGCGCAACTAATCAAAGCAAACCTCGGAGTCCAAGTAGCCTTCGCCGATATCGGCGGATGGGATCATCACGTCAACGAAGGCAGCACCCAGGGACAGATCGCCAACGTGCTCGGAGATTTTTCGCAATCAATCGCCGCCTTCTGGACCGACCTCGGCGATCTCGGAGAGGACACGGTCGTAGTAACTATGTCCGAATTCGGCCGTACCGCACGTGAAAATGGCAACCGCGGCACCGACCACGGCCACGCCAACGTGATGTTCGTCCTCGGCGGCCCGGTAAAGGGCGGCAAAGTTTATGGCCGCTGGCCGGGGCTCGACCAGTCGCAACTCTACGAAGGCCGCGATCTCGCGTTGACGACGGACTTCCGGTTGGTGCTCAGCGAAGTAGTATCGCGCTATCTGGGAAACAAAGATTTGAAGACGGTGTTTCCCGGATTTGAAGGGCAGCCGGGGCAGTTCGTGAAATTCCTGGGATAGAACGGTCGCATAGGGCAGATGCGATCCGTTTAGATTTCGATCAGTACATGTCCGCCTTCGACCTTCAACGGATAAACCGCAATCTTCGCCCCCGGCGGACCAGCCTCACCGGTCTTCGGGTCCCACTCCCAGCCATGCCACGGGCAAACAACTTTCCCTTCAGAGATCACGCCCTGGCCGAGCGGGCCTCCGCGATGCAGGCAGATATTATCCATGGCGCTGATTTCGCCGTTCACGTTGGCTACGCAGATGGTCTTTTCGCCGCACGGGAATTCTTTGGCTTCGTTGAGGGCGGGGAGTTCGGATTGAGAGGCCAGTCTGATGAAGTTACCCATCTGTTAGGCACCTCCTGCCCTTCGGTCGGACAAGTTCCTAGTTCTGCTTGCCCTGACCATTTTTCGAGGCTTCGGGAAGCGAAGGTTCGGGGATGATCGTCCCCTGTTCAAACCGTATCAGCCAATCGTCTTTGTGCCTGGTCCACACCGTCGTCAACTGGAAACGTTTTGGGAACGGTTGGCCCTTGTAGGTTGCATCCACTTCCAGTTTGCAGGTCAGATAAGCGGAGTCGCGGGCCATCAACTTGAACACGCAGTTCGACACTTGGTAGTCGCGTAAAACAACATCCGGCCAGCCCGCCTGGATGTCCGCGCGGTGATAGAGACCTCCGTCGCCGGCAACTTCGGCAAAGTCATCCGCGAGATGAGACAAGACAAACCTGAGATCCTTCCGCTTCTCGGCTTCGTACATCTGGTGGAGAGTGTCGGTGATCCGCTTCTCGACTGCCAAATCCTCACGTGAACTCTGCCCGGCGATCAGGCCGCCGGTCGACAGACACAACACTGACACTACAACCAGCTTTGCGATCCTCATGGAAAGCCTGCTTCAGGCCTCGAAGAGCGGCATGCTCACTGCTCAACCGCTACTTCGGCTGCATTGTCTGCGCCACCATCACCTGGCGCTTGAAGTTCTCCATCATGTGCTCTTCGAGCCGCACTTCGGTCGGGCGCTTGGCGAGGGTCATGGTGTCGATCTTGTCCTGCAGTTTGAGCAGCGCGTAAAACAAATTCTCCGGACGTGGCGGGCACCCGATCACGTACACATCCACCGGCACGATGCGATCCACGCCCTGCAGCACGGCATAGGTATTGAACGGTCCGCCGACCGACGAGCACGCGCCCATCGAAATCACCCATTTCGGCTCGGGCATCTGGTCGTAAATTCGCTTTACCACCGGCGCCATCTTCAGCGTGACCGTGCCGGAGACGATCATCAGGTCGGACTGTCGCGGACTGGGGCGAAACACCTCCGACCCGAAGCGCGCGATATCGAAACGCGCGGTTGAGGACGCGATCATCTCGATGGCACAGCACGCCAACCCAAACGTCATCGGCCAGAGTGCCGACTTGCGCGCCCAGTTGAAGACGTAGTCCACCGTCGAGATCATGAAATTCTTTTCGAATTTGTTCTGGAGCCAGCTCATGGGGCCTCGTTCGCTACAGGATAAATTATGATCATACGCCGCGGCGTGACGGCGGTCACACGCCGGGGTGTGAGCTAACCTTACCGTGGAGAGCCGGGCGTCCCCTGCTGGACGTGCGAGACGCCGTCGCTCCACTAGAGTCTCGCGACTAATAGATCGTGTAGCCCGGCGCCGGATTCCGCACATCGGGTTTCGACGCCATCAGCAGCAACGCGCCTACGCGCTTGAAAGCCTTCAGGTCGTCGAGACTGTGGAACGAAGTGGTCTGGTAGTTATCGGGCGTGGGCGTGTCGTCGGGGATCTGCGCATACTCGACATTTTCGAAAGCGTGCTTCTTCAGCAGTTCGACGTATTCTGCCGCCGAACGAACATGTACCGGCACTTTCAATTTTGGCACCCATTGCTGCGAATACGGATTGTCTTTGTAGAGATTGATCAGAATGAACAGCCGTCCATGGGGAGCCATGACGCGAAACAGCTCGGCCAGCGCGCGTTCCTGGTCCGGATAGTAATAAAACGACTCCACCGAGAGCACCTTGTCAAAAAAGTTTTCCTCCCACGGAATCTTCGCCGCGGATCCGATGACGAACATTACGTTGTCAAATTCTTTCGACGCGGTTCGCGCCTGCCGGACCATCTCATCGGAAATGTCGACTCCGACGACCTGCCCAAACCCCTGTGGCCCTTCGCTCACCATGCGCGCGAGCAAGCGCGTTGCCCAACCCGATCCGCAGCCAAGATCCAGAATTCGCTCACCCGGACGTAGATCCATGCGGCGCATTGTTTTTTCGGTGATGTCGAGATGATGGCGCTCCATCTTCGCGCCCTCGCCATCATCGGCCCAGCGATTGAATTCTTGCTGCAGACGATCTTCGGGAGATGGTGGTTTGTCATTGGACATTGGGTTTCTCCAATAAAGGTGGCTAGTCGTTAGTCGTCGGCAAGCAAAACGCTAACCACCAACGACTATCGACTAGCGACTGTTGCCAATTCCTCAAAGAACGCCGGATACGACACTCCCGCCGCATCCGCGCCGCAAATCTTCGTATCGCCTTCCGCTCGCAGCGCAGCGACGGCGAATGCCATGGCAATGCGGTGATCGCCGAGCGAATCGAGTTCCGCACCATGCAGATGCTGGCCGCCCGGAATCCGCATTCCATCGGGACGCTCTTCGACTTCCGCCCCCATCTTGCGCAGATTGGCGGCGACCGCAGCAATACGGTCCGACTCTTTCACGCGCAACTCTTTGGCATCGCGAACTTCCAGTCCACCGTCGGAGTACGGCGCAACCGCCGCCAGCACCGGGATCTCGTCAATCAATGCCGCTGTATCCGCACCGGCGACTACGGCACCCTTCCACACCGCTCCACGCGCCTCAATCGTTCCTACCAGCTCTCCCTGGTGTTCTTCCAGATGCGCGACCGAAACCTTCAGCCCCATCTGCACCAGGATATCGAGCAGCCGCGCCCGCGTCGGATTCATCAAGATTCCTGGCAAGGTGATCTGGGATCCGGGAAAAAGCGCGGCCGCGCAAAGAAAGAACGCGGCACTTGAAAGATCGCCGGGCACATGCGCCTCGATCGGGCGCAGCCGCTGTCCGCCCACAATCCGCGATGCATTCCCCACGCGCTCGACTTCCGCACCGAACGCCCGGAGCGCAATCTCGCCATGATCACGCGTGCGGACGGGCTCCTCAACCACCGTCTCGCCTGCGGCAAACAGTCCGGCAAACAGCAAGCACGACTTCACCTGTGCGCTCGCCACTTCCGGCCGGTAATGAATCGATTTCAGAGGACCACCATGAATTCTAAGCGGAGGGCGTCCGCCTTCCGCGGCATCGATCTTCGCCCCCATCTCGGAAAGCGGCGTTATGATGCGCGCCATCGGCCGCCGCGAGAGTGATTCATCCCCGCACAAATCGCTGGTAAATGGCTGGCCAGCGAGAATTCCACTCAGCATGCGCATGGTCGAACCGGAGTTTCCGCAGTCCAGCATCTCCGCGGGAGCGTTCAAGCGTGGCCCGACGCCGCGCACTTCAATCGCGTCATCTTCCAACCGCTTCCATTCGCAGCCGAGTTTGGCCACGCAGTCGAGCGTGCTCGCGCAGTCGCGTGCCCCGGAAAAATTATGGAAACGGCTCGTACCCTCAGCGATCGCCGCCAACATGGCATAGCGGTGGGAGATGGACTTGTCTCCGGGAATTCGCACGACGCCGCGCACCGTGCGCGCGGGACGGACGACGGCATAGGAACTGGATACCATGAGTTCTAAATATAAATGACGTTACGCCGTGCGTCGTGGACCGCACTCAGACAAATTGGGGCGCTTGTCGCAACGCCCCTTGCCGGCGATTAGCCGGGAGGCTCCACGTGGCGCGGAGTTGTACCAAGGGGGAACATGAGGACTTTGGCTAGACGTTTTGGATTCTCTAACTCGTCGCGACAGAAACTGCAGACTGGTTTTCCCTTGAGGCAGTCAATGCAATCTTCGCATCGTAGCATGTAACATTTCGAGCAACCGACTGGCTTGGCAGTGGATTCGCAGAACTGGCACACTTCATTGATTACTATCAGGTTGGTGTTGTTTTTCTCCGATTTGCGGCGGGAAGCTGTACTCATTGTATCCTCTACTGGCGGCCCTGGCTCGTCCGGTAAAATATGGTTACGTGGTGGCGGGTTGGGACGTTGACTGCCTTCCGTTCCGTGGCTTACGTGTTCGGGGCGACCATCCCAAATCGTTGCCCGGTGCCGGAATCATGCGCAGCGCGTCGGCGACAGAGTCATAGGCAAACCGCTTGGTGTTGTTCGCAGCCAACAGTCGAAGGTCGCGAGTGTTGGGATTGCGAGGTTTCGTGCCGTTCTTGCTGCGCGTGGGGTATACCATAAATTCGCCCAAGACTAAATCCTCGACGATTTTGGCGCAGCCAATCGGGCCGCGGTCGCGCTCGCTGAGATAGGCCTGGACCGCAGTACTGAGCTTCATGCCGGAATACTGTCCGGGGCGGGGAGTCCTGAGCGTGTCCGCGCTGCCGTTATCCAGATCGCTTCTTCCGTCAGCGATCATGCGCATTCGATTAATGGCTTGTTCGACTACCTCGGTCTGGGATCGCAGACTGTCCCGGCTTTGCAGAAGCGCCGTCAGGGCCATACAGTTACGGCCAACGATAGCCGCCACCTGCTCAATCTCCAGTTCGACCCTCTGGATGTCCGCTTCGAGAGACTTCCTACCCTCTTGCAGGCACAGTAATCCTTTAGACGTCACCGGCGCTCTCCCCCTGCTCGCCAATTACAATCCAGCCGGGGAGGAAAATATGTGATAGGCGAACTACCTTTTTGTGAGATTTCAGGCTTCGAGACTTGCATGAGGTCCGAGCGGACAATCCCCTGGTCAGCCTACTGCGCGCGCACGCGCCCGGCGGCTTCCGCCAGGATCTCCTGGGGGACTTCCCGCAGCGTTACGTTGAATTCGAACATGGGCGTTTCCGTACCGCGTCCCCACCGGGCCACTTCCCAATGCGCGCGGATAAATTTTATCTCCGGCCGCGCCGTCAGATTGAGCAGCAACGGAATTTCCTCGCAGTAAAACCTCTGCGGAAAAGCCGCGACTGGCTTGGCATCCCACGTCGTGCCGTCCGCCGATCCGAAGATGCTGACATCGAGCGATTCCTGCTCGATGATGTTGGTGATGGCGAGGGTCAGCAGAAAGATCCGGCCCCCTGCCCGACTCACATCGAGCGCAGGCCCGTCTCCTTTGGCATTGACCACGGTTTTTTCGGGAACGACCAAGGCTTCCATCATGACGCGGAGATTCTAGCAGAGAGAGCGCGCTTAAAGCTGTGACAAGCGCGGCGCGAAGCACAATTTAGGGAATAACATTTTAAGGAATAACCGTGGCGGGATGGATCCGGAGCGATTTCCGGCCAGCGGATGCGCAGCCGCAACAGAACTTCGCATATCATCAAAACGTCAGGAGCGAGGGTTCAGTTTCTCTTGCAAAAACTCGACAAGGCGACCGTCGCGACCATGCTGGCCGGCATGTGCACGTTTCTGAACGTCTACAGCACCCAGCCGTTGCTGCCGCTCTTGCGACAGATTTTTCACGCCTCCGAGTTGGAAGTCAGTCTCACCGTGAGTGCGACGATTTTTGCGACTGCTCTAACCGCACCCATCATCGGCATGATTGCCGAGCGCCGCGGGCGCAAGAAAGTGATCGTACCGTCGCTTTTCCTGCTGGCCATTCCGACCGCTCTGGCGGCGACTTCCACCAGCCTGCGCGCGCTCATCTTCTGGCGTTTCGCCCAGGGTCTTTTTGTGCCGGGCGTCATCGTCGTGATGCTTGCCTACGTGAATGAGGAATGGGCCGGACGCGGCGTGGGCCGCACCATGTCTTCGTACGTGACGGGAACCGTGATTGGCGGATTTCTTGGGCGCTTTATCTCCGGTGTCATCGCCGCGCATTGGAATTGGCGCTACACCTTCCTGGTACTCGCCGCGCTCGACTTGACTGGCGCGGTTGTGGTCCGCGCCTGGCTTCCTCTGGCGAAGAATTTTGTCCGGGCTGAGCACCTGCAGCAAGTTCTAGACCACGCCAAGGAACATCTGCGCAATCTGCGTTTGCTGGCCAACTTCGGCATGGGTGCTACCGCGCTCTTCACGCTCGTGGGATGCTTTACGTATGCTAACTTTTACCTCGCCGCCGCACCTTTTCGTCTGAACTCAGCGCAACTGGGCAGCATCTTCTTTGTCTATCTGCTGGGAGCCGTCATCACACCCCAATCCGGGCGGTTCCTCGATCGCTTCGGCTTTCGCCACACCACGGTCCTCTACTGCACCATGATGATCGCGGGACTACTCCTGACCTTGGCCCAATCGCTGCCCATCGTCATCGTCGGCCTGGCCATCTTTTCTTCGGGTGTTTTCGTGGCGCAGGCTGCAGCTACGGTGCAGACTGGCGCGATCGCCGGGCGCGCCCGCTCCTCGGCCGCCGGACTCTACGTGGCGTTCTATTATCTGGCAGGGAGTGTGGGCGCCACGCTGACCGGCGTGTTCTGGCATTGGGAAGGATGGCCCGGCTGCGTTGCTCTGTTGGTAGGAGTTTCGTTGCTGAGTTTGTGGCTGGCTCGCATCAGCAGCCGACCGCTCGACCGGCTCGACTCTGCGGAGATTGAAGTGATCGGCGATTGAAGTGCGGAGCTTCACCCCCGTTGGGCGGACGAGGGTGTCCGTCCTTCCACGGTATCACTACGTGACCGCGTCCAAGAACTGGCGCAGGATTTTGCCGACTAGCTCCGGCTGTTCCCACGGCGCATAGTGTCCCGCTTTCGGGATTACCTTCAACTGGCTGCCCGCAATGTTCTGCCGCATCAGTTCGCCGTCGGCGACGGTTGAGAGGACATCTTCTTCTCCGATTACGATCAGCGTGGGCACGTTGATGGTCTTCAGATCCGCGACCGAGTCGGGACGCTCCGCCATGCCGCGCTGTACCTGGCTGACATCCTCGGCCGACATTTTTCGCATCATGGCACGCGCTCCATCGACTACGTCAGAACGCGTGCTCACCGTCGTCCGCCCCATCAGCTTCGGAATCATCGTCTCGATGAACGGTTCGGTCCCCTGCTCCAGGCCGGCGTCCGCGGCTTTCAGGCGATTCGCCCGGGCCTCGGTGGTATCGGCCTGAGGACGCGTGTCGCAAAGCGCGAGCGCGGTCACCCGCGCGCGAAAGCGGCGCCAGAATTCGAACAGGACGTATCCGCCGATCGAACATCCGATGAACGCTGCTTTGCCAATGCCGGCGGCATCGAGCACGCGGGCAACGTCGCTGGCGTGCTTTGGCATGAGCGCTGGGCCTTCACCGATGTCCGAATCGCCATGCCCGCGCAGGTCGGGAAGGATCAGCCGGTAGCGCGAATCGAGGGCCGTCGCCACCGGATACCAGAATTCGTGATGACACGGAAAAGGATGGAGAAGAACGACTGGCGGACCGTTACCGCGTATTTCATAGAAGATTTCGGCATCGCCGCTGTGCACGCGTTCCATGGGAGGAGATTAGAACACAGAAGCCGTGCCCTTCCCGATTGGGAGTTTCCCGGAGCTGTTGCTGAGGTCAATAGGAGACAGGGCAGGCCCCGTCCCTACAGCTAGCTCGTGATCGGTTGTTGCGACGCCGCAACTGGCAACAGAAGCGGCTCCTCTGGAATGATGATCCATCCGAGCACGTACGCCACTACCCCAGGGACGATTCCGCACGCGAGGGTGATGAAGAACCAGAGGATGCGCACGAGCGAGATGTCGAGATCGAGGTACCGGGCCAGGCCGGCGCAAACGCCTCCGATCTTTCTGTCGGTGCGTGAGCGCATGAGCCTCTTCGGCATGGGCGGAATCCCCACCACGTTGCCGCAGTAAGAGCAAAAGCGCCCGTCCTCAGCGATGAGCTTGCCGCAAGCGTTGCAGTGCATGGTTTTGTCTCCCTTGTTAGGATACGGCAATTGCGGGCGAAATGTTCCAAGATCAGCTCTTGGACCTTGGCTCTTGGCCTTGGGCTAAAGGCTAATAGCCAATCGCCGCCTTCTGCCCTCACTCGCGGTATGCGTCTTTGATTCTCCTGCGTGCTTTATCCGCTTCGGCATTGCCCGAATTTACAGCCACGACAGCCTCGTATTTCTTCACCGCCAAGTCGCGCTTCTGGAGCTGGTCATACATCTCGCCGGCTCCAAGATTCGCCTTCTGGAGCATTTCCGGATCGGCGCCGGTGATCTCACTCACCAGTTCGTAAGCCGTAGCCGCGCTCTGGTATTTTTTTTCGCTGCGCAGCAAGTCGCCCAATCCCAGCGCCGCAATTTCGTAATGCAGACTGCCGTACTTTCCCTCACGCCCGTTCTGCCACACGCGGCGATACTGTTCCTCTGCTTCGCCATTCTTACCGGACGCACGCAGCAGATTTGCCTCTTCCAAAGGCAGCAGATAGTTGCGCGGAAATCGCGGACCAAGCGCGGCCGTGATCTGCAAAGCCTCGCCATAGCGGTGTTCGCGGCGCAGGAAAACCATGAGCACAATGCCAGCGTCCACGCTGGTTTCGCCATTGGCGTGGTAGGCATCGTTCAGATACTGCAGTCCTTTTTCTTTGTCTCCGCTCAATCCAACCAGCGCGACAGCGATTTTTACAGCCAGGGTCAGGTTCCCCATCACGTAGTTGTGGGCTCCCACCACCAGCTTGGCGTCGGTGTATTGCGGATCCAACTCGAGCACCCGTTCGTGATCGCGGCGCGCTCCCACCGCATTGCGCAGTGCGGAAAACCAGGCGCGTTCGATGAGTGCTGTGTAAAGCGCGAACTGGCCGCGGGTAACGCCGCGGGCATAAAGCATATCTACGTTGTTCGGATTGCGCGCCAGTTCCGCGTTTTCCAGCTTCTCGGCCTGCGCCACCAGTTGCTTGATGCGTTCCTTCTGTGCCGGATCGGCAGGACGGTGCGCTAGTCCGATGAAGTTGTCGTTCGAGTAATCGCCAGTATTCATCGCGCCCATGCGATACAACTCCCGCACCTGAATGGCGGAAAGCAAGTGATTCACGGCAAACGTATCGTTCGGATGACGCGCCAGTATCCGCTCGAAATCCTGAATCGCCGCGTCATAGTCGAGGTTGTAGTAGTGCTCGAACGCGGCCTGATTCAGCGGATCGGACGGACGAAACGGAGTCGAAGCCGCAGGGTCCGCTGCCAGACAGGCAGAGGCAAGCACCAGCAACATGATGGCAGTCAAAGCAGGGCGATGCCGGAACAAGGAAAGGAGCACGCTCTTTCAGTTTACCCGATTGGAATTGTCTGCGAAGCCCCATTGGGACAAGCCACTGCCACCGCTCCCAGCCATGAGTTGTCAGCGATAAGGACGCGCAAGGGTTCACTGAGAGCTGATATCCGACCGACGCTTTCGCTGGCAGGAACCAAATCGGGTACGTCCGCAGTCCAGGTAAGTCGTGCACAATGGGAAAATCGGGCATGGATAGCGTAATTCTTGCCGCCCGGAGTGGCCACCCTCCCCCTTGGCTAGCTCGTAAGTGTGTGTCTTTGCAATAGCTTGCTTTGGTGATTCGCTTGCGATCCGAAAGGATCAGAAAAGAGCTCCCTATGGCAGAAGCAGCCGATCAGGCACAGCACGACTTTTGGCGACCACCCGTGCCGGCGTCCAAGGCTGTCGCCAACCCGGAGAGAAGCTCAGCCTGCCGTCATTGCGGAACCGAGTTCATCGTCAGCTCACTGTACTGTCATGCTTGTGGCGCCAAGCGTCCCGATCTGAATGCCGCGCGCGCGATCGAGATACCGGGCCGGGCTGAACTCGCTTCGCTCGGTGAGCGACTCGGGCTCGCGATGCCTGCGGTCATCGCTTTTCTGCTGGGCGTACTGTGCGTGGTGGGAGCGCTGGCGGTTAGTGTGTTCTTCAGCCCCAGGACCGCCCTTGACTGGCAGGCAATTCAACTGTGGCGCATCGAGTGGCTTATCGGGGCGGTTGCCGCCTTTGTTGCCGGGTTACTGCTCAAGAAATAGCTCTCAGCCATCAGCCATCAAACCACATTCCAGTAGAAACGGGACTTGCCCCGCCTGATTCCGCGGCAGGAGAGCAAGTGAGCCTGCCGGCGATGTCAGTTTCTTGAATGAGCGTGCTCCCCTTCAGAGACGATGGTGCTGGGCCGCCGTTGCTGGCCCATGCGATAGAGGTGATGCAACGGACCCACGCCGTGGCCCAGCGGATGGGCATTCGCAATCGCGGCCAAGACATACGCCTTGGAGAGAAGAACTGCTTCGGGTAGTCCTCGCCCATGCGCCAAGTGGCAGGCCAGCGCTGTGGCGAACGCACACCCGGTTCCATGGGTGGAATTCGAGCGCTGACGGTCCGCCTTAAAAACCTCTTCTTCGGTGCCTCTGGCAGTGCTGAAGCTGAGGAGATCGATCGCCTTCTCGAGGTGGCCTCCGGTGACCACCACATTCGCCGCTCCCAGAAAGTGCAGACGGGCAGCCGCCTTGCGCATCTGGTCGAGATTCGTAACCGCCATTTCGGTCAAGACGCTGGCTTCATCAAGGTTCGGCGTAACCAACTCGACCAGCGGAAGCAGCCTTTCGATCAACTGCCGTGTACCTGTGCTGTCCAGTAAATCCGCGCCCGAACTCGACTTCAGAATTGGATCCAGCACCACATGAGGGAGTTGTGTTTGAGTCAGAAAATCCGCAACTACCTCGACCACCTGCCCGTTTCCCAGCATCCCGATGTGGACGGCTTCGACGGTAAGGTCGGCAGTCAGTTCCTGCAAGGTCTCGGCAATGATCCTGGGATCCACGCCCTCGACCCGCCGCACGCCCTGGGTCGACTGGACGGTCAAGGCCGTTATGCAGGAAACGCCGAAGCATTCATGGGCCGCGATAGTCTTGATGTCGGCGGTAATCCCAGCGCCCGAAGAGGGGTCGAACCCGGCAATCGTCAAAACCACGGGTGGGGTTGCAGCCATCCCGTCACTCTAAACCCAAAGTTGAATGAGGGGAACAGCACATCTGGGCGTTCTCGGTTAGACGTGTGCGAACCGTGAGTTTCATGCAGGGCAGTAAATCCTGGCGTTTCTGCGGTTATCAGTCAGTAATCAATGCGACTGTAACTTTATGATTATAATATGTTTATCAATATTACGTCGTAAGTATAACATTTCAGAGCAGGTTGCACGAATTCGGCGAGACTCGGCATTCGTACGGTTAACTACATAGTTATTGTCGACCACTGACTGGTTTCAATGACATACGATGCCAATTCCATATTTTTCAGTGGGCTAAGTCATTGATTAATTACCACTTAGTTAATGAACACGGTATTTTTTCTGATTGACACCCAACTGTGAGCCAAGTAGCATCGTCAAATCGTCTGACAAAAGGAGCATACGACCTAAGAGAACGACTTTCCTCGATTGGGAGGTAACTGAATGCGACGACGTTTAGCCGAAGGTCTGGCGGTGCTTTTATCGATCGCCACTCTGGGGGCCGGAGCCGCATCCGGGCCAAGCAGCCTGGAAGCCGCCAAGGTCAAACAGCCGCCGGTCATGGAGACCGGAGGGCACAAAACCCGAAAGATCAACAACACGAAGTCGAAGGCTTACCAAGTGGGCACCGCGTCCTGGTATGGAGTCCAGTTCCAGGGAAAGCCGACAGCCAGCGGAGAACCCTTCGACATGCGCGATTTTACGGCCGCTCACCCCAGCCTACCGCTGGGCACGTTCGTTAAGGTGACCAACCTGAGGAACGGCAAGGCCGTAGTGGTGCGTATCAATGACCGGGGACCCGTGGTGGACGGCCGGATCATTGACGTTTCCTACAATGCCGCGCAGGCGCTGGGCTTCAACGAGCGTGGTTTGCAGACGGTCCGCGTGGACCTCTACCGGCCAACGAATTACAGGCCAACGACAGTGGCGGGGCTCCAACCCGTAGCCAACTTCGACTAAACCCGATACACTCGGCAACGGTAGTCCGAGAATATGGACCCGCGCCAGCGTCTCATCGTTGCCTTGGATGTATCTACGGCCACGGCTGCCCGGAAGATCGTGGTAGCCGTCGGTGACTCTGCCCTTACTTACAAAGTGGGAATGCAGCTTTACACCCACGAAGGCCCTGCCATCGTCCGCGAACTGGTTGATTCGGGACGCCGCGTCTTTCTCGATCTGAAATATCACGATATCCCGAACACTGTGGGAGCAGCCGTCCGCGAGGCGGCTCAGCTAGGCGTGAGCATGTTGACGGTGCATGCGTCCGGAGGCGGCAAGATGCTACAAGCCGCCGTCGATGCCGCACACGCGACCAAGCCCGATCTGCTTGTCCTGGCGGTCACGGTGCTGACCAGCCTGGACGACGACGATCTGGGCAAGATTGGCCTGCGC
>Ga0187862_10002726_pt1 | contig 17633 bp, 8 predicted proteins | sample June2016WEW_10_1_FD_133003 | JGI IMG/M metagenome (GOLD analysis project Ga0187862, IMG submission 133003) | Peatland microbial communities from SPRUCE experiment site at the Marcell Experimental Forest, Minnesota, USA - June2016WEW_10_150 | ecosystem: Environmental > Terrestrial > Soil >...
GGCCTCTTTGGTCCCTACGTCAATCCCGACCACTTCGCCGGGCTCATGGAAATGCTCATCCCGGTTGCGGTCCTCTACATTGCCGGGCGGCGCGGAAGGTCATCGCTGGAGGCCTCGGTATGGAGTGTTATTGCGGTTACGCTGGCGCTCGCCTCTCTGTTGCTCTCCGGTTCGCGAGGCGGCTTGCTGGCACTGTCAGCGGAGATCCTGATCGCGACGATTGCCCTGCGCGGGGCGGGTGCTCGGAGAACGGAGAGACGGCGCTTGGCAATGGCCGCCGCCGTCACCCTCTTTGCGGGCGTCATGCTGTTTGCCTATGTCGACCCGGGCTGGGTGGCGAAAAAGTTGGGGTCGGTAGCCTACGTCAATAGCACTTGGGCGAATTGGGCCGGTGACCGGAAGAGCATGACCCTCGATGCGCTCCGCATGTGGCGCCACCATCCCGTCCTGGGGGTTGGCTTGGGAGATTTTGAGACCGCTTACCCCCGCTATCAGAGTTTTCCCACCGACCTGTGGATCGATCACGCGCATAACGATTATGCGGAGGCTGTTGCTGAGACCGGGCTGGTCGGCGCGCTGCTCATCCTTTTAGCTCTGGCGCTTTTTCTTCGTCTGGCCTTTCGAGATTGGGGCCGCCCCTTTCGATCTCAAGCTAGCTGGATTCGGTTGGGCGCCGCCATTGGATGCTGTGGCCTGCTGGTGCACAGCTTCTTGGATTTCAACTTGCACATCCCAGCCAATGCGGCATGGTTTGCCGTCCTGGCAGGGATAGCGACGACAGCGCGCGCTTCAGCCGCAACCGACAATCAGGTTTTCATTGGCGATAACTGATTGCCGATTGCCGATTGCCGATTGGTGATTGGTGATTGGTGATTGGCGATAGCTGATTGCCGATTGACGATTGCCGATTGGCGATTGAAAAAGTGGTATTCGAACTTCCCGCCCTGCCAATCGGGGCGCCAGGGCGGGTCAATCAGGAACCAGAAATCAGTGATGTGGAAGAGGAGTCTGAAATCTGAAATCTGGAATCGGAATCTGCAATCTGAAGTCAGGAGTGAAACCCTCGGCCTCCAGCGATCAGCAAGAAGACCCCGGGGTTGTAACTGATAACTGATGGCTGATAGCTGACCCGCCGCGGAATAGCCACGTGATATACTTCGTTAGATAATATATCCATCGGTACTTGACGGACTTTAATTAGAGCGCTTTAATGTGTGTTCGTATGGAGTCTGAAGTCAGAAGTAAAAACCTCGGCCTCCAGCGGTCAGCAAGAACACCCCAGTGTTGTAACTGATAACTGATGGCCGATGGCTGAGAGCTGATAGCTTACGTTTGGTACTAGTACCTTCGTAATAGCCGACGGCTAGCACGCTCGTAACTTGACAGGCTCTCATTAGAGCGCTTTAATCTGTGACCGTGTAGTCGTGTCGTCTAGTGGAAGGCCGGGAGATGCCCTCAGCGGCTCCCTCGAGGTTCTCGTCTTGCCGCTGTGGGCGCCGTGACGCATCGGTCGGGAGTGCCGGGCACGAGCCCGCTACGATACGCAAATGGAGCGAGATTTACCCGTGGCAAACTCACCACGAGCATAAGATTTAGAGCACGATGCCGAGGCAATAACTGTAACAGGAGGAGAGAGTCATGAACCGCAATCGCTGGAGGTTTTCCAAGTCGACTATCGCCGTGGGCGTATTCGGGCTGGCCGTTGGCCTGCTCGCCGGCCTGACCGTTCTGATTACCGGCAAACCGGCCACGGGGAACAGAATGGGGCTGGTGGATGACTGGAGCACTCACCATTTGGTCTTTTCCAACCCCGGCACGGCCGCCGATGCGCTGGCGCAGGGCCGGTTGGAGCAGTGGGAGCGGATCGTCAACGAACCCCGCCACATTATGCAGCGGATGAAGCGGAACCCTGCGCTGCGAGCGCTGGCAACAGCACCGGATTTTGCGACGCTGGAGGACCGATTGGGCGAGCCAATCAGGGATCCGAAGCCCATCCTGCCGGCCCCGGTGCGAAAGCCGAAACAGACTATGAAAAAAGACTGGAGCCTGAACATGGGCGGCGTCGCGGCGACCTTGACTAGCCTGATCGCGACCCTCACCTCGTCCAACGTCGACGGCAGCTCAACACTGACCGTCGACAACGTGCAATTCAATGCCAGCGCCCCGACGGCGGCAACACAAACCGGAACGTTTTCGAGCCCTCCCGCAACGGGCGCCGCGATAACGGTGAAGTACGGCGCCAATACTCTTACTCTGACCACCAGCGGCACGCCGTCGACCGCCACCGGCGCGTTCACGGGGCCCCCGTCGGCCAACACCTCCATCTCGATCCTCACCCCGATCGCCGGCGGCACAAATACATTGGCCATGACGACGAACGCGACGGCGGGAGCGGCCACCGGCACTTTCACGACTGGCACGAGCACCGGAACCATCACTATCATTACCTCTGCCGGAGCGAGTAGCAATACATTGACATTGACGATGGAGTCCGGCGGCTCGAATACATGCACGAGCTCGACGGCCGGGACGGTCGCGAACAGCTCCACCCTCTCGACCGAGGCATCAAACGTTAATACTGCGATTAACAGTTGCCACAGCAGCTACACCTCCCTGGTGAACGTTACCTCCAACCATTCAAGTGGCAGCGCCTCGTTTACAATTACCGCCACCACGCCAGGACCATTCCTTGCTGTCGGCACCGGCGAAACTGCCACCGACTTTTCGTGGGGTAGCGTATCCGGCAACTCCGCCGGCAGCAACACTTGCAATAGCTCAACCTCGGGTTATTTTGCCACTGTGCCCTCGGGGACCGCCGGCGCCTCCACCGCTGGCCTGGGGGACTTGGCCTCAAACCTCGCCGCAGCGATCAATAGCTGCAACAGTGCCTATCCTACGCTAGTAGGCGCTACCGCCAACTATGCGAGTGGTACTTCGTTTACGGTTACCGACACGATCCCCGGCAGTTCCGGCAGCTTCAGCGATTCGAATGTTACCAACATCTTCTCGTGGACTAGCACCAGCACAGGGAGCAACGGCTCAAACAGTTGCTCGAGTTCCACTACGGCCCTCTACGGAACCAGCACCAGCACCTCGACGTTGGCGGGCAACCTTAGATCTGCGATCAATGACTGCCCGGCAGGCACCGGCCTCACCACCTCCGCCAGCCGCAGCGGGGCCAACGTGACGATCACCGCCCTTACCGCCGGCTCCAGTGGCAACAGCATCGGCTTGAGCCCCAGCACGACCGGATTCTTTCAGTGGGGCGGGTCGTACTTGGCCGGCGGCGCGGACGGCACGACCTCGGGCACGTCGAGCCCGCCGACGTTTGCCTACTGGTCGGGCAACAATTATGTTTCCTCGGCGCAAGTGGCCACCAATATTGCGACGGCCATCAACGCCAACACCACACTGCAAACGGTCTCCTCGGGCGTTTCCGCCACTGCGAACGCGCCGAGCAGCGGCGACGTGACCATCACCGCCCGCAGCGCCGGGACGGGTGGGAACAACTATTCAGTCTGGACAGGTGGTACTACGGGTTGGTGGGGCACGACCGGGGACCTCAGCGGCGGCGCAGGCGCCTCGGTGCAACCGAACGCCTACCCTGCCAAGTGGGGGGCGAGCACTACCGCCGCCTGGTGCGGCGATTATGTTGTTTACCCGACAGGTACGGCGGGCGCGTCGAACGCAGCAAGTATCGTGGCCTACTACGCTCTTTATTCCGGGTGCAGCAGCGAAGGCACTGTTCCGATGGTCTATTGGGCCTATGACACGGGCGGCACGATTACAACTTCTCCAATAATCTCCGTAGACGGCTCACAGGTAGCGTTCATTCAGTCTAATGGCACTACGGCAAGCTTGGTTCTCCTGAAGCCGGTTCTTACGCTCCAAGGAATAAACTATAGTGACGGCAATACAACTTTCACTGTTACGTCGGGACCCGTCCCCAACGCGGATGATGTAGGTATGTCTATTATCGGCTTCGGTATACCCTCTGGTGACACGATCAAGAGCGTCAGCGGTTCCACCGTTACACTGACAGCGGGGGTTCAGAACGACTGCACAGACTGTACGCTCTATGTATTTGGCGGGTCGACGGTCGGCACGCCTGCGACCCCTGCGAGTGTGTCGAATTCCAACTATCGGGGTTGTACGGCACCGTGCATGACCACCCTCGCCTTTGACGAGAGCAAAAACGACACGTTCTCAGCGCCGTTCTATGATTACTGGGACGATGACCTTTATGTGGGCGACGACGGCGGCTATCTCCACCAGTTCACGGGAGTCTTTGTCGAAACGCCAGGCGAGAATACGACGAGCCCTTGGCCCGTGACGCTGAACACTAGTTACCGAGTCACGTCCCCTGTCTACGACCCCGCCTCCGGGAACGTCTTTGTGGGTAACACGGATGCTGTCCTTTATTCCGTGGGCTCGGGGAATGAGGGAACAACATCCGGGAAAATAAACGCCTATTCGCACAGCCTGGGGGATGTTATTATCGACGGCCCCCTGGTCGATCCCTCTGCGGAGACGGTCTACGCCTTTGTCACCACAAATAGCTCTGGCAATAACGCCGTGTATCAATTCAATGCCAATTTCACTGGGAGCGGCACCAGCTACGGCAACGCGGCCACAACAGGCACACAAGTAGGGACAGGCGGCACTGGCTGGTACCTTTACGACGGTACTTTCGACAACGTGTACTTCTCGTCGGCAACCCCCACAGGGAACCTTTGGGTAGCAGGACAGACCAACAACACAGGCAACGGGACCCTGTACCAGATACCAATGCTCGATTTTACAGTCAGTGGAACCACTGCTAGCGGCAGTAAGACTGTCACCCTTACCACGTCGGGAAGCGTCCCCTCGACCGCCAAAGGTGCGCCGATTTCTGGCCCAGGTATAACCGCTCCCAACTACATCACCAACGTTAGCAGCACCACCATTACACTAGAAACCGCCGCCGGGACCGGCTACGGTCTCGGAACGCTCACCATTGTTGGCATGGGGGCCCCCAATGCAGTCATTAGCAACCTCAACACCGCCTCTCGCCTACGGGCATCTCCCCTTACCGAGTTCTGCAACAACGGATTGAGCCCGTGCACCAGCAACGGAACCGCGACCACCGCCGGCATAGACTATCTTTTCTTCAGCGTCGCCCGTGCGACGATGTCGGGCAACAATTGTGGCAGCGGCGGCAGTGGAGATGGCTGCGTTTTGTCTTATGAAATCACCAATCCATCGGTAACACCCACGCTCTCCGGCAGCCTTGAGGTTACAGATATCGGTTCTACCGTCTGTTGGTCAACGGGTGGGATTGTGATCGACGGCTCCGTGCCAACGGGTACCCTGGCAGGCGCTTCCCAGGTTTACTTCATAAATTTAAATGGCAATGAGGCAGTTGGTGGTGGTGCCGGCACCTGCGGTAGCGGTTCTGCAACTTATATGCAGGCCGTGCAGGCGTCGCAAGCGGCCCTACAATGAGAGTGAGGACCTGTGGTACCGGAGCATTGAACAACTCGCCCTGCGCTTAGGGTCGAGGTACCGGCAGGAGTTCAGGAGGGTGGCCTGATCCAGGCTTCGCGAGGATTCTGCCACCAGCCTGGTAAGACGGACACAAGCTGGACCGGCAATAGAGTGTGGGCGCGAGCCGGGGAATTTGATAAACTGCCGCGCTACGAGGGGAACGAGAATACGGAAAAGGCTGGAGGATAAAGGTTAAGGGAACAGCCGGTAGCAAGAAGCGCAGGTCGCGGGTCTGCGGTCTTCCGGGAAAGGCGAGCGGCACGAACGCCAGTTCTTGGGAAGCAGGTTCATCCTGTCGGGCCAATGTGACGATCTGTTTCTCGTGGCAATTTGTTTTTCTAATCGGAGGCTATCACCATGAGGCAGCGGGAAGACACTGATCGGCGCGCCAGTCCTTTGCAGGCGCAGCAGGGGGTGCGAAAGCCCTACCGGAAACCTGAGGTGCGGCACGACCAGGTCTTTGAAACAAGGGCGCTGACTTGTGGCAAGGTGCAGGTCACGCAATCTGGATGCCATTTTGAACGCAAAACATCATGAGCGACGCGGTCACAGCACTTAGGGGCTGGGGCAATTCTGAATTGTGAATTCTGAATTATGAATTGAAAAAGTGCAGCGGTCAGAGGCCCTGGGCGCGGCGCGCAAAGCAAGATCTGCACCCCCAATTCACCATTCACTATTCATAATTCTGCTCCTTGTTCTTCTCCTGACTCCTGCCTTCTACCTTTCCAATCCCAAGCACATGCACGAGCCGCAGAGTCTCTGAAAAACGAGACTCTGCGAACACCTCTATATCGTAACTGAGACTACTTTCGGGTCTGTCAAGCTGAGTCCCGACTTGTCGGGACTCAGCATGACAGGCGGTGGCCTTTTCCTCTAGGAATGACGAACAATCCGTATGAGAGCTGATAGCTGACACGCCGCGGCGGGGTACTAGTACCTTTGTAATGCTGGTAACGCTACCTTCGTAATGGTGACAGGCTTTAATTAGAGCGCTCTAATGTGTGTTTGCGTGGACTCGTACCATTTATAAAATTTAGAGCACGATCCCGAGGCAATAACTGTAAGAGGAGGAGTTGACCATGAGCCGCAATCGCTGGAGGTTTTCCAAGCCAATTATCGCCGTGGGGGTATTCGCCCTGGCCGTTGGCCTGCTCGCCGCCCTGACCGCTCTGATTGCCGGGGGACCGGCCACGGGGCGCAGCGTGGGGCTGGTGGATGACTGGACTCACCACCATTTGGTCTTTTCCGACCCCGGCGCACCCACCGATGCGCTGGCGCAAGGCCGCTTCGGGGAGTGGTATCGGATCGTCAACGACCCCCGCTACATGATGCAGCAGATGAAGCGGAACCCTGACCTGCAAGCGCTGGCCGCAGCGCCGGGTTTTGCCACGCTAGCGGCCCGATTGAGCGCGCCACCCAGCGGTCCGGATCGCATCCGGAGGCCCCGGCCGCCAACTTCTGGAGAGGCGACTCTGAAGCGGGACTGGAGCATGAACTTAGGCGGCTCCGGGGCGAGCCAGACGGGAACCGTCTCGAGCAACGGCGCGAGCGGCTCCTCAACCGTGACCGTCGGCGGCCAGACCATCACGGGCAGCGCCCCGACGGCGGCAACGCAAACCGGAACGTTTTCAAGCTACCCTCTTACCACCAGTAGCCCGATAACCGTGACGGACGGCTTGAATGTTCTTACTTTGACCACCAGCGCCACGCAGTCATACGCCACCGGCACGGCCTCGGGGACCCCGGCGTCCAACACCACAATCACGATCACCAACCCCGCACAGGAGCTTATTCTCTCCAACGGCGGCACGCCGGCGACGGCCACCGGGACCTTCTCTGCTCCCCCTTTGTCCACCGACTCGTTCAGCATAACGAGCGGAACAAACACCCTGGCGCTCACGACGAACGCGACGCCCAACCACGCGACCGGCACGTTCGGGACGACCCCCCCGTTGAGCAGCACCTCGATCGGGATCACCAGCGGCACAAATACATTGACCATGACGCCAGCCGGGACGGCGGCAACCGCCGCCCCCACGTTCTCGGGGCCGGCGTTGACCACCACCAGCCCCGGGATCTCGCTCAGCCTGAACGGATATACGTTGACCGCGGCCCCGGGCGGGACGGCCGGAACCGTTAAAGCCGCATTTTTCAACTACGCCCGCGACGGCCAGCAGCAACATCTCGATCACCAACGGGACGATCGTACTGAACATGGCGCCAGGCGGCGCGGCAGCAACCGCCGCCCCCACGTTCTCGGGGCCGGCGTTGACCACCACCAGCCCCGGGATCTCGCTCAGCCTGAACGGATATACGTTGACCGCGGCCCCGGGCGGGTCGGCCGGAACCGTTAAAGCCACATTTTCGACTACGCCCGCGACGGCCAGCAGCAACATCTCGATCACCAACGGGACAATCGTATTGAACATGGCGCCCGGCGGCGCGGGAGCAACCGCCGCCCCCACGTTCTCGGGGCCGGCGTTGACCGCCACCAGCCCCGGGATCTCGTTCAGCCTGAACGGACATACGTTGAACATGGCACCGGGTGGGACGGCCGCAACCGCTGTCGGCACCTTCGCGGGGACCCTGACGACTAATGTCACGATCACCAGTGCTGGCGCGACGACAACCATAACGCCCACCGGGGTCGGCACGGAGACAATTTCTACTGAACCGACGGCTGGCGATGAGACCACGATTGGATCCGCCACGTACACGTGGGAATCAAGTTGCGGCAGCGCTAGTAATTGCATCTCGAGGGCCTCCAGCACAACCACGGACGCCACTCGGCTCGCAAGTGCCATCGGCGGCTCCTGTGGCGGCAGCGGGTCCTGTAGCACCCAAACGGGAATCGCGGCCACCTCCTCGGGAAACGTCACCACGATCACGAACACTACCGCGAGTTCCGTTACCTTTACCCTTCCTGTGAATGCCGCCGGCAATAATACCATAAGCCCTAGCGGCTCGATTACCGCCGCGGCGACGGTCGCGTGTTCGGGTTCCGGCAACGCCTATTCCGGCAGCTTTATCGGCAGCGCCACCACGACTACCGAGGCCTCGCACCTCCTTTCCACGCTCCAAGGTTGCCCTGCAGGCGTCGGTTTTAGCGCGGCTGCGGACGGCTCTACCGCGGTAGAGGTTACCTACCCAGCCCCCGGCTCCTTTTCTTCCCTCACGGGCGCTGGTAATGTCACCGGAGTCTTTACGTGGGCTAACACCGCAGGGACTGATGCCGGACCCACTTGCACGGGCTCAGGCCCGTACACGGGAACCTTTGTAAATAACAGCAATGTCGATACTTTGGCCTCCAACTTTTACAACGCGCTCATTGCAGGTACCTGCGCGGCAACCATCGGTTACTCCGTGGCCAATCCTAACGGCACCGCCACGGTGACGCTTACCGACTTATACCCCGGCTCCTTTTCTGCCTTCTCGGGCAGCGGGGGCACGGGGACTGGCGCGTACGTGTCATCATGGTCGAACACCGCAGGGACCGATGCCGGACCCACTTGCACCGGCTCAGGCTCCGCCTACACGGGAACCTTTGTAAACAGCAACGTTGCCGCCACCTTGGCCACCAACTTCTACAACGCGCTCACTGCCAATTCTAATGCCTGCGCGAATGGTGTTTATTACTCTGTTCCCAGTCCCGGGGGCGCAACTTCGGTAACGCTTACCGACTTGGCGCCTGGCGTCACCTTTACGGGCGCCAATGGTACCGGGGTCGTGGCGTGGACTAACACCCAAGGGAGTACCGCGACAGTCGGTTGCACCGGCTCCGGCACGTCACGCGCGGCCCAATTTGCAGATAGCACCAATGTCAACACCTTGGCCTCCAACTTTTATACCGCGCTCACGACGGGGACGGGTACCTGCGCGACAACCATCGGTTACTCCGTGGCCAATCCTGGCGGCTCCAGCGCCACGGTGACGCTTACCGACTTATACCCCGGCTCCTTTTCTGCCTTCTCGGGCAGCGGGGGCACGGGGACCGGCGCGTACGTGTCATCATGGTCGAACACCGCAGGGACCGATGCCGGACCCACTTGCACCGGCTCAGGCTCCGCCTGGACGGGAACCTTTGTAAACAGCAACGTTGCCGCCACCTTGGCCACCAACTTCTACAACGCGCTCACTGCCAATTCTAATGCCTGCGCGAATGGTGTTTATTACTCTGTTCCCAGTCCGGGGAGTACCTCGGTTACGCTTACCGACCTGATGCCCGGCGTCACCTTTACGGGCGCCAATGGTACGGGGGTCGTGACGTGGACTAACACCCAAGGGAGTACCGCGACAGCCGGTTGCACCGGCTCCGGCACGTCATACGCGGCCATATTTGTAGATAGCACCAATGTCGACACCTTGGCCTCCAACTTTTATTCCGCGCTCACGGCGGGTACCTGCGCCACAACCATCGATTACTCCGTTGCCAATCCTGGCGGCTCCAGCGCTACGGTAACGCTTACCGACACAGCACCCGGCGCCCTTACCTTCACGGGCAGCGGCGGCACGGGGACCGGTGCGTACGTGTCATCATGGTCGAACACCGCCGGGCAGCCTGGCTCAAACTCTTGCACCGGGTCTGCCGGTGCATACACCGTCGGCTTTATAAACAGTCTCACCTCCACGACCCTGGCAGGCAACCTCCAGGCTGCGCTCGCTCTCTGCCCGGCAGCCGCCGGCGTCTCCAGTGCCTACCCCGGCACCAACGGATCATCATCGGTAACGGTTACCAACACAACGCCTGGTACTACGGGCACCTCCGCCTTCTCGACCAGCGGGGGCGCCACCGGGATCTTCACGTGGGGTAGCGTAACCGGAGGGGGCAACGGCTCATACACTTGCACGGGTTCCGGTTCCGCGGCCACCTTTGCAACCAGCAGCAGCACGACGACCTTGGCGGGCAACCTTAGCTCGGCGATCAATTCTTGCAACGGCTCTTATTCTGCGGTAGGCGCTACCTCTAGCTATCCCGGGACAAATGGCACCAGCTCGTTTACGGTTAACGACACAACACTCGGCGCTGGCACCACCTTCTCGGTGGGCGGGGGCGGCACAGGGACCTTCTCGTGGGGTAGCGGTGCAACCGCAGGAAGCAACGGCACAAGCACTTGCAGCACTACAACTGCGGGCACCTATGCCTATAGCAGCGTCACAACCACCTTGGCGAGCAACATTGCCGCGGCGATCAATGCCTGCAACACTGCCTATCCTGCGGTAGGCGCTACCGCCAACTACAGCAGTGGAAGTACGTTTACCATTTACGACACAACACCCGGCAGTACCGGCACCTTCACCTTCACGCTCGGCCAGACGAATGCCAGCGGGATCTTCGGGTGGAGTGGCCAAACCTCAGGGTCCAACGGCGGAACAAGCACTTGCACCGGCTCAGCCCCTTCATTCGCGGGCACCTACGCAACCAGCAGCAGCACCTCGACCTTGGCGACCAACTTTCGCGCAGCGATCAATGCCTGCGCGGCAGGCACCGCCGGGATCACGAACACCTCCACCCGCAGTGGGAGCAGCGTGACGATCACCGCCGCCGCCGCCGGCACGGGTGGCAATAGCATCGACGTGAGCCCCACAAGCGGATTCTTTTACTGGACCGCGGGGACCTTAACCGGCGGCTTGGACGGCACGACCTCAGGCACGACCTTTGCTTACTGGTCGGTCGACGCCCTTGCTACCCCGGCGCAATTGGCCACCAATATCGCTACGGCCATCAACGACAACACCACACTGCAAGCGAGCACGGGCGTCAACGCCACTACGAATAGCAATGTGATCACCGTCACCGCCAACGCTGCCGGGACGGGCGGAGACAGCATTGGAACGACGGCTAGTTTGACGGGTTTCTCCTGGGCTGGCACCACCCTCGCCGGCGGCAGCGGAGCGGGCACGGTGGGAGCGGGGATGTACCCCGCAAAGTATTCTTTCAGCACCACGAGCACCCCCAACTGCGGCGGTACCGCTACCCCCGATTATGTTGTCTACAACACGGGCATCGCGGGCTCGGGGTCACAAGCGAATGTGATCGCTTACGACAACATCTATACCGGGTGCAGTGGAAGTGGCACGGTGCCCTCGGTCTATTGGGCGTACAACACCGGAACGGGCACTGCGGCGACCTCCACCGTGATTTCCTGGGACGGGACGAAAGTGGCGTTCATTGAGACCCCCAGCAGCGGAGCCGCAACTCTCCGGATTCTGAGATGGGTCAGCGGCCAGGGCAGTGATTACGCGCACCCGGTTGCTCCCGACCATTCATATGCGAACACGTACGCCGGCGCCGGTACCAATACGGCTTGGAGTAGCTGTCCGGCGGGTTCTTGCATGATCAGTGTGACCTTTTCAGAGGCCTATGGGGACACCAAGTCGTCGCCTTGGTATGACTATAATTCGGACACGCTCTATGTAGGCGACAGCGACGGCTATCTCCACCAATTCACCGGAGTGTTCAATGGGACCCCCGGCGAGAGTACGACCGCTAGCGGCGGCACTTGCGGTACGTCCTGCAAGTGGCCGGTTTTGGTGAGCAGCGGCAATCAACTCACGGGACCCGTTTACGACTTCTCGACAGGAATGGTTTTTGTCGGCGATACTGTGTCAACTGCGCCGTTTCACTCCGTCTGCGCGACAACCGGCATAAACGCGATCTGCAGCACGGTGGGAACGCTTACGACCTCCGGCACAATTACCAGCTCGACGACGGGACTGGGCGGGATGACCGACCCACCCCTTGTGGATCCCACCCAAGGGAAGGCGTACATATTTATTAACAGCGATACCAGCACTAGTTGCGAAACGAGCGGCGGTAGTTCCACTGCTTGTAGCGATGTTTTTCAATATGCGACTAAAACTTCTGTCGCGACCCAAACGCCGGTGAAGGCAATTCTGGGCCGAGGTATGGGGGCGGGAATTCCCCTCTATGCTGGCGCCTTCAATGACGGCTACTACTCAGCCGGCACTGGGGACCTCTATGTGTGCGGAGGTAGCGCAAGCCACACCTCTAATCAGCAGCCGACGCTTTACCAGATTGCGATCACGAGCGGCACGATGGCTCAAAGCTCAACTACAGGCCCGACAGTCACGAGCACAACCGGCCCTTTCTGCTCACCGGTTACCGAGGTTCTCAACGGGACCAACGACTATCTCTTTCTGAGCGTAACGAGCCTTGGAAACGACACTGGATGTACGGGTGCGTGTATATACTCCTACACAATCCCCACCACTTTCAGCAGCAGTCTCGCCGCGAACGCGGGCTTGGCGGCAGCGGGCGGCACCAGCGGGATCGTCATCGACAACACGTCGAGCACCACGGGGGCTTCCCAGATCTACTTCGGAACGCTGGGTAGCCAACCCTGCCATGGGGATAACGGAACTGGGAGTCCCGGCCAAGGCACAGGCGGCTGTGCCGTGCAGGCGTCACAGTCGGCTCTACAATAGCGTCCCAACGACTCTCGGGGATCGAGCATCGACTTGGGCGGGTTAACCGAAGCACAGCCGCCAGGCTGACACAAAGTGGACTGGAGTAGAATGCGGGCGCGAGCCAGGGAATTTGATGAAACGCCGCGTAACGAGGGGAACGAGAATACGGAAAAGGCTGGAGGATAAAGGCTAAGGGAACAACGGGTAGCAAGGTAGCGGCGATCCCGCGTCTGCGGGATCGCCAAATGGCGGCGTAAAGCCGCCTCTAGCTGCGGGAAAGGCGAGTAGCACGAACTCCAGATGTTGGGAAGCAGGTTTGCCCTGCCGGGCCAATTTGACGGCCTGTTTCTCATTATAGTATGTTTCATAATTGGAGGTTATCACCATGAGGCAGCGAGAAGACACCGATCGGCGCGCCAGTCCTTTGGAGGCGCAACAGGCGGTGCGCAAGCCCTACCGGAAACCTGCGGTGCGGCACGAGCGGGTCTTTGAAACCAGGGCGCTGACCTGTGGCAAGGTGCAGGTCACGCAATCTGGGTGCCACTTCGAACGGAAAACATCATGAGCAACGCGGTCGCAGCTTGTAGCACAGCCCGGGAAACGTTGGGATGTGAGTTGGCGGCGGAGGTGCTCCGCTCCTGGTGGAGACTGCGCCTGCGCGCCACCGGCGCCAGCATGCTGCCCGCCGTCTGGCCGGGTGATATCCTGTCCGTGCGCAGCCACGACGCCGTGGAAGCGCTTCCGGGTGACATCGTCTTGTTTGGACGCGAGGGGAGGCTGGTGGCCCACCGCGTGGTGGAGAGGACAATCCACCAGGGCGTCCCCTATTGGATCACCCGGGGGGATACGCTCGACCATCACGATCCGCAGGTTTCCTCCCACGAACTCCTGGGCCGCATTACTTCCATCCAGCGCGGCTCTCGCCGGCTCACCCCGCATCAATCGGTCGCCAGCCGCTTTGCCTCCTGGATTCTCTGCCGGTCAGAACTCGCCACCCGGCTGCTGCTGCGACTTAGGGGCTGGGTGCTGGGGACTGGGGGCTGGGGGCTTCGGGATTTGGGGTTCGGGGTTCGGGATTAGGGGGTTGGGGATTCGAGAAAGACAAGGCGTGATTTTTCACTACGACTTTTCACCACAGAGGCGCAGAGGCACTGAGAAAAAGAAACTAGAAAACAACAGCCTTGTTTTGAAGTGATGCTTTCTGTGCTCAGAACGGAGCAAGCGAATATGTCAATCCGTTGTTGCCCTATCTGTAAGAGTAAGAACGTCAGGCGTTCAAGGCGGCGCGGCGTGCTGGATTTTCTGGTACTTCCCTTGCTTTTGCTGAGGCCGTTTCGTTGCCAAAGTTGCGATAGCCGTTACTATGGCTGGTTCTTGAGCAAAAGGAGGGTTTCACGGCAACTGGTGCGTGCTTGAGTAAGGCAAGCCCCGCGTCTGACTTTCCGGGGGCGGATCGCCTCCTGGATGCTGCGCCGCTCGGAATTCTGCACCAGGCTGCTGCTGCGGCTTGGGGGCTAGGGGCCAGGAGCTGGGGATTCGGGGTCCGGGATTAGAGATTCAGGATTAGGGGTTGGGGATTCGGGAAAGACAGCGCGCGATTTTTCATTCCTTCTTTCAGGGCAACTGGTGCACTATAATCGAATATTCACAGCACTTAGGGGCTGGGGACTGGGTGCTAGGGGCTAGGAACTGTAGGCTGGGGACTGGGCTCTGGGGGATTTTCCCTAGGAGTATTCGGAAGAGATTGTGGCCGTATGCGAGGCGGGGAAGGAAGAGGAAGAATAAGCCATCTTTGCTATTTGATCTTTGCCTTTTGCCATTTGGTTTTTTAGGACAGGTCAAATGGCAAATCGCAAAAGGCAAATGGCAAAGATAGAAAAGGAGAGTCTCCAGCACTTAGCCCCCAGCCCCCTTGCACGCACATGCCGACGCGCACATTGATTTCCATTCACGACGTTACCATTAACATCGGCGAGATGCCGATACTCGTCCGCACCGGCAGTGCCGAATTCGCGCACATGCTCGAGGACCGCTACGGCAAGTTTGTAACTGCGGACGCCCCGCACGCCGTGATGGAACTCGAGATCGAGCTGATTCCGCCCGGCAGGGTGTGCGACGCCGAGGATGTGTGCGTGCGCCGGGACGCCGAACGCTGGGTGATGGAGAGGGGCGACTTCCGTGCGGAATGGGATCCGCAAAGCAACCGGGGCTGGGTGCGGCAGAGCGCGAATCCTTATGCAATCGATGGCGTGCTGCGCATTCTGCACTCGCTCATCCTGGCCCGCGAGGGCGGATTCCTGGTGCACGCCGCCAGCGCCGTTCGAAACGGTCGCGCCTTCTTGTTCTGCGGAGTCTCGGGAGCGGGGAAGACTACCATCTCGCGCCTGGCGCCGCCGGATGTCGTGCTGCTCACGGATGAGATTTCGTACGTACGAGGATTCAGGATTCAGGAGTCAGGAGTCAGGAATCAGGAGTCAGAAGTCAGAGGCACGGATTTCGGATTGCAAATTCCGGATTCCGAATCCCGAACCCCGAGTCCCGAATCCCGAACCCCAGATCCCGATCCCCGAATCCGAGATCAAGAATCGGAAATCCAAAATCGCCACGTCCTCAATCGACAATCGACAATCGACAATCGACAATCCTATGAGGCCTTTGGTACGCCGTTTGCGGGCGAGTTGGCGCGGGTGGGCGAAAACCTGCGCGCGCCCCTGGCCGCGCTTTACCTTCTTGCCCAAGGCCCGGAAAACCGGGTCGAGCCCATGAGCGATGCCGAAGCGGCGCGAGAGCTGCTCCAGAACATCCTCTTCTTCGCCCGGGACGAGGAACTGGTGGGGATGATTTTCCAGACCGTATGCGATTTTGTGAGGCGCGTTCCGGTCCACCGGCTGGTTTTCACTCCGGATGCGCGCGTGTGGGAGTTGATTACGTAGGCGCCAGGTGTAAAGGGTAAAGTATGAGGTGTAAAGTGTAAGGGGTGGGCTGCTCCAAGAACCAAGGGCCAGGTTTCGATCCTTGTGGCCAGTTTCCAGTTTCGATTTTCGATTTTCCAATTTCGATTTTCGAATTTCGAGTTTCGCTTTTCGATTTTCGAATTTCGATTTTCGAGTTCCGATTTTCCAGTTTGCACGGCAAGGGAGGTGATTGTATGAGTCCTCTTTACTTGGCCCACAGCAAAGAGATCGCGGCGCGCGTGCTGGACGGCGAAATGATGATCATGTCCGCCCGCGATTCCACCCTTTTCAGCCTGAACGAGTTGGGCACGATGATCTGGCAGGCGGCGGACGGCGCAACCTCGCTGGAGGAGATCGTGGCGCAGAAGATTTGCCCTGCATATGAGGTGGAGCCGGCTGAGGCCCTCAAGGACGCGGAAACCTTTGTCCGGGAGCTGGCTGAGCACGGAATTCTGGTACTTTCAGACAAACCGTTCGGCAAGGAGGAGTAGGGAGGAAGAAGCAAGAATCAAGAAGCAAGAAGCAAGAAGGAAGAAGCTGGAAGGAAGAACAAAAAAACAGAGAAGCAACAAGAAAGAAGCAAGGAGAAAGAAGCAAGGAGAAAGAAGCAAGAAGGAAGAACAAAAAACCAGAGAAGCAGGAAGGGAGAATTCAAGAAGCAAGAAGTAAGAAGGAAGAAGGCCGGACGCCTACTGAAAAGTTACCCCCGAGCGACCGCCGTGTGCTTCTTGCTTCTTGATTCTTGATTCTTGCTTCTTGGATCGCGGATTTTATGGCCACACTAATGGAGGAGATGAACGAACGGGCGCTGAAGGCGGGCGTGCCTCTGAGCGTCCAGCTCGATGTGACGTACCGCTGCAACGAGCGCTGCGTGCACTGCTACCTGGACCACGACAATCACGGTGAGATGACCGCGGCGGAGATCATGGACGTACTTGACCAACTGGCCGAGGCCGGCGTTTTCTTCCTCTGCTTCAGCGGCGGCGAAGTGCTGATGCGCATGGACTTCTTCCGCATCCTGGAATACGCCCGCTCCCTGCTCTTCTGCGTCAAGGTCAAAACCAACGCCTTCATGATCCGCGAGAAACAGGCGGACCGCCTGCGTGAGCTGGGAGTGCAGTCGGTGCAAGTCAGCATCTACTCGCACCGGCCGGAGGTCCACGACGCCATCACTAAGCTGCCCGGCTCGCTGAAGCGCTCGATTGCCGGAATGCGTTTGCTCCGTGAGCGCGGGATGAAAACGATCATCGCCAACGTGCTCATGCGCTCGAACCTGAACGACTACGCGGGCGTCAAGGCGCTGGCTAAGGAACTGGGGGCCGAGTACACCATCGACCCGACCATCACACCCAAGATGGACGGGGACCGCTCCATCCTGCCTCTGGGAATCGGCGACGAGGACTTGCGGCAGGTCTTTCGCAATGGCGACTTGGTGGGCAACGTGGAGGAGTTCTGCGCGCCTCCTCCGGCCGTGAATGACGATGTGCTCGACGGACTCCCGTGCAGCGCCGGCCATACGGCCTGCTACATTTCTCCCTACGGGGACGTTTATCCGTGCGTGCAGTTTCCGCTGCCCACCGGAAACCTGCGCAAGCAGAAGTTCCTGGCGATCTGGCGGCACTCGCCGCAAATGAACGAAGTGCGCTCCATCCACGCCCGTGACCTGCCGGTCTGCTCCACGTGCACGCACGTGGGTTCCTGCACGCGCTGCCCCGGCCTGGCCTA
>Ga0187862_10002727_pt1 | contig 17630 bp, 20 predicted proteins | sample June2016WEW_10_1_FD_133003 | JGI IMG/M metagenome (GOLD analysis project Ga0187862, IMG submission 133003) | Peatland microbial communities from SPRUCE experiment site at the Marcell Experimental Forest, Minnesota, USA - June2016WEW_10_150 | ecosystem: Environmental > Terrestrial > Soil >...
CAGAGATGCAGAGACACAGAGACACAATGCACTATGAAACAATAGGACACGACGAATAATATTTACTCAGCAAAAATAAAAAAAAAGAAAACTCGATAAGTTTTGTCGGTTAACTGTCATAAGTGTTAATGAGCTGGTCAGGCCAGCTACATTTCTTAGGCGGTAACCATCACTTGTGGATCCTGTCAAGTCGGAGTTTTCTTCAACGAAGAAATAAACTCAACAGGGGGCACAGACGGCGAGGAAGAAAGCGCGATCTGTCTTGGGCGTTCCCTTTGTAAAAATCATAGTCTGGTTTTGTGCCACTGAACAGAATGGCAAGGACTCCGAGCTATTTCGAAAGGTTTCTAACCCAGCTAACTATCATGTTAATTGTGAGGAGAATAGTCAATGAGCAGCAATGTTTGCACATGTAAAGCACGTTTTGGCGACACTTCTTTGTTAGAAGGCGAAAAACATGGAAGATAGTTTCGATGTTAATTTCTGTAAAGTGCTTGTTAAGAAACCCACCTCAGATAGTACTACTTTTGAACAATATGAAGAGCCTTTGATAGATGTTATCGACGAAGAAGACAATGTTAGGCTTTTGGTTCAATGCAGATGTCAAGAAGAACAAGTTAGTATTCACGTGAACAAGGAACAAGGTGGAATAACAGTTTGCAAGGAACAGTGCCATATCAAGAAAGAATCAGAAATAGTCGTTTGCGGTGACGTGTGCACCAGAAATATTCCGTTAAACCTAAAAGATCTGCAACTGGAAGACATGCAATTCATCGTATCTCAGTGCAACAACAACAATGTCCTTGAAATAACGATCCCAAAGATAAAACCCAAAGCCAACGACGAACGCTAAGCAATTAAACCCTTAAGGCTTCATTTGGCTGAGTTTTCTCTTCTTTCTCTTTTCTTTAGTTTCTTTAAGTTTGTCGATCTCCATGTTCATTGTTCCAGAACTGCCGTAAGTCTTTGTTTTCTGAGCTCCAGCATTTCCAGGACCTGCTCCTTGCTCGGCTAAGCCATAGGTTCCCGTACGCGGTTTCTCACGGTTGCTGCGACGCTGTTTGGCAGCTGAGCCATAATAGTTATGGGGCTGGTGCCTTTTCAATCTCTAAGCTAGCAACGTATTCGCGATCTTTTGGCGGATTTTTGTCCATCTCTTTTTCAAACACGATTCTGGTTTTCCAACCCAAATGTTCAGCCCCAAGTTGCAAGTGACAAATAGCAATACCCACATTGAGAAGGAAATAGCTGCCGCCGACGATGCCCCTGAGAAAGCCGGCTTTGGCTGAATAGGCATGAATCAGATTTTTGTCTCCTGTGAAGTACCAGTTTTGCAGGTTGATTGCTGATGGGGCTAGGCGGGCTGGTTCCAACAATTCATCAGCGCCCTCTGTGTTGGTTATCTCTGAGAGAGGTTTTCTTTTGAACTGTGAAATGTCGGTTCTGTGCAGTGTTTCCTTTGGGTTTCCAAACGACATCAAAATGATGAATTCTAGGCTTGAAGATTCCCTTACTTCTTTGGTGGGTTGAGGAATGCCTAGCCAGCAACTGCCTGTGCCGGTCGCTGAAAAATGAAGATCCATTTGCTGAAGCATGAAACCCACGTTGGTTTTGTATGTGTCTTTTGCTTCGGAGAATGCTGCTATGTAGTGGGGTGCTTTGTTCATGCCCTTTCGGGTTACTTGATCCGGCGAGATAATCTTGAACTCGGTCTTAATTCCCGTGGACATTGGCTTTAGTGCATCCAGGTTTTTGGAAATATCTTCTAGGTGATTTTGGTCAAGTTGAGCGGGATCATAATTCCGAATTGATTTCCTCTTGAAAATCGCTTCGTACAGATCATTCTCATTCATTTTCTCACCCAGAATAATCACAAGTTGACTGCTAGTAAAAGCTTTCTTTGCATGTAAAGCCAGTTATGAGCTAAAGGAAATAGGAACCCCAACTCTAGAAGAAATCCTAAAGAAATTCCTATCAAGAGCATTTATTCAAAGATAAATACGCTTGTCTGATTATGAATACGTTAAACGTCCACAGGCAAATGGCCTGGGGGATAACATCTTTGAAGGTTGAAAAATGAAGATTCTAGCAATTAACGGGAGCCCAAGAAAAAATTGGAACACAGCGACAATGCTCAACAAAGGACTTGAAGGCGCAGCCTCTGAAGGTGCCGAAACAGAAACCATCCATTTGTATGACCTTAACTTCAAAGGCTGCACAAGCTGTTTTGCCTGTAAGCTGAAGGGCGGGAAAAGCTACGGCGAATGCGGCTACAAAGATGAGTTAACGCCTGTTCTCAAAAATATCCCGAAAATCGATGCGCTTATCCTCGGCTCACCCGTATACATGGGCACAATAACTGGCGAAATGAAGAAATTTCTAGAACGCCTGATTTTTCCCTATCTGGTCTATGACGTCAACCGTTCCTCCCTGTTCCCAAAGAAGATACCGGTTGGATTCATATACACAATGGGCGCAGATGAAATCCGGCTCAAAGAAATGGGGATCGATCGCTACATTCGCCTAAACGAGACGATACTGGGCAGAATCTTCGGAGCATCAGAATCATTAATCGCCTCTGATACATACCAATTCGAAGACTACACAAAATACGTCTCATCATTCAACGTAGAAGAAAAAACAAAGAGACGCAAAGAAGTATTCCCAATCGACTGCGAAAAGGCATACAAGATGGGGGCAAAGTTCGCTAAAAAACCTGAATAGCAAAAACAACAATCAAAATAAAATTTATAAACACACCGCTGTTAACGCTAAACAATCCCTTTTTCATGCGACTCTTTAATGAGAAAACGGGTGGTCGAATAAGTTGAGGATTAGATCTAATCGTCTAATTTTCTTAAGCGTATGCCGGCTCAGTTGTATATGCAAAATGTATATGCGTTGATCCGACCGGTCGGATTGTACACACAAGAAAGAATCTAACCTCCCCGGTTTGTTGCCTTTTTGATTTGTGAATTGACATTTGCCATTTTATTCATATGAGTGAATTTAAAAGGTAAGAAGAATGGGAAACATTTTTTACTTACTTTATATTACTACTTTTTTGTGAGAAATTGCCTGAATGCGTAACTGTTTCTACAAAAATTCCCAAACGGCTCAAAGAAAAAATGAGAACTCTCAAAATTAAACCTTCCAAATTATTGCGAAAAGCTATCGAAGATGAAATAAGAAGGAAGGAAGCCGAACAGCTTAGGGAAGAAATAGAGAAATTGAAGCCCTTGCTTGAGAAAGTATCCATTGAAGACATTGTTAAAAGCTTAAGAGAAGATAGAGACAGCAGATGAAATACCTGTTTGACTCTTCATCAATATTCAGGGCCATAAAAGAAAATAGAATTGACCTTTTAGTTGGAAACTACACTCTAGAGCTGGCAAGGTATGAGTTGGGAAATATTGTTTGGAAAGATTACTTTTTGCAAGCTAAAATCTCCAAAGACGAAGCAAAAATGATCTTGAAGGCAATAAAGCACACGCTAACTCTAATGGAAGTAATACCGACAGACGGCAATGAAGAAGAAATATTGGAATTGGCAATTCAATTGAAAACTACGTTTTATGATGCCTCATACGTTTGCATAGCCAGAATTAAAGAGCTGAAACTAATTACTGAGGATTTGCAACTAATCAAGAAGTCAATACCTATGATTCAAATATCAGTGATAAATGATATCGGAAAATAAAATCATAATTTCCCGACGATTTTTTAGCATTTGGAATAAGAATTCTCAAAACAAGAGAGATATTTGGTAAAGTCACCGTCCGGCGTAAGAACCACAAAAAACGAAGCCCTGTGAGCTGCTTTGAGCCAGCGAACTTTCCTTCCTTTTCTTTACTGTGCTCGGAGAAATTAAATTGTCTTTCCTAACGTGAAGACCATCGAATGATCGGTGATAGCTTGAAGCATACGCTCGCCGATCTGTACCGCCAAACTGTACCGCCAAAGTGTACCGACATTGACCCGACCGGTCGGCTTGTACACACAAGAGAGAACCTACCTCGGAAAAATGAAACCTACTTCTAAGCTGCAAGTTCAATTCAACGCGCCCTTAACGAATTGCTAAGCTGGATGATGCACCAAAAAGGCTAAACCCTGAAAGAAATGCAGTATCTTCGCTATTTGCTCAAGCTCTTAACAAAACGTGCTAATCATCAGGTAATCGCTACTGTAATTTATCCTCAAGTTATGGGTCTTTACGTAATCTTTCAACTTACTAAAACCAGGTTCTTGAGCAGTAGCGGCATCTGTAAAAACAACGTAACCTTCGGTTTCAGTATCGCAGATTCCCCATTCTATGAAACCTTTGAATATTTTTGGTCGACAAATAGGAAATTTCTTTGTGAACTCAACCGCTTCGGCAAAATTCATTCAAATTAACCTGAAACAAAAAATATGTGGTTTTGGAAATACTTAAAGAATTGTGGGCACAAAAAGTTACAATATTGACTACGCTGCTGCTGTTGCAGAATGGAAAACCTATCCGACGCGAATGACTACTGGCTCCATGCCAACTTTGTAGGAAGAGCACCTTAGGGGTAGTCCAAACGAAACCAATAATCAGAATGCTGCGCGGTTAGCTCAATGTTTTTGCATTTTGGGCACAAGAAAAAAGTATTTTGTAGTTGACTTGAATCTTCAAATTCACCTTTTGCCTCCATCTCATTTCCACACTTTGGACATTTATGCATAATTTCCCTACCTTGATAGGCTTAAAGAGGCGCCCTCGTCGTTTCTTGTTTCCTTACCAATAATATCTTTCCGACGGCTCAGAATTACTGTGGTAATGGTGCTTTTTACTCCCTTGATCTTCATAACTTGTTTCTGTAAGACGTCTCGAAACTCCTCTATGCTTGAGGCCGAGATAAACGAAACTATATCATATTCTCCTTTTACCTCGTAGACTTCTTTGGCATTTGGAAGCTTCGATAGCTCACGTAGAACGTTGTTTTTCTGTGACTGGTCAATGAAAATGTTTACTGATGCTAAGAATTGGCTCAACTTTACACGCATCCTATTTTTCGCGGTTCAAAGGACAACACATTGTTTCCTCAGTGAAGATTGAGGAGATCTGCCGATAATATAAAGCTGGTTATGAACTGTTCATAACTTGCCAATTTCACTTAACTATTGTTTACAGAAAAACTATAAAACTAAAATTAATTGTAAACATTAGCTGGTTGAGAAGACAAATGTCTAAAAAGACGATTTAGAAGATCCTACACGACCCGGAAATAGCTTTAAGGCGCGATTCTTTCTAAACTCACTAGGAGTTCTCCTTAATGACAGTAACAAAAGAATATGACTTGATTGTTATCGGAACAGGTTCCGGAATGGAACTTGCCTCTGCATTTGTAGAAGAAAACCCCAATGCGAAAATCGCAGTAATCGACAAGGATGAACCTGGAGGAATCTGCCTAACAAAAGGCTGCATTCCATCGAAACTTCTGATTTACCCAGCTGACATTGTAAGAACGGTTCAAAGGGCTGAGAAATTCGGAATCCAAGTGGAAATCAAAAAAATAGATTCAGCAGCGGTCTTGGCACGCATGCGGTCAATCATAGACAGAGACATCGACAGTATTAGAAATGGATTATCCAATTACAAGAACATAGACTATTACGCGGCTACAGCAGAGTTTGTAGCACCATACACGATAAAAATCGCCGAAAACACGATAACTTCTAAGATGATTTTTCTCTCCACAGGCTCAAAACCTACTATTCCCTCTATTGAGGGTTTAGAAGAAGTCGGTTACTTGACGAGCGATACGATACTCAAGATCATGCAACTGCCCCAAAGCATCGCCATTATAGGAGGGGGTTACATTGCAGCTGAATACAGTCACTTTCTTTCTGCGATGGGTTCAAAAGTCACTATAATCGGGAGAAACCTACAGTTCATTCCAGAGGAAGAACCGGAAATCTCCGCGTTAGCTAAAAGAGAAATGCAAAAACACTCCACGATACTGACTGGTCAAGAAGTGCGGAAAGTCGAAAAAACTTTGGATGGAAAAAAGAAACTAATCGCGGTCGACAGAGAATCAAGAAAGGAGACAGAAATCATCGCTGACGAAATTCTTTTGGCGGTTGGAAGAATGCCTAACAGCGATATTCTTCATCCCGAAAAAGCCGGAATCAAAACAGACGAAAAAGGGTTTCTGGTTGTTAACGAATATTTAGAGACCACCCAACCTGGTGTCTGGGCTATGGGAGATTCAGACGGGAAATTCATGTTCAAACACGTTGCAAACTATGAATCCCAAATTGTTTACTATAATGCCGTCGAAAAGATGAAGGTTAGCGTAGATTATCATGCTGTTCCCCACGCCGTTTTTAGTGAACCAGAAATCGCCAGCGTAGGTCTCAGAGAGAGTGAGGCAGTTGCCAAGTACGGTGAAGATGATGTGCTTGTGGGCTTCCAAAAATATGCAGATACAGCTAAAGGAGAAGCTATGGCTTTGGAAGACGAGTTTGTTAAGGTCATAGTCGAGAGAAAAACCGGACGAATAATCGGGGCACACATCATTGGACCCCAAGCCTCGGTGCTAATTCAAGAAATAATAAACTTGATGTACACTTCTGATCAAAGCTATGAGCCGCTAAGTAACGCGATGCACATTCACCCAGCGTTGAGCGAGGTTGTGGCAAGGGCATTTCATTCACTGATGACACCAGCACAGTACAGTCACCTCTTGCATGAGCACACAAACCTTTTAAAATAGCAAATGAGCGATGTCAGCTTCCACAAAGTTGAAACCTAAACACTCTAAGCATCTCAGGATATGCTCGCCCACCTGTATCAACAAAGTGTATTGACAAAATGTATCAACATTGACCCGACCGGTCGGCTTGTACACACGAGAAGGTGACCCCCCTCCCTGCTTTACTCGTTGGTCGCGTTTCTGATTTGCTTAGCAAGGGTAAAAAGACGATTCGGCAATCGCTTTTCAAAAACCTGAAAATGATTTGCGACTAATTTGACTTTTGATGACGTTAATTGACTTCTATTGACTTTAATCGACTTCAGTTGACGTTAGTAGACTTTTGTTGACTTTAGCAGACGTCAGTTGACGCAACCTGCATCCATCTCAAGCCCCAAACCAAAAAAGTAACTCAAAACGCAAGCAAAAAAATTTTGAATTAAGCCAAAGCAAAAACAATACCTGCAAAAAATTAAAAAAATAAAAAAGAAAAAATTTGTAAAGACTTGTAAAGATGTTCAGCTAAATTAGCTTAATATCTTCTCGGTGGTCTTCGTTTTGCGTAGCATTCTCGGCAATATACTGGCCTGGTGCCGTCTGGTTTGAAAGGAACATCGCATTCTTTTCCACAGTCGGCGCAGGTTGCCTTATGCATTTCGCGGTTGCCATATGACATTTCTAATTTTCAACTCCTACTATATTTGGTGTGCAAGAAGCGGTTCTTACACAGTATCCATAAAACCTGTGTTCATCCTTATAAATTAAGTGCCTACAGGATACAGAAACCTTGGCTGCCAGTGGTCATTGAGCGGTTTTCCTTCGGTTTTGTTTCCTTTCGGGAGCATTATATTTATACGCGACCTAAACATTGATTTGGCAGTACAAGAAGGGAAAACCAGCAGTTTGACAGTTATCGTTGACGACGCAGGCAGCGGCGACTTGCTTTTCGGGGTCGTAGTCGGCGCTTACAGGGAAGAAACCGGCGAATTCAAGTACGACATGATAGACGTTCACTTCTACCAGGAGATTTTCCGCGAAAAAGAGTACCTGCAAGAATCTTCCCGCGTAGTTTCTAAGCTTGTAAACGGCTTCAACCTTAAACCCGACGAAGCAGTGCATATTTGCCAAGGATGCATCTTCGACGTCGCCGCCGAGACGCTCCGTAAACTCTACGGGGAAGACCGAGTTAAACGAGTCAGAGTCGTCGGCGAAGCTCAACGGCTAATTGAAATAGCTTATTTGGACGAGATCCGCAATTTAGGTTACGAACCCCTAGCTGAACGCGAAGAGAAAAGGGGCAAAAGCTTTTTCCACATGATGCGTTGGCTAAAAGACAACCCAGACATGCTCCGGTACGCCAAAACGGGTTGGCCAAGGCTTAAGAATTATCATCTTTTTGAAAAGTTTCAAGAAGCGCCCGTTCACAAGGCTGTTTGCAGTGACTGCGGAGAGGAATGCGAGGTACCTTTTAAACCCCGCGAAAACCGGCCTGTATACTGCCGAAAATGCTGGCCTGCCCATAGGCCTCCGAAGAAAAAACAGAAAAACGTAGTCCACTAGATCCGCTTGCAGTGCAAAGGTTATTTTAAACTGCTCAGGTAAATCGCCCTGAAAAACTGGTTTTTTGAAGGGGAAAAATATAAGCAACCCTCTGCAAGTATGTGGTAAAAGGCGTACTTGTTAGATGAAATGCCAAACGTGTGGCCAGGAGCTTGATCTTCCTTTCCATTGCCCATTTTGCGGGGGACAGTTCTGCAGTGCACACCGTATACCGGAAAACCATGTCTGCCCAAACATTGGTTTTGCACGTACACAGCGGCAAGGGCAAGTGTTAACGCCTCAGTCGTTCAATTCTTATCAGTACAGTTACAAGGTGGGTCCGCCACGTCATCACCACATTACTTCTAGCCCTAAAGAAGTCAAGCACATTTCTGTGGCTGCAGGGCTTATCGTCGCCATAGGCTTCTCTATTGGCCTCTACGGACGATACTTTGGAGGCTTCAACTTTACTTGGACATGGGCTTTAATGGCGGCTTTCGCGGCAATCATGACAGCTTCAGTTTTGATTCATGAAATGGCACATAAAATAATGGCTCAAAGAAACGGACTGTGGGCAGAGTTCCGCCTAACCACTTGGGGAGTGGTGTTGACTTTTGTCTCGGTATTCTTGCCTTTTCGCATGATTGCTCCAGGCGCCATGATGATTTCCGGTTCACCCAGCGGCGACGAAATAGTCAAAATCTCTATTGCAGGACCCGGCACAAACCTCATTCTGTCAGCCGGCATTTTAGGAGCAGCATACGCCCTTTCTCCAAGCCCCCTGTCTTCGATGCTGTTCTTCGCCGCATACATCAACGCTTTCCTAGCAACCTTCAATTTGATACCCTTCGGGATACTTGACGGCTTCAAAATCTTCAGCTTCAACAAGAAAATCTGGCTTTTAGCCTTCATTCCAAGTGTTCTTTTGGCAATCACGACTTTCATTCTAATTTCTTACTGATAAAACAAAGGCTCTTTTAGCAGACTCTAGTTTCGTATTCTTAGAGCATATGTTATATTTTGTTGAAGTGATATTATATATTTGCAAGTGAGGTTACCTTGGCATCGGATTCAGCCTCGTTTAAAAATCGTTATCTCTCGTCAAAATATGTTGATTTCTGGATGGCTGATAGAGGTATGGAGGCGGGCCGCAGCGTTTGGCGTCAAAGATTGCTTTCCTTTTTGCCTTTTGAACCAGCCGACAGCTTCCGCTTATTGGATCTGGGCACGGGAACAGGCGCCTTGAGCTTAGAAATTCTTAATCGTTACCCAAACGTCTCCCTTACTTGCTTAGACTTCTCTGAAGCCATGCTTATCCATGCCCGAGAACGGCTGGAAAAATTCAGCGAAAAAGTAACTTTCGTCCAAACAAACCTCCGAAACTCGGGATGGTCCAAAGCTGTCGACGGGACTTTTGATGCATTAGTCTCTTCTTTCGTCACCCACACCATCGCTGACATGATCAAAAAGGTGTATCAGGAACTTTTCGAGCTAGTGAATCCAGACGGATGCTTCCTATCCTGCGACGTTTTTCCCCCACCAGGTCCAATTCTGGAACGGATTTACCACAAATCCCGGCTCCTTGACCGTCAATACGGCATCAAAATGAAAACCGGAGCAGAAAAAACCATCCCGGAAGTGGAACAGCTACTGCGGGAGCGTCGCGAAAGCTACAAGGCTTTCTTTAAGGCTGATGACAGAATCTTGACCATAGGTTCCCCAACAGTCATGAATCACCTAGAGTGGCTGAAGGAAGCGGGCTTTGACGAAGTTGACTGCCTTGAAAAACATACGCGCAACGCCATTATCGGCGGCTTTAGGAATAAACGATAGGAACAAATAATTAGCAAAAAATTGCTTGCTTCTTAGATGAGTTCAATTGTTACATGGACTTCTTCTGGGACGCGGATGCGCATGATTCTCCGCATGACTCGTTCTTCAGAGTCTATGTCGATTAACCGTTTGTGAATACGCATTTCCCATTTGTCCCATGTTGCCGTTCCCTCACCTGACGGCGCTTTCAAAACCGGAACCCGAAGCCGTTTGGTAGGCAATGGGACTGGACCGTTGATTTTGACGCCTGTCTTTAGAGCGATGCTTCTGAGTTCTCCGCAGACCTCTTCAAGTTTGCTGTAATCTGTGCTTGTGAGGCGTATTCGTGCTTTTCTTACCATTTTGGTCAATCAATCCATTATTTTTCTGTCTAATATATGTTGATGCCACCTAAGAGACTTAAATGGAACATAAAAAGCTATCGACGCACAAAACCGAGGTTAAAGTGTCAATTTACAGCTTACCAAAACAAGTATTGTAGCTTAACGCAACGGCTAAAAATTAGCTTCAACAGTTTTTTTGTTTATTGCCGAGTTGCATCGCTTACTCTTTTTTCGATTGCCGTGGTCTGTTCTGGAGTAAACCGTTCCTCTTGACATGATGGACATTTGAGCGCTCTTACATTATGAAGTACTATGCCGTCTACTTCAAAATCAAACTCAACCTCAACATATTCGACGCAGCAAACAGGACAAAGCAGCGCACCAGCCTTCGTGCCTGCAGATTTCTTAGACGAATTTCTTTCCAAGCTCTTCCGCCCAAGCCTCTACCTTAGCCAAATCAGTGTTGTCAACCATTGTTTTTCTGAAATATCTTATGCGGCCGCCGAAGGCTTCCGTGCTCACCGGGTTGATCTTGGAGAATTTTGCGAGGTTTTTTTCGACAAATCTAGCTTTTGCATTTTCGTAGCTTCCAGGGGTTCCAGCCCAAGTGGAAGAGACAAAGAAAGCGACATTTTTGCCGGTCAAGTCGTTTTCAAGGAACTTTAAGGCTTTGCCGTAGACTCTGCCGCCTCTGACTCCGCCGCCCACAACTATGTTTTGGTACTGCTTCAGATCGAGGACTTTTTGCTCTTTCAAGTCAACCAGATCGACTTCCAATTGATATCTGGAGCGTAGGACATCCGCTATTTTTCGTGCCGCCTCTTCTGTAGCTCCACGCTTGGTAACATAAGCGATAAGAGTTTTGCCGGACGCCAATTCTAAGCGCCGCCGCTATGCGACTCTTCAATCGGAGCAATCCTGGCTCCGCAGTTGTTGCAGAAAATAGCGCCTGAAGGATTTTTCGTATTGCATTTTGGGCAAGCGACAGTTGGTTGAGGTGCGGGCTTTTGCCGCAGGTCTTCTCTTGCTTTTTTGAGGGCTGCGTGGGTTTCCCGAGCGGCAAGATTAAACGCACGTTCAAGCTCTGATCCTACAGTGTAGAATGCGTCTGTCAACTGGTCGGTTGGGTAAACTGCGTGGGCTGCTTTGCCTTTGAGCGTTTTGGTGCCGCATTTTGGGCAGAAATTGGCGTCTTCAGCCATTTTTTCGCCGCAGTGGGTACAGTAAGCCAATTATTTTCACCGTTGATTAGCATGTTAGACTGCAAATTTAAGCCTTTACTACCTTTAAAGGGAAGGTATTGCGGTAAAGAAAAAGAAGAATAATGACTGGGGATTTTATTCTACGAGTTTTTGTTTGGCTTCTGCGATCAGTTTTATGGTTTGTTGTCGCCACGGCTCAAAGTTTTGGGGTGAAGTTGGGTAAGTGTTGTAGTGTGCGCTGAGTCCCCGCATCATTGTAACCGTTAAGCGAAGTTTGTTGAGGAATCCTACGCGTCGTATGCCGCGGAACACGCGCTTTGCGGTTTCCGTGATGTTTAGGTGGAAGTCGTCGCCCATGCCTGCTTTGAGAACGTCATCTTCGGTCATTAGTTTTTCGTTCATCCCATAGTTGAGGTCGGCATCGCTACAGGATAAGAGGAACATCTTGAAAATGTCAAGGGTCCCTTGTTTCTTGCCATAAGTGTCGATGTATTTCTTGTTGTAACCCCAAAGTGCCTCTTTGGTCGGTTCACCTTTGTTTAGGGCTTCAACGATTTGTTGCCCTGCAAGATAGCCGCTAAGCATTGAAGGCCCAATGCCGCCGCCATGGATTGGATTAACCAACGAAGCAGCATCACCAGTCAATACAACACCATTTGAAACCATATTATCTAATGGTCTGCGAACTGGATCAAACCATGAGCCACCATTTAGAACGACAGACCCGTCAAAGATTGGTTTCTTAAAGGTTGTGTCATACAGTTGCTGCTTGGGATTAGGGTAGTTTTCGCGCATGCAGGTGCCTATGCCTACGTTAACGCGGGCGCCTCCTTTGGGAAAAATCCAGATATATCCACCTGGCGAGGCTTTTTGGTTAAGATAGATTTCACAGAAGCGGGTGTTTTCGGTTTCTTGCTTAAGTTGGCGAATCTCTCGGTAGCATGCTTCGACATCTTCGTTTGCTATGTCACGATCTATACCCATCTCAACAGGTAGTTGTTTGCGCACCATGCCAAAGTAGCCCGAAGCGTCTACCACGACCTTACTTCGCATCTCTGCCACTTTGCCAGTTACCATGTTTTTCGAAGTTATGCCTGCTACTGCGCCTTTCTCAATAATAGGTGAACGGAAATTCATTTTGTCTTCAAGAACCGCGCCTTTGTCAGTTGCTTTATTGAGTAGCCACTGCCCAAACAACCTTCGATTAAGAAGGTAGCCAACAAAGTCTTTGTCCGCAATGGTGAAAACCGTGTTTTCATCCGGCGAATAAATCTTGATTCCGTCAATCTTCGCTTCCAATTCGCCACTTGTGGGTTTTTCGAGCCCCAAGAATTTGAGGTGGTGCTCGCCCAAGGCGTCGCCGCAGATTTTTTCCCCTATTTGTTCCCGCGGCTTCTTTTCAACTATGCATACTTTTAAGCCTAATTCAGCGGTGGTTTTTGCAGCTAAGCAACCTGCTGTTCCAGCGCCAACTACTATGACGTCATATTTTTCCAAGGGTCTTATCCTCCAAACTCGATGTAATTTGTATACCTTGTTGTATATGTAAACCTTAATAAATTGTGAAGTGAGCTAGACCACACCAAGTGTAACTTGAATGAGTGCCCCATTAACTTTAAGCGCAGAGTTCCGCAAAATCGTGGAAGCCCGAATGGACCAGGTACTCAAAGGGGTAGAAGTTACCTTTAACCAGATAATTGAAACCCAAAAGATAACTCCAGCCGAGTTGAAACAAGAAATCGACAGCCTGCAAGAAACCTTTAACCTGCTCTTCCAGAAATGGAGCCTTGAGATACTGTACACGTTGCTGCTGAAGAATGAAATTGGCTTCGGAGAAATCAAAAAAATCCTCACAGTCAACTCTCGAACCCTGTCTGACAAGCTTAAGATGCTTTCAGAGCACGGGTACCTAACAAGAAGCGTTTCCGCCGGTCCCCCGCTGAGGGTCGATTACTCGTTAACGGGTAAGGGGAAGAACACTGTGCTTCTTGCTTTGCCGCTTATTTACTATTCAAGCAGCTCAGAAGTTAAGGCTTAGACAGCTTGTTTTCATTTCTCTTAAATGGGTAGGGCAAGCTAGAAGTTTCCTTTATGGTTTCAAAAACCATGCATGTCAGAGTCTTCTCTAGACCCTTGATAAGCCTCAACTTATCAACAACAAACCTGCCGACTGCCTCCACGTTTTCAGCACGAAGCTTTACCAGCAAATCCCAGTCACCTGTAATTATGTGAACCTCTTGAACTTCCGGGAAACGCGCGATTTCTTCAGCCACAGCCCGTTGAGAAATTGGGGCGCCGTCAGTTTTTGTTGTATAGGACACGGATGCTAAGATGAACGCTGACGTCCCAAGGTTGAGTTTTTCAGGGTTGAGGATGGCTCTGTACTGCTTTATTATGCCGAGTTCTTCCATACGTTTTGTTTTTGCGAAGACAGTGGTTATTGGGGCGCTGATTTTTTTGGCGATTTGGTTTGCTGTTAGTTTGCTGTTTTCCTGAATGAGTTGAAGTATGGCTAAGTCTTTTTCATCAAGTTTAGTGCTCATATGTAAATATTACAACTCCTGATAATAAAATCTTGTGTTTATTGTAATTTATCCACGTTTTATTATAAAAAATTTATTATGTGGTTTGCATAGTATTTGTTCCAACAATTAAAAAGGAATGAGCAAAATGAAAGGCACACAAGAACAAATCCAAATGCCAAAAACGTTAGATCGACTTTCAGCGAGTGAGCTGGAAAGAAAAGCATGTATAGGCAAAGTTATGACTTACACCCTTAATAGCCTGACCTCAACATTTGTAAGTGAAGGCTACCAGTGGCTTCTACCTGTCGCTCTGAGCCAAAGCACTGACCCGCTTTGGCCTGACCCAGGCGCATCTATCGAAAAAAGAATCGAAGTCGATATTTATGGCCAGCCCGTACGCACAACCGCAAGCATGATTATCCATAAACTTGTGGCCGCATCAACAGCTTACTCTAAACTTTTCATTCTTTCGCCCAACATACGCATCGAAAAAGCTGAACGTGCCAAGACGGGCAAACACATTTACGAGTTCACGCAGCTTGATTTCGAAGCCCGAGACACTGGCTCAAAAGAAATCATGAATCTGGTTGAAGGAGCACTCTGCAAACTCGTCAAAGACGTAAAGAAGGACATGAAAAGCGAATTAACGAGCCTTTGTCGATGTGACACATTAAAATCTCTGAAGGCACCTTTCAAAGTCTACGATCGAGTAGAACTAGAAGCTAAATACGGTGCAAACGATTGGGAAGCAGGCCTAGCTGAAGAAATAAAGGAACCTGTTTGGGTGACAAATATTCCGAGAGAATTCTACGATTTCGAAGACTTCAAAACTGGCAAATGGGATAACTACGACTTGTTCCTTCCGCAGTTCGGCGAAGTTCTTTCAGGCGCAAAACGAGAATGGGAATACAGCAAGATTTCAAAGAAAATCGAACGCGACCAAGTCAAAAAGGAAAACTACGCATTGATCCTGACGATGGCTAAAGAAGGAAGGCTGAAACCTACTGCTGGCGGCGGAATCGGCATGGAACGTTTAGTCGGCTGGCTTGCAGGCGTTAAACATGTTGCTGAATGTCAACCGTTCCCGAGGATCCCTGGAACTGTAAATGAACTCTGATTCTGTGTAAAGAAACGCATTGGCGAACTATACAATCCTCAACTTTTCTTTTAATTGCGAAAAGTTTATCTTTACTTACGCAGCCATCAGAAAGGAAAGCGTATAATCCTAAAGTAGTTGGAGATTGAAAAATGGCTATAATGAATCCTTATCTTGAGGCGCTTCAGCCTCTACTCAGCGAGGCAGACTTCAAGAAACTAAGCAAAATAGACAACCCAAACGTTCACGAGTTCATAGCTAAGGAAAGCGACCTTTGCCAGCCTAAAGACATTTTCATATGCAGCGACTCCGCCGAAGACATAGCTCACGTACGTAAACAAGCAATATCGAGCGGGGAAGAACAGGCAATTCTAACCCTGCCAGGGCATACCGTACATTTTGATGGTGAATACGATCAAGGTCGAGATCGCCAAGCTACCAAGTATCTTGTACCAAAAGGCGTCGTTTTAAGCAAAGCCCTCAACCAGATGGATCGCCAAGAAGGGCTAGCTGAAGTCAGATCTCTTCTGCGTGATTCCATGCAGAATAAAACCATGATTGTTCGCTTTATATCGCTGGGACCTCAAGATTCAATCTTCACAATTCTCGGTTTACAATGCACTGATTCATGGTATGTCGCTCACTCTGAAAGCTTACTTTATCGCTCAGGTTACGAGCAGTTTGTAAAGGCAGGGCCAAAAAGCGATTTCCTACGGGTCGTGCACTCGGCGGGAAAACTAAACGGCGACATGATCAGCGTTGACCACGACAAAAAATGCGTCTACATCGACCACATGGACAACACCATCTACAGCGTGAACACCCAGTATGCCGGCAACTCTGTAGGGTTCAAGAAACTGGCGTTCCGTCTAGCAATTCGCAAAGCGAGCAGTGAAGGCTGGCTGGCAGAACACATGCTGCTTATGGGCGTTTTTGGCCCCGGAGGACGAAAAACCTACTTTGCAGGAGCATTCCCAAGTGCATGCGGAAAAACATCAACGGCGATGCTACCTGGAGAGACCATTTTGGGCGACGATATCGCATACATCCGCGACATAGACGCAGTGGCACACGCAGTTAACGTTGAGTCAGGCATATTCGGTATAATACAGGACGTGAACCCCAAAGATGACGCCCTAATCCACCAATTGCTAACTAACCCAGGCGAAATCATATTTTCAAACGTGCTGGTTAAAGATGGCAAACCATACTGGCTCGGTATGGGAAAGGAACTTCCTAAAGACGGCTGCAACTATACTGGTGCATGGTTCGATGGCAAAAAAGACGAGTCTGGCAACGATATTCCGCCAGCCAACAAAAACGCACGTTACACCTTGGCGCTTAAAGCGTTAAAGAACTGTGACGCGGAACTTCATAATCCAATGGGCATTGAAGTTGGTGGCATAATGTATGGTGGACGTGACTACAAGGCTTACGTGCCAGTTCAGCAAAGCTTCAGCTGGCAACACGGCATTATCGCCTATGGTGCCTCGCTTGAAACCGTGACTACCTTCGCCACCGTTGGCAAGGAAGGCGTTCCAGAAATCAACATGATGAGCATACAGGACTTCATCTCAATCCCTCTTGGAAAAAACGTGCACAACAACCTTGACTTCGGCCGAAAAATTAAGAAGCAGCCTATAATCTTCGGAGTCAACTATTTTCTTAAAGAAGTCGGCAACGGCAAATACTTAAACGGCACACAGGACAAGCACGTTTGGATAAAATGGATGGAGCTAAGAGTACATAAGGAAGTTGACGCCATAGAAACTCCCACAGGCTACATTCCCAAATACGAAGATCTTCAAAAGCTTTTCAAACAAGTTCTTAACAAAAACTATACAAGAGAAGACTACCCCAAGCAGTTCACCATTCGCGTCCCAGAAAACCTCGCGAAAATTGATCGGGTTTCAAGATTCTACCAGGAAAACGTCACTGACACACCATTGGAACTCTTCGGTATCCTGTATCTGCAACGTCAACGGCTCCTTGAAGCAAAAGAAAAATACGGCGACTACATTTCTCCCGAGAAATTTGAGCAAGAAAAAACAAAGTAAACTCAATCTGCTGGAAGGCATCTTTTTTTGTCTCTTCGTTTGGGTAAAATCTTAAAAGTATCCTCTATACAGACTAAGAATTCATAACGGTTAATTAAGAAAAACAATTAAGAAGAAACACAGAACAAAAAAACAAAACAAGGGTGAGTAAAATGATGATGAAAAAGCTCGAGAAAAAATGTTTCCCCTATACCATAAACCTAGTAGCTATGGAGGGAGACGGTACATTCGCATGCCCCAAATGTGGAACAATGATTTCGCCCGACGACGAATCCGAATCCAACTACAAAATCGTCGACACCAAAGTCACGAACGATGAACTTACTGAACTAGTCA
>Ga0187862_10002729_pt1 | contig 17623 bp, 17 predicted proteins | sample June2016WEW_10_1_FD_133003 | JGI IMG/M metagenome (GOLD analysis project Ga0187862, IMG submission 133003) | Peatland microbial communities from SPRUCE experiment site at the Marcell Experimental Forest, Minnesota, USA - June2016WEW_10_150 | ecosystem: Environmental > Terrestrial > Soil >...
CAACCGCAGAACGTTTCTTTGGTTATTTCATTGGTTGAACCGGAAATGCCGCCCGCCAAGCGGCACAAAACGTAGTAAAATCATGGTGGGCCCGGGAGGACTCGAACCTCCAACCAAGCGGTTATGAGCCGCTAGCTCTGACCATTGAGCTACGGGCCCGTGCCGGCCACGCGCGGCGTGGCGGGACGTGGCGACGATGACATTATACTAGCAGAAGCGCCCTATCCCCGCCGGCTGAGCAAAAACACCGCCTGCTCGCCGAACAGATTCCAGAACCACCACGGCATTTTCAGCCGCATCCGCCGGCCCCAGGCATTGAGCGCCACCGCCTGCTCGATCTTGGCGCCGGCGACACGGCAGAGCGCGCGGAAATCCTTGATGCTGCAGAAGTGGATATTCGGCGTTTCCCACCACGCATAGGGCAGATTGTCGGTCTGCGGCATGTGGCCGCCGAGCGCGACCTGCAGCCGTATCTTCCAGTGACCGAAATTCGGGAACGACACGATGCCGTGGCGGCCGATGCGCAGCATGTGCTCGAGCACGACGCGCGGCTGGCGGGTGGCTTGCAGGGTCTGCGACAGGATGACGAAGTCGAAGGCGTCGTCGGGATAATTGGCAAGATCGGTGTCGGCGTCGCCCTGCACCACGGCAAGCCCCTTGGCGACGCATTCATTGACGCCCTCGCGCGACAATTCGATGCCGCGGCCGTCGACGCCGCGGGTTTCCAGCAAGCGCAACAGCTCGCCGTCGCCGCAGCCGACGTCGAGCACGCGCGCGCCGCGCTCCACCATATCGGCGACCGCAAGCAAGTCGACGCGCGAGCCGCCCGGCCCGCGGGCGGCCTCCGCCATGGTCAGATCGTGATTGAGGCGCGACAGCATCGTTACTCCGTGCTCAAGCCGCGGGCCTTGGCGGCGCCTTTGAGGAAGCCGCGCACGATGGCGAACAATTCCGGCTCGTCGAGCAGGAAGGCATCGTGGCCCTTGTCGGTCGTGATCTCGGCAAACGACACCCGCGCGCCCGCGGCATTGAGCGCGTGCACGATGGCGCGCGATTCCGAGGTCGGGAACAGCCAATCGCTGGTGAACGAGATGACGCAAAACCGCGTCGGCGCGCCGCGAAACGCATTGGCAACGACGCCGTCGTAGTCGGCGGCGAGATCGAAATAATCCATCGCGCGGGTCAGATAGAGATAGGAATTGGCGTCGAAGCGCTCGACGAAGGTGATGCCCTGATGCCGCAGATAGGACTCGACCTGGAAGTCGGCGTCGAACGAGAACGTCGGATTGTCGCGGTCCTGGAAGCGGCGGCCGAATTTGCGGTGCAGCGCCGCGTCGGAGAGATAGGTGATGTGCGCGCCCATGCGCGCCACCGCGAGCCCGCGCCGCGGATTTAAGCCTTCGGCGAAATAGCGGCCGCCGCGCCAGTCCGGATCGGCCATCACCGCCTGGCGGCCGACCTCGTGGAAGGCGATGTTCTGTGCCGAATGCCGGGTCGCCGCCGCGATCGGCAGCGCCGCGAACACGCGATGCGGAAAGCTCGCCGCCCATTGCAGCACCTGCATGCCGCCCATCGAACCGCCCGCGACCGCGAACAATGAATCGATGCCGAGATGATCGAGCAGCATCGCTTGTGCCCGCACCATGTCGCGCACGGTGATGACGGGAAAGTCGAGGCCCCACGGCATGCCGGTCGCCGGATTGGTCGAGGCCGGGCCGGACGAGCCCATGCAGCCGCCGACCACGTTCGGGCAGATGACGAAATAACGCTCGGTGTCGATCGGCAAGCCGGGGCCGACCATGGTCTCCCACCAGCCTGTCTTGCCGGTCACCGGATGGGTGTTGAGCACGTGCTGGTCGCCGGTGAGCGCGTGGCACACCAGCACGGCGTTGCTGCGATCGGCATTGAGCGTGCCGTAGGTCTGGTACGCGATCTGCAGCGGGCCGAAATCGACGCCGGCGTCCAGCCGCAGCGGATTGTTCGACGCAAACCGCACCACCGGCGAATGCGGCGTGTCCGCTTCGCGCGTGCGGTCGGCAAGATCGAGCGTGGCGCTGGCCTCGGCCATGAGCGTTTCCCGGGAGTGACGCCTTTCGGCGCCCATCGCCCGTTGGCGGGCGGTCAAAGGGGCGTAAATAGGCCGGTTCCGCTCGGAGTCAACGTTTTCTTTGCTTTCAGCCTAAACGGCACCTATCAATCGGGTCGATTTGCCGGGTCAAACCATGCCGAAACCGCCACGCCAAAAGACACCCGCGCTCGCCGATCTGCGGCGCGAGATCGATCGCATCGACGAGGCGATGCACGAGCTCCTGCTCGAGCGCGGCGAGATCATCGACACCTTGATCGCGGTGAAGAACACCCAAGAAGTCGGCTCGGCGTTCCGCCCGGCCCGCGAGGCCGACATGATGCGGCGCCTCGTGAAACGCCATCGCGGCAACCTGCCGCTCGATACCGCCGAGAGCATCTGGCGCGTCATCATCTCGACGTTCACCTATGTCCAGGCGCCGTTTTCGGTGCACGCCGACCTGTCCGCCGGCGACGCCATGATGCGCGATTCCGCGCGCTTCCATTTCGGCTTCACGGTGCCGTTCGTGCCGCACGCCGGCGCCTCGAGCGTGGTCGCGGCGGTGTCGGAATCCAAGGGCGATCTCGGCCTGGTGCCGGCGTTTGCCACCGCCGGCTCGGGCCCCTGGTGGGCGGCGCTCGAATTCGACGCCGCGCCGAAAATCATCGCCCGGCTGCCGTTCGTCGAGCGGCCCAATCATCCGGCGGCCATGCCGGTGTTCGTGGTTTCCCGCGTCGCCGCCGACGCCATGGTGACCGAGACCGAGGTCTGGAGCGTGCGGGTGTCCGGCTGGAAGGCGTCCTCGGTCGGCACCATTGCCGCGCTGGCCGACGTCATCGCCGTGCCCGACCGCGCCTTCGATGGCGCGGCGCTGCTGGTCTCGGTCGAGCGCGGCGGCATCAAGGCCGTCTCCGATGCCCTGGTCGGGATCGGCGCCTCGATCCGCTCCACGGCCCTCGTCGGCAGTCACGCGACCCGCTATACGGTGCCATAAACTGTCATCGCCCGCGAAGGCGGGCGACCCAGTAGCCCCTGTCTAGACCAGATAGGCACGGTCGGTGGGTACTGGGTGCCCCGCCTGCGCGGGGCATGACAATGAATTGAGGAAGATAATGACTGCCACGCGTCCAAAACCTCGCCCCGGCGTGCTCGATATCGCGGCCTATGTGCCCGGCAAGAGCAGCGCGCCGGGCGTGGCCAAGATATTCAAGCTGTCGTCGAACGAGACGCCGCTCGGGCCGAGCCCGCGCGCGATCGCGGCCTACAAGGCCGCCGCCGATCATCTCGAAGATTATCCGGACGGTTCGGCCATCGATCTGCGCGAGGCGATCGGGCACGCGTTCGGGCTCGATCCCGACCGCATCGTCTGCGGCGCCGGCTCCGACGATCTCCTGCATCTGTTGGCCTACGCTTATCTGGTCGACGGCGACGAGGCGATCCACACCACCCACGGCTTTCTGATCTATCCGATCGTAACGCTGGGCGCGGGCGCCACGCCAGCGGTGGCGCCGGAGACGGAGTTCACAGCCGATGTCGACGCCATCCTCGCGCGGGTGACGCCGAAGACGAAAATCGTCTTCCTCGCCAACCCGAACAATCCGACCGGCACGTGTCTGTCCTTCGACGAGGTGAAGCGCTTGCACCGCGGCCTGCCGCCGCATGTGCTGCTGGTGCTCGACGCCGCTTATGCGGAATATGTCCAGCGCAATGATTACGAAGCCGGCATCGAGCTCGTGGCGACGTCGGAAAACGTCGTCATGTGCCGCACGTTTTCGAAAATCCATGGGCTGGCGTCATTGCGGCTCGGCTGGATGTTCGGTCCAGCTCATGTGGTGGACGCCATCAACCGCATCCGCGGCCCGTTCAACGTCTCAACGGCGGCCATCGACGCCGGCATCGCCGCCATCAAGGACACCGAGCACCAGGAGCGCTCGCGCGAGCACAACACACGCTGGCTCGCCTGGCTGACGCAAGAGATCGGCAGGCTCGGCCTGAAGGTGACGCCGAGCGTCGCCAATTTCGTGCTGATCCACTTTCCGCACACCTTGGGGCGCACCGCCAAGGACGCGGATGCGTTTCTGACCGCGCGCGGGCTGATCCTGCGTTACGTCGCCGCCTACAAGTTGCCGAACGCATTGCGGCTCAGCGTCGGCACCGAGGAGGCCAACCGGCTCGTGGTCGCGGCGCTCAAGGAATTCATGGGACGGCAGTGATGGCTTCGCCAGTCCTCTATGACCGCCTGGCGCTCATCGGCGTCGGCCTGATCGGCGGCTCGATCGCGCGCGCCGCGCGCGCGCTCGGCATCGTGCGCGAAATCGTGGCGACCTCGCGCTCCGAGCCGACGCGGCAGCGCATCCGCGAACTGGGGCTCGCCGACGCGGTCGTGGACACCAGCGCGGCCGCGGTTGCCGATGCCGACCTGGTGATCGTCTGCGTTCCGATCGGCGCCTGCGGCGCGGTGGCGAAAGACATCGGCCCGCACCTCAAGCGCGGCGCGACCGTCTCCGACGTCGGCTCGGTCAAGGCCGCGGTGGTGCGCAACATGGCGCCCCACATTCCCGCTGGCGTCCATTTCATCCCGGGCCATCCGGTCGCCGGCACCGAAGACTCCGGACCGGACTCCGGATTCGCCGAACTGTTCATCAACCGCTGGTGCATCCTCACGCCGACGAAGGACGCCGACCAGGCTGCCGTCGAGCGGCTGGCTCAATTCTGGAAAGCATTCGGCGCCAGCGTCGAAATCATGTCGCCGGAGCATCACGACCTGGTGCTCGCGGTCACGAGCCACGTCCCGCACCTGATCGCCTACAACATCGTCGGCACTGCATTCGACCTTCGTCTCGTCACCGAATCGGAAGTCCTCAAATATTCCGCCGGCGGCTTTCGCGATTTCACGCGCATCGCCGCGTCCGACCCGACCATGTGGCGCGACATTTTCATGAATAACAAGGAGGCGGTGCTGGAAGTCCTCGGCCGCTTCAACGAGGATCTCTCGACCTTGACGCGCGCCGTGCGCAACGGCGATGCCGACACGTTATATAATGTCTTCACCGAACGCCGCGCCATCCGCCGCGGCATGAGCCAGTTCACCCTGGACTCGCCGGTGCCGGATTTTCGCGAGCCGGATGCCAAGCCGAAGGCCGAGCCGCTACCGCGGCCCTATGCGGCGTTGGACGACGACTAATCAAGAATTTGAAATTCAGCCGCGCGCCTTGACTGTGAGCGCTTCATTCACCGCGGCGCGCAGCACGGCCAGCGTGAACGGCTTGGTGATCACATCGTGGATCAAGGCGTCGAGGCCCTGGGCGCGCTCGCGCTGATCGGCGTAGCCGGTCATCAGCAGGATCGTCATGTTCGGAAAATCGCGCGCCACGTTCAGCGCCAGCGCGATGCCGTCCATGATCGGCATGCGCACGTCGGTGAGCAGGAGATCGAAACGCCCCTCCTCGCGCATGAGCAGGTCGATCGCTTCGCTGCCGTCGGCCGCGGTCTTGACCTCGTGGCCGTCCATCGTGAGCGCCCGCGCGCACATGGCGCATAAGGCTTCCTCGTCTTCGGCGATAAGGATGCGCGACATGGTCAGCGTGTCCCGGCGATGATGTCGTGGCGGGTGACGAAACGCACCAGCACGTCGCGGCCGTCGGTCGGCGGCGAGGCGAGACGGCTGCGGAACGCCACCGCTTCGCCGGGCGGCAAGGTCGCGCGTGGCGCCACCGCGGTCCAGGAATAGACTTCCTCGTTGGCTGAGTTGCGGACCACGAATTTCAGCCGCGGCACGTCGACGATCTTGCGGGTATTGTTGACGACGCTGCCCTCGACCACGAGGATCGGCACGCCCTCGTGCTGCTCGGTGGTCGTGGTGATGCTGTCGAACGCCAGCCCGCGCAAGTTCACCGACAGGCCCAGCATCGAATAGAACGAAGCGGTCTGCGGCAAAATGCGCACCACATCGTCGCGCCAGCCGACCAGAATGGCGTTGACGATGAGCAAGACAAGAATGCCGCTCTGCAGGTTGGTCAGCGGCCAGTGCAGCGACGGCCGCCGGAAGCCGCGCTTCTGGCGCCGCGCCGCATAGGTCTCGATGTCCTCGAGCGGCTCGGCATCCCCTTCAGCCGTGGCCTCGACTTCGATCGGCGGTTGCCCCGCATCGAGATCGACCGGCGCGATGGACGGGGCGTCGACATCGACCGCAACTGCCGGCTCGCCGGCATCGATCTCGGCTATAGCCGGCTCGGCCGCGGGCAATTCGGCCGGCGCCGCCCACGCGCCGGTATCGGCAACCTGCTCAGCGGTCGACTGCAATGCCGGTTCCTCGGCAAAAGCCTCGGCCGGGGCGCGCGCCACTTGCGGCTCAGGCCCAATCGCCTCGGCCGCGGCCAGGAGCTTGTCGGCATGGCTCGGCGCCGCGCGCCACACCGTGCGACAGCGCACGCAGCGCACCTGGCGCCCGTCCGGCTGCAGGCTTGCCAGCTCGACATCGTAGGATGTAGCGCAGGTCGGGCAGACGATCAGCATTGGCGAATCAGGACGGTCGGCGGTGTTTGGGCGACCGTAGCACCCGATTTGTTAACGGATTGGAAACCAAGCCGGCCGGGCCGCCCGGCCCGACAAGGTGCTAAATAGGCGGGACGGGCGAATCAGGTGGCGACCCGCCCCGGCATTGCGGAGGACGGCGTGATCCGCTTCGAAAATGTCGGCTTGCGCTATGGGCGAGGCCCCGAGATTTTGCGCGACCTAACCTTCCGCATCGACCCCAAATCGTTCCAGTTCCTCACCGGCCCCTCGGGCGCCGGCAAGACGTCGCTGTTGCGCATGCTGTTCCTGTCGCTGCGGCCGACCCGCGGCCTGGTCACCATGTTCGACCAGGATGCGGCGACGCTCTCCAAGGATGGCCGCGCCACGCTGCGCCGCCGCATTGGCCTGGTGTTCCAGGATTTTCGCCTACTCGACCATATGACCACCTACGAGAACGTGGCGCTGCCGCTGCGCGTCATCGGCAAGGACGAGGCCGAATACCGGGCGGAGGTGGTCGAGCTGTTGCAATGGGTCGGGCTCGGCGATCGCATGGGGGCGCTGCCGCCGATCCTTTCCGGCGGCGAGAAGCAGCGCGCGGCGATTGCGCGCGCAGTGATCGCGCGACCGCAGCTTCTGCTCGCCGACGAGCCCACCGGCAACGTCGATCCCAATCTCGGTCAGCGCCTGCTGCGGCTGTTCATCGAGCTCAACAAATCGGGCACCTCCGTGGTCATCGCCACCCACGATATCGCCTTGATGGACGAGTTCGATGCGCGCCGCCTGGTGCTGCATGAAGGACGGCTGCATGTCTATGACTAATCCGATCGAGACCATGATCGAGCCATGGGACGACATCGATCCCGCGGGGGCGCTTGATCGCGCGCCGCGCGGCGCGGCCTCGATCGTGCCGTCGAGTTCGATTGCCGGCCGCTCGCTGGCCGCCGTCGTCGCCATCATGACCTTCCTGGCCGCGCTGACCACCGGCGCCGCGATGCTGGTGGTGAGCACGGCGAACGATTGGCAAGCCGACGTCGGGCGCGAAGTCACGGTCCAGGTCCGTCCCGCCGCCGGGCGCGACATCGAGGCGGACGTGAGCAAGGCCGTCGCCGCCGCGCGCGCCGCTCCCGGCATCGCCGATGTCCGCGCCTATTCGAAGGAGGAATCCGAAAAGCTGGTCGAGCCATGGCTCGGCGCCGGCCTGCGCCTCGACGATCTGCCGATCCCGCGCCTGATCGTCATCAAGCTCGCGCCCGGCGTGACGCCGAATTTTGCCGCGCTGCGCCAGGCGCTGGCGAACCAAGTGCCGACCGCGAGCCTCGACGATCATCGCGGCTGGATGGAGCGGATGCGCACCATGGCCGGAACGGCGGTGGTGTGCGGGCTCGCCGTGCTCGGCCTCGTCGTCGCCGTGACCATGCTTTCGGTCACCTTTGCCACGCGAGGCGCCATGGCGACCAACCGGCCCATCGTCGAAGTGCTGCACTATGTCGGCGCCACCGACAGCTTTGTCGCCAGCCAATTCCAGCACCATTTTCTCCTGCTCGGGCTCAAGGGCGGCGCCATCGGCGGCGGCGCGGCGATCATTCTGTTCGGTTGCGCCGAAGCGGCGCGCGCCTGGCTCGCCGGCACGCCCTCGGGCGACGAGGCGGCGGCGCTGTTCGGCAGTCTGTCCATCGGCGTCAAAGGCTATGTGGCTATCGTCATCCAGATCATCGTCATGGCCGTGGTGACGGCTTTGGTGTCCCGCTACACGGTCAACCGGACCCTGGAGACCATCGATTGAATGCGGCTATGATCGGCATCGCTCGCATGCCGACGCGGGCCGCCGGGAAAAAATTCGGCGCGGGGGAGAGCGATGCCGGGCCTTAAGGCCGCCGTCAGGCGGCGGCGCGTCACATCGGCGACCGTCAAGCTCGCCGTTGTCGGCGTCATCGCGCTCGTGCTCGGCTTCGCCGGCTTCGTCTGGCTATTGCCGAGCCAGGAAGTAGCCCTCGATCGCAACGCCGACGGCATCGTGGTGCTGACCGGCGGCACTTCGCGCGTCACCGACGCGCTCGAATTGCTCGCCGCCGGCCGCGGCAAGCGCTTGCTCATCACCGGCGTCAATCCGGGCACGACGACGGCCGACATCGCCCGCCAGACCGTCGACTATGGCCGCCTGCTGAACTGCTGCGTCGATCTCGATTATTCCGCGCTCAATACGCTCGGCAATGCGGTCCAGGCGCGGCACTGGGCGATCGAGCACGATTTCAAGTCGCTCATCGTCGTGACGTCGGCTTACCACATGCCGCGCGCGCTGGCCGAACTCGCCCATCAGCTTCCCGACGCCGCCCTCATACCGTTCCCGGTGGTATCTGACCGCCTGCGCATCGAGCCGTGGTGGTCGAACAGCGAAACCACGAAGCTGGTGCTGTCGGAATATCTCAAATACCTTTTCGCCAAGGTGCGCATGCGGTTCGACACCGTGGCTGAAGGCGGTGGGAGCCGCCGCGTTGCCGAGGAGCGCGGTTTATAATAGCGCGCGTCCGATTGTCCGCTCGCCGACAGGTCCGCCTTGGCTCGATCAACGTCGCTTCTCATACGCTCGCTTGCCTTCAACGCGCTGTTCTACGCGAACCTGACCATTCATATGGTGGTGGCGCTGCCGGCTTTTTTCCTGCCGTCTCGGGTTCTGCTCGCCTTCATCCGCTCCTATGCAAGAACCAGCCTGTGGCTGCTGCGCATCGTCTGCGGCATCAAGGTCGAGTGGCGCGGCATCGAGAAGATTCCGCGCGGCGCCTGCATCATCGCCTGCAAGCACCAATCGGCCTGGGAGACGTTCGCGCTTTATGCGGTGCTGCGCGATCCAGCCTACATCCTCAAGCGCGAATTGATGTGGATTCCGCTGTTCGGCTGGTACACCTGGAAGGCGGGCCTCATTCCGGTCAATCGCGAAGCCGGACTGGCGGCGCTGTCGCGCATGACGGCGCGGGCGCGGCAAGAGCTCGAACGCTCGCGCCAGATCGTCATTTTCCCGGAGGGCACACGGCGGCCGCCGGGCGCCGAACCGATCTATAAACCCGGCATCGCTTACCTCTACAGCAAAGCCGACGTCGCTTGCGTGCCGCTGGCGCTCAATTCCGGGCTGTTCTGGCCGCGCCGGTCATTGCGCCGTGTTCCCGGTACGATTCTCGTCGAGGCGCTTGAACCCATCGCGCCCGGACTCGACCGCAAGATTTTTGCTGCGCGGCTGGAGAGCGTTCTTGAGGAAGCAACCGCGCGTCTGGTCGCCGAAGGCCGGCGCGACATCGCAATAAGCGAAGCGGCGCAAAACCCTCAAGACGACGGCACGGCGGCGGACTCGGCCTCGTGAGGTCCTTTCAAACGGTCGGCGAGCAAATGCAAATCGCTCTCGCGGTAGCCGAGCGCCTCGAGCGCGCGGACCGTTTCGATGACGTAATCGCGGTTCTGTCCGGAACGGCCGTGGCCCTGCCGGACATAATGCAGGCTCTCGACGACGCTGAGCCGGCCGGCATATTGCACGTGGCCGCGGTCGACGATGTAGGTGAGCGCCCGCACTTGGCGGCGCGCCTCGTCCTCGAGCTCGATACGCCGCACCGTTTCGAGATAGACGCTGGTGACCTGCTCGCGGCCGCGCAGATAGGCGATGGTTTTTTCGCGCTTGGCGGCGGCGACGCGGTAGGCGATGCCGCGGCACATGCCGCCGCGGTCGAGGCCCAAGACCAGGCCGGGCTTCTCCGGCGTGCCCCTATGAACGAAGGAAAACACACAGAGCGCCCGGTGCAGCCCAATGAGCCGCGCCGGCACCCGCTCGAGGACGTCGAAACCCGGCCGCCACATCAACGAGCCGTAGCCGAACACCCACAGGTCGCCCGTTTCATGCTCATTGCTTGCGTCCATCTTGCGCGCTAACTCCTGATGAGCCGGTTTTGCTCGCCTAACAGGACGATGCGGGCGGCACAATGGCGCCAATCTCGGGCGCCAATCTCGGGCGCCAATCTAGTATGTTGGGTTTGACAGTCTTGAAAACGCCGCACGCGGCGCGCGAACAGGAACCATGCCAGGCGAATCTCCACTCAACATGATGCAGCGCCAGCGTCCGCGCCGGCGTCCCGGCGCCGCCGCGCCGCCGCGCCGCCGGCTATGGCCGGTCGTGCTGCCGGTCTGCGTCGTCATCGGGCTCGGGGCGGTCTGGTGTGCGCTGTGGTATTATGCCGCCGGCATTGCCGACCGCACCATGTCCGGTTGGATGGCGCGCGAAGCCGCCGCCGGCCGGGTCTATAGCTGCGGCAGCCAAACCATCAGCGGTTTCCCGTTCCGCATCGAAGCGGATTGCACGGCGGCCGGCGCCACGATCAACAGCACCCAGCCGCCATTTGCCGTCAGCGCCAAGGACGTCAGCGTCGCCGCGCAGGTCTATCATCCGACGCTGCTGGTCGGCGAAGTCTCGAGCCCCCTCACCGTCGCCGAGCCTGGCCAGCCGCCGCGTTTTGTCGCCAACTGGTCGCGCGCGCGGGGGAGCGTCAGCGGGTTGCCGCCGGAGCCCGACAGCGTATCCGTCACCTTGGATCACCCGCACGTCGATCAGATCGTCGCCGCCAACGGCACCACGATATTCACGGCCGACAGCGCCGAATTCCACGGCCGCATCGTCGACGGCTCGGCCGCCAACAATCCGGTGATCGATGCGCTCTTGACGTTCGCCGCGGCGACGACGCCGACGCTGCATCCGCTGCTCGCCGACCCGGTACAAGGCGAAGTTGATGCCGTGTTCCGCGGTTTCAAGGATCTCACACCAAAACCGTGGCCGCAGCGCTTCCGCGAGATGCAGGCGTCCGGCGGCAATATCGAGATCAAGCACCTGCGCCTTGAGCGACCCGACGCCATCATCGTCGGCGCCGGCACGCTCACCGTGAACGCGGACGGCAAGCTCAACGGCCTGATCCGCGTCGGCATCGTGGGGCTTGCGAACATCGTGCCGAAACTCGGCATCGACCGCCTGATCGGGCGCGGCATCGACAAACTCAACGGCGGCTCCGGCCAGGCCCAGCAAGGCCTCAGCGCGCTCGATCGCCTGATGCCGGGCTTAGGCAGCGTGGTGCGCGACAACGCCGCCGCAACCGTCATCGACAGCCTCAACAAAATGGGCCAGCCGACCGAGATCGACAACAAGCCGGCCATCGTGCTGCCACTGAATTTTTCCGACGGTTTTGTCTCGCTCGGCATGGTGCCGCTCGGCGAGGTGCCGGCGCTGTTTTGAGACAATCGGTGTCATTGCGAGCGCGAAGCGACGAAGCTTCGCGCCACAATAAACGGCCTCTTCGTTACGCCTTCAGGAAAGCCAGCAGATCGGCATTGATCGTGTCGGCTTGCGTCGTCGGCATGCCGTGCGGGAAATCCTTGTAGGTCTTGAGTGTCCCGTTCTTCAGAAGCTTCGCCGACAATGGTCCGGCGGCGACGTAGGGAACGATCTGATCGTCTTCGCTGTGCATCACCAGCACCGGCACGGTGATCTTCTTCAGGTCTTCGGTGAAGTCGGTCTGCGAGAAGGCGACGATGCCGTCGTAATGCGCTTTCGCGCCGCCCATCATACCCTGACGCCACCAGTTGGCGATGACGGCTTCCGACGGTTTTGCGCCGGGTCGATTGTAGCCATAGAACGGACCTTCAGGAAGGTCGCGATAAAATTTGGAGCGACTGGCCGCGAGCTGCGCCTGCAAGTCGTCAAAGACTTCCTTGGGAAGGCCCTTTGGATTGGCCGGTGTCTTCAGCATCAGCGGCGGCACCGCGCTGATGATAGCCGCCTTCGCCACGCCGCTTTCGCCGCGCCGTGCCAAATAATGCACCACCTCACCGCCGCCGGTGGAATGGCCGACGTGAATGACATTCTTGAGATCGAGGTGCGCGGTTACCGCCGCGAGATCGTCGGCATAGTGATCCATGTCATGGCCGTCGCCGGTCTGCATGGATCGGCCGTGGCCGCGGCGGTCGTGGGCAATGACGCGATAGCCGTGGCCGAGGAAGAACAGCATCTGATTGTCCCAGTCATCGGCCGACAGCGGCCAACCATGACTGAACACGATGGGCTGACCTTTGCCCCAGTCCTTGTAGAAGATCTCGACGCCGTCTTTGGTCTTCACGATGCCCATGGGGTACCTGCCCTCGCTACGGTTGCCGGCCGCTTGCAAATATCAAAATCGGCAAAGCGCGTCATCGGGCCGACTCGCTGGCTCGCGATGACGTGATTAGCGCTTGCGCGAAGCGTGCCAGCCGACCGAGGCGTCGGGGGCTGAATCGGTGGAGGCGAAATAGGGTTTGAGATCGATGAGCGGCGTGCCGTCCATGCAATCCAGCCCGACGACGAAGAGCTTGTTGCCCTCGATGCGCTTAAGCCGCGTTACGGCCGCTGCGATCGGATTGGGCCGCACCGGCGAGCGCAGCGCGAACGTGCCGCGATGCTCGGCGTAGTGCCGCGGCGATTGCAGCACCAGATCGCGCCGCGCCTTGTCCATCCAATAGAGCACCAGCACGTGGCTCACCGTCTCCAGCCCTTGCAGGCCTTTGGCCCAGCGCGGGTCGAGCTCGATGGTGCACACCTCCTCGGTCTCGCGACCGTTCTTCGGGCACTCGTCGCGGGTCTGCCACGGCGTGCGGATGCGGCCGATGAAATAAAGCTGGGCATCGAACCGTTCCGGCAGTTCGACGGCGACTTCGCCCTCGCGCAGGCCGGAGCGGTCGTCGCCCGATGACCCTTGGTTTGTCTTGGCTGCTTCGGTCATGGCCTTAGGTTCGCATGCCGGCCGCCCAAGGGGCTAGACCGTGTACTCATAAATCCGGCTCAACGTCCGCTTCGCTCCTGTCATTCCCGTTCAATCGACTTCCAACCCGCGGCATAGGGACCGACGTTTCAAAGTGAGCGATTTTGCACAGACTCGGTCCGGTCGAAGGTTAGGCTGTATGTGACGATGCGTGATCCTGCGAGCAGTTCCGCGATCGAAGCATGCCGCGGGATTGGCGATAGTTCCGCTGTTTCCTGGCACTTCGAACCCTCAAAAAACCGAGCAAGAGGATTTCGAACGTGAGGTCGCGACGCGCTTCGGCCTCGTCCCGAATTTTTTCCGTTCTGCCCCGGAAGCCCCTTTCGTCACCCGCGAATTGTGGGCGTTCGCGAAGTCGGCGTATCTCGACACTCCTATCCCGACGCTTTTTAAGGAACGGCTTTTTGTCTACCTCTCCCGCTTCTGCGAAGTGCGCTATTGCATCACGCGACATTGCGGATTCTTGCTGGGGCTCGGTCGAGCGGCAGGCAACGCTGATGCGCAGCCGATGACGATAGGCCAGGTCATTCGATTGTTGCAGCGACCCCTGCCTGACGTAAAACGCACTGACGCGGCACTTGCCCGGTTGGAAGCCATTGCCGAACCGATCGATTGGCCCTCGCCCGAAACCTCATACGACGATGATCTGTTAACTTCCGCCACGGTGCTTTTTCTTCAGCCGGCGCGGGCCGTTCGCGCGAAACACGCGCTCCGCATCGCCCTTGGCGGCGAAAAATTCGAGTTGCTGGTCGCATTTCTGACCTTTGTCCGTTCGGCTCACTATTGGACATTGATGCACCCGGAGCTCGCGCTTGAAGACGACGTAAAGGAGCTGCTGCGCGAGCACGCGGAACTGGCGCGAATGCTCTTGGAGGATCCGGAAGCGGGCCATTGTGAGATGGGAACGCGGTTATTCGACGAACTCGAATCGCTCCGCGATCTCAACGAGCGACAGGAGCTGGAGAAGGCAAAACGTGCGCTCGAGGAAAGTGGGCGGCAAAAAGACATTTTGCTGAAGGAGGTCGATCACCGCGTCAAGAACAGCCTGCAAATTGTTTCCAGCCTTCTGTATTTGCAAGCGAAAACCGCGGGGTCCGCGGCAAGCCAGTTCCAGAACGCCGCCGCTCGCGTCGCGGCCATTGCCGCCGTCCACCAACAGCTTCACAAATATGACGATGTCGGAACGGTGGTGCTCGACCGGTACCTCATTGATCTTTGCCGGGAGATTACAACTGTATCCAGCAGCCCGGATCGAACGTGGCCGCTTGTGGTCGATGCCGATCCGCTCATCATCTGCACTGACGTGGCGGTACCGCTCGCACTCATCGTAAACGAACTGATCACCAACGCCATTCTGCATTCGCGACCGGTCAGTGAAGGTGGCAGCGTGCATATCGTGCTCGAGGACCACGCCGATAATTATTCGATTAGCGTGTCCGACCCGGGGGACGGCCCCGCCGCCAAAGCCCCTGGCAGCCTCGGCAGTCGACATTCAGGACTGGGTACTCGAATTGTCGAGACGCTGGCGCGGCAGATCGATGCCACGATTGCGAAAGAGGTGTTGGCGACCGGTTATAGGGTCACGGTAACGGTCCCTCACCGCCCGGCAGTCGATAAAAGCGATTAGATTTATGTAGCGACCGGATTGCTGCATTACGGCTACCGACGCAACAGGCCAGTAACAGCCATCAAGCGGCTCGGTTGGCCCGCAGTCCCGCCAATGCCACCTTGCCTGTACGGGTAGCTTCGGACATCGTCTCGAAGAATTCGGATTGCCGCACGGGTTTGCTCTTGCCGGCCGTGTAAATTTCCCATCGCCATGGTTTGGGTGGGCGCCCTCTGTTTTTAATAGCGAGCGAGTAGTCGTACGCCACGCCCTGCTCGGCGCCGGCGTGCACATCAAATCCGGGAGGTATCAATTCTGGATGCGATGCCGAGACGTCACGGCAAGCCTGCCGAAGGGTTCGGAGAGGCCGTGATAAGTATGGGCTGCAAATAGTCATGATTGTCGATATAATGAGCGACGAGCGAATTAGTTGCCCTGCCAAGCAGTTTAATTTGGATCGCCCGCGTCGCTGCCCAAATTGATCCGGGCACTTTTCCAAATCTGTACAAAATTGCTCACTTTGAACCGACGATGTCCCCTTCTCCCTCAAAAGCCAATCTCCCTCAAAATCCAAGTTCCACCACTCACGTGCGCGGGGCTTTCTCTTTCTGTGCCTCACCGTGCCGCAAACCTTAGCTTGCGCTCAAAACGCCCAATGCTGATGAATGGAACTTTCGAGATCGTGGGTTCCTCCATTAACCGTCACTGCGCTCTACCCATCCGCTGCCCTTGAATCCCTGAGATGGGTTACCTACATCGTTTATATTGCTGCCGTTGCAGCATACCTTTGGTGGGTTAACGGGACGCCGTTTGCTTTAATGGCTGGGGCCTAAACCCACTCATCGCGCGATCGCTGAATTTGATGTCGTCATCGGCGGCAGACTGCCGCTCCATCGACGTTGGGGATTGATCAAAAGCCATGCCGTTCTGCGGACTCTCCAAATTTCTTGCTCGATGTATGGCGCGATGACCCTCGTCCTTACGCTTGCATTCCGCAATCTGTTTCATGACCGGGTTCGGTTGGTCGCCACAGTCGTCGGGATCGTCTTCTCTATTATTCTTGTCACTGTTCAACTCGGAGTGTTCCTAAGCTTCGAGCGCATGGTTACGACGATGATCGACCACGCGCAGGCCGATTTCTGGATCGTTCCAAGCGAAACCAAGAGCTTCGAAGAGTCCTCGTTCCTAACTGGATCTGAACGTCTCCAAGCATTGTCCATCAGCGGTGTCACGGCGGCGGTACCGGTCCTTGTCGGCTATGCGTCATGGCGAAAGCCGAATGGCGGCGCGTCAACGCCGGTCCTAGTCATCGGCACGCCGGACACGTCCATCGGTTTGCAACCATGGAACGTGGTCGAAGGAAGTCTGCGCGATTTGTCGATGCCTGAAGGCGTTGCGATCGACAGATCGTATTTCGAGCAGCTCGGAATCGCACAAATCGGCGAGCATGCCGAGATCAACAATCACAAAGCGCGGGTGGTCGCGGTCACCAAGGGTATCCGCTCATTCACGACGACACCGCACGTCTTTGCCTCGCTGGAGCGGGCCCGGGCGTATTTGGGCGCGCCGCCCAATAAGGCCAACTTCTTCATCGTGCGTATCTCGCCGAACGCAGATGCCGAGTTGATTCGCAGCCGGCTTGCCTCAAGCCTATCCGGCGCGGAGGTGCTGACGTCAGAACAGTTTCGTCACCGCACCCGCCAGTTCTGGCTGTACGACACGGGCGCCGGAGCCGCGCTCCTGGGCAGCGCCATACTCGGCATCATCGTCGGCACGATTATCGTCGCGCAGACGCTTTATTCCAGCACGAAGGACCATCTCAAGGAGTTTGCGACGCTTCGCGCCATCGGCTCATCATATAAATACATCCTCAAGGTCATTCTCAGCCAGGCGCTGCTGAGCGCCGTTATCGGATTTTCCATAGCCGCCGCGATCGACCTGGTGCTGGTGGAAATGACCGCCGATGCGGCGCTGCCGATCATCATGACGCCCGCACTGACACTCGGCCTATTCATGCTCACAGTCACGATGTGCTCGATCGCGGCTATTTCCGCGATCAGGGTCGTAACCCGCATCGATCCCGTCTTGGTGTTCGCACAATGACGACCAACATGATCGCGGCAACCGATATCGTGAAAATTCTCGGCGACGGTGCGGGGCGTATCGAAGCGCTCAAGGGCATTAATCTGTCGCTTGCCGGTGGCGAGTTGACCCTGCTGATGGGGCCTTCCGGCAGCGGCAAGACGACACTCCTATCGGTGCTCGGATGCATGTTGTCGCCGACCAGCGGCACTGTCCAAATTCGCGGCCGCTCGACGACTGGCCTCGACTCGGAAGAACTGGCCGGACTGCGGCGGGACAATGTGGGGTTTGTGTTTCAATCGTATCATTTGTTTCCGACCCTTACCGCCGCGGAAAATGTTCGACTGGTGCTCGATGTGCGCGGCGACCGCTCGCCCGGCACGCGACTTAAGGCGGTCGCGGCCCTGGCGACAGTCGGGCTGTCTCATAAAGCGCACGCGTTTCCGCGCGAGCTCAGCGGCGGCGAACAGCAACGTGTGGCGATTGCCCGCGCAATCGTCGGAGACGCATCCGTCATTCTTGCCGACGAGCCGACGG
>Ga0187862_10002736_pt1 | contig 17598 bp, 19 predicted proteins | sample June2016WEW_10_1_FD_133003 | JGI IMG/M metagenome (GOLD analysis project Ga0187862, IMG submission 133003) | Peatland microbial communities from SPRUCE experiment site at the Marcell Experimental Forest, Minnesota, USA - June2016WEW_10_150 | ecosystem: Environmental > Terrestrial > Soil >...
GTCAGTTCCGGCCAATCGCGATTGTCGATGGCTTCGAGGACTTCGTAAGTCTCTTCCAGCGTGTAGGGTTTGATGGTGTCGAAGGTCTGTTCGCGGTCCCACGGGCATCCACCCGGAGCCCGCAATCGCGCCATGATCTGAACCGCTCGCTCGAATCGTTCGCCTGTAGTGGGCATCCTGTTCAATGTAAATGAGGCGAATTAAGGGAGCAATGGCAGTGAATGCTCGGTAGTGGCTCAGTTTGAATTTGTTTTGGAGGGGCGCGGCTTCAGCCGCGCCGTAAACTGAATGCTCGTGTGGTGACGGGGCTCTGCCCCGTCCAAGCCGAACAAAACTCGGCCGCGACTCAAGCGCCTATCGCAATGAACTCACCAGCAATTCCGTCTCATCCGAAATAATCGACTCCACGCCCCACGCCGCGAACTCGCACATGCGCTCGGCGCGATTCACCGTCCAGACCATAATTCTCTTCCCTGCCGCATGAACCAGTTCAACCAATTCCTCATCGACGAGTTTGAAGTGCGGAATCACCCACTGCGCCGCCGTTTCGCGCCAGCCTCGCAGCTGAGCCACGTCCTCGCAAAGCAATCCCAGCGGAATCGCCAAATCGAGATCGTGGATTGCCCTGAGCACGTCGGGAAGAAACGACGACACAACATATCCCTTTTGCGGCGGATACTTGCGCAACTCCGCAAGCGTCTGCGACTCCAGCCCCGCCACCTTCACTTCGATATCGAGAAATGCCCGGCTCGCAAATTCGCGCAATACATCTTCCAGCGTAGGCAACGGCAAGCTCTTCGCTACCGTCTTCGCAATCGAAATCCCGCCGACGGAAGCGTCGTGGCAAATCATAGCCTCCCCATCGCCGGAAAGCCGCACGTCAAACTCAAACCCGTCGCAGCCGTGCTGCAAACAAAGTTCGAACGACGCCAAAGTATTTTCAGGAATTTCGCGCGAGGCCCGCGCCCCGCGATGCCCAAGAAGAAGGGGTTCCATTGGGAGTTCTCAGTTGCCGGTTCTCAGTTCTCAGTAAAATCTTCCCTTGCCTCAGACTGAGAACTGAGAACAGAGAACTGGGAACTGCTTTCTCAGTCCAGATCGAAATCCCGGATCGGCCTGCCCGTGTCTGGCGTCTCTTTGGCCTTCTTCACTGCCTCCTGGAATTTTTTCTCCAGCAGTTCCGAGGCGTGCTTTTGCGCTTCCATCGATTGCCGGAAGATCGAATCGCGCCGGCTGTCCTGCTCTTTCATGGCGCGCGCCGCCTCTTCCATATCGTTGAAGGTTTTCGGCTTGACCGGCGCCGTGTGAGCGATGATGCTGCGCGTCGCCGCATCGATTTTCATGACCGCGCCGCAGCACGGGCAGGTCACGTCAAAATTAGATTGCCTATTGGATTCGCGTTTCACCACACGCGATCATACCGCAATCCACGTCAGCGCGGCGTGAGCCGAATGGGAAGAATGTGGAACAGATACAGCATTTCCCAGCCCAGCAGCACGATCGACACCACTACCACCAGTATCGCCAGAGTCTCGCCAAAATTCAGACCACCCCTATCCTGACCCTGCTCGAAACGGCGCGCCCCAAGGCTCAATATATTCAGCGTGGCAAAACCGAACACCAGCGCCCAGAGAATGTTGTAGATTTCCTCGCGGGGCGACCGCAGCAGAAACATCGCAGGTAGAACCCCTACCACCAGCGCGCGCGCCGCACGGCCAGAAAACTCCACCCAGCCGTGAACCTGTCCCATGGCAAGAAATAATGGCGAGCAACTCCGGAACAACGACGGGCAACTGCGGGGCGCACCCGTGAAGGGCCGAGGTAGTCTCATGCTAGAGATTTGATAGTATCGTGTTTGCCTCGCGCTAGTCAGCCCGGCCGCAAAAGAGGCACCTTACAAGTCACTGCGGTTTGATTCTCTGGTGATGGTCACAGAGGCCAGTACGCGAGATATTTCGCGAGGATCGTACGCGAGATCGTAAACCATGATCGTCAACTTCGCCGAGCGGGCGCACAACCACAACTGGGAACTCGATCCGGTTACCAGGTCCTTGCTCGATACCGATTTCTATAAACTGCTGATGCTCCAGTTCATCTGGAAGCATTACCCGAAGACCCGCGTGTCGTTCTCGCTGCTGAACCGCTCCACTTCCGTGCGCCTCGCCGAGATGTTCCCGCGCGAGGAGCTGATTCACCAGATGGAGCACGTTCGCGGCCTCCGCTTTCGCAGGTCGGAACTGGTGTGGCTCGCCGGCAACACCTTCTATGGCCGCCGCGGCATCTTTGAGCCCGCCTTCCTGGAATGGCTGGAACGCGATTTCCGATTGTCGGACTACGAACTATCCATCGGAGACGGACAGTTCGATCTTTCCTTCGACGGCCTTTGGACCGAGACCACCATGTGGGAACTCTATGCGCTCGCCATTCTTGACGAGCTCAAGACCCGCGCTGGTTTGAAAAAGCGACGCGAGTTCGGCCTCGACATCCTCTACGCCCGGGCGAAGACAAAGCTCTGGGGCAAGATCGAGCGCCTGCGCGGCGTCCCCGACCTGGCTGTGGCCGACTTCGGAACCCGTCGCCGCCACAGCTTCCTCTGGCAGGAGTACGTGGTCAACGCCATGGCCGCGAATCTTGGCAGCGCCTTTACCGGAACGTCGAATGCCTTCCTCGCCCATAAGCATGATCTCGAAGCGATCGGAACTAACGCGCATGAGATTCCCATGGTCCTCGCCGCGCTCGCCGATGGTGACGACGATGCCCTCCGAGCCTCGCAGTACCGCGTCCTTGAGTTGTGGCAGGCCACCTACGAAGGCGCTCTCCGCATCATGCTGCCCGATACTTTTGGAACTACGCAATTCCTCGACAACGCCCCCGACTGGGCCGCCGATTGGACCGGCCAGCGTATCGACAGCAAGAATCCCTACGTCGCCGGCGACGAATATATCGAATGGCTCAAGAGTCGCGGTCGAGACCCGCATGACAGGCTCATCATCGCGTCCGATGCACTCGATGTCGATGACATCCTCGGCCTGCACGCCTATTTTGGCGGGGCGACTTCGAGCGGGGCCAGTGCGGCAAACGACTTCCGCAGCGCCGACGATTTCCACGATCCGAAAAAGTGGACCCCCGGCCGCCGCATTCGCTTCAGCGCCGGCTGGGGAACTTTGCTGACCAACGATTTCCGCGGCTGTGACCCCGCCGACGGCAGCGACTTTGACCCGGTTAGCCTGATCTGCAAGGTATCGACGGTCGAGGGTAAGCCTGCGGTTAAACTCTCCGACAACTACGCCAAGGCACTCGGCACCGCGGAAGAAATCGAGCGCTACCGCCGTGTCTTCGGCACCAAAGGGCTCACCAACATCCCCGTAATCACGTGATAGACACCGCCAAACGCGCGAAAAAATACTGCATTGCAGTTCCGCGATGGGTATATAGTGTGAGGCCATTGGGAGGCCGGCGATGTCATTGACGTTGGCAATGTTGTTGCTAAACGAGGGTAGCAATCCAGTTCCCGCCCTTTTTGGCGGCCTGGGGCTCCTGTTCTGGCTGGCAGTGGTCGTGGTTTTCATCATCGGCGGCTGGAAAGTGTTTGAGAAGGCTGGTCATCCAGGCTGGGCCATTCTGATTCCGATCTACAACGCGTACATTAGGTTGAAGATTGCCGGCAGGCCTGGATGGTGGCTGATTCTCTACTTGATCCCGCTCGTCAATATAGTAATCGTGATTGTTGTGGCCATCGACATCGCCAAGGCGTTTGGGCAGAGCGCCGTGTTCGGGTTTTTTCTGTTGTTCCTTCTGTGCGGCATCGGCTACCTCATCCTCGGCTTTGGGGATTATCGCTACCAGGGAAGGCAACTGTGACTGCGTGACCTTCACTGTGTTTTTCTGATGTGGACTGATTCGCCAACCCTGCCGCCGTCGCTCGTTCCCGATTTTCTTTACGGCACCGCTTGGAAGGAAGAACGCACGGCCGGCCTGGTCGAACTGGCGCTGCGCACGGGTTTTCGTGCGATCGACACGGCAAACCAGCGTCGCCATTATTTCGAAGAAGGAGTAGGTCAAGGATTAGCCGCCGCCTATCGCGCAGGAGTCGTCACGCGCAACGATCTTTTTCTGCAAACGAAATTTACGTATCAGCGCGGCCAGGACCACCGCCTGCCCTACGACCCCGCGGCGTCGCTTTCCGTTCAAGTCGCGCAGTCGATGGCCAGTTCGCTTGAACATCTCGCGACCCCTCACGTTGACAGCTACGTGCTGCACGGCCCCGCCTCCAACTACGATTGGACCGATGCTGACGCCGAAGTCTGGGAGGCAATGCGCCAGGAGCGCGATGCCGGCCGCACCCGCCTTATCGGCGTAAGCAACATTTCTCTGCAGCAACTGCACCAGATGGAGGCCGCCGGATCCGAACTTCCCGCATTCGTGCAGAACCGTTGCTACGCCCGCCTCGGCTGGGACCGCGCCGTGCGACAGTTCAGCCGCGACCACAAAATTATCTATCAGGGGTTTTCGCTGCTCACCGCAAATCAGGAGGTGCTAAACCATCCTCTGATCTCCGGGCTGACGACCGCCAGTCTCGCCGCGCGTGTCAACGCCACGCCAGCCCAAGTCGTGTTTAGCTTCGCCCGCAGCATCGGGATTCTGCCGCTCACCGGGACCTCCAACGCCGAGCACATGAAACAGGATCTAGCCAGCCGTCACCTAACCCTCCCGCCCGAAGCAGTCCAGGCCATCGAGTCTCTAGCCGGCTGACCAGTCTGTAAAAAGATAAGGTTGTGGTTGTGTGGGGACGGGGCTTTGCCCCGTCCAAGCCGAGCGCAGCTCGGCCGCTGCCGCGATCGCAATAACTCCAGACGCACTCGAATTACTTCCCCTGCGCCACCGCCTCGCGTTCGCCAACCTGCTGCCGCCACATCGCGTAGTACAAGCCTTTCTGGTCAAGCAGTTCAGAGTGCCGTCCAAATTCGACAATGCGTCCACGCTCCAGCACGTAGATTCGGTCGGCATGCATCACCGTCGACAGCCGATGCGCAATCAGAATTGTGATCGCCTCCTGATTGGTTGCAACTTCACGAATCGTCCGGCTGATTTCTTCTTCGGTCAGCGAATCCAGCGACGACGTGGCTTCATCGAACACCAGCAATTGCGGATGCCGCAACAGCGCGCGAGCAATCGAAAGCCGCTGTTTCTCGCCTCCTGAAACCTTCACGCCGCCTTCCCCAATCAGCGTGTCCAAGCCGCGATCCGCGCGCGAAAGCAAGCTGTCCGCGGCCGCCTGCTGCAAAACCGCCATGCATTCCTTGTCCGTCGCCTCAGGATTCACAAACATTAAATTCTCGCGAATCGATCCCGAGAACAGCTGCGTGTCCTGCGTCACAAATCCGATTTTTTCTCGCAGCAGATCCAGATCCACGCGATTTGACGGAATCCCGTTGTAAAGAATCGCGCCTGCCTTCGGAGCGTACAAACCCACCAGAAGCTTCACCAGCGTTGACTTCCCTGCTCCCGAGGGCCCCACAAACGCGATCGTGTCTCCCCGAGCCGCGCTGAACCTGATCTCGTCCAACGCCAGACACGTAGAACTCTGATGCTGAAAACTGACGCCGTCAAACTGCAGCGTCATCAACTCGTCAACCGATTCCGGATCGGCCGGCTTCGGGTCGCGAGGGGTATCGAGGATCTGCTGAAAGTTTTGCAGCGAGACTTCCGTTTCCCGATAAATATTGATGACGTTGCCCAGTTCCTGCAACGGCCCGAAAATGAAAAACGAATAAATCCACAAGGAGAAAAACTGCCCGATCGTTATCTCCTGCCGAAAAATCAGATAAAGCATCAAAAACAAAATGCTGCTGCGCAGCGCGTTGACCGCCGTCCCCTGAATAAAGCTGAGGCTGCGCAGGTACTTCACCTTCTTCAGTTCGAGTTTGAGGATCCTGTCCGTGATCCCGTTCAGCCGCCCGACTTCCTGTTGCGCCAATCCCAGGCTCTTCACCAACTCAATATTGCGCAGTGATTCCGTCGTCGAACCCGCCAGCGCCGTGGTTTCGGCAACTATCGTCTTCTGCATCTTCTTGATCCGCTTGCTCAGCACCGAACTGATGATTCCCAGCAGCGGCACCGTGAGCAAGAACGCCGGAGCGATACTCCAGTGCACGCGGAAGGCGTAGATCATCACAAAAACGATGCCCACCAGCGAAATGAAAAGCACATTGACGGCGGCAGTGATGAACCGTTCCACGTCGCTGCGAACTTTCTGCAATTTGCCCAGGGTTTCGCCGCTGCGCTGGTCTTCAAAAACCTGGTAGGGCAAATCCAGCGAATGCCGGACCCCGTCCGAGTACATCCGCGCACCCAATCGTTGCACGATCACGTTCACGAAATAGTCCTGGAAGTTCTTGGCCACGCGCGACACAAACGCCACGCCCACCGCCGCCAGCACCAAAAGCCCCGCCCCGTGCACAAATTGCCGCAGCGTGTATTGGTGATACTTGGTGGCATAGCTGTCGATTACATGACGAAAAATCAGCGGGTCGAGAAGCGAAAAAATCTGGTTGGTCGCGGCCAGCAAAAGAGCGACCACAAACAGCTTCCAGTACTGCTTGGAATATTGGTAAAGAAGATCCATAGGTGTCAGCGCGTGCACGCGAGCAATGCGGTTTAGATGGTGCAGTGATGTTTTCGATTCAGGAAAGCACACGGCCCGGCCGCGACTAGATGGGCGAGGCGCCTCCGCCGGATTGCAACGTGAGGCTCAAGAGGTCAGCCAGTCATATGGAAATTTCTGCCCGGGTTTGAGATCGAGGAAATTGCCGGAATCAACCGGAATTTGTACTCCAGGCTTGATCGTCCACTGATGAATACTGCGGCTTCCCGGCGGATAGTTGGGGTCGCTGTAAGACGGGTTGTACGCCAAACCGCCCGGGTTATCAGCGGTCAGGTCGTACTCAAATTCGAACATCATGGGCAGCCTGGTGAACCGGTAAACTTTGGCGCCTCCAGCTAAGGAGCCGGGCCGCAATCCGAGAGCGTCCTCTATCTGCTGCGGTGTCTTGCCCAGCAGAAACCTGCCTAGCGTAAGGTAACCACCAAGTTGTGACGCTGCATTCCCACCAGATGGCACGACCTTAACAATCTGGCTTGGTCCCCTCAGCGACCACATTTCTCTCCGCACCGCCTCGAAGGCTTCTCGCTGCCAATCATTCATTCTTGACATTGCTTTAAGCCGTCCCGGTGTTCGCCAGCGCTTCCACCGCTTCCCACGTCGTGCCAAAGGTCACGAAGAAATCGTTGACCTTGGTAATTTCCATGATTTTGCGCACCCGCGGCTTCATCCCCGTCAATACCAGACACCGTCCCGTTTTCTGATGCGATACGTACACTCTCACCAGCGACCCCAATCCCACCGAATCAATATACGGAACATCCGTCAAATCCAGAATCATCGTCTCCGCGCTCTCATGGCATACCGCCCGCTCGAATTGTGGAGCGGTTTCCAGGGTGATCGGCCCGCGCAGCAACAGAATCCGCTGATCGTCCGCTACCCCTTCATAGCGCTCCACCGTGAGTTCCTGCAATCCCATGGCAGCCGATTGTAGGACAACCGGCCTTGCCTGTCACCTGTCAATAAAAATGAATTTCTCTCCACTTTCCGCGCCCAGCGCCTTACTGCGGTTTCTTGTCATCCCCGTGATTGTCATAGATCGAATACTGCCCGCCGGGATGCTTCAGCTTCACCGTGATCTCCATCTCGGGCTTGTTGATCTCGTAATCTTCTCCAAAAGTCTGGAAATGCGGCGCCAGCACCTGCACCCGCAGCGGACCATACGGAATCCCGTCAACGTTCGTCTTGCCCTCCGCGTCCGTCTTCAACTCCATCTCTCCCTGCGCTTGCTTTCCCTTGCGTTTCACCGGATGCAGCACCACCTCCGCATTCCTCACCGGCTTCCCGTCAGAGTCGCGCACCACCACAAACCGCAAATTCGACATCGGCCCTTCATCATCCTGAGCCCAAGCCATCCCAACGACGCCGAGCCCAAGCACGATCACCAACGCCATCACTGTCAAAACATTTCTTCTCATAGAAAATTTCCCTCTAAAGAACCCCTCTGTAGAGACGGGGCTTGCCCCGTCTCCGCGTCCGCCGTCCGTGAAGGTGCGGAGAAGAAGCGGCAAGCCGCGTCTCTACTGCAAATACTGATCACTGCTGCGGCGGCGCCGCCGGCGCCGCCGGTGGTTTCTTGTCATCACCCTTCTTCGCCCCTCCGTTGCTACCCAACGACGAGTACTGCCCCGCCGGACGCTTCAGCTTCACCGTAATCTGCATCTCCGGCTTGTCGATCAGATAGTCTTCCCCAAATGTCTGGAACCCCGGCGCCAGCACCTGCACCCGCAGCGGACCATACGGAATCCCGTCGATGTTCGTCCGCCCATCGTTGTCCGTCTTCAACTCCAGCCCTCCCATGGCCTGCTTTCCCTTCCGAGTCAACGGGTGCAGCACCACCGCCGCATTCCTGACCGGCTTGCCGTTGTTGTCTTTCACCACTACAAACCGCAGCTCCGACATCGGACCCTCAGTATCAGGAGCATCCTGAGCCCACGCCAACCCAATTATGCCCACCCCAAGCACGATGATCAGCACACTCACGCTCGAAAAACTCTTCTTCATGTCGTCCATTCTAGAACCGGCGGTATAAACAAGCCATCGGCCACTGACCGTTGCTGGTAAAATCGCGATATTCGCTGAGAAGCCGCTACTGTTTCGGCGTCTCCGCCGCCTGCAAGTCCCGCGCCCGGCCCACCAGTTTCTTCAGCTTGCCTTCGATGGATGCATCCCCGATATGTTGGTCTTGCAATACTCCGTCCGAATCAATGGTGAAGGTCTGTGGGATCGCGCGCACGGCAAACAACGTCGCTACAGGTCCGGTGAAGCGGCCGTCGCGATACTGCGGCCAGGTCATCTCGTTTTTCGCGACGAAGTCCTTCCACTTCTGTGCATCCTCGTCGAGGCTCACGCTCAGCACCACCAGGGGCTGGCCTTGAAATTTCTTCGCAATCTCACGCATATGGGGCAATGCCTCGCGACACGGTCCGCACCAGGTCGCCCAGAAATCGATCAGGACCGCCTTGCCTTTCAGGTCGTCCAGCGAGATACGCTGCCCATCGGTTGTGGTAATCGAAAACGGTGGCGCCATTCTCGCCCGCGCCAGTTCGGGATCGCTGATATATCGCAGTGCGCGCTGACGACTCGGATCATCTTCCGGCTTCATTTTTACAAACTGCTCAAACTGTTTCCGGGACGCATCGTCCTGATGCAGGTGCGCGAGTATCTGTCCATCGACATAAAACGCATCGGGAAAATTTGCCGCCGCCGCCAACGCCTTCGTCATCTCCTCGTGCGCCCGGGCGAATATCTCATCTTTGTGTTTTTCAATTCCCTCATCTCTTAGTATGATCCCGAGCTGATAGTGTGCGAGCGCCAGATCTTTAGCCCCCTGCGCCTCGGCCACCATCTCTTCCCCGGCAGTTTCGGCTGTCTTCCACTCCCCCAGCTCGATCCCGTACTTCACCATCTTCTTCTGGCATCCCCGGCAGTGCCCGTCGTCCTGCTTGTCCGCCTTTTTGAAGCTGTCAAGCGCGGCGCCGCTCATATGCCGCTTCAGATAGTCCAGACCTTCCTTGTAAGTTTTCTGGGCTTTCTCATTGGTCGGACCCTCCGTCGTGTCATTTTGTGCCGGCGAGGAAATCGCGAGGCACGCCACCATGACCAGCAATCCGCAATACCGCATAACCGCCTCCCTGCCACTGGGACTGGTGTGGATAACCCTCTCAACTCCGCGGGGCTAGTAGCCACTTCATAATGAAAGCAGCTTCCCACAACCGATTTATGAGAACGCTGGTTTTGTGCCGGAAGTGAGTGCCATCTGAAGCTGTGGATTATATCGGACTTGATAGAGAGCCGTTACGACTCCAAACCCACCTTCTCTCGAGCGCGCGGTCGCGTATGCCAAGCCCGATGCCGCGTTCTTTGCACCGCCGCAATTTGTACCGGCGCTAATTTGTACCGGCGCTAAAGCGCGCGCCTCCACTGGCCGATAACTCCGAGAGGAGCCCTTCGGCCGGAAGCCGCTGGTTCATTTCACCCTTCTCCTGGGGGCCCGGCCAACCGGCCGGACTGCGAAGGTGGAAAAACATCATGTGTCTGCAGAAGCTGTGTTTGCCGATTTGCCTGCTGCTCTTGTTGCCGCCGGTGTGGTCCCAGAGTTCTGCAAGCATTCAGTTGGTGGGGGTCGGATCGACTACTCCGGTCGTGATCTATACCACGTGGTTTCGAGAGTTTCAAAAAACCCATCCCAATCTTCACTTCAGTTACATGCCTTCGGGATCAAGCGACGGCATCGACTTGGTGTCCTCCGGCAAGGCCGATTTTGGGGGAACCGACGTTCCGATGACGAGCGACCAGCTGGGCAACGCGGGCGTACTGCAATTCCCTGCGGTTCTCGGGGCGGTGGTGCCTGTTTACAACGTGCCCGACGCCGTTGGCCCGCTCAAGTTCTCGCAACGAATTCTGGCTGGGATCTATCTCGGAAGAATCAAACGCTGGAACGATCCAGCCATGGTAGAACTCAACCCCGAAGCCCAACTGCCCGCGAGTAAGATTGTTGTTTTTCATAGCTCCGAGGGCCGAGGCTCCACCTATGTCTGGTCGGATTTCTTAAGCAAAGCGAGCGAGGAATGGCGAACCAGAGTCGGCGCCGGAGCCCACATCACACAGCCCACCGGAGTAACGGTGGAAGGGAACGGCAGGCTGGCCGCCGCGATCAAGCAAACGCCGAATTCCATTGGCTATGTGTGGTTCGGCTATGCCCAGATGTACGGGCTGGATTACGGGCCCGTGCAAAATGCCGCGGGGAACTTCGTGACCGCCGATTCTGCCAGTATGGCCGCCGCCGCAGCCGCCGCGTTGAAAACGATGCCTGCCGATTTCCGTATTTCGATTACCAACCCTCCAGGCGAACGATCCTACCCGATCGCGAGTTTCACCTGGCTGCTGGTCCCCGTGGGGACCGAGAGCACAGAGAAGCGGGAGACAATGCGGCAATTTCTCTATTGGATGTTGAGTGCCGGGCAGGACCATGCCGCGACCTTCGGCTTCGCACCGCTGCCCGCTGCCATGGTTACGAAGGAGTTGGAAGCGATCAGGAAAACGGAGTAGGTGGCGCGGGCTCCACACGGGCCCTAGACCCCCACCACTTTCTTCAAGGCGGGGCGGTTATGAATGATCAATGTCGTGCCCTTCAGCTCCGCCATCGCGTTTCTCCTGAACTCGGAGAGCAAACGGGTGATGGTCTCGCGGCTGGTGCCGACCAGTTGTGAGATTTCTTCGTGGGTCATGGCCAGCCGGACCCGTACCTTTCCCTGCCTGACCTGGCCATCGGCGGAGGTGTCGAGCAAGAATCTGGCAAATCTCTCGGAGACGGAATGTGACAATCCGATGGTGCGGACCACGCCGTAGGCATCGGAACAATCTCGGGCAAGATGCTGGTTGGCGTGGCGAGACGCGTCGGCGTGCTCCTCGAGGAAGCGCAACATATCTTCGCGGCCCACGAAGTTCAGCTGGCAGGGCTGCATGGTTTCAACCGTCAACTCGTAGCGCTTGCCGGTAACCACGGCATGCAAGCCCAGAACTTCGCCCGCTTCCGCGATCCGAACAATTAAGGTTTTGCCATCGCGCGACGTGGTGGAGAGCTTGGCGCGTCCCTGGCAGAGAATGAAAATTCCGCAGGGACTTTGTCCCTCGACCAGAACTACGGAGTGTTCGGGAAAAACCGCGGCATGTTTTATTTTGTCGAAAGCCGCGATCGACTCTGGAGAGAGATCACAGAAAAAATTGCGCGAACGCAGATGACAACTAAGACAGCTTTCAACACAGTTCATGCCGAACATGGTCATAGGCGCGCCTCCATCTCCTCGCAGAGGGTGTGCGCCGGGTTGGCGAGCAACGATTAAGAATTGAAAGCAGTTACTATTTGAAACTCGTGGCTGGCCAGATCGCCGCTTGCGGAAGGTGACAACCGAGTCATTGCATTCAGACCGCCACGGCGACGCGTTCCATTTTGGGTCTGAAGGTCAATGCTTGCAGCATTCATCGCGGGCGCGGCGGCCAGGACTTAGCCTTGGCGCTGGCAACGCTGCCTTTAGTTGGGCGGGATTGGCGACGCCAGCTCTCAGCAGGACCGGTTCGTGGACAGCTATGGCCTGGTGCCCCACTCATTCGCCGGGTGCCCGGGATTCTTCGCGTTCCGCGCGAAGCATCGGGATCTTGACTTTGTCAGGGGGCAAACTATGGGATACTCCCCACTCTGGCCAGACGGGGCAACCCGTCTCTGGCATCGACCACGGCCGCATCGAGGGCTGCCTTGCCGGGCTTGTGGCAGCTGATGCAGGCAATGAGTCCTTCGACTAAGCGGGGACTTCACTTGGAGAAGTTCCCGCCCCGCTCGGGATGACAGTTCGAAGTGAGTCTGTATGCTACTGAATATATGGAACTTATCTCGAGCAATGTCGGCCTATTGACAACTTGGCGCTCGCATTTCTATAATTAGCACTCGTGAGCCTTGAGTGCTAACAGTCCTCGAAACTCGGGCATTTCTGAATTCGATTCAACCCTACTCAACCAACTCTTGAAAGGAGTACGCAACTATGGCAACTAAATTTACCCCGCTGCATGACCGCATCCTGGTCCGTCGTGTAGAAGAAGCCGATACCACCCGTGGCGGCATCATTATTCCCGACTCCGCCAAAGACAAGCCGCAGGAGGGAGAAGTCATCTCCGCCGGCAAAGGCAAGATCAGCGAAGAAGGCAAAGTTCGTCCGCTCGATGTGAAGGAAGGCGACCGCATTCTGTTCGGCAAGTATTCCGGGACCGAGATCAAGATCGATGGAGAAGACTTCATCATCATGCGCGAAGAAGAAGTGCTCGGCGTCCTCGTGGGCTCAACCAAGAAAGAAACCGCCGGATCGCGCAAGTAAATTTGTGTGGTGACGGGGCTCTGCCCCGTCCTGAGACAGAAAATTCCGCAGGCCAAGCCTGCATACATCTTAAGGAGCAAACAGCTATGGCAAAGCAAATTATTCACGGAGAAGAGTCGCGACAGGCCATTCTCCGCGGCGTCAACATACTGGCTGACGCTGTGAAGGTTACTCTTGGCCCCAAGGGCCGCAACGTGGTTATTGAAAAGAAATTCGGTGCGCCGACCATCACCAAAGACGGCGTCACCGTGGCCAAAGAAATTGAATTGCCCAACGGCATCGAGAACATGGGCGCGCAGATGGTCCGCGAAGTTGCTTCCAAGACCTCCGATGTTGCCGGCGACGGCACCACCACCGCCACCGTTCTTGCCCAGGCAATTTATCGCGAAGGCGTGAAAACCGTTGCTGCTGGCGCCAATCCCATGGCCATCAAGCGCGGCATCGAAAAATCGGTCCTGCTCATCACCGGCAGAGTCGACAAGGAAGGCAACCGCGAGAAGGGCGAACTGGACAAGTTCTCCAAGCCCGTCACCGGCGACATGATTGCCCAGGTTGGCACCATCTCGGCGAACAACGACGAGACCATCGGCAAGATCATTGCCGAAGCCATGAAGAAAGTCGGCAAGGATGGCGTCATCACCGTAGAAGAGTCGAAGACGCTGGACACCCAGCTCGACGTGGTCGAAGGCATGCAGTTCGATCGCGGCTATCTCTCCCCGTACTTCGTCACTGACCCCGAGCGCATGGAATCAGTGCAGGAGAACGCCTACATCCTGATCCACGAAAAGAAAATCAGCTCGATGAAAGACCTGCTCCCGTTGCTCGAGCAGATCGCCAAGGGCGGCAAGCCGCTCCTCATCATCGCTGAGGACGTGGAAGGCGAAGCGCTGGCGACTCTGGTCGTCAACAAACTCCGTGGCACGCTGCAAGTCTCGGCCGTCAAGGCTCCCGGCTTCGGCGATCGTCGCAAGGCCATGTTGCAGGACATCGCAACCCTGACCGGCGGCAAGGCCATCACCGAAGACCTCGGCATCAAGCTGGAGAACGTTACTCTGGCCGATCTAGGACAAGCCAAGAAAGTCACCATCGACAAAGACAACACGACCATCGTCGAAGGCAAAGGCAAGCCCGGAGATGTCCAGGGTCGCGTGAAAGAAATTCGCAGCCAGATCGACAAGACCACCAGCGACTACGACCGCGAGAAGTTGCAGGAGCGGTTGGCCAAGCTGGTAGGCGGCGTGGCCGTGATCAAAGTAGGAGCCGCGACCGAAACCGAAATGAAGGAAACGAAAGCCCGTGTGGAAGATGCCATGCACGCCACCCGCGCAGCCGTTGAAGAAGGCATTGTCCCGGGCGGCGGCGTAGCGCTGGCGCGTTGCGTAGCGGCTCTCGACAAGCTGAAGCTGGAAGGTGACGAGCAGATCGGTGTCAACATCGTGAAGCGCGCCATCACCGAGCCCTTGCGCCAGATCGCCGAGAACGCCGGCGAAGAAGGTGCCATCGTGATCGGTAAGGTTCACGACTCCAAAGACAATAACTACGGCTTCAACGCCCTGACCGGTCAGTACGAAGATCTGGTCAAGGCAGGCGTGCTCGATCCGACCAAGGTAGTGCGCACCGCACTGACCAACGCCGGCTCGATCGCAGCCTTGATGCTGACCACCGAAGCGTTGGTAGCCGACATCCCGGAAGAGAAGAAGAACGCTCCGATGGGCGGCGGCCACGGCGGTGGCGGCATGGACGGAATGTACTAGGACTAGCCGTCCAGGCAGACGCGCCTTCGGCGCAAAACCTAGAAGCCCCGCTCGCGAGAGCGGGGCTTTTTGTTGGTGGAAAGGGCGGGCTCCCGGTTCCCAGAATTGTATGTACAAAATGTTTCACGTGAAACATTGTAGGTACATCGGTGTACATATGCGAGGGAAGCACTCGTTCATTTGTGCATATTGTTTTGTACATAATAGTTTGTCAAACAAATATTTTCCAGCGGGATGGAGTTTTGGACTTTTTGAAGGATTGGAGACTTTGGGGGAACCTGGGGACTTCGGTTGCGTTTATGAGGTAAGTGGTGACAGGCGAGGGATTGGACTCGAACTCGGCTGCCCGACGGGAGGCCAGGGGATGGGCAGATGGTTTCGAGGTAGGGGGTTTTGTGTCAAGAGGGGAATTGTGGGTAGGCTGGACGGGCCACAACCGGTGGTGGAACTACCCGTTCAAGACAAAACCGGGCTTAAGTGGGCGCCGGCGGCTTTGCGATTCAGGCCACCACTTCCGATGGCTTTATGGGCGGCGGAAAAAGCCGCTTCTAGTCGAGAACCGTGCCCTCAGCGGCTAAAGCCGAATTCAATCCAAAGCAATTACCGCAGCGGTAAACCGCTGCGCCACCCAAAATCAAGTACCGAAGCTGCGCCGCTCAAATCGGGTTTCAAACCGACTTGTTCCGGACGCTGTAAAGCACAGCGTCACCCCAAACCTAAATTCGCTGATGCCTGCGGTGACGCCATGCTTTTGGGTGGCGCAGCGCTTTCAGCGCTGCGATTCAGGCCGCCGAATCGGACGGCTTTAGCCGCTGCGGTGCGGCATCCAGCGCCATCCCAGCTCTGGCAGAGCTGTGAGGATACTCCTCAGCAATCCCAGCCAGCCCTTTCTTCACAGGATTCAGATGAATGTACTGCCGGAAGACGCAGTACTCCTGCCAGTCCCGGACGCGCCGGTCATGGTAACTCTTCTCCCATATTTCACCGCCAAAACCTAATTCCCTCTTGGCACGGAATGAAAATCCGCCCTTGATCAGTTGCAAGGCTCTCTCCAGCGTCAGGGTTGGCGTAACCAGGAGATGGAAATGGTCAGGCATGAGCACAAACTCATGGAGAAGATATTTATGCAGTGATCTGTAGGTAAGAAGAACCTGCACAAACAGATCAGCCATCCTGCCTGATTGAAACAAACTGTGCTTCTGGAAGGTCGCAGCGGTAACAAAGTAAGTGCTGAATCCAGTGTTGCCTCGGTGTGGCGCAGCCATACCAACCTCAGCGGCTAAAGCCGTTTCCTGTGAGCGACCTTATCGCAGCGCTGAAAGCGCTGCGCCACCCAAATGCACAGTCGTCTAAACAAATGGCGATTGATCGTACCAGAACGGGAATCTCGGCCGTACCGGGCTGCCCCAAGTTAAATTTGCGGAGCACCGCTCATCCCATCTTCTGCGCGATGGTGATCGTGTATCCGTCTCCGTCTTCGAAGGCGAATTCTTTCATCCCGTAGAACTGCTCGGTCACCGGCATGGAGATCTTCGCTCGCGCCTTCTGCACGCGATCCAAGACGGATTGCAGGTTGTCGACTTCCATGTAGAGAGTGAGGCTTGCGCCGATATTCGCGGCTAGCTTGGGAAGTTCGGCAGCAACCGTCTTCTGATCGTTGAAGAAAATTTCGACCGCTCCGTTCGAGACCGCGGCAAAGACGTAAGGCGACTCGTCCGGAACGCTGATGGCTTTTTCCAGGCCGAGGATTTCGCGATAGAACTTCAGGCTGGCTTCAACGTTGCGGACTACCAGATTGGGCGTGAGTTTCTTGATCTGCATGGCTTTTCCTCTTTTCATAAATTGGGATCGTGAATTGTCCGGACAGTGTGTGTCGTGAAGGACGATTGGCACACACTTCCGGTGTGCTCGCATCGCCTCCATCCACGACCCTTGCGAGGAAGGACGTAGGTAAGGACCCTCATTGTCGGTGGCGCCGAACCAGAGTATCGAGTTCAGCGCGCGGGTCCTGCGAGGTACGGGGAAAATAATAGCACGAGAAGTCAAGCAGCAGTGGCCAGCAGATCCATTCCGTTACAATGGCGACTCTTGTCGCGCTTGAGGAGGGTCGATGGCGAGTCGAAAGTTTTTTTCGGGAGTTAATCGCATCTCTGTTCTGGACTCGGTGCGAACGACTTTTGCAGCCGTAGCTGCCATGCTGCTCGCTCGTGTGCTGAAGCTGCCGGAATATTATTGGGCTCCGATCTCGGCTATCGTCGTCGTGCAATCCACGATTCCGCCGCGGACGCTCGCGTGGCAGCGCTTTGTGGGAACAGCGCTCGGGGCAGTGCTGGGCGCGGCGCTGACTACGTTCTTCCGTCCGATCGCGGTGGTGTACGCCGCGGGAATCCTCTTGTGCGGGATGCTGGCGGGGTTATTGCGCGTGGGCGGCGCTTACCGGTTTGCCGGAATTACGCTGAGTATTGTTTTGCTGATTCCGCATACGCGCGGGCCCTGGATCGTCAGCTGGCACCGGTTTCTGGAAGTGTCGCTGGGAATTGCGGTGGCGCTGGTGGTGACCACGGTCTGGCCGTTGACGAAGAAATCCGTGTGAGGCGAGATGGCATCGTCAAATCAGTCCGCGATAGTTGTTCAGCCATTGTTCGCGAACGGCTTCCCAGGTGTAGTTTCCCGATTCATGGTGAGCGTTCTGCGACAGGCTTGCGGCTAGCTTGGGGTCGCGCAATAGACGGATTACATTTGCGGCTAGGGCTTTTTCGTCGGCTACGGGTGAGAGCAATCCGGTGTGCTCGTGCTGGACCAGATAGGGCATGCA
>Ga0187862_10002737_pt1 | contig 17594 bp, 17 predicted proteins | sample June2016WEW_10_1_FD_133003 | JGI IMG/M metagenome (GOLD analysis project Ga0187862, IMG submission 133003) | Peatland microbial communities from SPRUCE experiment site at the Marcell Experimental Forest, Minnesota, USA - June2016WEW_10_150 | ecosystem: Environmental > Terrestrial > Soil >...
CTGCGCGGCTCAAACTTCGAGCGCGACAAGCACTACGCCGAAGCCGAAGAACAGTTCCAGAAGGTGCTGGCCAGCGACCCGGACCACGCGTCGGCACTGAATTATCTGGGCTATATGCTGGCCGACCAGAATATGAAACTCGATGAAGCTCTCGGATACATCAAGCGCGCCGTGGATCTCGATCCCACCAACGGCGCCTATCTCGACTCCCTCGGTTGGGCTTACTTCCGCTTGGGAAAATTTGAATTGGCGGAAGAGAACCTGCTGAAGGCTTCTCAGAAAATTAATACCGATCCCACCGTCCACGACCACCTCGGCGATCTGTACCAGAAAACCGGACGCCTGAAGCTGGCCGCCAACAACTGGGAGCGTGCGCTCACCGAGTGGAACCGCGAAATTGCCGCCGACGTCGACCCGGCAGATCCGGTAAGGGTGCAACAGAAACTCGATTCCGCCAAGATGAAGCTGGCCAAGGAAGAAGGCACGAAGCAGTAGACGTAATTGCTGCGCGTGTGGTGACGGGGCTCTGCCCCGTGTGGGGACGGGCGCCTCGCTCGTCCAAGCCGAGCACAGCTCGGCGGCCGTCTGTGGTCACCGCGACTGCGGGTTCGCTGCTAAACTCTTTCCATGCTCGCCGACTATGCGGTGCGCGTAGAAAACTCCCGCGGACGCCGCCATCCCGAGCCGCCGCATCCTTACCGCAACGACTTTCAGCGTGACCGCGATCGTGTCGTCCATGCCCGCGCCTTTCGGCGGCTGGAAGCGAAGACACAGGTTTTCACCCGCCGTTACTCCGACCACTTCCGCAACCGGCTGACGCACACCATCGAAGTGGTGCAGATCTCCCGCACCATCGCCGCGCAACTTGGTCTGAACACCGATCTGGTGGAAGCGCTAGCTCTGGTACACGATCTCGGCCACCCTCCGTTCGGCCACTCCGGAGAAAAGGCGCTCGACTCCGCCATGCGCCAGCATGGGCTTTCATTCGATCACAACCTGCACGCGCTCCGCATTGTCGAAGACTTCGAACTTCGCTACGCGGCATTTCGCGGGCTGAATCTGACCTTTGAAGTCCGCGAGGGCATCATCAAACACTCGCACGATTACGACGCAGATCAATACCCCGAACTCGCCGAGTACGTGCTCGATCAGCGGCCGCCGCTCGAAGCACAGCTTATCGACTTTACGGACGAGATTGCCTACAGCACCGCTGACCTGGACGACGGCTACGAGGCCCGCTTGCTCACAGTCGAGCGGATTGCGGACAGCGTGGAACTTTTCAAGCGCCATTACGACGAGGCAAGAAGCCGTTACCCGAACGTTGCCGAAAAGCTGGTCTTCAACGAAGCGTTGAAGAACATTTTTGACGGCTTTGTCGGGGACCTGATTACGAGCACGGCGCAGCGTGTCCAAGCGGCCGGCGTGCATTCCCTGGAAGATGTTCGCCGCCGCACCGAGCGGCTAGCCGCCTTCAGCCCGCCGGTCGAAGAGCAGCGCCGCCGGTTGAAAGACTTTCTCTACGAAAATCTTTACTACAGCCCGGCGCTCGCGGCCGAGAAAGAAGACGCCGAGCGCATTACCGGAGAACTCCTCGCCCATTGGATGGAAGAGCCCGACGACCTTCCGCGCACCTACCGCGAGAAAGCTGCCCAAGAGCCGTTGCCGCGCGTCATCTGCGATTACATCGCCGGCATGACCGAACCGTTTATTTATCAGCAGTATGAGAAATATTGCGGGACTTAGGTTCTTCGACCGTCAACTCGGTTCTATAATGCGCGGGGCGAGTAACGAGTTAAGTTATGGGGAGCAAGGACAAATAATCTGAGAGGAGTTGCGCCGTGAAAACATGGCTGGTGAAAGCTTTTCTATTCTGTTTCCTGTGGAACGTCTCCCCGTCCTTTGCGGAGACATTTCCGGAGGGCATTTGGCAGGGATACGACGGCGAGTGGACGCACGTTTCTCAGCAGTTAATTGCGCTGGCCGAGGCGACACCGGCGGACAAATTCACATGGCGCCCAGCACCGGGAGTCCGCTCTACCGGCGAAGTGTACATGCACATTGTGATAGCAAATTTCTATTTGCTGAGCGTCACCGGCCCCAAGATGCCGCCGGACCTCAAAGAGGATATGGGAATAACCGTTACCTCCAAAGCCGATGTGATCCGCTGGCTGAAGCGCTCGCTGGACGCAGTGAAAGAAGCTCACTTGGCGGAAAAACCAGCGGACCTGCAGCGTAAGGTACACATCGCCGACAGAGATGCGACGGTGGATGGGATCTACCTCCGCATCATCGTTCATGCCAACGAGCATATGGGGCAACTGATTGCGTACGCGCGCATGACCGGAGTTGTGCCTCCCTGGTCGAAGGGCTAGATTCTCACCAATCGCGGAACCCGAGAGCCGACGCGTTAACGCCCGGAGGTGCTTATGGCAAACACATTTGGTACAGATATTCTGATTCAAGCTAAAGACCCAATGAAGGCCGCTAACTTTTATGTCGAGGGGCTCGGCTTTGAGATTACGGACAAGAAGCCAAATATGGTCAGCCTTCACGGAGAAAACATCAATCTGTTTATTGAGCGCGGCCCTGCCCTTGGACCGGTTCTAGAGGTCACTGTCAAGAACGTAAAGGCAGCCAAAGCGAGCCTCCAGAAAAGGGGTTGCCAGATAATCAAGGACGAGCCTGATTTTCCGAGGTGTTACATCAAAGATCCGAATGGGCTTATCTACAATCTGAAAGGATGAAGGTCCGCACCGTCACCGGCCCAGTGATCGGTCTCCGCCAGGGGGAGTCACTTGCTCCACGTAATCCGGTAAATCACGCCCCCCGCATCGTCACTCAAATACATCACCCCATCGCCGCCGAACACAATCCCCACCGGACGCCCCATCCATCGGCCTTTCTTCGTTTCGCCCGGCGCCAGCCATCCAGTAATGAAATCCTCCGCACCACCCACTGGCTGCCCCTTATCGTCGAGTTCCACGCGCACCACTTTGTATCCGGTCGGAACGCTGCGATTCCACGATCCATGGAATGCGACGAAGATGTTGTTCCGGTACTCGCCGGGAAAGTTCGACCCTTCATAAAATGCCAGCCCCAGCGGAGCGGAGTGCGCCTGCATCTGGACCTTAGGCTCGATGACAGCCTTACACCGATCGTCGCCTGCCTTGGTGAAGTTCAAATCGGGCACGCGGTCACCATAGCAATAGGGCCAGCCCGCATCGCCGCCATCCTTCCCGAGATCGTAGATCGTCTCGGGCGGAAGATCGTCGCCCAGCCAGTCGCGCCCGTTGACGGTTACCCAGACCGTGTCCGTCTTCGGATTCACCGCCAGCCCCACCGCATTGCGCAGCCCTTTCGCAAAAATCTTCTGGCCGCTGCCATCGGGATTGAATTCCATCACCGCCGCTCGCCGCGGATCCTTTTCGATGCAGACGTTGCAGCTCGATCCCGCCGAGACGTACATCTTGCCACCGTGAAATAAAAGGCTGCGTGTCGAGTGCCCGCCGCCAGTCGGCAGATCGGTGAGCTTTATCGGATTCGACGCCCGCAAGCTCGCCTCGTCCCAGTCATAGCGGCGAACCTTGTCGTTCTCGGCGACGTACAGCTTGCCTTCGTAAAACGCGAGCCCGTGCGGCTCATTCAGCCCGTCGAGAACAGTCACCGTCCGCGCAGCCTTGCCCACGTGCTTCGGATCGGGGAGTGCAACCACCTTGCCCTCATCCGATTCGCTGACCAGCAGCACCCCGCCCGGCGTGAAGATCAGCATGCGCGGGGTGTCCAGTTCATCGGAAAAAACTGAGATGTGGAATCCCGGCGGCGCTTTCAGTTGCGTGAGATCGAAACGAGTTTTCTCCGCGTAAGCAAAATCCGAGTGAGCAAGCAATGCCAGCAGAATGGGAAGCAGCGCAAACGATGGTTGTCGCATATTTAGTGGGATGACCCAAACTTGAGATTTGTTCATTTTTTCAATGATTCCCCGGAAGAAAACCTCTGCGCGCAGTTTTTATACCAGTTCCCGCCAAAATTACCGCCAGGAGCGATATGCTCCAAGGATGCGACAGCGTACAATATGTATGAAAAGAAAGCACTTGCGTTTTAAGTCCGGTACCCGGGGATTTGGCACGCAAACTGTTTATAGAAAGGCAGGCCAGCGATACGGGCCGGTTTCTTGAGGCAAGCTTTTTAAGGCATCCGTGGCGTCGGCGCTTGCCTTCCGAAGTTTACAGGTTCTGTTACTGATGCGACGCAATTAAAATCGCGCCGGAAGGCGCCCGGAGTGGCTCCCCACTCCTCACTTGGAGGAAGTCTAAAATGAAAAACCGCACAATCTTTGCGCTGCTGCTAGCCGTAATCCTGGCTGTGCCAGTTTTCGCGCAGCAGAGTTCCACTTCTGCGACCCAGCCCGCAGCAACTCAGTCTTCGTCGGCCCAGCCGGCCACCAAGGCTGACACCGCAACCGGGAAAGATCCCCTGCAACCGGAGACGCGCGAAGGTTTCTGGGGTCACATGAATCCATTCGCGCGCAAGAAGTATGTCGCGCGCCAGACCCAGCCGATCCGCGACCGCGTCAACGAACTCGATGACCTGACCGCCGCCAACACCAGGGCGATCAAGGATACCGATGCGCGCGCGCAGCAGGGAATCCAGCTCGCTTCGGCCAAGGCCAACGAAGCCGATCAGCATGCCATCGACGCCGGCAACAAGGCACAGGCCGCGCAGCAGACCGCGCAACAGGCACACACCCGTCTGAACACGGTCGAACAGGTGGTCACCAACATCGATCAGTACCAGCCCACGACCCAAACCGAGATCCTTTTCAAACCCGGACAGACGGTTCTAAGCCAGAACGCCAAGACCGCTCTTGATGAAATGGCCACCCCGCTGAAGAACCAGCGTGGCTACGTCGTCGAAGTCCAGGGCTTCTCCTCTGGTCACGGACAAGTAGCGATCACGTCTTCGCAGAAGATGGCCGAGTCGGTGGTTCGCTATCTGGCGCTGAACCACGACATTCCAATCTACCGGATTTACCTCGTCGGCATGGGCAACGCACCGGCTCCAACTTCAGCCTCGACGGGTGAAGCGAAGCCCAAGCGCATCATCGGCGGTCGGGTTGAAGTCAGCCTCCTGAAGAACAATCTGGAGCAGCTTGCTTCGACCACCACGACTCAGGATCAACCGCAGCAGAAGTAGCAGTACCCTTCCCCTGAAAAGCCTCCCGTGAAAGCGGGAGGCTTTTTTGCTTGTGTGGAAGCGGGGCTTTGCCCCGCTTGACGGGGCGAAGCCCCGTCACCACACACTCTCTGTCGGGTCAAAGATCGTGCTATCCTCCACGCGTCATGGAAACTCTGTCCTACGTCCGCACGTCGTCGCCGGTCGGCCCACTGTTCCTCGCCGCCTCCACAAAAGGCCTGGTGCGACTCGAATTCGAAGCCCGCATGCAGAAACTAAATCCCGGTACGACTGAGCTGCAGGAGTCCAAACCAGCCCTCGCGCCCTATCTCCGCGAACTCAGCGAATACTTCGCGGGCGACCGTCGCGAATTTTCGCTCCCGCTCGATCTTCGCGGAACCGAGTTCCAACTCGCCTGCTGGCAGGCGCTGCTCGAAATTCCATACGGCGAGACCCGCAGCTACCGCGACATCGCTCAAGCCATCGGCCACCCGCATGCCTACCGTGCCGTCGGCATGTCGAACAACCGGAATCCCGTCGCCATCGTCGTCCCCTGCCACCGCGTGATCGCATCCAGCGGTTCGCTGTGCGGTTACGGCGGCGGCCTCGACATCAAGCGCAAGTTGCTCGACCTGGAGCAGACCAGTCTTCGCCTTCATCCTTGTCTTCCTCTCGGAATCGGGGCATAATCGCCGCCACGTGTGGGGAGGCTCCCATGCTGCCGCGCGTCGAGTGCTCGGTGACGGTCCCGGTCCCGGTGGACACGGCGTTCCATGCTTTTCAGGATCTCGAACGCCTGCTCCATCGCGGAATTTACGATGATGCTGCGTGGGTTCACGGCGAGCCTTGGCAAGTAGGCAGCCGCCTGCGTTATGTGATCGTTCAGCCCGCCTGTGCCACGTTTGCCGCCGTCGTGACCTCCATCAGTCCACCCCGCGCGATTAGCCTGATCAATCATGGTCTCGGCGTTACCGCCGAACAGAACGTCTACTTCGGCCCCGATCTCAAGGGCGGCACGCGCGTGCGCATAACCTTGGACCTGGTTGGCAAGTCGTCCGAGTTATCCGAAAGCGCCTTTCATGACGCTGTCGCTTTTATCATCAAGGACGCGCTCGATACCATGGCCGCCCTCTGCCAGCGGCGCGCCTGACCCGCTCCCAGCCATAATCTCCCGCCGCGCGCTCCTCATATTCTCCAGACAGACGGGACACGCTCCGTCTCCACCGAGCGGAAGTTCCGAGCGTTTGCGGTACACTAGCCGCCATCTTCGTCATCATCGTGAATGCCCCAGGCTCATCCACGACCTCCACCGTCCGCAAGGCCAGCCTCTTCTATTTCGTCTTCGTGATGTTTTCCTACACCACCGGCGGCCCCTTCGGACTCGAAGCCATGGTCAGCACCAGCGGTCCCGGCATGAGCCTGCTCTATCTCCTGATCATTCCGTTTTTCTTGTGCATCCCGGTCTCGCTCGTGACCGCCGAACTCACCACCGCCATGCCCGTCGAAGGCGGCTTCTATCGCTGGAGCCGCGCCGCCTTCGGTGATTTCTGGGGATTCCTGGCCGGATGGTGGAATTGGCTCGCCTCATTCCTTCTCGGCGGATCCTACGCCGTCCTCTTCACCGACTATCTCGTTTTCTATTTTCCCGGGCTCACCGGCTGGAAGCATTGGCTGGTTTCTTTCGCGCTCGTTGCCTTCATCACCTGGGTCAATATTCTTGGCATCCGGATGGTCGGTAAAGCCGCCACCATTTTCGAACTATTTATTTTTGTCCCCGTGATCGCCATAATCGTCCTCGGCCTGGCCAAGTGGCATCACAACCCGTTTGTTCCGCTGGTCCCGCCGCATCAGCCTTTTTCCAAGGCATTCGGAGTTGGCCTCGCCCTCGCCATCTGGTGTTACGCCGGATACGAGCAGGTCTCAAGCGTGGCCGGCGAGGTCGAGAACCCGCAGCGCAGTTATCCAAGAGCGCTCGCCCTGGTTATTCCACTTTCCATGGCGATCTACTTTCTGCCGGTGCTAGCCAGCCTGGCCGCGCTCGGAAACTGGCAACAATGGAACGACGGATACTTCTCCACTGCCGCTCTGCTCGTCGGTGGCCCCTGGCTCGGCCATCTGATGGCGATCGCCGCCATGGTCGGCAGCGTGGCGCTGCTCAACAGCACCATGCTCACCGCCACCCCCATGCCCTTCACGCTCGCCGAAGACGGATATCTGCCGCCATTCCTTACCCGCCGCCATCCGCGTTACGGCACGCCCTGGATCGCGATTTTGATCTCCGCCGCCATCTACGCATCGTTGGCGCTGCACTCGATCGGCGAATTGATCAGCATCTATGGCTGGCTGCGGGGCGCCACCACCATGATGACCGTTCTCTCGGCCTGGGGACTGCGCCGCAGACGGCCCGATTTGCCACGAGCTTTTCGCATCCCCGGAGGCAACCTCGGCCTGATCTATGTGATCGCCCTGCCGCTGGCGATGACCTGCGTCGCCTTGGCCAACAGCCCTAAGATCGCGAGGCTCTGGGGCCCGTGTGCGCTGGCCGCCGGTCCAGTCGTTTATTTTGTCGTGAAATGGTTCGCCAAGCGCGCCGCGCTCAGGAACGCGAATGCGAGGTAAGCAGCCAGCGTCAGAAAGCCGCCGAAAGTTTCTGCGGAATCTTGCCCTCAGCCCGGTGCTCGTCAATCCCGCGCTGATTGCTCTCGGAAGCAGTGAATTACTCTCGCAACCTGTAAAATCTCTTCGATCTGTCGAGGATCATGTGCGTCCTACAATTCAGCAGCTAAGCCGGCAAATTCGCGACCGCGCCATCTCCCCTGTTGAGCTCACCCGCGATTGCCTGGCGCGCATCGAGAACCTCAACCCGAAACTCAACGCCTTCATCACCGTCCTCGCCGACTCCGCTCTCGATCAGGCGCGCCGCGCCGAGCAGGAAATCCACAGCGGCAACTACCGCGGCCCGCTCCACGGAATTCCGATCGGGCTCAAAGATATTATCGATACCGCAGGAGTCCGGACCACCGCCGCCAGTGCGCTCTACAAAGATCGTATTTCGACCGAAGACGCTGAAGTCGTCCGCCGCCTGCGCGCTGCCGGAGCGATCATCCTCGGCAAACAAAACCTGCACGAGTTCGCCTATGGGGGCAGCTCGATGATCAGCTTCTTCGGCGAGGTCCACAATCCATGGGACATTACGCGTGTGACTGGAGGATCCTCGGGAGGCTCCGCAGCCAGCGTTGCCGCTGGACTCGGCCTTGCCGCCGTCGGCACCGACACCGCTGGTTCCGTCCGCCTGCCCGCCGCCCACTGCGGAGTCGTCGGGCTCAAGGCAACCTACGGCCGCGTGAGCGCCCGCGGAGTCGTCCCATTGTCATGGTCCTATGATCACGTTGGCCCGCTCGCAAACTCAGTCTATGACGCGGCTATGATGCTGCAGGTGCTGGCCGGCTACGACTCTGCCGATCCCGCCAGCATTGACGCTCCTGTACCGGATTTCGCCGCTGCCATCGCTCCCCCTATCGCCCGCCCGACTCCCAAGCTGCGCATCGGCGTGCCCCGAGCATTTTTCTTCGACGATCTTCATCCCGAAGTTGCCGCCGCAATCGAAAAAGCAATCGCCCTTTTTCGCGGACTGCATGCAGAGATTCGCGAGGTCAAACTCGAAGTCTCCACCGACCGCAAGCTCGCAAGCGCCGAAGCCTATGCCTATCACGAGGGATTCCTGGCCAACTCATCGGATCTCTATCAGCCCGCAACCCTGGCGCGCATCCAATCCGGAGCCAAAATCTCCGCAGCCGATGCGCTTCGTACCAGCCGCGACCTCCAGGCGAGCCGTCACGCCATCCGAAAAATATTCGATGAAGATGGAGTAGACGTCCTGCTAACCCCCACCGTCCCAATCCCGCCGCCAGTGATCGCCGACCTCCAAAAACATCCCGACAATCTCCGTCCGCAAGAGCTGATCATGCTCAGAAACACGCGCCCCTTCAATGTCTGGGGAATCCCGACGATCTCAGTACCCTGCGGATTCACAAAGGATGGCCTGCCCATAGGCCTGCAACTAGCCGCCGCTCCCTGGCGGGAGGACGTGGTGCTGCAAGCCGCAAATGTCTATGAGCAAGCAACCGACTGGCACAACAAAATGCCCGAATTAACACGGACCACGTAGGGACGGACGCATTCGTCCGTCCGGCAACGAAGCTCGCCAAGGTTTGTGTGTCGACCTGGAACTCCAGTCGCAACAGATTTACGCCAGAACAACCTTCTTGATCTTTCGTCCAAGCCTCAAAGTTAGCGTGACGCCAGCGCGAGCCTTTGCGGCCGACGTTGTCGTCTTCACCCCATCCACGCTGACCGCTCCTTCTTTGATCTTCCGATCCGCTTCGCTCGTCGACGCAGCAAAGCCGATCTTGACGAGGATCTTCGCTAGCCGCACGCCATCGTCTTCGCGATTCGCAACCTCGGCGAAAACAACCGAGACCGTCTCGATTTCTTCGGGCACCTGATCTTTCTGAAATTGCTTGGCCCAGTCCTCCGCCGCCTTCGCGGCCGCTTCCGCCGAGTGAAAATCCGCCACAATCCCTCGCGCCAGCTCTTTCTTCAGCGCCATCGGATGCGACTTCCCGCTCGCAGCATCCACCTTCATCTGCGCGATCTGCTCTGCCCGCACATCCGTCAGCAGCTCGTAATAACGCCACATCATCTCGTCCGAAATCGACATCACTTTGCCATACATCTCGAGCGGCGCCTCGTGAATTCCAATCGCATTCCCCAGCGACTTCGACATCTTGTTCACGCCGTCGAGCCCTTCGAGAATCGGCGTGGTCAGCACCACCTGCGATTCCTGCCCGTAGGCGCGCTGCAACTCACGCCCCACCAGCAGATTGAACTTCTGGTCGACGCCGCCCAGTTCCACATCCGCTTCCAAAGCGACTGAGTCGTATCCCTGCGCCAGCGGATACAGCAACTCATGCATGGCAATCGGCTTCTCTTCATGGAAGCGTTTGTGGAACTCCTCGCGCTCCAGCATCTGCGAGACCGTGTACTTTGCCATCAAACGTATGAAATCCTCGGCCGGGAACTTCGAGAACCAACGGCTGTTGAAGTCCACCACGGTCTTTTCCGGATTGAGAATCCTGAAAACCTGCGCCTTGTAGGTCTCGGCGTTCTCCGCAATCTGCTCCCGCGACAGCGGAGGCCGCGTCGCCGAACGCCCCGTCGGATCGCCGATCATCCCGGTGAAATCTCCGATGAGAAAAATAACCGTGTGCCCGAGGTCCTGAAAATGTTTGAGCTTGCGCAGCAAGACGGTATGCCCAAGGTGCAGATCAGGAGCGGTCGGATCAAAGCCCGCCTTCACCCGCAGCGGCTTGCCCGAAGCGAGCGAGCGTTCGAGTTTCGAGCGCAGTTCGGATTCCTTGACGATCTCTGCCGCACCCTTCTTGATGTATGCCAGTTGTTCGTCAACCGGTGGAAAGTTAGCCATGTCGTAGTGATTATAGCGATCCGACCTGCATAGTCTGCGTACGCCGGTAAAAACTCAGCGCCGCGTCTCCCTGCACCAGCTTCCGATATCGCCGCAATTCCCCAAACGCCTCTCCCGGATCAAATCTCTTCTCATGCTCCGCAATCACCAGGCTGCGCTCGCGCAACAATTTCGATTCCGTCAGCGCCGCCAGCGTCTTTGCATACTCGTCCTGCATGGAGTATGGCGGATCCAGAAACACGAAATCGGCAGCATTCCCCGCCGACTCCAGTTGCCGCAAGGCTTTCCCGGCCTCGGCCTTCACGATCTGGAAGCCGCGCGCAATCCCCAACGACTTCAAATTCCCGGCAATCACTTCCGCCGCTGCTTTGGACGACTCGACGAAATGCACCATCCGCGCCCCACGGCTCAGCGCCTCGATGCCGACCGCACCCGTCCCCGCGTACAGATCGATCCACGTCGACTCCGACAGGGCAGCGGGATCGCCCGCCGACAACACGTTGAACAGCGTCTCGCGCAGCCGGTCCGCCGTCGGGCGGATTTCGAGCCCCGGTAACGACCGCAACGTCCGGCGCCGGTACTGTCCGGCAATCACTCTCATAATTCTCCCGTAGAGACGGGGCTTGCCCCGTCTCCGCTAGCATCGTCCCGGCTTGGGCCTTCCGTCGGAGACGCGGCAAGCCGCGTCTCTACAGCTTATGTTCGTGCATCTTCAGTCCCAGCCCTTCCGATTCGTCTTTTCGCATCTCCGCCACGTCAATCGGTGTCTAACTAGATAGAATACTGGTAGGCATGTCGATGCGCAGTTGGTCCATTCCGGTCGGACGTCTCTTCGGAATCGAAATCCGCATTCATCTGACCTTTCTGTTTCTTCTGGTCTTCTTGTTTAGTACCGAAGCCGCTACTCAGGATGCGACCGCCGCTCTTCGGGTTCTCGGTCTGGTCGGTATCCTTTTCGGCAGCGTGGTCCTGCACGAATTAGGTCACGCTCTCGTAGCCCGCGGGTCGGGCATTCCGGCAAAGGGTATCATCCTGCTACCCATCGGCGGGATCACCATACTCGATGAGGCGCAAGCCATCCCGGATCCGATCAACGCCTGGAAGCGTGACATTCGAATTGCCGTTGCCGGACCGCTGGTGAATCTTTTCATCGCGGGTGTGTCCGCACTTGTCTTGTTTGCTGCCATTCCAGGCTTTTCGCTTGCCACCAGACCTCTTTTCCACCCGAGCGGCCTGTTGCGGAGCATCGTGTGGGCGAATCTCTCCCTCGGCTTGTTCAACCTGTTGCCGGCCTATCCCATGGATGGCGGCCGCGTTTTGCGCGCTCTTTTTTCGCGCCGCGTCGACATGGTTCAGGCGACCCAGCGCGCCGTCCGCATCGGCCACGTCTTTTCCATCCTGATGATCATGGTCGGAATGCTGATCAGCAGCCGCGCTGAAACGCGCTGGGACGGTTATTGGCTGATGATGATCGGCTTCTTTCTTTTTGCCGGCGCACAACTCGAGGAGCGCTCGGCGGTTTTTCAATCCGTGCTGCAAAGCGTTCGCCTGGAAGAAGTCATGCTCACCGACTTCGCCACGCTCTCGCCTGCAGACACTCTGGAAGACGCGCTCGAGAAGGCCGTGCACACGCTGCAGGATGATTTTCCGGTGGTGCGGGGCAGCGACATGGTGGGCGTTGTCTCAAGGCAAAAGATTCTCGAAGCGCTGCGCGCCGAGGGCAACGGCTATGTGCAGGCGGTGATGAACCGTATTTTCGACGTAGCCGCCAAGCAGGAGTCGCTCGCCTCCGCTTTCCGCAAGCTCTCCGCCCACAATCTCAGCATTATCCCGGTTGTCGACCAACAGCAACTGGTCGGGATTGTCACCTTGCAGAACCTGATGCACTCCATGTCGCTCTTGGCCGAAAGCCGCAAATTGCGACGGGAAGCGCTCGACTCCTAAGGAAGGTAAGAGGTCAGAGGTCAGATTGCAGAATTTGAAATCACAAGTTCGCCGACACAGTGTCCGCACTTGGCTTCTAACCTCTGCAATCCGACCTCTGACCTCTTACCTGACTTTCGCATAGACTTCCTGCGCCGCCCTTACCGCGCATCCATACTCAACCGCTTTCCCCGTGGTTTCGGCAATTACATGTTCGAGTGCAGCCAGCACTCCCACCGTGTCCAGATAATCGTAGTAGCCAAGGTGAGCGATGCGGAAAAGTTGTCCCTTCAACTCCGCATTTCCGTTGGCCACGACCGCGCCAAACTGCTCGCGGAAGCGCTTGCAGATGGCCGTGGAATCGGTGCCGCCCGGCGCCGCGACGGCCGTCAGCGCGGCCGCCGGAGAACTCGGCGCGAATAGCTTCAATCCCAGCGCCGCGACGCCGGCGCGCGTCATGGCCGCGCACAACTCCGCGTTCGCAATCAGCGCGTCTCGCCCTGTCGCGAGGTTCCCATTTCCCATCTGACGCACGTAATCGAACGCGGCCGCCATTCCGGCAAACAGCGAGGTCGCGGGCGTGGATCCCGTCTCCCCCTTGGCCGCCGCTTTCCGTTCTTTGCGCAGATCGAAATAAAATCGCGGAGACTTCGTCGTCTCCATGCGTTGCCACGCCCGCTCGCTGATGGCGCCATAGGCCAATCCCGGCGGGATCATCAGCGCCTTCTGCGAGCCGCCAATAATGACGTCGATTCCCCATCCGTCCACGTCGAGCCGCGCTGTGCCCAGGCCGGTGATGGCGTCAACGACAAGCAGAGTATTGGGCAAAGCACGCACCAGCTTCGCGATTGCCTCAACGTCATGCCGCGCGCCCGTGGAACTCTCGGTCGCTTGCACATAAACGCAACGGATTTCAGGCGTCAGCTTGCATCGCACTTCCTCGGGCGCAAAGGTTTCGCCGTAGGGAGCGGTCACTATCTCCACCGAGCATCCAAACGCCCTGGCCAGCGCGGTCCAGCGTTCAGCGAATTTTCCGGCGGACAGCACCAGCACTCGGTCGCCGGGAGAAGTCAGGTTCGAGACCGAGGCTTCCATGAATCCCGTACCCGACGAGGTCAACACGAGCACGTCATTCTTCGTGCCGATGAACTCCTTCACGTCGGCCAGAACGCGCGTGAACAGAGCGCGAAACTCGGCGGTGCGATGGTGCGCCCCATAAGAAGCCATCGCCGTCTGGGCTTGCGGCAGCAGTGGCGTCGGTCCAGGTGTAAAGAGCCTGTTTTTCTTGAGCATGACAACCAGAATATTCGAAAGCCTGTGGTGAGGGAAACAAAAGGTCAGAGGTTAGAGGTCAGATTGCAGAAGTTAGAGCATTCGCTGTAGACGGTTTTCACCCTCTGACCTCTATAATTCTCCCATGCCCCTCATCGACCAGATCCAAAAAGATATCGTCGCGGCCATGAAGGCCCGGGAAGAGCACCGCCTTTCCACCCTGCGCATGGTCAAGACCGCGCTCAAGAACAAAGAGATCGACAAGATGGCGCCGCTCGACGACAAGGAATCGCAGCAAGTGCTCTCCACGCTGATCAAGCAGCGCAAAGACTCGGTCGAGCAGTTCACCAAGGGCGGACGCCAGGAAATGGCCGACAAAGAAGCCGCCGAAATCAAGCTGATCGAAACTTATCTGCCCAAGGCCGCCGGCGAAGAAGACATCGCAGCCGGTGTCCGCGCAGCGATTGCCGAAATGACGCCCGCGCCTGCGGTGAAAGACATGGGGACGGTAATGAAAGCCGCCATGGCCCGCTTCGCCGCCGCCGGGATGCGGGTGGATGGGAAGGTGGTTAGCGAGGCGGTGAAGAAGGAGTTGAACAAGTAGTGAAGGTTTCGTTCATCCGTGCCGAGGAGAGCTCAAACACGCGAAGCGCAGCTGCTCCTGGCTAACGAGGGCTTTTGCCGCAGTGAGGTGGATCGGGTTAAGACTGCCTCCCTAGTTGTGGACAAACTGCCGCGGACGGCTCGAGACATTCAGTTGTTGCTGCTCGGAACCCAGCACCGGCTTTCTCGCGAAGTGCAGTACAGTATCCTGAATTGTCTGGATTACCCCACCATTGCCCCTCAAAACATTAGGTTGCTTTTGCCCGCTGTAGCAGAACTCCTGAACAACGTCAGCTCTGAAACTGCATACGTTTGGATGAAGCTGGGCTGCCTCCTCGGCGATGGCTGGCTCCGGGCAGCCGATGCGAAAATGCGACACGAGATTATTTATACGATCTTGAACGCGGTACGAAGCGCTCGATTCGTCTCCGGAAGAAAAGGTGCCCTCCACGGCATTGAACACGCTTTGAATAGCGTGTCCCTGCATCAAGGCAGGAAATTGTTGGAGGTTGTCCGAGAAGTCGCGCGAACCGATCGGAGCGTTCCGGTCAGACGCAGTGCCTATTTCATCTTGCACAAGGGTCGTTGGTGGGGAAGCGGAGAGCGCACCCAACTACAGGCGTATGCAAGAGAGCTGGGAAAATTATTGCAGTATCCTCAGCCTGTCGAGAAACGTCGGGCGCAGGCTAGTCGCAGACCTTAGTCATCTCGCGCGGCTACTTTCCCCGCTGCCACTCCCGATACGCCTCGCTCTTTCCAATCCCACGCTCTTTTGCCACTTTCTTCAGTGCGGCTTTTTCGTCCGCCTTTTCCGCAGCCATGATTTCGCGTACACGCTGCGCAACGCTTACGGTTTCAGATGCGGACGGCACTGCTCCATCTTCGGCTTTCGCGATCAGCAGCGTGATTTCGCCTTTGACGTCTCCTCGGGCTTTGAGCTGTTCGAGAATCTCTCGCGCTCGCCCGCGCAAGAATTCTTCGTGGATCTTGGTTACTTCGCGTGCGACCACTACGTGTCGGGATTCTCCCAGAACCTCGGAAACATCAGAAAGCGTCTCCAGCAGTCGATGCGGCGCTTCGTAGAACACCTGCGTTCGCGGAGATTCTTTCACGCTCTCCAGCAGCTTGCGACGCTGCCCGGATTTGGCTGGGAGAAATCCGCTGAAGCGGAAAGAATCGGTAGGCAGACCGCTGGCCACCAGCGCCGCCAGAAATGCCGACGCTCCCGGAATAGGTACGACCGGCACGTGATGCCGGATGGCGAGCGTGATCAGGCGGAACCCGGGATCGGAGATGCCAGGCATGCCCGCATCGGTGACCAGAGCGATCTTGGCGCCGCCTTCAAGGTCGACGACGAGTTCAGAGGCTTTGGTCATCTCGTTATGCTCGTGATAGCTGACCAGGCGCGTCTGGATGCCGTAATAGCTGAGCAGTTTCAGGGTCTGGCGCGTGTCCTCGCAGGCGATCAGGTCGACTTCCTTGAGCACGCGCAGCGCACGCAGAGTAATGTCTTCGAGATTGCCGATGGGCGTCGCAACGAGATAAAGCGAAGGGCCTCCAATCGCCGTGCTTCGTTCGGAGGTATTGCCGTTTCGAGTATCTTCGCTCATGCCGAGAGTCTAACAAGAAAACCCTTACCACAGACGACACAGAGAAACACAGGGGACATCCATTTCACTTGCCCTTCCCCTGTGTCCCTCCGTGCCCCCTGTGGTAGGGACCTTCTGTCAGCGACGCGGAGGAATTTGTGGCAGGGCCCGAACCACGTCCATCAACTTCTAGCTTCGCCTTTCATTCGCTTCGTGCTAAACTGACCAAAACTGATGTGACAGCCAACACTTCACGCTCCAGCCCGCGGGTGTAGGCTCAGATTCCAGATTCGTAAACAGGAGCAGCCATTATGGCCGACGAACGCAGCAGGCTAGAAGAGCGTAACAACGAGCGTGTCAAAGCAATCGATCTCGCATTCGCGCAGATTGAAAAACAGTTTGGCAAAGGTTCCATCATGCGGTTGGGATCGAAGGAAGCCATCGTCCCCATAGCGGTGATTTCGACGGGCGCGATTTCATTCGATGCCGCGCTGGGCGTGGGCGGGGTGCCGCGCGGGCGTGTGGTTGAAATCTTCGGTCCAGAGTCGTCCGGCAAAACTACGATTGCCCTGCAGGTGATTGCCGAGGCGCAAAAGGCCGGAGGCATGGCCGCGTTCGTCGATGCCGAGCACGCGCTCGATCCGGGCTATGCCAAGAAGTTGGGCGTGGACGTCGACAACCTGCTGGTTTCGCAGCCCGACTACGGCGAGCAGGCGCTCGAAATCACGGAAGCTCTGGTGCGCTCGAACGCCATTGACGTGCTGGTAGTGGACTCAGTGGCGGCGCTGGTTCCGAAGGCCGAACTGGACGGCGAAATGGGCGACAGCCACATGGGCCTGCAGGCGCGCCTGATGTCGCAGGCGCTGCGCAAGCTGACCGGGACGGTTGCCAAGTCGCGCACCTGCCTGATCTTTATTAACCAGATTCGCGAGAAGATCGGCGTGATGTTCGGCAATCCGGAAACCACGACCGGCGGGCGCGCGCTGAAGTTCTATTCGTCGGTACGCATTGATATTCGCCGCATCGCGGCCATCAAAGAAGGAGACGTGGTCACCGGCTCGCGCACCCGGGTCAAAGTCGTGAAGAACAAAGTGGCGGCGCCGTTCCGCGAAGCCGAATTCGACATTCTTTACGGCGAGGGCATATCGCGCGAAGGCGACCTGCTCGATCTGGCCGTGAACAGCAATATCCTGGAGAAGTCGGGCTCGTGGTTCAGCTACAAAGGCGAGCGCATCGGCCAGGGACGCGAGAACGCCCGGGCATTCCTCAAAGAGAATAAAGACACAATGGCCAAGCTCGATGCCGAAGTTCGCAAGGCACTCGGGATGACCCCGTCCGCAGCATCGCCAACTCCGGCAGTCGTTCCGGCGCAAGCCACCGGCACACAGGGACGGGTTACGACCATGCCGGCGGCGGTGGAAGCGGGGAAAGTGACGGCGGCGAGAAGATAGTCTGCTGCTAAGGTGCGCGGGGAGAGATGAGCGATTACCAGCTTCTTCGTTCTCTAACACCGGAACAAAGGCTTGCGTTTCAGTCGGAATACGACGGGC
>Ga0187862_10002742_pt1 | contig 17576 bp, 17 predicted proteins | sample June2016WEW_10_1_FD_133003 | JGI IMG/M metagenome (GOLD analysis project Ga0187862, IMG submission 133003) | Peatland microbial communities from SPRUCE experiment site at the Marcell Experimental Forest, Minnesota, USA - June2016WEW_10_150 | ecosystem: Environmental > Terrestrial > Soil >...
ACCGGTGATACTCTTCCGACTGATTGCAATACACTTTCTTATACCAAGCGGGAACCGGTGGGCGTATGCGCTGTGATTACGCCGTGGAACTTCCCGTTAATGATGATTACCGACAAGCTGCCTGCGATTCTTGCTGCCGGAAATACCTGTGTAATCAAGCCGCCGAGTATCGATTCCCTTTCGGCTCTCAAACTTGCCGAGATATTGGAAAAGCTGGACATTCCTCAAGGGGTGGTGAATGTTATTACGGGCCCGGGTGGCACCGTAGGCGAAGCTCTTGCATCCCATCGTGATGTTAATATGGTGGCCTTTACGGGCAGCTGCGAAGTCGGTAAAAGAATCATGGAGCTTGCCAGCCAGACTGTCAAACGTCTGCAGCTCGAATTGGGCGGCAAAAATCCGGTGATTATTTTGGACGATGCCGATCTGGATATGGCTGTAGCCGCAGGAGTGAGAGGGCAAACCTTTAATTGCGCTCAGGTATGTGCTTCTCCGGGCAGATTTTATGTGCATGAAAACCTTTATGACGCCTTTGTCGAGAAATTTGTGGACGGGATGAAAAAAGTAGTCGTGGGAGACCCCGCCGATGAAAAGACCCAGATGGGTCCCGTGGTCAGTGCGGAACACCGCGCCCGTATCGAAGGCTTCATCAAATCAGGGATCGACGAAGGAGCCAGGTTAGTCCTTGGCGGGAAGAGACCAACTAAACCGCCGTTGGATAAAGGATACTTCGTGCTGCCTACCGTTTTTACTCATGTTAAGCAGAATATGATTATCGCCAGAGAGGAGATATTTGGTCCGGTCGCCTGCATTATGGAACCTTTCTCATCAGATGACGAAGTAATTGCTAAAGCTAATGATAATACCTTCGGGTTAAAGGCCACCGTTTATTCCCAGGACCGGGCAAAAGTCCTCAGGTTTACCAATGAGCTACAGGCCGGTACAGTTTTGGCAAATAACGCTCGCGGAGCCGAATTACCCTGGGGTGGTTTTAAAGAAAGCGGACTGGGGAAAGAACGTTTCAAGTGGGGTTTATATGAATTTAGTCAACTCAAAGTAGTTTCGATCAATATTGACTAGCGGTCGATCATAAAAAATACTGAAATTTATAACGTTAATATGAAGGGAGAACACACCAGACATGAAGCACTACCAAATGTGGATCGGAGGCAAGTGGGTTGATGCCGATTCCGGCAAAACATTTCCGGTATTCAATCCGGCCACGGAAGAAATAATCGCCGAACTGCCGATGGGCGGTAAGACGGATGTGGATAAAGCAGTCGAGGCCGCGCGCAAGGCTTTCCCGGTATGGTCCCGGAAACCGCAGGCGGAACGTTCCCAAATCGCGATGAAAATCGCGGAACTGCTGCGGGCAAATATCAATGAATTCGGCAAGCTGGATACGCTGGACCACGGTACCCCGACACAGCGCGCAAACTTTTTACCTTCCGCCGCGCCGGAGAATTTTGAATGGGCAGCCTATAACGCCCGCTCATTGATGGGGCATACCGTTCCCGCTAATTTTAACGAACTCGTTTATCTCCAGCGCGAACCAATCGGGGTAGTGGCACTGATTACCCCCTGGAATGTGCCGCTGGGGATGGTAGTAGAAAAACTGGCACCGGCTTTGACGGTAGGTAACACCTGCATCATCAAACCCCCGAGTATCGATGCGCTGGAAGCGCTGAAATTCGCCGAACTGCTGGATACATTAGGCTTGCCTCCGGGCACTATCAACCTGATTACCGGCCCGGGCGGTCCCGTGGGCGGCGCATTATCTTCGCACCGCGGTATTGACATGGTGGCTTTTACCGGCAGCAGCGAAGTCGGCAAAGATATCATGGCCGCCGCCAGCCAAACCATAAAACGCCTGCAATTGGAACTTGGCGGAAAAAATCCGGTCATCATTCTGGACGATGCGGACATTGATACCGCGGCTTCCGCCACGATGACGGCGCAGTACAAGAATTGCGGGCAGATTTGCGCTTCGCCGGGCAGGTTCTACGTCCATGAGAAAGTTTATGATGCGTTCCTGGAAAAGTTTATCGCCGGCGCGAAAAAGATAATCACCGGCAACCCGACCGACCCCAAAACAGTGATGGGGCCGGTAGTCAGTGCCGAACACCGCAACAGCATCGAGGCTTACATCCAATCAGCCGTAGATGAAGGCGCGAATGTCGTTCTGGGCGGAAAGAGACCGGCGGGCGGGCAATGGGATAAAGGGTATTGGGTGATGCCGACCGTAATCACCAATATTACGCAAGAAATGAAAGTCGCCCGGGAAGAAATATTCGGTCCTGTGGCCTGCTTCATGGAAAAATTCAGCACCGATGAACAGGTAGTCGCCTGGGCCAACGATAACACGTATGGACTGGCGGCTTATGTCTGGACTAAAGACGCCGCGCGCGGGATGAGGTTCGCCAACGAACTTCAGGCCGGCACTGTGCGCATCGGCAACACCCGCGGCGGCGGCCCGGAATTACCATGGGGCGGCTACAAAGAAAGCGGTATCGGCAAAGAGGGTTCGCTGTACGGTCTGTATGAATACACTAACCTGAAGAGGATACAGGTTGACCTTACGGCACCAAAAAAATAAGGTATTAGCGATATTATTCGGGAAAAGGCAGGCATTAACGGTCGGAAATGAATACACCACAGAAAACGTATGACACAGCGGATGTAGAGCTGATTTTAGAATGGGTGGATAAATATTTTAAGGTCAGCGAGTTAATCAACCAGAGTTTTGGCGGCAATGATTTTGAAACTTTATCACGAATGCCGTTAATTGAAAATGAAATTGAATACCAGCATTTAAGGCGGTGGTTTTTTCAGCACCACGATAGATTTGTGGCCATCTGGGATGATTTTTGCCGGTCGCGGGGCATTTCCAACGGAATAGAGGGCAATACCGGGGAATTAGAATACCGGGAAAATCCTTTTTTTTACTATTATCCGGAAAACTTACTGGATATTGCGTACATGCTCGGCGCCAGGAGCTCCGACGATACCGGATACCTCGCGGCAGAAGACCGGGCGCTGGTCGTTTGTCTGAATCAGATGTTCTCGCACACGGCGGTAAATCTGGTTCACTGGGTCGGGGAATTTGCGGAGGTTAAAAACTGAAGGATCGGTAAATATTAGCGCACGAAACGGACAATTGAATAAAAATACAAGTTAAATCTTGAATAATTTGGAGTTATGAGTGTTAGAAATTTCTCTTTCAAAAGAATTACAGAATGTTGTCAGTGAAATCGCCGAAATTTCGGGCTATATGTGGGAACGGGGCTGGGCAGAACGCAATGCCGGTAATTTCACGATTGATGTAACCGGTTTATTACCGGCAGACATGTATAACAGCAACCGGTTTTTAACCGTGCCGCTGCCGTTCGCGCAAACGGAACTGGCCGGGCGGAGTTTTATCGTAAAAGTGACCGGCGCGGCCATGCGCAATGTCGCCCGCAATCCGAAAAAACACCTGCTGCTGATTACCATCGCGGAGGACCTCAGCGGCTATCAGGTGCTCTGGGGTGGGGAAGGCATCAACAGCAAACCGACTTCGGAATTTATTTCCCATCTTAAAATTCATCAATATTTGCGGCGCAATAACATGCCGCTGACCGTTTTTCTGCACACCCACCCGCCGCATCTGATTGCCCTCTCGCAGATTGAGAAATATCTAAAAGAAGAGATTATTAATCATTTGCTGATTACGATGCACCCGGAAGTGGAAATCGTGATTCCCAACGGGGTCGGTGTTGCACCCTACCGCTGCCCCGGCAGTGAAGAACTGGCGGATGTTACCGTATCCGCGCTGGAGAAACACCGGGTAATCCTCTGGGAAAAACACGGCTGCGCCGCGGTGGCGGCCAATATCGCCGATGCCTTTGATTACATTGACATCATGGAAAAAGCCGCAACCATCTTCTTTCTCTGCACAGGTTCCGGCTATACCCCGCAGGGCATCAGCGAATGCCAGTTGGCAGAAATATCGGATAAATTCAATTTAAAACAACCGGTGAAGGTGAAATAATAAATCGCTTGGCACTCTGAACAAAGGCATTGCGCTGTACCGGACTAACGCCCGCCAGCGCACCTCAGGTATAATATTGATACAATGACAGTTGGCATTATTTTATCCGCCGGTGAATCAAAAAGAATGGGCACACCCAAGCAGCTGCTGCCCTGGGGAAAAACGATTATTCTCCAGCAGGTAATCGATAACGCCGATGCTTCCCATCTGGAGCAAATAATATTGGTGCTGGGATGCCGCGCCGGGGAAATCGCGAATCAAATCACGCTGTCCCCGAAAACCCGTACTGTGATTAACAATGATTATCAGGAAGGGATGAGTTCTTCCGTAAAATGCGGCGTGAAAAATGCCCCCGCCGGGGCGGAAGCGTATATGCTGCTGCTGGGCGACCAGCCTTTCATCGGCCCGGCGATTATCAACCGGGTGCTGGACGCATATCAAAAAAGCAAGCTTAGCATTGTTATCCCGGTTTACAACGGCAAACGCGGGCATCCCGTGATTTTTGACGCCAAATATAAAGATGAACTGCTGGCCATCGCCGACCGTGGCGCCAGGGCAGTATTGGATAATCATCTGCGGGACATTCTGGAAGTGCCGCTGGAAGCCCCGGAAATTCTGACCGATATCGATACGCCGCAGGACTACCGTGAAGCTCAAGCGCAGGCTGAAGGCCGGAAAAAGGACTGAAAAATGGATGACATCTTCGAATCAATTGCCAGTTTGAGAAGACGCGGGGAGAAGGCGGTGCTGGCCACAATTGTCAGCACGCGCGGTTCCGCGCCGCGCAAAGAAAGCTCCAAAATGCTGGTGCTGGCCGGCGGAAAAATCATCGGCACCATCGGCGGCGGCGCCATCGAATATCAGGCCTATCAGGAAGCGTTGAAAATGATAGAAGGGAATGAACCCAAACTGGCGCATTACGAACTGACCAACGCCGACGCTTCCAAGGAAGGGATGACCTGCGGCGGTATTGTCGACGTTTTCCTGGAACCGATTAAACCGCTGCCTTCGTTAATCATTTTCGGCGGCGGTCACATTTCATTTTTCCTGGCGCGCATCGGTAAAATGGTTGATTTTCGCGTCACAATTATCGACGACCGTCCCGAGTTTGCCAATCCCGAAAGGTTCCCCGAAGCCGATGTAACAATCGCCGAAGACATAGCAGCAGTGATGAAACGCCTGCAAATCAACGGCTCCTCATATATCGTCATCGTCACCCGGGGCCACCAGAAAGATGAACAGGTGCTGGAATGGGCAGCAACCCAACCGGCCGCGTATATCGGCATGATCGGCAGTAAAAGAAAAATCAAAACTTCTTTCACTTACCTGCTGAGCAGGGGCATCACCCAGGAGCAGTTGGATAAAGTGCATTCCCCCATCGGCTTAGCCATCGGCGCGGAAACACCGGAAGAAATTGCCGTCGCCATCATGGCGGAAATTATCCAGGTCAGGCATCAGATACCGGCGGTGAAATAGTTTTCGCGCGATAGTGCGCCTCTTTATTGCTTTTGCAGGAACTCCAGCATTACTTTCGCTACGGCTTCCGGCTGCTCCCAGAACGGGAAAGGTCCGGAAATATCCAGTGTCACTTCCCGGCATCCCGGAATCGCGTTTCTAATCGCAGCCTGCCGCGCGAAGAGCGGCCCGCCGCTGCCGTGCATCACCAATGTCGGGCATTTTATCATCGGCAATTTCGGTCCGATATTATAAGAAAACAGCGCCCGGTGCGAAACACCTGACGCTTCCCCCAGGCTTGATTTCATGTATTCAATCGCCGACCGCTGAATTAATTTCAGGTTCGAATCCGGCTTCGGGTTCCTGCTGTTCCAGACCTTCATCAGGTGCGACCCGTCTACCTTAAATTCCATGTGTTCCGTGCTGTATTCTTCCTGTGTCGCCTTCCGTTCCACCTCATCCAGGAAAATGCCGTCCCAGAGGATTAATTTTTTAACCTTCTCGGGATGCACCGCCGCGATTTCGACGGCGAACGATGAGCCCAGCAAGTGTCCGGCAATGTTGGTTTTCTTGAGCTTCATCGCGTCCAGAAAATGCAGGATGTTTTTCACATAATCGTCGAAACCCGGTTCCGGCACCGGCATCTCGGTGTTACCGTAACCCAGCGCGTCCATCGCCACCGCCCGGTATTTTTTCCCCAGGAATGGCAGCATTTCGGTAAATTCATCCGACGATAATCCCGCTTTATGCAGTAACAGCAGCGGTTCGCCGGTTCCCTCTTCGCGATAATGGACCTGGCCTTCCGGCGTGTCAACATATCCCCGTTTCATTTTTCAACCTCCGCGTAATTTTGACTGTTTCGAACCTCTCAAAACGATTGTTTGCAGTATACATCAAACACGGTTGACGGTCAATTCTGCTGAACTCGAATTTTTTGACAACCAGTTTCAATAGTAATATCATAATCTGACGATATTCCGGAGGATTTTTCATGCCGAAAACGGTACTCATCGGTGCGGGCAACTATATTCTGGGGAGGGATTTTATTTCCGATATTTTTTTACATCCCGGCCTCGGCGAAAGCACCGTGACGCTGTATGATACGGATAGCGAACGGTTAAAGCTCGCGGCGGCGCATGCCCGGAAACTGGCACAGCAGCAAAACCTCAACCTGAACATCGAATCAACCGCCGACCGCCGTGCCGCGCTGGACGGCGCGGATTACGTCATTTATTCGCATCGGTCCGGCGGCTGGGCGCCGGTCATCAAAGACCGGGAAATTACGATGAAGCTTGGCATTGAAATCCAGTCCGATGCCGTGGGGGTCGGCGGGGTTTTTTCAGGATTGCGCCATGTCCCCGATATCCTGGCAATCTGTCACGATATGGAAGAACTCTGCCCGGATGCCTGGCTGTTTAATTATTCCAATCCCCAGGCGATTATCTGCCGGGCGGTCAACGATTACACCCGCATCAAAAATATCGGGCTGTGCCCCAATCCGTTTCATTTTGCCCGCGCCATCTCCCGGTACGCGCAGATACCGTTCAGCGAACTATACTACACGGTGGCCGGCTTAAACCACTTTGCCTGGTTTATCGAACTGCGGTGGCACGGCAAAGACCTCTACCCGCGGCTCAGAGAGACATTCAGCAACCCCGATGTTTACCTGAAACCCGGTTCCCCCATCGGCCACGTTGACATGGTGGAGGTGGAAACGCTGCAGACTTTCGGGTACTTCACCAGCGGCGGCCAGCACCTCACGCTGTCCCTGCCCTATTTCCGGCGGCAGCCGGAGCTTTTAGCCCGGTACAAGATAAACAGCCTAACGGAAATGTATGCCTATGTGGAAAGGGAAATCCAGGAGAGAGATGAAGAGCTGCAAAAACTGCTCGGCGGCAATAACCGCTTACCGCTCAGCCGGGAACATACGGACACCGGCATCGCAGTTGATATCATCAATGCCTTCGCAACCGGGAAACTGGCCAGGATTTTCGGCAACGTAAAGAATAACGCCCTGATTACTAACCTGCCGGCCGGAAGCGTGGTGGAAGTGCCGTGCATGGTGGACCGGGGCGGCATCCACCCGCAATATGTCGGGGCGCTGCCTGCGCAGTGCGCCGCGTTGAACTGTCTTAGCGTCAACGTTCAGGAACTGGCGGTTAAAGGCATCATGGAAAAAGATAAAAATAAAATCCTCCAGGCAATTCTACTGGACCCGCTTACTTTTTCCATAGCATCGATTGACGAAATCAAACGGATGGTGGATGAATTGTTCGCTGCCGAGATGCCGCGATACGGCTGTGCCTACAAATAGTCAGGGTAAAATAGCTGTTTTCACAGCTAGTCGCAGATATTCCGGAATTAAATCTCTTCGAACCGTATCCTTAAATTATCCAGAATCAGTCCGACCTCTTTGGCGTTCATCTTCAGGATGATCATTTCGGTTAATTGTCCCAGCAGCGGCATTGGGACTTGATAATCTATGACCAGACTGACCTTGGTCCGGCTGCCGATTGATAAAAATCTGAAATAGACCGTGCTTTCAATTGCACCGACGTTTTTCGACGCTAAAACCAGGTTAGGCTTTATCTCCAGACATTCACCGACGCCATTGAAGCGTATCCCTGCCATTTTATAGAACCAATGATAGCTGTAGCCGCCGTCCGGCAAGAACTGCTCATTGTTAATCTCGACTAAACTGGGCCAAATCTGTTTCAGGTTGCTCGGCTGGCTGACATAGTCAAAGATTGCCTGCACCGGGGCGTTGATGATGACCTCATTATCAACTTTTGGCATTTAGGACTCCTCTTTTGTAAACCCCTGTGACCGAAATCTTAAGCGTTGCCCTTTTAGTTTATCACCAATGATTCCGATTAGAAAGAAAATTGTCAATATTATGTTAATCAAATGGCTTTTTAAATCAAAATATTCGGAAGATATTATTAGAAAGAAATCAGAAAAAATGTGGGAGAGAACAATATTCATATGAACAATAAAATCCCGCGTATTGACAACCGGCATAATTGAGATATAATACGTAAAAGCCGTACAAATATCCACCCGGGCAGAGGCGGCATTTCTGGAATAAATACTAATCTAAAAGGGGGCAAGCTACTATGAAGGTTGATAAAATACAACTAATTGGTTCCTGTCTGGCAATCGGGTTAGTGCTGGTTTTAACTATGTCCGCCTGTTCGTCATCATCTACGGCTGTCACCACGACCACATCGCAGGCTGCTTCTTCTAATACGATGGCATCAGGCAACACTACTGTTAAAACAACATCATCTTCTTCTTCCTCAAAAACGACTACTACCGGTAAGGTCACCGCCGCCCTGGTGTCGATTGCAATTACGCCAAACCAACCCCATAATTTGGAACTTGGGGCTTCTACCATAACATTTATTGCAACCGGAACATATTCCGACGGTTCAACGGCAGATATCAGCTCATTGGCAACCTGGCATAGTTCCGACCCGACCATCGCTGAATTTGACCAACCGTCCGGCGGGCAGTTACAGGGTGTAGCAATTGGAACTGTCACAATTACTGCTTCTTTTTCCGGAATAACCAGCTCGCCAGTAAATGTTACCACAGTTCCGATGCCTTTCTAATACTAAAATTAAAAAGACATATTCATTAAAAAGTGGAGCTTTTTACAGCTCCACTTTTTATTTCCCCAAACTTCCAGTACTAATGCCCTGAAGCCTTCTTCAGATTATGGTCAACCCAGAACCGCCCCAGGTAGAATGACAAAAGCTCATTATGGTTAGTTTGCGCCCCGAACTGTCCGCTGTAGCCCTTCAGCCACGGCTGGGTAAAACCGAACAAATTCGGTTGCACTAAGGATATCGCGAAATGCTGCCGGGCGACATATTCATTGGCACTACGGACAATTTGCCGGAACTCGTCAATACTGCTGACGGTCAGCGCCCGGTTGTAGAAAGACTCGAAAACCGGGTCATCGACCATCGAGTAATTGGCCGGGAAACCAACTCGGAACCGTTCCAGATGATTCAGCGGTTCGCTGACCATACCCAGCGCCCCCGCGCCGTGGCGGTTGACCATCTGGTCGTATTTGCGGTTTGTCCGGCAAAAAGCCACCCAGTCTGCACTGTCCATTGTGCGTATTTCCATGTCAATGCCGACAACGGCAAAATAGGCTTTGATTATTTTTAACAGCGCCAGGTTCTCGGTGCCCTCGGTGACGATATTTGTTTTAAACCCGTCCGGATAAACGGCATCGGCTAAAAGTTGCTTCGCCATCCCCGGATTATAGGCATATTCCGCTTTCAGGTCATCAGGCCACTCCGCATAAGGGAATCCCCAACCTTTCATCGCGCTGGTCGTCAACGTCTGAGGGTGCGGTTCAACGGTGCCGCGGTAATACGTCTTCACGATCGCCGGCAGGTCGAGTGCCATCTGCATCGCTTTTCTGACACGGATGTCGTTAAACGGCGGCACATCGTTCCTGGGGTCCAGCGTATCACAGGAAACACGCGGCCGGGCAAACCGTACCAGTTCCGCGTTTGTTTTCCCGATGGTCAGGGCCTGCGGCAAAGAAAGTCCCTCCAGCACGTCAAGCTTACCTGCACAGAGCAGTGCAACCGCTTCGGCCTCGTCCGGAACCATCAAAACAGTGAGCTTGTCCACATAAGGCAACTGATTTTGCGGGTAGCGTTCATCATGTCCCCAGTAATGAGGGTTACGCACAAACACGGCGGACTTGCCGGGTACAAAATCCTCCAAAATAAACGGCCCGGTGCCCACCGCGTAATGCCAGTCGTTGAGCACACCCCATTTTTCAACCGCTTCGTGGGCTTCGATGCAGGCGGTCGGGCCGTGATTCCCCACTAGCGTCTCCATCACAAATTCCGGGTTGGATGATTTCCATTTGAAGACGACGGTATAGCGGTCAACGGCGGTGACGGACACCAGGTTTTTATATATCGAATCCGTGGTATGCGCCGGCACGGGATTGGTAAATCCGCTGCCCAGACCGTAGAGCCGATGATAATGGAAAGCGACGTCGGCCGCCGTGAATTCACGTCCGTTGACCGGAGGTTTATTCTGCCAGCGGATTCCCTTCCGCAGATGCACTGCATATGTCGTCGCGTCCTGAAACTCCCCGCTTTCCGCTAAAAATCCTTTGACGAATTGGCTGGGATGGAAACCGATTTTGTAGCCGTAAACCTCCGGGTCCGTGGTCCAGTCGTCGGCGAAGAGCTGTTCCATCCAGGTTGAATAAACCTGGAAATGATGGCCAGTGTAATACGGGTCGAAAATATTGATATCGGTGTTGATGCGTACGGTCATTTCACCGCCGTACTGCGGTTTGCCGAGTTTATCCCACCAGTTTTTGATTTGCTTTTCCATGGTACCTCCAGAAAATCAAGATTGCCTTTGGAGCGGTCTGATTGTTAGCAATAATAATATGACTGCCGCCGCCGGTTGTAAAGAGCAGTTCGGATTGTCTTTGATTCATAATATTTAGGAGCTCCAGAAGAGGGAACGTGTCTAAACCTGATAGACCCTTAGGAAACTAAATAGAGCACTTAGTTAACAAATAGCAAAATCCAAGCCAAACTAATATTCATATTAAGCAAGGTTTGATTTACAAGGTCCCAGAACAAAGTGAATGGGAGAATGGCGCAGCCCCTCTAACTTACCTCCTCCCTCTACGCGCACGGAGAGGGTGCCAGAGGGTGAGGTTTTATTAGAGTAGGCAAACAGTAACAATACGGAGTATTTAGTTAATTTCATCATAATCGGCTTAAAACCCCTTGACATAGTATTACAGGTGATACTATTATAGTGTTGAGGTTAAAAGAATTGACCAAAGCAGAGAAAAAAGAACAACAGATTAGGGAAAATCGTACCAATGTCTCAATAGGTGAATTTGAATCTCTGATATTGAGATATGGCGAAATACTCGGCAAGGGCAGTCATCTAAAAGCTTACATCGGAAATCACGTCTACGCCTATAAAAGAGAAAATCCGGTCAAAGCATTTTATGTAGAAGGCATACTGAAAATAATAGATGAACTAAAAGACGGAGAATAAAATGGCGATCAAAGCAATTGACATTAAAAAACAAATTGAGCATTATATGAGCTTACCCTATACAATGACAGTTAGATACCGCCCTGAACAGGGTGGATATTATGTTGCCGGCTATGTTGAACTCCCTGATTTAAATATGACCGGAAATACTCCGGAGGAAGCGGTAAAAGAACTGCTTACAGAAAAACCTGAGTGGTTTGAGGAGTGTCTTAAACTTGGTATAAATATACCCCGGCCGGTAGAACCTCAAAAGTACAGCGGTAAAATTGTGGTTCGTATCCCTCCTTCTATGCACGAGTCCCTGATAAAATTGGCGGATTTGGAAGGTGTTAGCCTTAATCAATTTATGCTTATGTCGCTGGCTCGTGCTGTCGGCTACCGTGAATCAGCGGCGAAACGTAAAACCGGTAAGAAGCAAACATTAACAGCATAAAAAAAGAAGTTATCCATCCTAAAAGTGATGTATGGTTACAAAAGTCCAAACCCCCTGAATCTGCAGCGATAATCCAGCTCCGGCCGCCGGTTGTAAAGCGCCCGAGAATATTTTTGACGCTTCCGCCGCCGGCAAGTATAATAAAATGGTTAGCCTCCGGATAGATTCTTCCGCATGGAGAGGTGACCGAGTGGCTGAAGGTGCCGCTCTCGAAAAGCGGTTTACGTTTATCGTAACGTGGGTTCGAATCCCACCCTCTCCGCCAATCCCTTATTTTTGAAAAGGAAAATCATGGACCGCGAATGGTTCTTTTACATGCTCCGGTGCAAAGACGATTCGATCTATTCGGGAATCGCGCTGGATGTTGCAGCGCGGCTGAAACAACACAATAACGGTACCGGCGCCCGTTACACTGCCGTTCACCGCCCCGCCGTGTTGATTTACTGGGAACGGTTTAATTCAGTCTCAGCGGCGATGCGGCGCGAAACCCAGGTTAAAAAATTACCCCGGGATAAAAAAGAACAACTGGCCTGGCGTTTTTTTGATATGGACACAAAGGTGCAGCAGTACCTCGACAAAACGCCTCCGCCGCAAAAAGCAATCTGCCTCAAATTACGTCAAATCATCCTGCAGGTGTTCCCGGACATCACCGAAGCAATGAAATCCGGCGTGCCGGCCTATGCAGGGGGGCTATTTACTATCAGGGTTCAAAATAATCAGGTAAATCTGGGGGTTTCAATTCAGGGATTGACTAAAAAACAAGTTGCCCTTTTCCCAAGCGGCGGCAAGACGAGGCGTCACATGAAATTCCGTACGCTTGCCGACGTTGATGAAAAAAAGATTGTGAAACTGCTGAAAATTGCCGGCAAAGGCATCAAACCCGGTTAATTCAGCTCAAGCTCTTTACAAAAACCGGTCTTTCAGCGTAAACTTAGATTTAGGCCAATCATAATAGTGGAGAGGTACTGCAGAGGCCTAACAGGAGCGTCTGGAAAGCGCTTGTAGCCGTAAGGCTACCGTGGGTTCGAATCCCACCCTCTCCGCCATCCCCACGTTAAATTCGTTTTTCTTACTTACCTCACCGCCGGCAGCACAAAATTGTGAATCAAATGCCAAATTGCTACATATTCGGGAGTATCTTCAGGGCTTTCCTCTTTCACTGTAATCACAGTGATGATGTCTAATTCCGGCACCACCCAGATAAACTGTCCGCCGTAACCCAGGGCCAAAAACGCCCGATATTTTTTGTTGTGCATCCGGTCCTCGAGGTTATCCAGCCACCAGGCGTACCCGTAACCGTCTGTTTTTTCCGGATAAGAATGTAAAGCAACCGATTCCTGCACCCACGGCCGCGGAACTACCTGCTGCCCGTGATACATGCCTTCCCGGAGATACAGGTAACCGAACTTCGCCATGTCCCGCGGGGTTAACCTTAACCCCCAACCACCGAGATAATAGCCCTGCGGGTCTCGCGCCCAGGTGTAATTGGTGATTCCCAGCGGACCGAATAAAAACTTATCGGCAAATGCTTTGGTGGACATGCCGCTGGTTTTCGTTAGCGCTACGGATAAAACATTCGTCAAGCCGCTGTTGTAATCGAATTTTTCCCCCGGCTTATACAGCAAAGGCCGGTCGATTACATATTTACAGCAGTCCGGACTTTTTCCCCATGCTTCGTAATTTTCATCGGCAATTTCCAATCCCGCCGTCATGGTCAACAAATGCTTCAGAGTGATTTCTCTTTTGCGCGGGTCGGAATTTTCGCTAAAATAATCCGGGAAAATATCCGTCAGTTTTTGGTCGACACTGGAAAGATAGCTATTCCTGATGGCGATGCCGATTAACGCCGAGATGACGCTTTTAGTCACGGAATAAACGACCACAAGTGAATTCTGATTATTCCCGCGGTAATATTTTTCGTAGACGATGCGGCCGTGCCGGACTACCATAAAGCTCATTACGGAAGGCATGGTTTTCTGAATGGCATCGTCCGCTTTAGTTAGTATTTGAGAATCCAAACCCTCTTTTTCCGGGGTTGAAATATCCATGCCCTTTTCTCCTGCACTGCGTTCGTTTTTACTGCTTTAAAAATTCTGTCACCATGCGGTCGATTTCTGATTCGGGCGCATTTTCCACATCGAACCATTTGATGCGTTCATCCTTGAGCCGGAACCAGGCGTACTGATGGCGGATAAACCGGTGCGTGCCCGTTTTAATCTTATAAACCGCGGCATCCAGGGTCATTTTGCCGTTCAGGTACTGCCCGATTTCCCGGTAGCCGATGCCGGACATCGCCGGCAGATTCAGACGGTAACCCATTTTTTGCAGGGCTTCAACTTCTTCAACAAAACCCTGTTTCAGCATATTGCCCGCGCGCTCATCGGCACGACGGTATAATTCTTGCCGGTCGGCAGTCAAGCCGATAATCAGCACCTCGAATAGCGGTGGTTGCTTTTTTTGCAATTCAGAAAATGTCGTCTCCGCGAGTTTATTGACTTCCAGGGCGCGGATGACGCGCCGGATGTTGCGCGAGTCGATTTTTGCGGCAGCCGCCGGGTCGATTTGCCGCAAATCTTCGTACAGCTCTGCCCCCTGCCCCATCCCGGCTCTCTGTTCCAGTTCCTGCCGAAAACCGCTGTCCGGTGCGATTTTGGGGATAATCCAGCCTTCCAGTACCGCCCAGACGTACAGCCCGCTGCCGCCCACTAAAAACGGAATTTTACCGCGTGTCTGGATATCCTGGATGGTTTTATCCGTCAGCTGCTGATACTCCGCCAGACTGAATTCTTTGTCCGGCTCTATTATGTCAACTAAATGGTGCGACACCGCTGCCAGTTCTGCCTTTGTCGGTTTGGCCGTGCCGATGTCCATGTAGCGGTAAATCTGGCGGCTGTCGGCGTTGATGATTTCACCGTTAAATTGCAGCGCCAGCTCGATTGCCAGTCTGGTCTTACCGATTGCCGTCGGCCCGATAATTGCGATTAATTTATTCATCTGACTTTTAAAAATCCCGGACCACACTTTTATTCTAAAAATTTGGATTTGGTTGCCATAATTATATAACAATCCGTGCCGGTAGAATTACAACGCAGCGAATGTCTGAACTCGAAGACCGCATAATTCCCTAGTAGCAACTCTGAAATAAAAGCTATCAGCGTAACAAAGAATAATGCTTCTCCCTCATTTTCAAGCCGAAGACATTTAATCATAGGTACTGAGCAAAGCGAATGCAGAAAGATTAACGCTATGATCCGCCTGAGGCGGACGGAGTAACTTATAGATTGACAATTTTCTATAAGCTGAAAGTTGATGCGCGCTTAAACCAAAATTGAGACATCCGGTGTTAATATCGATATATTGCATAGACGTGGTTATTGGCTGCGGGCAGATAATTGGTTTAGCTTTTCCGCTGCCAAGAGGACGAGATGGGTATTTCTGCCGCCGTTTCCCGGTTTCTTACCGTCAGGTAATGCAATAGACACAGTCGCTTCGCCGCCGAAAATAAAAGCCACTTTTCGTTGTGGATTATCGGTATTATTAATTAATACGACGCTGATGTCCGCCACATTAGTGCCGGTCGGTCCGGTCTCAATTTCCAACCCCAGCTTTTTAAAAAAGGTGGCAGAATCATAGGCCGCCGTAAAACTTTTTTCATCCAGCCCGTGATTATGGGCTTCCCCAATGGTGTCCATATCTGCGATTGCACCCGCAAGGTCGCTATGTCCGTCGATACCGTCAGTTGAAAAACTCGCAAATGTAATCCTGTCTTTATCCATTAAATAGGGATTGATTGCTTCAAAAATATTCTCGATTTCCCGGGTAACCTCTGCTTTTATCTTGTCAACGGTGTTGCCGGTTTTCCATCCAATTAAGTTTACTTTATAGCCAAGTTCCATGGCTTTTTCTCCTGCTGCTTCCATGGCCTGGTCGTTGTTCGCAATAATCACGTATTGGCTTTTAACGGCGCTGAGCAGCGGGGAGTTTTTCGGCAGCGTTTCATTTTCTTTTATACCGATATTATCCTGGATATATTTTCTTACAGTTACCGGCGCTTTATCCCAGATATTGTACCCGGTTAGGACTTGTTTAGCGGTTTCAAACGTGGAATCATCACCGACAGTAGGCCCGGAAGAAATTACGGATGGGTCATCTACAATGCCGGTTTTGGTTACCGGTACGTCTGACAATACCAGGGAAATAAAAGCCCCGGCTTTTGAAGCGCAGCGACGCATTCTGCCGCCTTTTAGCAAATCGATGTGTTTGCGCACGGCATTAATTTCGTCAATCGTAGCCGGCACCGTCATTAACAACCTACTGATATCCTGATAATCACCGATGCTGATTTCTCCTGCCGGAATTGCCATCAACGATGAGCCCCCGCCGGAGATCAGGGCAATCACAATTGTTTTTGCATCGGCATTTTTCAGCAATTCTATCATCTGCCGCGCCCCTTTTAATCCTTCCTCATTGGGGGTAGGGTGATCCGCGGCAAACAATTTAATTCTCTCGGAAATGGGTTCTTCTGCCTGGTCCCGGTAAACGTTCAAAACACCCGCGGTAATCTTATAACCCAGTATCTGCACCAGTTCGGCACCGGTACGTTTTGCGGCTTTGCCTCCGCCAACCACGATTATCCTTTCAAAACCGCTGAGATTGTATTTCTTTTTGGCTACTATCAATTGATTGGTTTTCTGATTAAACGAAACATAACGCCTTAACGCCTGTTCGGGTAACACCATTTCCACCACATGCGTAACGATGTTTCGAACTTCAGCTATTGCCGGTTTTTCCTGGAGGTGTTTTATCTTGAAATCTTTTCCATCCATATTCATAATTCCTTGTCTGGATTATTTATGCCCAACATAACATGAATTCATGATGAGTCAAGAATCTTTCTGTCTGCTGCGCCGGATATGATTATAGATGTAGAAACAAACCAGGAGAATGACCAGGACAAAAATTACCGGCTCAAACGGACGTATCGCCGTATTTATTTTTTCCCAATTTTGCCCGAGTAGATATCCCGCAAAGGATAATGCGGTACACCAGATAAAGGAACCGGCAAATGTGTAAATAAGGAATTTGCCGAAACGCATTTTTGCAATGCCGGCTGGTAGACTGATAAAGCTGCTTATTAAAGGTATCATCCTCGTAATGAAAATCGTCCAGTCACCGTTCTTTTGAAACCATGCATCAGCTTTGTCAATATCATGGGGTGATATCAGTACATATTTTCCATATTTGTTGAGGAAAGGCCGTCCGCCTTTTGTCCCGACGATATAGGCAATTGTTGCGCCGATAATGCAGCCCAGTGCTCCTAAAACACCGGCAAGCAGATTAAAAGAAACAGGTAGGGACTGGTTTTTTATCAGCATCCAACCGGCCAGTGGCATGATTATTTCACTGGGAATAGGGATGCAGGCGCTTTCGATGGCCATCAGGGTAACGACACCGGGCCACTGCATCAAATTGTAGGCGTGCTGGATAAAATTAAGAAGAGAAGACTCTAATGATGACATCTTGTGAAGTATAACAAAACTCTCCAGTTTGAGTCAATTCGTTCTAATTCCAGCCTTGACAATCTCAGGCGGACAT
>Ga0187862_10002749_pt1 | contig 17544 bp, 4 predicted proteins | sample June2016WEW_10_1_FD_133003 | JGI IMG/M metagenome (GOLD analysis project Ga0187862, IMG submission 133003) | Peatland microbial communities from SPRUCE experiment site at the Marcell Experimental Forest, Minnesota, USA - June2016WEW_10_150 | ecosystem: Environmental > Terrestrial > Soil >...
ATGACGATGGCGCCGTGGTTGTCCAACAGACCTAGCTGGTTCCAGCCGATGTAGTCGTTGAGTTGAATCGCAGCGGGTCCAAGCTTACCCACCGAAGCGACGTTCATTCCTTTTTCAAGCGCCACGCCAAGCAGCGTCTTCTCTGCCAGGTAATTGCCATGGAATGCATCGTTCATGTCAGCGAGCACTTCATCACTCTCGAGGAAGGGAACCAGAAACCCAGCGGCTCCGGGTGTATCTTCATGGGTCAGCCACATGCCAGGATAGATCGTATTGCTGTAGTCGCCGGTGTCGCCAAGGCCGTGTCCTGTCGCAATTGCCGACGCGTTTGCTGTGGTGAACGTTGGAAAGACGGAATGGCTGTTGCGAAAGTCCACTCCCTCCTTACGCACCCTCGCAAGTGCCGGTGTGTCCGTCTCGGTGACGGAGCCGCGCCTTAGCCCATCTGCGACGAAAAGAATGATGTTATGCGCGCGCGGCGCATCCGGAGGTTGTGCCGAGGCGGAAGCCGTGAATAAACCCGCCAAGATGCCGATCAAGATTGTAAGGGTTCGTATATGCATGTTTCGACAAGGATATCAATGCTGCGAACGTCACGAGTATTAAGAGACGATTACAAAGCAGACCATGGTTCACAATTATCTAGGCTAGCCCCATTCGCGACCAAGACCAATGAAATGCACTGGTTGCCATTAAACGAACGGTTGGTTCTGGAATCATGTTATGGACTGTAGGTCTTATCGAGAGCGCAGTTCCAGACCACTTCATCAACAAGCGCATCGTCGCCAATGGGAGTCGACGAGTCGATTGTTTGGGAAATTCGCGGTGACGAGCCACGAATTGGTTTAATAAATAATCTTTAGGCCAAACTGGATGATGCGCGGCTCGAAGGTGCTGGTGATCTGTCCGCCGCCGTTGGGTACTCCGCCGACGATGTTGCCCAGGGCGACCGTCCCGCCGGCGCCAACGGCCTGGGTCGTCGTGCCCTGCGTTCCGCTGATGGTTCCCGGCAGATAGAGGTTGGTGTGGTTGAAGAAGTTGTAGAACTCGGTGCGAAACTCAATCTTCAAACTCTCGACCGGCGTGTCGAACCTCTTGTTGAGCGCCAGGTCGGTCTGGTAGTAGGCCGGGGTGCGTCCGGGATTGCGGCTGGCGTTGCCGAAGGGGCTTAGTACAGCTCCGTTGACGTCCTTAATCGGCGGCAGCACGAAGGCATTGAAGTTGATGTAGTTGACGTAGCCGGTGTTGGCGGCGCGGTTTCCTCGTCCCTGCGTGACGGCCTGGCCGGGGACGATATTCGGGCGATACTCGTTTGCGCCGCGGTAGGTTGCCGCGATCTGCGGCGAAACCGCCTGCGCGCTGTTTGGGCTATAAGTGATGTTGAACGGCGTTCCAGCCTGCATGGTATTGATGGCGCTGATCTGCCAGCCGCCCACCACATTGTCGAGCAGCGGGTTGGCGCTGGAGAGGAACTGGTGGCCGTGTCCCATCGGCAGCTCATAGACCAGGCTGGTGATGTTGGAGATGGGCAGGTTGTAGTCCGACTGCGCGTAGTCTGCCATGAGGTTGTTGCCATCCTGGGGCGAGGGCGTGTTGCCCTCCAGCGACGCACTGGCGTTGTCCAGCGAGTGCTCCCAGTCGAATGAGTTGAGCAAAGTCAGGCCGCCAACAAAGCGCTGCTCGTACTTTGTCTGCAGTGAATTGAAGTTGGAGACGAACTCGTTCAACGCTTCGGTGATGTCCGACGGCCAGTTAGCGTAGGGCCGCACGAAGCCGAGCGACGGGTTCTTCTGGTTGGCGTTGAGGAAGCCCTGCAGCTTCAGGCCGCGGTTGCCGACGTAGGCCAGGTCGAGCAGCGTGTTCTTGGACAGGCTGCGCTGGATACTAAGGAAGTAGCTCTCCACATAGCTGTCCCGGGTGTTCTTGGGAATGTAGGTGATATTGTCGGTTGCAGAGTTGAAGCTCGTCACAAGGCCGCTTGGATAGCCCTGGTCGGCGGTGGCGTAGCAGGAGGGCGCCGTCGCGCCGGTGGCGATGATCTGAGCCGGCAGGGGCGTCGCGCAGTGGTTGGTGAGGGTCGGCGCAATCTGGGTCACAGAGGCGAACTGCGCCTGGGGAGCGTTGATGCCCAGAATGTCGCCCGAGCCGGCGCGGGTGTAGTGGGCGTAGCTGATGCCGAAGCCGCCGCGCAACGCCGTCCTGGGATCGATTGCGTAGGCGAAGCCGATGCGCGGGCCGAAGTCCGCCAGGTCGGGATTGACCAGCGTGTGGCCGTACGTCCCCGAGCCGGAGAACGTCGTAATGCCGTTGCCCGATACCGCGCCCGGAGCGATGGTGAGCACGGTTTGGCTGACGGGATCGAAGTTGGAGATGTTGTTGTGCAGGTCGGCGTAGGGCGAGCCGTACTCCCAGCGCAGGCCGAGGTTGAGGGTCAGGCTGGGGCTCACCTTCCAGTCGTCCTGCGCGTAGAGGCTCTGCATGTTCTGGGTCAGGTGCGCCTCATAGAAGTTGGCCAGCGAGTATTGGCTGGTGGTGCCGAACAGAAAATCAGCCCAGTAGGTGTCGGAGACGGTCGATCCTCCGCCGTTCGAGTAGCCGCCGCCGTAGGTCCATGAGCCGTAGAGGGGATTGTTGTCGTTCACCGCCATCCAGAGATGTTCGTACTCGTAGCCAAACTTCAGCGAGTGATGGCCCTCGACCCAGGTGTAGTTCACCTTGGGATCGATCAGGGCCGGGTCCTGCCACTGCGGGTTGGTGCTCTGCCGGCCAAATCCGGTGAAGCCCGAGATGCCCAGCGATGGCAGTCCGCCCGCCACAACCGAGTTGCCAGTCGGCAGTCCGGGGATAAAGTTGAAAGCGGTGTTCCCAATGGAGAGGTTGTACTTGCCGGCCTTGGTGCGGTCTAGGCCCAGGCGCGCGTCCAGAATCCGGTTTGCGCCAAAGAAATGGGTGTAGCCGAGCGCGATCTGCTGGTCGAGAATCCTGATCTTGCCGTTGGTCTGGCCGTCCAGAGGAATGGGAATACTCGGATAGTTGACGCCATCCTCCTTGCGGTCGCTGATGCGCAGGAAGGAGGAGCTGCTGGTATCGATCTGCCAGTCGAAGCGCAGATCGCCCTTGTCGGAATTGTCGGTAAACGGGACCTGCACGGCGTAGTCGTTTGACGCCAGGCCGGTGGTGGCGAGGCCCGCGGCCGGAAGCGCGGACGAGATCGATGCGAAGTCCTTGATGATCTGCAGCGAAAGCGGGTTGATGGCGCTGGTGGGAATTGGGGTGTTGGCCGGATAGACGGTCCCCGTTGTTGCGTTCTTAACTGCTACCACCAGGGTCGGTGTGGGCGACGCAATCGATCCGCTTGTCCCGCCATACAGTTCATTCTGCGTGGGCAGGGTCAGCACGCTCAGCGGCTTCAGCACCTGGCGAAATCCCTCGTAGTCGAGGAAGTAGAAGAGCTTGTCCTTGATGATCGGGCCGCCGACATTGAATCCATACTGATTACGGTTGAAGGTCGGCTTCTTGAATGGAGTGGTAATGCCGCTGCCGCCGACGACCAGAGGCTTGAAAAAGCCCGCCGCATTCAGATCTGTGTTTCGGATGAATTCATACAGTGTGGCGTGGACACTATTGCTGCCGCTCTGCGTGGCCACGTTGATCGTTGCGCCGGACGACCGGCCATATTCCGCGCTCTCGTTATTGGTGACGAACTGGAACTGCGCCACCGAGTCCGGCGGCACGGCAATAATCTGGTTGTCGAATCCCTGGTTGCTCTCACCCCAGGCATTATTGTCCAGCCCGTCCAACAAAAAATTGTTGAACATGCTGCGCTGGCCGTTGACGTTGTACGCTCCCGCGCGCAGCAGCGAGTTGACGGAGCTGGTCAGCGCCGCGGTCGGCGCCTGGCGCGATCCGGGGGCAAGCGCCAGGAAGTCGGAGTAGTTGCGGCTAACCAGGGGCAGCGATTCGCTCTGATAGTTGGTGATGGTCTGCCCGCGCTCGCTGCTCTCCGTCTCCAGTTGCAGGGCTACGTCCGTCACCTCAACCGTCGTCTGTGCCGCTCCCACCTTCAACGTAAGGTCGATGTGTTGCCGGTTGCCCACCGAGACGGTAATGTTCTGCGCAACCGCGTCGGAGAAGCCAGGCGAGCTGGCGGTGATGGTGTAGACACCGACCCTCAACGACGGCACATCATAGTCCCCCACGCCATTGGTCTTCGTCTGCGTGCCGATCGCCGTTGCCGTGTTCGTGATGACCAGAGCGGCGTTTGCGATCGGCGCGCCGCTGGAATCGCGCACCGTCCCCAGAAGGCTGCCGTTTTCATACTGAGCGTGCAGTTGGGAAGAAAACACAAACAGCAAAACAACCAACGCGAATTTGCGTGCTGAGTGAACAAATGTGTATGTCATGAGGCAAGAGATAAGAGTCCCACATCACCGCCCGATGAAACCGTTGTCAATCGACAATGAATTACATGGAACGACAAGTCTACGTCTGAATATGTTTTGCTATTCAATCCATATTTACAGTCAGGCGTTCTAATGGGCTATGCCGATGCTCACGCTTGCTCTCTGCCTGCTGCTCGCTTCCTCACCGCTGCTCGCGCAAACGCACCAACCGGTTCTCCTTGCCCAAGGTCCCATCGCTTATTACCCGCAGATCCGGTGTTCATTCTCTGTTAGCCCCCGCTTTATTTGTCCGTAACATCGCCGGGTTCAACTGGAGCCACTCAAGAGTGATCCAGTTCAATCCGAAGTTGCCTCAATTTGGCATCGTGGTCGCAAATCGCATAGCAGGTGATCGAATAAATGTTGCGATTTCGGGGTGCATTGGAGCACTGCCACTGGACAGGGACGTCACAACAACCCATCTGGAAAGGGACCGACCATGACGCAAAAAAATTGCAGGGTTCTCCACAGCTTCGGCGCAATTCTGGCCGTTCTGCTGTTTTTTGCCGGCTTCGCAGCGGCGCAAACAGTCACCCAGGGATCGATCACCGGCACAACCCTCGATACCACAGACGCAGTGGTTGCGAATGCAACGGTCAAGATTGTGAATGAAGCAACCAATATGACGATCGAGCTGAAGTCGGACAGCAGTGGTTTCTTTGTGGCTCCGCTGCTTGAACCCGGCGAATATACAGTTACGGTGAACGCGGCGGGCTTCAAGACCAACCAACTGAACCATGTGATTGTGCAGGTGGGGCAGGCGACCGAATTGACCGCGAAGCTGACCGTGGGCGCGACCAACACGGTGGTTGAGGTGAATGCGCAGGCGCCCATTCTGAACTTCGAGTCGCCCAACTTCTCGTCCAACATCAATACAGTTGCACTGCAGAATGTTCCCATCAACAACCGGCGCTGGTCGGCCCTGGCGCTGACGACGCCGGGCGTGACGGTGGATACCAGCGGCTTCGGCCTGGTCAGCGTGCGCGGCATCAGCACCATTCTGAACAACGTGGAGATCGACGGCGCGGACGACAACCAGGCCTTCTTCTCGGAAGAGCGGGGCCGCACACGCGAAGCCTATTCGACCTCCGGCTCGGCGGTGCGCGAGTTCGCCATGAACACCGGCGTCTACCCGGCGGAATACGGACGCGCGGCGGGCGGCGTCATCAACTCCGTAACCAAGAGCGGGGGCAACGAGCTGCATGGCGAGGCGTATTTCTTCGATCGGGAGAGCAATTGGGCCGCCTATTCCGCGGAAGCGACCCTGACAACCCTGGTGAATGGGGCGAATGTGACCTCTCCCATCAAGCCGGAGGACCTGCGCAAGATCTACGGATTTACGGCGGGCGGAGCGCTGATCAAGGACAAGCTCTTTTGGATTTATACCTACGACCAGCACACCCACGTCTTCCCGATGGTTGGCGTACCGGCCAGCCCGGCAGCTTTCTACCAGGCGCCGGATGTTCTGGGCAGCGTGGGAGACGCAGCCTGCGCGACAATAACCGGCTACCTGCCTACGACCACCGCGGGTGTGACGACGGCCAATGCCAGTCTGGACCAGCAGGTGTGCACGTTGGCGGCGCGGCTCTCCAAATCCGCCCAGACCCAGTACGGCGCCCACGTTACTTACTCCGATGCCCTGGCGTTGTACAACTCCGGGGTCACGGCCCTGAACAACGACCTCGGCCTGATCCCCCGCAAAGGCTATCAGGAGATCAATACTCCGAAGCTCGACTGGGTGATCAACGACAAGGAGCATGTCAGCATCCTGTATCACCGCCTGCGCTGGGATTCGCCTGGCGGTGTGCAGACGACGAGCACGGGCAAATACTCTCTCGACTCGGCGGGCACCGACTTCGTCAAGCTGGACTACGGCGTGTCCAAGCTGATCAGTCAAATAAGCACACATGTGAGCAATGAGCTGCTCTATCAATATGGCCGCGAGTTGAACGACGAAGGATTGCAGCCCATCACATCTTATGACCAGGCGAACATGGTCACGCCCGACGGCAACGACCCATACAACGCTCTCGACGTGAGCAATATCGGCTTCTATGTCGGCGCTCCGTACTACTCCTTCCGTCCCGCATATCCCGAGGAATGGAAGTGGCAGATCGGCGACGATCTTTACTATCAATACGGTCGCCACAACTTCAAAGTCGGCGTGGACATGGTGCACAACTACGACTTGGAGAACCAGCAACAGTATTATGAGGGTTACTTCCAGTACACAACCAACCTGACCAACTACTTTGCCGACCTCTACTCCAAGGGTTCCGGGGCCGGGACCTGCAACTCTTCGGTCAGCTCCGCCTCCACCTCGGCCAGCACGAACGCTACGGGCGCATATCCTTGCTGGAACAAGTATGAGCAGGGCTATGGGCCGTCGGCCTTCGCCTTCGCCACCATGGACCAGGGGTATTTCGCGCAGGACGACTGGAAGTTCACGCCGCGCCTGGCCCTGCAGATTGGCGTGCGCTACGACTATGAAGGTCTGCCGCCGGCATCGCCGGCCTTGACCGCCGCCAGCGGCAGCTATGTGCCGTTTACAGGCGTAACCAACAACCCCACGGACAAGACCAACTTTGGACCGCGTATTGGATTTTCGTATGACATTTTCGGTACCGGAAAGACCGTTCTGCGCGGCGGCTATGGGTTGTTTTACGGCCGCATCACCAACGGCAACGAGGGGTATGCCTTGCAAGCTACCGGAAGCCCGCTGGCTCAGACCGTTCCCAACATCAGTGTCGGCACAAGCCTGGCGGCAGACCCGATTTGGCCAAATCGGTTTAGCGCTTCCCAGGAGACCAGCTCGGTCAAGCCGGCCCCCTACTTCCGGGCATCGAACCTGCGCAATCCTGAGGTCCAGGAGTTCGACCTGATGGTCCAGAATGATCTCGGCAAAGGCACAGTCTTCCAGATCGGCTACCTGGGCTCGCTGGGCCGCGAACTGCCGAACTTCCTGGATGTGAACCTGAATCCGGCGAATACGGAGAGCCTGACCTACAGCGTCCTGCCTGCTTCCGGCACCACCAACTACGGCCCGCTGGGAAACACCACGCTCACCGTTCCGGTGGTCTATACGAGCTACGGCAACCAGAACCTGTTTGGCACCAACGCCACAAACTTCCAATCCATCACCGAACTGGTGAGCAACATCAACTCCAACTACAATGCCATGTCGATTGAGGTGCAGAACCGCAGCCTGCGCTTGATTCAATTCGACGCCAACTATACCTGGGCGCACTCGCTGGATGACTCCCAGAACGCATCAACAGCCGGCAATACGAACAACTGGTACGATCCATACCAGAATCCACGTATCAACTACGGCAACAGCACCTGGGACATCAGGGACCGGTTCGCCGCATACGCGGTGATTAGCCTGCCCAACCTGCACACGCAAAGCTTGCTGCAATACTTGACGAACGACTGGAAGATCGACACCAGCTTTCAGATGCAGACGGGCCTGCCTTATTCGGCCGCGGCTAACACCAGCACACCGGGAGGCGCAATTTCCTCTTACATCAACGGCTCCGACGGCTCAAGCGTCATCCCGGGACTGGGACTGAACAACTACTTCGAAAGTAGGGATATTGTCGACGATCTGCGTTTGCAGAAGGACTTGAAGTACAAGGACCGTTACACGCTGCAGTTGATCGGACAAGCCTTCAACCTGGCCAACCACCAGAATGAGACCGAAGTCTATGGGACGGCATATAACATCGGCGGTACCGCAGCCGCGCCAACGCTGACCTACCAGTCGACCTGGGGCACTGTGGAGCAGACCAACAACAGCGGTTTCAGCTACACCCCGCGGGAGATCGAGCTATCGATGCGCCTTCTGTTCTAAATTGAAGGACTAACAAGGGCGGCGGCCTCGGTCACCGCCCGTTTTTTAAGGCACATTCTTTCGGTCCGGCGACCAGCCCTCAGGAAGATTGAGCAGGAAACTGGCACCCAACTCCGGCACTGATCGCGCAGAGCCTCTGCCCCTAAGCTACCTATAAGTTTTGTCGATTCTCCGATGTCAAAGTTGTCACCAAATCGCCTATTCACTCATCGACGCCAAATCAGTAAGACTTGTGCGAAGTAACCGATGAATTCTAAATGGCAGGCTTTAGGGCAGCCATTCATTCTGTTTTGCCGCGGGGCGTAATAAACTACTCGGCAAGTGAGATGTCGAATGGAAAAGTGATCGTACATTTTGCACACATATCGGTGCAGGATATCATATAAACTATTGAAAACAAAAGACTTGGTGGAGGCGGCGGGAGTCGGATTGCTTCGCCGCATTGAAAACAGGCAACTTATTGTTTTTTATGGACGCTGAAATAAGCAGGAAACGGTCAATACGCAGTTTCGGAGTACACCACAAGTACACGAGAATTCATCGAGCATAGTGAGGTTAGGGCAGTTCCAGTCCCAGCTCTGATAACAAATCCACACACGTATTTCACACGCGGGATTTTGAAACCACAAGCGCGTCTCTCAGTACCGATCATGTAGACGGCTCTAGACAAATTCAAACGCCATGATCGAAGATTCGGAACAGGCGACTATACAAGCCGTTCGATTACCAGTGAGAAGATTCCAGCGTTGAAACGTGTAAGGCTACCTCGACGCTCCGCGGGAGACGATTGTGCAGACCCCGTGATTGTTGGCGCGTTGTGTACAGCTATCCAGTGCCCGCTTGTCCGCCAGTTCCTGGCTGAACATACCAACAGCCATCCCCCACCCGCCTCGTCCGTTGGTGGCAAATGCTTTTAGCGGGCCATACATCAGAAAGTTGTGGAAAGCTGCAAGGCCTGGACTGCTGAGTCCCGGCGGCGGAGGCACGTTGGCAACGGCAGGCTCAGGCAGAAGTTTCGGCAGAGGCAACAGCCCCTTTTCCTTGAGATACTGCTCCACGATGGGAGACCAGCCAGTGACGTCACCGAAGAAGTGATGTCCTTCGTCTGAGTACGGCGGCACCATGACAAACTCGTCGTTGCCTCCTGCCTGGCGGAATGCAGCATCGAACTTATGCGCCAGCTCAGGCGGGAACCAGTGATCGTTCTCTGCAAAGATCCAGAGCATCGGCACGCGGGAGTTCATGCCGAAGTCGTGGAACGCCGAGAGGATGCCGCTTTCGTTGCAGTTATGCAGGCTGCCATCGCCACCCCTGGCGCCGGCGAAGCTGATCGCCGCTTTGAGGCCTGGCGGCGGATCGACGGTCAACGCTACCTGTGCAAAACCGCCAGACGAGACGCCTGCGCTGACGATCGTGCCGGTATCGACCTCGGGCATGGTCTGGGCATACTGGATGGCTGCGCGCAGGTCCGAAGCACTCGCCTCTCCGGATTCGGCGAAGCTGCCGCCAAGGCTTGTCTGGCAGTTTCCGCGTGCGAGATCCTGCTCTCCACTGGAACGACCGTAGCCTTTGCGAACGACCACCAGAACGACGTAGCCTCGCCGGGCGAACCAGATTGCCTGCGGCATATAGCTCCAGGGGGTCACCTGACTGCGCTCGACCGGGTCGGTCGCGCTTCCATGGGTGAGCAGCGCGAGCGGATGCTTTCCTGGACGGTCGACCTCAATCTTCAACACATCGATGCCGCTGGGAGCCCCAGGAGCAGGCATCATGAATTCGCTCGTGATCCATTGCAAGCTACCCGTATTGACCGCGACAGCAGTATCCTGTCCGGCGGCCACCGGCAGCATGACCAGGCTGAGGGGCAGGAGGGCAAACAACAACAACGCGCACATGCGATTAATCTGGAATCTCCATATTCAGTACTGATTCGCTCGGATTATACCTCTCCTCTGCGGGACACTGGCTGCCCACGAAGCAGTTTGAATCGACGACATCAATGGTCGGGATTCCAACCGCTGGGCTTAGCGCTGGATCAGGGCCGCGGACTGCGGATTAGAGGCTGCAATTACGCAATAATTCACTTGCCCTGCGTGCGGTAATCGGTATAGGTTGTTTGTATAAATTTCGCTGCGATTTTTTTTTGACCGCCACCATCGGGCGCAAACCTTGATGGTATGAATGTGTGTGAATATGCCCCTTCGCTATCTCGCCTCGTTCTACTTTCTTATCCACTACAATCGCGCCCTGTCTCGCACCTCATCGTGCCTGGAAGCTGGTTCTCGACGCTCACAACCTAGTGGGCAGTCCGCTGGAGTGACTCCGCGCGACGGAACGTATCGAATGCCACAGTATTGCCATGTTTTTCCCAGGGGCCCGGGCCATGAAGAACCTATCACTGCGTCAGGCGTGTCTTTGCTTCTATGTTATTACCGCAGTTCAACCTTACCGGAAGGTTTGCACCAGTCCTTCACGACGCAGTAAGGCAATCCACTGGCTTGTTGGGGTATCCCTGTGCCTGCTGATGGCAGGCAGCCTTTTCAGCTCCCCGGCGGCGGCGCAGACGGTAAAGTTCAGTGGCGCTGTGAGTATACTGGGCGGCGGCTTCCTCAGCCCCGCAGGCGTGGCAGTGGACAAGAGCGGGAACACCTTCGTCGCCGATTACAGCAACAATACGGTGAAGGAGATGACACCCGGGTGCGCGAGCACGAGCTGCGTGACGACGCTTGGCGGTGGCTTCAACTTTCCGGTTGGCGTGGCAGTGGACGGGAGCGGGAACGTCTACGTCGGCGACACCAACAACAATGCAGTGAAGGAGATGACACCCGGGTGCGCGAGCACAAGTTGCGTGACGACACTGGGAGGCGGTTTCGACTTTCCGATTGGCGTGGCAGTGGACAGGAGCGGGAACGTCTACGTTGGCGATGAAGGCCACGAAGCCGTGAAGGAGATGACACCCGGGTGCGCGAGCACAAGTTGCGTGACGACACTGGGAGGCGGCTTCGAAGATCCGCAGGGCGTGGCGGTGGACGGGAGCGGGAACGTCTACGTCGCCGATTATGAACTCAATGCGGTGAAGGAGATGCCGCCGGGCTGTGCGAGCACAAGCTGCGTGACGACGTTGGGCGGCGGCTTCAACCGTCCGCATCTCGTGGCAGTGGACGGGAGCGGGAACGTCTACGTCGCCGATGGCAACAACAATGCGGTGAAGGAGATGCCAGCGGGCTGCGCGAACTCGAGCTGCGTGACAGTTCTGGGCGGCGGCTTCAGCCTTCCCAATGGCGTAGCGGTAGACCTGAGTGGGAACGTCTACGTCGGCGATACAGCCAACAGTGCGGTGAAGGAGATCATGTTGGGGGCCGTGAACTTTGGCTCGGTTGCTGTGGGCGCCATCAGCACCACGGAAACCCTGTACTTTACCATCTCGTCCGGGACCACAGTAGGCAGCATCTCTGTGATGACGCAGGGCGCCACCGGCCTGGACTATGCCGATGCCGGATCGAGCACTTGTACGGCCACAACGTACAGCTCTGTCACCAACTGCGTCGTCAACGTGAAGTTCACACCAGCGTACCCCGGCCCGCGTTATGGCGCCGTTGAGTTTTTCGATGGCAGCGGCAACAGTCTTGCAACCGTTTACCTGACCGGCACGGGCACCGGGCCGATGACGGTCTTTTTTCCCAGTACACAGAGTACGTTAGACAGCAGCATGTCTACGCCCGAAGCAGTGGCGGTGGATGCGGCCGGCAACGTCTATATCGCTTATTCCGCCAGCAACACCGTGCTCAAGAAGACAGTATCGGGCAGCAGCTACACTGTCATCGCTAACTCTGCGAGTAACGGCTTAAATAGTCCCCGCGGCGTAGCAGTGGATGGCGCCGGCAACGTCTACATCGGGGATTACTTTAATTCCCGTGTGCTGAAGGAGACGCTGTCGGGGGGCAGCTACACCCAGAGCGTCATAGCCAACTCTACGAGCAACGGCCTGAATAATCCCTTTGGCATTGCGGTGGATGGCAGCGGCAACTTCTACATCGCAGATAGTGGCAACAACCGTGTGCTGAAGGAGACACTCTCGGGGGGCAGCTATACCCAGAGCACAGTAGGCAGTGTGTATGAACCCTGGGGCCTGGCGGTGGATGGCAGCGGCAACGTCTATGTCGCCGATTCAAACGACAGCGAAGTGCTGAAAGAGACTCTATCAGGGGGCAGCTATACCCAGAGTAGTGTAGGCGGAGGCTATCAATGGTCATCTGGCGTAGCGGTGGATGCCGGTGGCAACGTCTATGTCGCCGACAGTGATCACAACCGTGTGGTGGTTGAGATTCCGTCAAGCGGTAGCTACACGCAGAGAGTGGTGGCTAGCGGCTTGAATAATCCCGTTGGCGTGGCGGTGGGAGGCAACGGCTACCTTTACATCGCTGACACCTACAACAACCGTGCGTTGAAGGTGGATTTATCGGACCCGCCTTCCCTGAGCCTTGCCTCGACTGCCGTGGGATCAACCAGCAGTGACAGTCCGCAGACGGTGACTCTGTGGAACCTCGGCAATGCGGCGCTGACCTTCCCGATTCCGTCGAGTGGAAATAATCCAAGCATCTCGACCAACTTCACGTGGAACAGCGGCTGGTCATCGTCCTGCCCGTTGCTATCAAGCTCAGCCAGCTCCCCAGGCACGCTTGCTCAGGGAGCATCCTGCAATCTGCCCATCAGCTTTGTTCCAACGACTTCAGGTAGCCTTAGCGGGTCGCTGGTTCTGACCGACAACGCCCTGAACGGAGCCAACGTCGCCCAGACGATTCAACTGAGCGGCACAGGTACGGCGGCGGCGCCTGCGGCCGCAACGCCAACCTTCTCGCCTGCCGCAGGCGCGTACTCATCGACCCAGACGGTCTATCTCTCCGACACAACCAGCGGTGCGACTATCTACTACACCACCGACGGTATAACCACGCCGACAACCAGCTCAGTCCTGTACACCAGCGCCGGTATCACGGTATCGGCCACGGAGACCATCCAGGTCATCGCCGTAGCCTCCAGCTACAGTAACAGCGCAGTCGCCTCGGCCACATACACGATTGTGCCAAGCTCCTACACTGCTCCGACAGAGCCGGTGGGCACGGCAAGCGCAACCCAGGCGGTAACCATTCTGCTGACCAGCAGCTTCACGCTGGGCTCGATCAGCGTAGTGACCAAGGGAGCAACCGGCCTGGACTACAACATCGCGAGCGGCGGTACATGCGCCGTCGGTACCGCTTACACGTCCGGGCAGACCTGCACGGTGAACTATACCTTTACGCCGACGGCGCCAGGAACCAGATACGGCGCGATCGTGCTCTTTGACAACACGACGCCGACGCCGGTGGCCCAATCCACAACTTACCTGACCGGCACAGGCACCGGGCCCATGACGGTCTTTTATCCCACCACGTCGACCACTATAGGCAGCGGCTTGACTGAACCCAATGATGTGGCCGTGGATGCCAGTGGCAACGTCTACATAGCCGATACCTCAAACAACCGCGTGCTGAAGGAATCACTGTCGGGGGGGAGCTACACCCAGAGCACGGTGTGCAGTGGCTTGAACGATCCCTCGGGCATTGCGGTGGATGGCGCTGGAAATGTCTATGTCGCTGATGACGGGAACGGCCGCGTGTTGAAGGAGACGCTCACGGGCGGCAGCTACACGCAGAGCGTCATCCTTAGTGTTTACACACCTCGCTTGGCCGTGGATGGCAGCGGGAACGTCTACCTGGTGGATTACTACAACAACCGCGTGCTGATGGAGACGCTGGTGGGCGGCAGCTACACGCAGAGCGTCATCGGAGGCAGCGGTTTGAATTTGCCCTATGGCGTGGCGGTAGATGGCAGCGGAAATGTATACATCGCCGATACCTCTAATAATCGTGTACTGAAGGTGCCGTCTACTGATCTGACGTGCGCGACAGCTAGCGATTGCACCACTGTAGGTAGCGGTCTGAATCTGCCCATCGACGTTGCAGTCGATGACAGCGGCAACGTCTACATCGCCAACAGCCATAACAACTCTGTGCTGATGGAGACGCTGTCGGGGGGGAGCTATACGCAGACTGTCATTGCGAGTGCTGGCTTGGATCAACCCCAGAGCGTGGCAGTCGATGGTAACGACAACGTCTATATCGTCAATATTCTCAACAACACTGTGCTGAGATTGAATGCGTCGAGCCCGCCTGCATTGAGCTTTGCTTCAACCGCTGTGGGCTCAACCAGTAGCCCGCAGACTGTGACGGTGTGGAACCTCGGGAATGCGGCGCTGACCTTGCCCATCCCGTCGAGCGGCAATAATCCCAGCATCGCAACCAACTTCACGCTGAACAGCAGTGGATCGACGGCGTGCCCGTTGATCAGAAGCACTGCCAGTTCCGCGGGTACGCTGGCGCTGGGAACATCGTGCACTCTGCCCATCAGCTTTGCTCCAACGGTTGCGGGAAGTATTAGCGGCTCGCTGGTTCTGACCGACAACACCCTGAACGGCAGCAACGTCGCCCAGACGATTTCATTGAGCGGCACTGCTACGGCTGTAATTGTAGGGACTACAACCACACTGGGCTCATCGCTGAACCCATCCGCCTACGGCCAGTCGGTGACCATCACCGCAACCGTAACGCAGGCTAGCGGGACCGTGGTACCCACCGGCACGGTGCAGTTCAGCGTGGATGGAAGCGCTGCGGGATCGCCGGTGACGCTGAGTGGCGGGACCGCAACGTATTCCTCCAGCGCATTGGCAGCGGGGACGCATAGCATCACCGCGGCGTATACGCCTGCCACGGGCAGCGGCTTCACCTCCAGCAGCGCGACAGCTCTGAGCCAGGTGGTCAACAAGGCCACGCTGACAGTGACGGTGGCGTCGCCGACCATCACCTACGGGCAGACGCTTCCAACCTACACGGCAACCTACAGCGGATACCAGAACGGCGATACCAGCTCCGTGCTCAGTGGCGGCCCGTCTCTGAGCACCAGCCCAGCTACGCCCTCGGCGGCAGGTACATACACCATCACCGCAGCGGCAGGCTCGCTGAGTGCTGCTAATTACACCTTCAGCTTCGTCACCGGCACCTTGACCATCAACAAGGCTACGCTGACGGTGACGGCCCCGTCGCCCACCATCACATACGGGCAGACGCTGCCGACGTACACGGCAACCTACAGCGGATACCAGAACGGCGACACTAGCTCTGTACTGAGCGGCAGCCCGTCATTTACCACCAGCCCGGCTACGCCCTCCGCAGTTGGCAACTACACCATCACCCCGGCAGCCGGATCGCTCTCCGCCTCTAACTACACCTTCACCTTCGTCAACGGAACACTGACCATCGGCAAGGCGGTGTTGACAGTAAATGCGGCATCGCCCACCATCACTTACGGGCAGACTCTGCCTACCTACACCGCAACCTACAGCGGTTACCAGAACGGCGATACCAGCTCCGTGCTTAGCGGCAGCCCATCACTGACCACCAGTCCGGCTACACCCTCTGCGGCAGGCAGCTACACTATCACCGCGGCGGTTGGAACGCTCTCCGCCTCTAACTACACCTTCACGTTCGCCAACGGAACCTTGACCATCAACAAGGCGATGCTGACGGTGACAGCGCCATCACCTACCATCACATACGGGCAGACTCTGCCGACGTACACGGCAACATACAGCGGATACCAGAACGGCGATACCAGCTCCGTGGTGAGCGGCAGTCCGTCGCTGACAACCAGCCCTGCTACGCCATCCGCGGCAGGCAGCTACACCATTACTGCGGCGGCTGGCTCGCTGAGTGCGACGAATTACAGCTTCAGCTTTGTCAATGGAACCCTGACCATCAACAAGGCGCAGCCATCGGCGTCGGTGACCAGCAGCGCCAATCCCGTCTTTATGCTGAACCCGGTCACGCTCACGGCAACGGTCTCCTCGTCGGTAGGAACGCCTACCGGGGCCGTCACCTTCCAGGACGGCGGCACAGCGCTCTCGCAGTGCACGTCCATTTCACTGACCGGCGGCGTGGCTACCTGCACCATCAGCAGCTTGAGCGCGTCTTCGCATGCCATCACCGCAGTCTATAGCGGCGATAGCAACTTCCTCACAGCCACCAGCAACTCCCTGACCGAAGTCGTCAACGACTTTACCGTCACTGCGTCGGGTGCCTCCGCGATAGCGACCGTGGGCAGTACAGCCGCGTACACCATCAACGTCAGCCCGGCCACCGGTGCAAGTACCTTCCCCGCGGCGGTCACTCTGTCGGTCAGTGGACTGCCCGCAGGAGCCACCTACACATTCACCCCATCGTCGCTTGCAGCCGGCGCTAGCGCAACCAATGTCACGCTGACCATTCAGTTGCCGCAGACAATTGGAGCTGCGCACCCGCCCCCTGGCTCTCCCGGCAAGCTGGCACCGAGGCTTGCGCCATTCGCTCTGGCGCTGCTGCTACTGCCGTTTGCTGGCAGGATGCGCAAATCCGGCAGGCGATTCCGTAGATTGCTCTCGGTCCTGCTGTTGTCGATTGCGGGCATGGCGGCGTTGGCCGGGTTCAGCGGTTGCAGTTCCGGCACCGGCTTTTACGGCCAGCAGCAGACCAGTTATACGTTGACGGTGACCGCTACCTCGGGCGCGCTGTCGCACTCCACCACCGTCGTGTTGACGGTTGAGACGATTGGGTGAGAAGGAGAGATTGAGATGCGCAGATTGATTTGTGAAGGCGTGGTCCTTGTAGGAGCATTCCTATTGGCCGGAGCAACAGCCTGGGGGCAGCAGACCAGCAATCCGTCACTTGTCTCCGCTGACATGGCCATTACGTACGCACCGGAGCGGGCACAGATCGTTCCCGGCCAATGCTGCTTCTGGTTGCAGGGTGTCACTGCAGAGGGGGCGGTGACATTCTGGAAGAACTTCGGCATTGCCGCCAGCTTGACCTCAGATCATATTGCCAACTACTTGCCTGGTATGGATGTGAACAGGATCACCTATATGGCCGGTCCACGCTTCACCTATTCACGCTGGATCAACCATAGCGGCCCTATGGAAAGTCCCCGCTTTATCCAGGTCTTCGGCGAGACGCTCTTTGGCGGCGCGCGTGGCTTCGATGGCGTCTATCCATCTGGGTCAGGGACCACTTCCAGTGCTTCCTCGTCTGCTATCCAGATCGGCGGTGGCCTCAACCTATTCCTCACCAGGAACTTCGGAATGCGCCTGCTGGAGATGGACTACGTGCGCACGGCGCTGCC
>Ga0187862_10002751_pt1 | contig 17503 bp, 7 predicted proteins | sample June2016WEW_10_1_FD_133003 | JGI IMG/M metagenome (GOLD analysis project Ga0187862, IMG submission 133003) | Peatland microbial communities from SPRUCE experiment site at the Marcell Experimental Forest, Minnesota, USA - June2016WEW_10_150 | ecosystem: Environmental > Terrestrial > Soil >...
CAAACGCCGACTATGGTCCCACCGTCCCGCATCAGGCATATATGATATTTCAAATGATGTTCGCCATAATAACTCCCGCTCTTATTTCAGGGGCCATTGCCGAAAGGTTCAAGTTCAGTACTTACGTCGTATTCATTACCGCCTGGGCATTCCTTGTATATGATCCGCTCGCTCACTGGGTGTGGGGCACGGGGGGATGGTTGAAAGAAATGGGGGCACTCGATTTTGCCGGAGGCCTTGTAGTTCATATAAGCTCCGGTGTTTCTGCGCTCGCCTGCGCACTGGTCCTGGGAAGAAGAAAAGGCTACCAGGTTGAAATTATGGCCCCGCACAACCTTACACTGACAATACTCGGGGCCTGCATCCTGTGGTTCGGGTGGTTCGGGTTCAACGCCGGCAGTGCGGTCGCCTCGGGTGCGCTTGCGACTTCGGCCTTTGTGGTTACACACATTGCAACCGGTACTGCGGCCATGTCGTGGATGTTCACGGAATGGATCCACAGAGGCAAACCTACCGCTCTTGGCGCCGCATCCGGTGCGGTTGCCGGACTTGTCGCCATCACTCCTGCATCCGGATTTATCGGTCCGCTCCCGGCGCTCCTTCTCGGGATTTTTGCCGGAGCGATCTGCTACGGAGCGTGCTGTCTGAAACCGAGGTTCGGGTATGATGACTCACTGGACGTGGTCGGCGTTCACGGAGTTGGCGGGACCCTGGGCGCATTGTTCACCGGGTTTTTTGCCTCAAAGCTTATCAATGCGGCAGGCGGAGATGGACTCTTCTTCGGAAACGCGAGCCAGGTGGGCATTCAGGCGCTATCAGTAGTATCCGCCTGGGTTTACTCTTTTGTTGTCACCTTCATCATACTGAAGATACTCGATGCAACCATGGGCTTGAGGGTAAGTGAAGAGGATGAATCGACAGGTCTCGATCTCAGTCAGCATGGTGAAGTCGGCTACACATTTGAAGGTTGAAACGTTCAGGCAGGCTTTTGAGTTTCCTGCCATTGCGAAGTTCGGGCAACCGATTATCGAAGACAACCCCTGTGCCCCGCGGCACGGGGGTTTCTTACTACAGGCATAAACCTTTTCCGCTCACCTGGGGGGAGTTTCCAGGATCTGTATCTTGAGCACGTCCTCGCGCGGAATCGCCTTTTCTATGCGAATCTTTACCATGTCCCCCTGGTTGAATTTAGCGTTCTCGGGCACCGGGGCGTTGACTTCGAGCAGGAATTCGGGGATCAGAAGGTGTGCGTAGCGGGCATTCCTGTCCAGCACCAGCACGTTCAGGTTTTCTATATCTTCCTGTTCCATGTACTTGAGAATCCAGTACCTGGTCCATTTGCGCTGGATCGAGAAAACCCTGGTCTGGGCAGCCGAAAGCCGCCCTGCCATTTCATCGAGTTGCTGTTTGGAGTAGAGCCCGGCCCCCGTGGCCAGAGCATGTTTCAGTTGACGCTGCACTATGAGGTCCGAGTAGCGGCGGATGGGGGAAGTCACGGTCGTGTAATGAGGGATTGCGAGGCTGCAGTGAGGTTTTGCCTCGGTGGACAGTTCCGCACGCGAAAAGAGGCGCCTCTGGCGATAAATTCGAAAGAGTTCCTGCTCGCTCTGGACGAACTCGGTTTCCGGCCTGCACTCCGCCTGATTTCGATAGAGGGCGGGTATGTTTCTTTTGGCAAGATAGCCGGCCGCAGCCGCATTTGCCTGGATCATCCACTCCGAGACGAGTATCTGGCTTGGGGTTTCCTTGTCATAGTTAGCAATCTGAATCATCCCGGCGCTGTTAACGTAAACCTGGATTTCCGGGAGCGGAAGAATGATTGCGCCGAGATCGAGCCTTTTCTGCCTCAGTATCGAAGCAATCTCGTAGAGTGATTTAAGTTTGCTCTGCTCATGAATCGACTCGTCAACGTTCCGGTATGTCAGCTGCCTGCGAACCCTTACTATACTGGGACAAATCCTCGTTTCGGAAACATTGGCCCCGGAATCGATCGTAATGAGAAAACTGAGTGCGAGGCGGTCCTGGCCGGACATGAGGCTCAATGTCCCCTCTGAGAGGGAGCAGGGCAGCATGGACACACGCTCATCCGGAAGGTAAATCGAACTTGCCCTTGCCTCTGCCTCGCGATCCAGGGGGGTACCCTGCCCGATAAGATCGGCAACGTCGGCGATGTGAATGCCTATCTCGAAAAGTCCGCCCCCAAGCTCGCGCACGCTGAGCCCATCGTCGTAGTCGCGGGTCAAAGGGCTGTCAACCGTAAAGACGTCCAGGCCTGTGAGGTCCTCTCGTTCATTTTTGTCTGCTTCGGTCCGACTCGATTTTAGTATCTGTTCCGCCTGTTCCATGGCATCGGGCGGGAACTCGGAGGAAATGCCGTGCTCATGCAGCATGAGGTTTTCGTCTTCGCGCCAGACGCCCAGCCGCACCAGAAGCCGGAAAGCCGACTGGGGAGTCGAAGGGATGCCGGCCAGCTTGAGAAGTTCTTTGACGAAGGCACTCTCTTTTGACTCCTGCCCGAAAATAGCAAAATTCTTCAATTCCTGTATCAGTTCTTCACGGAATTCGATCTGGGGAGCACTTTGCCTGCGGGTGTTGATAATTTGGACCCACTTTGCCCCTTCGACGAGCCTGCGCTCCCTTTCCGCTTCCTTTTGCAGCTCGATGCGGCGCTCCTCGATGTTTTGAGCGGACCGCGGGTAGAATTTAGAGTCCCTGGCCTGAAAAAAGAGCCTGTCGGAAAGCAGCAACCGCTTGACTGCGGCTGCCTGGTCATCGGAAATCGGGGTGTTGAAAATGAACTCGGCGATTTCTTCGGCTTCGTAGCCGGCCTCTTCGGATTGTAACAGGAACCAGATTTCCTCGACATCGATCCGGTCCATGATACTCTTCCGATTCCCGGAGATGCATCGCAGTTCTTGCAGCAGCTCGTCACGGCTCAGCTTCAGGTCAAGGGATATCTTTCCGTGGTAGACAATTCTAGAAGAGGAGAGGCCCACTTCGCGGTTATGCTCGGAGAGCGCATTGAATCGGCCGTCCTTTACAACCAGAACCACCCCGCAAAGGATTTCCTTTGATTCGTAAAATTCGAACACGGCGCCGGGCGCAATTTCGAGGCGCTCATTCCGGCTCATGAAAAATTCTCCATAATATCGCGTTTCCTCCAGCAGTGACCTGTTGGGTTTTTGCGTGTGGTCAATCCAGAATCTTTCTAAAAGCGTGGGGAGCTGCCCCCCCACACCCCCTCCGCCTCTGGTCGTGGACAGATCAGAGATAGCGTCGAAATCCTGCGGGGGTGCGGGGGAAACTTTCCCCCGCTCTTTGCCTTGGTCACCGGAGTATACAAAAACCTAACCTGACATTGCTGCGTTTCCTCACACTGTCTGAGGCAAAGGCGCCAAAATGCGAAATATCTTATAATAGCAGCTTGAGCCTGTTTCGCAGGGAGTTGAGCATAAGTCCATATTTATTTTTAATTTTTTTTCTCTTCGCGCCGCCGCCTCTTCGCGTGAGGCTTCGCGCCGTTCGCTTCGCGAAGGATTTCCTCCTTTAGCGAATGCAGCGTCTGCAGGGCTGAAAGGGGAGTCATACTATCCGGATCGAGTTCCAGAACTCTACTCTGCACCCAATCCGGGGCCTTCTGGAAAATCGAAAGCTGTATGCTCGGCTCAACCTCCTCTTTTGAGGATCTGAACCCCTTCGCCTTCAGACCCGGTCCGCCGGACGGCCCCGAGGACGTGCCTCCTTCAAGCTGCGCCAGGATTTCGCGGGCGCGCTCCGTGATCTCACTTGGCAGGCCGGCAAGCCTGGCGACCTGGATCCCGTAGCTCTTGCTCGAACTGCCGGGAGTCAATTTGTGAAAAAAAAGTATCTCCTGGCGCCATTCCCTGATCGCCACATTGAAATTTTTTACTCTCGGCCGGGTCCGGGCAAGTTCAGTCAGTTCGTGATAGTGGGTGGCAAAGAGGGTTTTTACTCCCTTGCCCCCCAAATCGTGCAAAAACTCTGCAACCGCCCAGGCGATGCTCATTCCGTCGAAAGTGCTGGTGCCTCTTCCGATTTCATCCAGTATGATAAGGCTTTGAGGCGTGGCCTGGTGCAAAATATTTGCAGTCTCCTGCATCTCGACCATGAAAGTCGAGCGGCCGCGCGCGAGATCGTCCGAGGCCCCGACTCGTGTGAAAATGCGGTCGACAATACCGATGCGGGCTTCGGAAGCCGGAACGAAGGAGCCGATCTGGGCCAGGAACACAATCAAGGCGGCCTGCCTGAGAATGGTGGATTTGCCGGCCATGTTCGGGCCCGTTACGATGAGCACCTGGTGGCTTTCCTGGTTGAGTTCCAGGTCGTTCGGTACAAAACCCCCTTCGGGCAGAAACCGCTCTATAACCGGGTGCCTTCCATCCCGGATATGGATGGAATCGCCCGAATCGGCCGCCGGTCTGCAGTAATCGTATTTGGCGGCAACGTCGGCCAGGGAGCTTATGCAGTCGAGGGCCGCAATTATTTCGGCCATCTTCTGTATTCGCCCGCTCTCGAGGGAGACGGTCCGCCGCAGCTCAAGGAAAAGCTGCTCTTCGAGTTCCAGACGTTTTTCGTCGGCCTCGAGCACCTGGACTTCAAATTCTTTAAGCTCCTCGGTAATGAAGCGTTCGGCGTTTACCAGGGTCTGTTTACGGAAATAATGCTGAGGCGCCGCGGAGAGGTTGGACCGGGAGATCTCGATGTAGTAGCCGAAAACCTTGTTAAAGCGGACCTTGAGCGATGGTATGCCCGTTTCCCGGCGCTGGAGGGACTCATATTCGGCCATCCACCCTTTTGCGTCGCGGCTCAGCCGGATGTAGCGGTCCAATTCGGGATGAAAACCCGGACTTATCGCGCCGCCGTTGGAAAGGGTTGCCGGAGGGGGGTCGCACAGAGCGGCCTGAAGATGGGCGGCAAGATCCTCAAGGCTGTCCCATCCGGAAGCCATGCCGGACAAAAGGGTGCTCTGACAGCCCGCAATCGTTTGTCCCGAGCGCGGCAACGCCTGCAAGGATTTCTTGAGGCCTATCAGGTCTCGAGGAGAAGAAACGCCGGTGCTGTTTCTTGCATTGAGCCTTTCGATGTCATTTATACCTTCCAGCGAATCGAGCACGGTCCCTCTGAGATCGCTTTGCGCCACCATCTCAGCGATTGCATTCTGCCTGCGCTCTATCTCCTCGAGGTTCAGCAGAGGATAACGCAGCCACTGCCGGAGCTTGCGGCCCCCCATCGCCGTTCGCGTTTGATCCACCACGTCGATCAGAGACCCTTTTCTCCCCTGAAAGCTGGCGGAGTAAAATATTTCCAGGTTCCTGACGGTAGCCTCATCCAGAACCATAAACTCGGAGCGGCTGTAGGGTATAAGTGTTTTAATGTGCTCGCAGGAACCGAAAAGGTTTTCGTGAACATAGGCTAATACGGCTCCTGCAGCCTGCATTGCCGAATCCATTCCGCTGATCCCGAAACCCTCGAGCGAGTGTACCTTGAAATGAGAAGTAAGCCGCTCCTGAGACCGGCGTTTGTCGAAATGGACTTCCTCTATATGCGTGATGGCTGCATCGATTCGGTTCAACACCGATTTTGCCCACTCGGGACTGAACTCCTCCGGGAGTAGAATCTCTTTGGGGTTGATTCTAAGCAGCTCTTCAAGCAGGCTTTCCTCCGAATCCAGCTCGGTGACCCTGAATTCTGCCGTCGAGATGTCCAAACAGGCAAGCCCGATGGGTTTTCCGGGGCCTGGCTCCCAGACCGCAGCCAGGTAGTTCGGCTGGTTGGAGGTGAGGTTCTGGTTTTCAACGATAAGCCCCGGGGTGAGGACCCTCGTAACTTCGCGCCGCACGAGGCCTTTCGCCTTTTTGGGGTCTTCGACCTGGTCGCAGATGGCGATCTTGTAACCTGCGGAAACCAGTTTCGCTATATAGCTTTCCGCCGCGTGATAGGGAACTCCGCACATCGGGACGGGATTTTCCGCCTGTCTGTCCCTGGATGTCAGCGCAATGTCGAGAACCTTCGAAGCGGTCACCGCATCTTCCATGAACATCTCGTAGAAGTCCCCCATGCGATAGAACAGAAGCGATTCCGGGTACTTCGATTTTATCTCGAGGTACTGCCGCATCATGGGGGTAAGATCGTTCATCTGTTTTTTTCCCGGGCTGGATGATCCTGCCTTCCGATCATCCTGAAAGAAATACCGGCGCCGTCCCATCCGGGTTATAATACAATTATGCTATTAGCGAACTGTGAATTGTTAATTAATTGCAGGGTCAATATCAAGACATTAAGTTGCCCGAAGTGGTGAAAAACGAAAAAGAACGGGGGAAGCGGCCTGTTAACAGAGATTCACCGCAGAGACGCAGAGAGCTGGCTATGGACAGGTCATGGGGAAAGCGCAGGCAAAATGTTTTGAGAGTCTGTCACAGGCTAAAGGTTTCCGGTTTGAGCTATCTGATAAAGTCTTTGCCTTCGAAAAGACTTGGTGGGCTGCGCTCCGCTTAGCCCACCCTACGAGTCTTTTCATTGTGTCGGGTGTCCCAACGGGACATGAGTTGCTGCGGTGAATTCTTTTCGTGAAGTTTTTTCCCACTGCGGTGAATACTTGAGATTTGCGGTCAACTATTCTGAATGGTTAGGGAGTTTTAGTATTGGAGCAGGAAATTATCCGCCTTCGGGGCGTTCGCCAGCATAATCTGAAAAATCTGGACCTGGATATTCCCTTAAACAAGCTGATCGCGCTTACCGGCGTCAGCGGTTCGGGCAAATCCAGCCTTGCCCTTCATACGCTCTATGCTGAAGGGCAGCGCAGGTATATCGAGACATTTTCGCCTTATGCGCGCCAGTTCCTGGAGCGGATGGACCCTCCCGAAGCCGACCTGATCGAAGGCATTCCACCGAGTATCGCCATAGAATCGGGGACCGCCGTTCGAAGCTCGCGTTCGACTGTCGGGACGATAACCGAAATAAACGACTACCTGAAGCTGCTCTTCGCCAGGCTTGCGGTCCCGCATTGTCCATCCTGCCACAATCCGGTCACCAGCGATTCCCCGGAAACGATTTACGGGAAGCTCAGCGGCCTTGCCCCTGAAGACAGGGTGCTCGTATGCTTTCCATTCCTTACCGACCGGGAAGGTCAGTGGAGGACTCAACTCGTTTCGCAGGGTTTTCTGCGAGTTTTTGCCGATGGGGCCGTTCTGAATCTTGACGATCTGGCCGGGGCTGAATCAGCCGGGCTCGGCGGCCTCGAGCTTCTGGTCATTGTGGACCGGCTGCTCTGGGGCAAGGCCGCGCGGAACCGGATACTGGATTCCATCACCACCGCTTATACAATGGGCAAGGGGCGGCTGGCGGTGGTCGTCATGCCGGACCGGATCAGAAGGTTCAGCTCCGAGCTTTCGTGCGCCGACTGCACAGACGCCTCTCCGATTCCTGCTCCCAACCCGAACCTGTTCTCCTTCAACAGCCCCATAGGGGCGTGCCCTAAATGCCGTGGTTTCGGAAGGACAATAGGAGTCGATATCGACCTGGTTATTCCCGACCGGAGCCTCACCATAATAAAGGGCGCAGTGAAACCCTTCGGGACGGACAGGGACGAATATTTCGAACTTCTTGATTTCTGCAAAAAAGAAAAAATCCCCGTGGACCTTCCGTTTGGCGATCTCGATGAGTCCGCCCGCCAAAAGATTATAAACGGCACAAAAAGCTACTACGGGATAAAAGGATTCTTTGAGTGGCTGGAAACAAAGACATACAAAATGCACGTGAGAGTATACTTGTCGCGATACCGGGCCTACGTTACCTGTGATGCCTGCGGCGGGTCGCGCTTCCAGCCGGCGACTCTTCTGTACCGGCTGCGCGGGGCAAGTATAGTGGAAATTGCCTCTTTCAGTATTGAAAGGCTAAGCCAATTTTTTGGCGGACAATGGCCCGGGATCTCGCACGATCCGGCGGCGTCGCTGCTGATCTCTGAAATCCGAAGCAGAATTCAGTTCCTGATGGCTGTCGGGCTGCACTACCTTTCGCTGGACCGGCAGTCGAGAACGCTTTCGGGCGGAGAGGTGCAGCGGGTGCACCTTACGCGCGCCCTGGGGTCCTCGCTGGTCAATGTGCTCTATGTACTCGACGAACCCAGCGTGGGGCTTCACGCTCGTGACCAGAAAAGACTCATGGACCAGTTGAACCGGCTCGTGACGATGGGAAACAGCGTTGTCATGGTCGAACACGACCCGGGAATGATCCGGTTTTGCGACGAAGTCATAGACATGGGGCCGGGTGGAGGCGAAAAAGGAGGCGAAGTCCTGTTCCAGGGACCGCCCGGCGAACTCGGACGATCGTTGGAGAGCCTTACCGGGGCGTATCTGTCAGGCCGAAAATCGGTTTTACCTCCTTCAATGAACCGCCGGACGCCCCACAAATGGAAGAAAATCACCGTCAGGGGCGCTCGCGAGAACAACCTCAAGGCGATCGATGCGGCATTTCCTCTGGGCCTTTTGGTCGGGGTGAGCGGCGTATCCGGCTCGGGGAAGAGCACCCTGGTCGAAAAAACGCTCTACCATGGCTGGCTCAGGAAGAAGGGCAGGGCTACGGAAACTCCCGGTCTGCACGACGAAATGGAAGGGGTTGAAAACGTCAGTGAAATTATGCTGGTTGACCAGCAGCCTGTAGGCCGTACCCCGAGGGCGAACCTGCTGACCTACACCGGTGCGCTGGACCCGCTGCGCAAAATGTTGGCGGCCACGCCCGAAGCGGTCGCGAAGGGTTATTCGACCAGGCACTTCTCGTTCAACGTGCCGGGGGGAAGGTGCGAGACGTGTAACGGCGAGGGATTCGAGCGCGTCGAGATGCAGTTTCTGGCCGACGTCTTTGTGCGCTGTGCCCAGTGCGGGGGCAAAAGGTTCAAGGAAGAGGTGCTCGATATCAAACTGCGGGGAATCTCGATAGGGGACATGCTGGAGATGAGCGCGCGGGGGATACTCGATCGTTTTCCTGAAAACCGGCAACTTGCCGAGGCGCTGGAACCCGTGATTGCGATGGGTCTCGATTACATCCGCATGGGCCAGCCGTTAAGTACGCTCTCCGGTGGAGAGGCGCAAAGGCTTAAGCTTATCCGCCATCTCTCCGGCGGGCAACCGGCGGCGCAAAGCTCTTCATCCTGGATGAACCCACGACCGGCCTTCACCCCGACGATATTTCGAAATTGATTCTCGTACTGCACAAACTGGTCGAAAAGGGGAACACGGTCCTGATAGTGGAGCATAACCTGGATATCCTGGCAGCATGCGACTGGATCATCGACCTTGGTCCGGAAGGCGGAGAAAGAGGCGGAGAGATTATCTGCGAGGGTGCGCCGGAAACAGTTTCCGAGTGCGCGCAGAGCACAACAGGCCGCTACCTCGGGGAGCGTCTGGCGGAGGCCAAGCGGTTTGACCGGGACCGGGGAGAACTCCTGGAGGCGGCGGAACCCCGGATTGGATTTTCCGCTTTCGGCGCCGCAACGGCGCGCAATCTCCTCGGGCCACCCGCCCTCCCGCGAGGCGCCCCGGATGAATCGGCAACGAGCATAGCGGATTTGAAAAATTCCGCCATTCCCGCCCAATCCAACGAGATTGTTATACGCGGAGCGCGCGAGCACAATCTCGAACTCGAGGAAATCCGGCTTCCGCGCCGAAAAATGAGCGTTTTGACGGGTCTGAGCGGCTCCGGGAAATCCACCCTGGCCTTTGACGTGCTGTTCGCCGAAGGTCAGCGCAGATTCCTGGAATGCCTTTCCTCCTATGTCCGCCAGTATTTCAAGATAATGGAAAAGCCGGACGTGGACCAGATCATAGGGCTGCCCCCAACCATTGCAATCGAACAAAGGACCAGCCAGTTCGGCAGGAGGTCCACGGTCGGCACGATTACCGAAACCTACCACCTGCTCCGGCTGCTTTACGCCAAAGTGGGGAAGCAGCGTTGTCCCGGGTGTGGCAGCGAGCTGGAAACCCTTACTATCGACGACATTTTAACCCGGGTCCAACAGGAAGCCGGGAGTGGTCCGGTGAGACTGCTTGCGCCCCTGGTTCACGGGCGCAAAGGCATATACCGGGACCTTTTCGCCCGTCTCAGGCGTCTGGGGTTTGAGCAGGCAAGGGTTGACGGAAAGTTTGTGCCCCTCGACCCCATACCTGAGCTTGCGCGCCGCCGCGAACACGATATCGAGGCGCTTCTGCCGGGTCTTGAGCGCAGCGGGATAAGCTTCGACGAACTACTTGATTCGATTCGCCGGGGACTTGCGATGGGCGGGGGCATTCTTCACCTCGAGTCGCGCAAGGGAGAAACAAAGGTCTTCAGCCAACATCTATACTGCCCGGCATGCGACCGTGGGCTTGCGCCGCTCGACCCAAGGCTTTTTTCCTTTAACAGCAGGCAGGGATCCTGCCCGGCCTGTATGGGAACAGGAAGGGTCAAGCGGGTCAGTGAGCAGCGGCTTCGCGGCGCTGCCGATGTGTCGCTTAAAGACGGGCTGCTGAATTTTCTCAAGTTCGCAATATGGCGTAATTCCAAGCGGGAAGCCGACAAGTTCAGACGGCTCTGGATGAATGAATTGGGAGTCGATCCGGAAAGACCGGCCTCAAGTCTTGATGATTGGGCCTGGGAATCGATATTGCACGGCAAAAAGGGAAAGTTCCCCGGAATCCTTCAAATCCTGGATGCGGTTTCCGAAGAAGATGAATCATGGAAATTGCTTCAGCCCATATACGACGATCTGCCCTGTCCCGAGTGCGGCGGAAGCAGGCTGAATCAGCAGGCGAGGTCCGTTTATTTCCGGGGGCTCACCATCACGGGCATGAGCGCATTGAGAGTATCCGAGCTTCATGAGATGTGGAAAAAGTTTCGTTTCACCAGGGAGGAGGAGCCTATCGCAGGGCCTATTTCGAGGGAAATAAAGGAGAGGCTTTCGTTTCTGGGGAAAGTGGGGCTGGGCTATCTGTCCCTGGACAGGTCAGGCGATACTCTCTCGGGCGGTGAAACCCAGAGAATAAGGCTCGCAGCCCAGCTTGGCTCAAATCTTCGCGGCGTCTGCTACATTCTGGACGAGCCAACCATCGGTCTGCATCCGGCCGATAACCGAAAGCTTCTGGAGAGCCTGGAAAAACTACGGGACAAGGGGAACTCGGTCGTTATCGTCGAGCACGATCCTGAAACCATGAAGAAAGCGGACATACTGGTTGAACTCGGCCCCGGAGCGGGGAGCAACGGTGGAAAGCTGGTCGCGATGGGCAGTTTCAGTCAACTGGCGAAAAGGTCCGGGACCCTTACGGGTCAGTGGTTTGGAAAGGCCCTTGGAGAACTTTATTCAATTCCGGCCAGAAAGAGGGCGGGTGAGTTCGGCTGGCTCGAGTTCAGCGGCGCCAGGGCAAGAAACCTCAAGGGAATCGACGTCAGGATTCCGCTTGGGCTCCTGGTAACTGTCACAGGGGTCTCGGGCGCGGGAAAGAGCACGCTGGTAAACGAGATCGTCTATCGAGGGCTTGGCGATGCGCTGAGTCGGCGCTACGGCGAAGGGGGCGCCCGCAACTACGATTCAATGACCGGATGCGAAAAAATTCTCCGGGTCCTCGAGGTTGACCACAATCCGATCGGGCGCACTCCGAGGTCCATTCCGGGGACCTACATCGGCGTCTGGGACGAAATCCGAAAACTTTTTGCCCTGCTGCCCGAATCCCGAATGCGCGGGTTCGGACCCGGAAGATTCTCTTTTAACGTAAAAGGGGGCCGTTGTGAGGCGTGCAAAGGGCAGGGGCAGAGCAAAGTGGAAATGAATTTTCTGCCGGATGTCTTTGTTCCCTGCGAATCGTGCGCAGGCAGGCGCTTCAACGCCGAAACCCTCGACATCAGGTACAGGGGCCAAAACATCGCTGACGTTTTAGCTATGCCGGTGGATGAAGCCGCCCAGGTTTTTTCCGCGATTTCACGCATTTCGCGCCAGCTCAGAATCCTCGGCGATCTTGGGCTCGGCTATCTTAAACTCGGCCAGCCCAGTCCGACGCTCTCGGGAGGCGAGGCGCAGCGAATCAAGCTAGCCGGAGAACTGGGCAACAGCAGGAGCGCGACTCTGTATATCCTGGATGAACCTACGACAGGATTGCACCGTGCCGATATAAAGCGTCTGCTGGACGTGTTGAGGGCCCTTACCGATCACGGCCATACCGTCCTAGTTATCGAGCATAACACGGATTTTATCTGGGCCAGCGATTACGTGATCGATCTCGGTCCGGGCAGCGGGGACGAAGGCGGCGAGATAGTCGCCCAGGGCGAGCCGGAAGATATTATTGCAGCCGCTGAAAAATCACTGACAGGCCAGGCCCTGCTGCCTTACGCAAACCGAGTTGCCTGACCTCAAAAAAAGCCTTGTAAACCCGCTTACTTGTACTAATATCTATGATTCGGGCTGCCGCCCGTTGCACCCGTGCGCACTGCTCTTGGACGATCAGGTAGAAGTGGTTCAATATCATGTTGCCCAAATTGGTCTGACCGGCATTTCTTATTGCGGGTTTTGATTGGAATATCCTATGATTAACTGACATTCGTCATTCTAAGGGCTTTTTCGGATGGAATACGAGGAGATGCGGTTCGGCTCCAGTTGGGGATGAAGTTGAAGCATTATTCGGGTTCAAATGATTTTTACTTTTCACACACAAGACGAGAGGGGGTAATTCTATGAGAGGGAAATTACTGTTGGTTGTTTCTGTGATCTTGATCCTCCTCGGGGGGATCGTCGCGAATGTAGTTCAGAATGACTGCGGCAATATCCAGGTACGGGACGTTCGTTTCGCAGGGACAGGAGGTGCGATCATGAGCGGCCTTCTGTTCATTCCGAAAAACGCTACGCCTAAAACGCCGGCTCCCGGCATTCTCGCGATCCACGGCTACATTAACTCGAGGGAGACACAATCGGGATTCGCCATCGAATTTGCACGGCGCGGATGGGTAGTCCTCGAGCTCGATCAGTCCGGACACGGCTACTCCGACCCGCCGTCGTTTGCAAACGGTTATGGAGGTCCAGACGGGCTCACCTATCTTCGAAGCCTCGATTTTGTGGACAAAAACAAAATCGGCCTTGAAGGTCATTCCATGGGCGGCTGGGCTTCTCTGGTCGCGGCAAAAGTGCATCCCGACGACTACAAGGCGATCGTGCTGGAGGGATCGAGCACCGGAACAAAGTATGCGCCTGAGGGAAGCACCACCTATCCCAAAAACATGGCTGTTGTATTCAGCACCCACGATGAGTTTTCAATGCTCATGTGGGAAGTGCCCATAGCCGGTGACGTGGTAAAAAGTGAGAAACTCAAGAAAGTATTCGGCGTAACCGATACGATTGTACCCGGCAAAATATATGGGTCAATAGAAGACGGAACAGCCCGCGTGCTCTATCAGCCGAATACGACCCATCCGGGCGATCATTTGTCCACTGCGGCAATCGGTTATGCGATCACGTGGTTTCAGAAAACCCTGGGCCCGGAAAATACCCTTCCTCCCGGCAATCAGATATGGTACTGGAAGGAGATTGCGACTCTTATCGGTTTCATCGGGGCGATCCTGCTCCTGTTTGCCGCAGGCAATCTGTTGCTTCAAACCGGATGGTTCAGCACACTCAAAGGGACGCCTCAAAACCCCAAGCCCGCGACCGGCGCAGGATGGTGGATTGGCTGTGCCCTCATGTTCTTCGTTCCGACCCTCACCTACTTTCATTTGACGCTGATAGGAAATCTCGCCGCAAAAGCTTCTCCGATTTTTCCGCAACAGATCACGAACTGTATCCTTTTCTGGTTGCTGGTCAATACGCTCATCTCGCTCGTTTTCTTTTCGATATGGCATTTCGCATCGAACAGGAAAAAGGGCGGGAACTTAGTATCCTACGGCCTGAAGGCCCCGGCGGGCATGAGTTGGAAAACGATCGGGCTTTCTGCCTGGTTTGCTTTCCTTGTAGTCTTCATAGTCTACATGTCGGCGGTGCTCGTAGCCTATTTCTTCAATGTAGACTTCAGGTTCTGGATCATGCCGCTCAAGCCCATGAGCCTTTTACAGACGAGGGTCGCGCTGAGATATGTCATTCCCTTCGCCGTGTTTTACATAATGTTTGCGGTCGTTCTGCAGGGGCAGATGCGGTCCCTTACTGGAAGCACTGCCAAGAGAATGATCATGAGCGCAGTTGTCGCGTCGCTCGGTTATCTGGTGATGCTCCTCATCCTTTATGTACCTCTTTTGGCAGGGGGAGCCGCCCCGATCCATGATATAAGAATGACGCTCTATATTGTCGTCGCTATGCAGTTGTTGCCATTATTCATTATAGTCAGTCTTATATCAGCCTATTTTTATGAGAAGACGGGTCTTGTCTATGCCGGCGCATTCACCAATGCCATGTTCATTACGTGGTATATCGTAGCGTCGGAGGCGACCCATGTTGCGATTTAGAGAGTAATCATCAGCTTGTAATCCCATCTGACCCCGGTTAGATGGGGTTACAGCTAAAATAAAAGAAGTGGTGACTCATATGCCTGGCCGAATTTGCTGAACTTGACGCGCTCAACTTTTTCGGATAGAAGGAGGAAAATGGGGGTTTGTCGGCTGCTGTTCCATTAAGGAGAGCGGGAGGGAAAATGAATCAGAGCACCCGCGCTTACTACCTGGACTGGATCAGGATCGGCGTGATACTTCTGCTGGTGCCGTTTCACAGCGCTCTCACGTTCGGAGGCCATGGCGACACCTTTATCAGGTATCCGCAGCAATCCGTGCCGACCTTTGATATCGGCCTGTGGTTTCTGTCGACATGGATAATGCCGGTCCTGTTTGTGGTGTCCGGAATTGCCTCTTACTACGCCCTGCAACACAGAACACCTGATGAGTATATGAGGGAAAGGCGCGCGAAACTGCTGGTGCCGCTCATTGCGGGCACGCTTCTGGTCATATCTTTCATGTCATACCTGAGGGCGCTTTTCATCGGATCATTCCACGGGAATTTCTTGGAGTTCTATCCCGTTTTCTTTTCGAAAGGGCCGTATCCTCGCGGAAACTTCTCCTGGGGCCAGCTATGGTTTCTCGCCTATCTCTATGTTTTCACATTGATCCTGAAACCACTGTTCGTGCGAACGATCAGGGAAGGGGCCGGTTCGAGACTTGCGGCTGCCTCCTCGATTCTGGAAAAAGGCTTGTGGATATACCTAATCGTGATTCCATCGATGTTTACCGAAACCCTGCTTCGCCCCTTTTTCCCCGGATTACAGAACCTTTTCTGGGACTGGGCGAATTTCACGCTCTATCTGGTATTGGTGTTCTATGGTTTTGTGTTTGCCATGAATGACAGGATACTGGACAACATAGAGCGGATCAGAATGTTCTCGCTGCTTTTGGGAACTTTTCTTTTTGTGTTGGTGGCAAGTCTCAAACTGTCCGGGATCGAAGGAGCGATCTTCCGCGTGTATCCCGCATACAATACCGTGATGGTATTTGCCTGGGTGTTTACGGTGCTGGGATACGCCAAACGGTTTTTGAACCGGCAAGCGCGCTTCTACAAATACCTCAACAATGCCTCGTTTCCTTTCTACATTTTCCACTTCCTGCCCATTACGGTGGCTGCCTATTTCATAGCGAGAAGCGACTTGAACATGTGGCTGAGATGGCTCATTGTCGTTGCATTTTCGTATCCCTCCACCTTCGCGCTCTACGAAATCGTCAGGAGAATCCCCGTGCTCAGGTTTTTGTTCGGCGTTAAACCCGGGCAGGCGAGAATTATTCAACTATAGGTCGCGCCCGACTGACATCTTTAGAAGGAGAAGAACGGGGGTTCGCCAACTGCTGTTCGAGCAAGAAGAGGGGAAGGAACATGAGTCAGAACAGCCGGGCTTACTACCTTGATTGGATCAGGATTGGAGTGATACTTCTGCTCGTGCCGTTCCACAGCGCCGTCAGTTTCACCAGGATCGGCGACGCCTTTATCAAGTATCAGCAGTCCGCGCTGGCCATGGATATCGGTCTTGCGTTTCTGGCGATATGGATCATGCCGGTCTTGTTTATGGTGTCCGGAGCCGCCTCCTACTATGCCCTGCAACACAAAACACCAAAGGAGTACGCTAGAGAACGGCGCACGAAACTACTGAAGCCGTTCATTGCGGGCACGCTTCTGGTCTGTGTTCCCCTGTCTTACCTTAGGGCGCTTTTCATTGGATCATTCCACGGGAGTTTCCTTCGGTTTTATCCGCTTTTCTTTACCAATGGGGCATATCCTCGCGGAAACTTCAACTGGGGCCATCTGTGGTTTCTCATCTATCTGTTTGTTTTCACTTTGATCCTGCGGCCATTTTTCGTGCGAATGACCGTAGAACGGGCCAGTGCTAGACTTGTGGCCGCTTCCTCGATTCTGGAAAAAGGCTTGTGGATATACATCGTGGTGATCCCAGCGATGTTCACTGAAACGCTTCTTCGCCCCTATTTCCCCGGATTACAGAACCTTTTCTGGGACTGGGCGAACTTTACGCTCTACCTGCTACTCGTCTTTTATGGTTTTCTTTTTGCCATGAATGACAGGATACTAGACAACATAGAGCGAATCAGGACGTTCTCACTGGTTTTGGCAATTTTCCTTTTTGTGGTGGCGGCCTACCTCAGACTATCCGGGATGGGACCGGTAATGGGCCGTATGTTTCCCGCATTCAAAGCCCTGATGGTCTTTGCCTGGGTGTTTTCGATGCTGGGATACGCCAAGCGGTATTTGAACCGGCAAGGTCGCTTCTACCGATATCTCAACAATGCCTCCTTCCCCTTCTACATTTTCCACTATGTGCCGATTACAGTGGCGGCCTATTTCATAGCGAGAAGCGACTTGAACGTGTGGCTGAAGTGGGTCGTTATTATTGTTTTGGCCTACCCCTCCACCTTCGCGCTCTACGAAATCGTCAAGAGAATCCCAGTGCTCAGGTTCTTGTTCGGCGTTAAACCCGGGTCGGCAAGGATTCAACCAGTCGTCGCACCGGACTGACATCCACACTGAGGATGTGCCGTCATGCCCGCTTGAGTCCCCGTTCCTGCATCGAAGAATGTATTAAACGCCGTTTCAGTCCGTCCCGCAAATGATTTCCAGCCTGTAACCCCATCTAACACCGGTTGGATGGGGCTACAGCTATGGTACATTCATACTGAGGAGGCACTCCCAGCGTGGATGTAACCTTGAGCGCCGCCTGGAATGCCGTTTGTGGTGTGACAATTGCTGGAAGCAAGGAATGAACACTGCGGCTAACGTATTCGAACGAGCTAATGGATATTCAGATCACTGAAGATGAGATTACAGAGCATCTTGTCGATGGCAGAAACATTAAATAGCGAGATGTTGCCTTGGCCCGATAATCATAGAAAGGCACCTCCTCCATTGCCGAGATGTATTATCCTGCAATGGTGTTTAAAGCCGCAAACTTTAAAAAAGGAGGTGCCCCATGCAATTGTATGCAGGTATAGA
>Ga0187862_10002755_pt1 | contig 17488 bp, 13 predicted proteins | sample June2016WEW_10_1_FD_133003 | JGI IMG/M metagenome (GOLD analysis project Ga0187862, IMG submission 133003) | Peatland microbial communities from SPRUCE experiment site at the Marcell Experimental Forest, Minnesota, USA - June2016WEW_10_150 | ecosystem: Environmental > Terrestrial > Soil >...
AACTATGCGTTTTCCGTTCTCAAGCTCTAGATACTTCCCGGAAATGTGCTCGTCTATGCCCGTGTATTTACCGCCGACTACCGGTTTACCGCCGGTGGCTTTGTGTCCCGTAAATTCACTGCGCTTTTTTGAGTCAACATAGCTATCATAAACTTCTTGGGGAGAGGCTGGAATAATCACTCTTGAGCGTCTTTGTGAAAACTTACTGGCGCTCAAAGAAAATAGGGAACCGACTGCCACCGATGCCGAGGCCGCCTGCTACCTGTTTACTGCCTCGCTTAGCGCACCAATCGGAGGCGATTGGACTCAGATCTACCTGTACGTTGCCGGCGGAGAGATGAAGGATGAGGTCAAGGCTGAAATGCCGGCAGACATCAAGGTAGAGGCATTGACTGAATACCAGTGGCGTGAGTTAAAGCAATTAAAGTACTGAATATACCAGCAGCGGGTGAAAAACCGCAAAGAGAAAAAACGCGGATTGCGCCAGGAGGAACGACGAGGGGTAGAAGAGAACGCCGAAGAATTGAAAACTGAGGCTGTGCAGTCGTCATTCTTTTAAGTAACTTTAATATACCAAAGTAATTGATAGTGAATTTTATAAAACGCGGTTAAAGATCAAAGAATGACTTCTTACGGGGTGAACGCTGAGTATACCGTGGTTTTCTACCGTGTTTTTCCTGAAACTTTTTACTATGGGAGGCTTCCATACTAATACCGTTATCAAAGATACCGGCAGTCTCATATCTGTAATATTTAGCTGTGGGAAGTCTTTTTATGTGCGATTTTAGTCTACTGCGCACACCAACATTGGAGCTATCACTACCGCCTTGGTATATTGTGCGTTTCTCCCTATTGGCTAATTCATACGCACCTCGTTCTCCTTTTGGGATTCCATTGATTTTGTTCTTAGAAACCCTGCTCCACTTTTTAGGAATAGGCATACTAGCCCCCTAATATTTTTTATTATAAGTCCTCTTAGTGATGGTTTAACTTTATATAGCTGTCTTATCATGCTTTTTTATTACGTTTGCGTTTATCCTTCATTAAGATTGGATTTCCACCCTTTTTACCCCATTTCTTAAAGATATCTTTACCATATTCTCGTTTAATTTTACTTGTGCGGGATTTGTAACCAGTAGTGACTTTACTTCTACTTCCTTTCGGTCTCCCACTGGGCATGATATTTCTCCGATTTTATAGTTTATGGCTTAACCTATTAATTACAGAATAATGCACAAAACGATTTTTGTCAATAAATCTCAATAGCCCTTGTCAAAATATTATTGATTCCGTATTTAACTGGATTACAATTCCCTCCCCGTAAAAGTATTGCGCCGAATGATGACTGACTTGTCATAATCTATTGAGAGTGATAAAATTGGCATAACCAAAATCTCTTGGTTGTGGACAGGTTGTTGCAATCCTGATGATGAAGACTGGAGATTAGTGGATGAGCACAGATACGACTTTTATAACTAATGAAGGCGAGAACAAGCTTAAAGAGCGATTCAAAATATTGCTTTCCGATACGAGATTCTTCGATGTCTTAGTTGGTTATTTTTACACTAGTGGATTCTATACTTTACTCAAATCTTTACAGAGCACCGAGAAAATCCGGATCCTTATCGGGATAGGTACCAATAGAAATACTCTGGATGTAATTCAAGAATCTAATCAACAGTTGGACCTATTCGAATTCTCTCATGCAGAAGCCAGGCTGCAACTTGGTGAAACAGTTGCTCATGAAATGGAGCTTTCTGAAGACAATTCCAACGTAGAAGAGGGAGCGAATGGGCTTGTAGAATGGATTCAGAGCGGTAAGGTTGAGATCAAAGCTTATCCGGCCGGCAATATCCACGCTAAGTTGTACATCATGACCTTTTCCAAAGATGATAAGGACGTGGGTCGGGTCATTACCGGTTCAAGTAATCTTACCCAAGCTGGTCTATCGGAGAATCTGGAATTTAATGTGGAACTGAAGAATAGGTCGGACTACGAATTTGCCCTAGCCAAATTCAATGAACTCTGGAGTAATGCTGTAGATGTCAGTGACAAATACGTTGAGACCATCACAAAACGAACATGGCTTGGTAAAGTCGATCCATACGAACTATATCTGAAATTTCTTTACGAATACTTCAAAGAAAAAATTAATCTTGATAAGCAGAGTATAGAGAAAGCCTACCTACCGGAAGATTTCCTAGATTTAGAATACCAGTCAGAAGCCGTAAAAGACGCCAAAAGCAAACTCGATGAATACGGGGGAGTTTTCATCTCTGATGTGGTTGGTCTTGGGAAGACTTATATCTCCGCAATGCTAGCCAACCAGCTTGATGGGCGAAACTTGGTAATCGCACCACCCGGCCTCTTGAATGAAGATGTTCCTGGTTCATGGCCAAACGTTTTCTTTGATTTTCGTGTGCCGGGTACTAGATTTGTTTCGATAGGCAAACTCGATGACTTGGTCAGTGAGGACTTGGGTAACTACAAGAACGTTTTCATAGACGAAGCTCATAGGTTCCGCTCTGAAATGAACATCACCTACGAGAAGCTTGCCCAGATTTGCCGTGGCAAACGTGTTATCTTGGTTAGTGCTACACCATTAAATAACTCACCGAGGGATATTCTCAGCCAAATCAAACTGTTCCAGAAAGCCAAGAAAAGCACTATACCCAATGTACCCAATCTAGAAAGTTTCTTTAATAGCCTGGAAAAGAAACTAGCCAATCTGGACCGGCAGCAGGATTACCAAGAATATATCGAGACCGTAAAAAGTAATTCGGAGCTAATCCGGGAGAGCGTCTTGAAGTATCTGATGGTACGCCGTACACGTGCAGAGATCGTAAGGTATTTCGCAAAGGATTTGGAGCGACAAAAACTAAAGTTTCCTGATGTAGCGGATCCCGAACCCATCCTCTACCAGCTAAATGAAAATGAAGATAAGATATTTTCCCGCACCATAGACTTAATAACTCGGCACTTCCATTATGCTCGTTATACACCTATGTTGTTTTACCGAGGCCCCGTTACACAAGCCGAAGACCTTGCTCAGAAGAACATGAGAAAGTTCATGAAAATCCTCCTGGTTAAGAGGCTTGAAAGTAGCTTCTTCGCATTTAAGCAAACCATCGACCGCTTTGTAAAATCATACGCTGAATTTCTTCGGGAGTTCGATAAAGGCAATATTTACGTTAGCAAAAAATACTCGACCAAATTGTTTGAGCTGTTGGACGATGATGACGATCAAGCGGTGCAGCGATTATTGGATGAAGATAAGGCAAAGATGTATAAATCTACTGACTTCGATCCAAATTATCGTGGTCTGCTTGAGGCCGACCTAAATGTTCTTCTCGAAATATCTCAAATGTGGACTTCTCTCAAACGTGACCCCAAGCTGTTGGATTTTATAGAACTCCTCAAGACAAACCAGACTTTTAAAAAGAGCAAGCTCATTGTTTTTACTGAATCTCGTGAGACTGCGGAATACATTGCTGAAAACATCAATAAAGAATTCCCGGGCCAGGTGCTCACTTATTCGGGGGCATCCGGAGCGCCAATACGCGAAGAGGTTACAGCCAATTTTGACGCTCGCTCCAAGCACCCTCGGAATGATTATCGGATTCTAGTAACAACGGAGGTCCTTTCCGAAGGGGTCAACCTTCACCGGTCCAATGTGGTTGTCAACTATGACATTCCCTGGAATCCCACTCGTATGATGCAGAGAGTGGGCCGGATCAACCGTGTTGACACCAAGTTCGATAAGATTTACACATTCAATTTCTTCCCTACAACGCAGTCAAATGACCAAATAAAGCTTAAAGAAGCTGCGGAGTACAAGATACAGGCTTTTATTGAGATGCTCGGCGCAGATGCCAGGCTACTTACTGACGGTGAAGAAATCAAATCTCATGACTTGTTCGACCGACTTATCTCAAAGAAGACAATAACCGGCGAGGATGGCGCCGAGGAAAGCGAACTGAAATACCTTCAAGTGATTCGCGACATTCGAGATAATGACCCTATTTTGTTCGATCACATCAAAAGGTTGCCGAAGAAGGTCCGTACAGGTCGCCGTGACGAATATCATGGAAACTCTCTTCTCACCTACTTCCGTAAAGGGAAACTACAGAAATTCTACTTCACTAAGAAAAACACTCCCGAGGAAATTGATTTTATGGCTGCTGCACAGATTCTGGACACGCCGGTAGATACGGTTCGCGAGAATATTCCCGCCAATTACTTCGATTTGTTAAATAAAAACAAGCAGGCTTTTAAGGAAGCAACAACTGAAGTCGATTTACCTGAACCTGGCCTGAAAGGTGGGCGGGATAGCGCCAGCTTCGTGCTAAAAGTGCTGAAATCGAAGCAAGTGAAACATTGTCTAGCCTATACAGAAGATGATGAGGTATATGTTCAGGAACTGACTTGTTTACTAGAAGAAGGCGCTCTACCGAAGCAAACTACTAAGACACTGGTTAAAGCATTAGGAGGGCAAACTGACCCACTGAAAATCCTAGGCATACTTAAAACCAACGTACCGTCTGCGTTCTTCAAGGATACCGTGGCCGAGAGTAGCGCCCAAACAAACGGGCCACGCGAAGTTATACTATCTGAATATTTGGTGGGTAAAAATGGATAGACAGACAGCCGTTAAAATCATTAAGGAAACTTTTGAAAGTCCTTTTGAAAAAGAGCACTTCGTTAATCTGTGCAAAAACCTCTTCAAGACTCTCGACAGCTCGAAGAACTTTACTTACCAAGGCAACATTATCCCTGACGCTTACGAGCAAAGCATTCAAAATCTGGAGCGGGTAGGTAAGTACGAAGATGCAGATGATAACAAAATAGACATCCTCATCGTTCGTCTTAAAAAAGAACAATCGCTTGAGCGCGCTCGCACCATGCAAAGAAATTTCGTCGCATGGTATTTGAACGGGAGCAGGGGCGGTGAACTCAAAGATGCGGCTTTAGTTGCCTTCGTCTCCCCGGAAAGCCTGGACTGGCGGTTTTCTCTGGTCCGCATGGATTACAACATCGGTCAGTCACCGAGTGGCAGGGTAAAGGTAGAAAAGGAACTTACGCCAGCACGACGCTATTCTTTTCTTGTCGGTGAGCATGAAAGCAGCCATACTGCGCAAATACAATTACTCCCTATCCTCCAGGACGATGAGCAAAAACCGCAACTATCCGACTTCGAAAAAGCCTTCAACATTGAAATTGTTACCAGAGAATTCTTTACCAAATACCGTGAGCTTTTCCATGATGTTGAAGAAGCTTTGGAAAACGCGATGAAGCAGGACTCGAAGGCGAAAAAGGCTCTTGAAGTCGATGGCGTAGATACGGTCAATTTTGCCAAGAAGCTTTTAGGCCAGATTGTGTTCCTTTACTTTCTGCAAAAGAAAGGCTGGTTAGGAGTTCCTGAAGACAAAAAATGGGGCGATGGCGATAGGCGATTCCTGCGCAGCCTTTTTGATAGAGCGACAGAAAAGAAAGAAAACTTCTTTAATGAATACTTGGAATACCTTTTCTATGATGCTCTGGCCAGACAGGAAAGGGGAACAATTGACCCGGCATATTACCCACGTTTCAATTGTAAGATTCCTTTCCTCAATGGCGGTTTGTTCGACCCTATCAACAATTACGATTGGGTGCACGATGATATCCTCCTCCCCAACAAACTTTTTTCTAACAATGACAAAACGGATGAGAGCGATATCGGGACCGGCATCCTGGATGTCTTTGACCGTTATAACTTCACCGTTAAAGAAGACGAACCTCTGGATAAAGAGGTAGCTGTTGATCCGGAGATGCTGGGTAAGGTGTTTGAAAACCTGCTTGAGGTAAAGGACCGCAAATCCAAAGGGACATACTACACCCCGCGCGAAATTGTCCATTATATGTGCCAGGAAAGCCTAATCAATTATCTTGATACCGCTCTCAATACCGGCGAGGTACCTCTGGCTAAGGAAAAACCCACTAATCTTAAGCTATTAGGAGTGCCCGCTGTTCAGCAACAGGCATTGAAAACCCAGGGTAATGTCAGCAGGGTGCCGCGTGAGGATATCGAGGCTTTTATTCGCATGGGCGAGCTGGCGATTGAGCATGATACCCGAGTTGAGAACTACGGTAAGGAAACAGAGCGTTATTCCTATAAACTGCCGGAGAGTATCCGGCGGAATGCTAGGCTGATAGATGATAAACTGGCTGAAATAAGGGTATGCGATCCTGCCATCGGTTCCGGGGCGTTCCCGGTAGGCTTGATGACGGACATTGTCCGCGCCAGGAATACTCTTACAACTTACATGGCAGATAAAACAGGCAGAACCAATTATAATTTTAAGCGACACGCTATCCAGAACTGCCTTTACGGTGTGGATATTGACCCTGGCGCCGTGGAGATTGCCAAACTTAGGCTTTGGCTTTCACTGGTGGTTGATGAAGAAGACATTAAGCAGATTCAACCGCTACCCAACCTGGACTATAAAGTAGTCTGCGGGAACTCCCTGCTGGGCGTGGAGCGGAATATGTTCAACAATGAGCTATTCCAGAAGCTTGAAGAGGTGAAGCCGCTTTACTTCAATGAGACGAACGCCAAAAAGAAACTAGAGTTCCGGAAGCAAATAGAGAATCTAATCAAGGAATTAACAAATAACAACAAGACCTTTGATTTCGAGGTCTATTTCTCGGAGGTTTTCCACGAAAAGAACGGGTTTGATATAGCAATTGCGAATCCACCATATGGAGCTGAACTATCTGAAGAAGAAAGGGATTATCTAGAGTCTAAGTTTTTCAAAAATAAATCTCAAGTGAAAAACTCTGCTATATATTATGTTTATAGAGCATCCGAATTACTTCATGATGGCGGAGTACATACTTTCATTATTCCCAAATCCATTTGCTACTCATTAGGGTGGAATAAGTGCGCAAACGTTGTACTTCAAGGACTATGTAAACTCATAGACACTGGGAAAGCCTTTGAAGAAGTAAAACTTGAGCAAGTTATTTTCGTTAAAGTTCTTGGAAATCAAGCAACAACATATATTAACGGACTTTATGATGGATATGAAATAAAAGAATTTGCGGAGGTTGATAAAAATGTTTTTAAGGAAAGCAGTGTTCTTTTAACTGGACAGACTCGCGAGGAGATGGACTTAATAAAGAAAATTATAGGCGAATACAAGAATAAATGGGTTGATTACGTTTCCATAGTAAGAGGACTGAATTGGCAGAGCCAAGTCAGTAAAAAACGTGGAACCACACCAATTCACAGGGGTGCTCAGCTTTCTCCGTATTTTCTCGATGAAGCGACAGATTTCATAGACTTAAAAAAGTTCAATAGAAGTGAGTATCAATATCAGCTTAAACCCAAGATACTAAATCAACTCGCCCCAGCACACGTTCAGAATCCTTATCCACATTTTTTCTTACAAGCAGCACTTGATTTATCGAATAGCCTGGTGTTTGAAACAATATCTTGCACGTTCATAAGAGATGACTCGGTCGACATCAAGTTTTTACTAGCGATAAACAACTCCAAACTCTTCGCTTGGTTATTGTATAAATTCGTTTATAGTAACGCTATAAGAAGCACCAGGTATGATGAGCAATATATAGGCAAAGTGCCCTGCCCAAATTTCCGAGAGATCAATCAAAAAACCATTATTGCCCTTGTTGATCAAATCCTTGTTATAGCAAAAGATAGCAATTATATCCGTGATCCAGATAAACAAATAAAAGTCAAGGATTTCCAACAAAAAATCGACGGGATGATTTATGAGTTATATCGGTTGACGCCGCAGGAGATTGCATTAGTCGAAGGTAAAAATTTTAAAAAGGATCAATAAGTCTGATAGTTAATAATCCATTATCACAAAAGCCAAGTGGGAGCTTGCGCTGATATTGAAACGGAGGAAATAATATGAAGTTAGTTTATGGTACAACTGGTCAGGTACATTTTTCCGATGCACACGAATACTATTATGTACTCGGACTTCTCGCCAGAGCAAAGAGGACCTCAATAGTTTGGGAGCATAATGAAGACCAAGGGGCGTGGGCGAGCGAAGGGCGAATCCATGTACGAGCAGACATTGGTCTCTTCTCTACGAATTTCAGCATAACAGCGGGAACGGGAAGCATGTTGGGGAGGGTAAACTGCAACGGCTACGTTTCGTCACTCCAGACCCAACATAACTTCGCGTTGGGAACATCCCAAAGCATCCCTCTAATCATGGCAACTGTCCCTCAAAAATATATTGATGACTTTATTCGCGGACTGGCTGCTTGAAGATTCGATAAATTGCTGGATTCAAATGCAGAATCGCAATATAATGGTCCCAATTTTCAAAATCTAGGGCTGACCGATATTCAAACAAATGCCGGTAATTAAAAAATAAGACAGGAGGTTGGCCATGACTAATCTTAATGGTCCGATACGAGGCAAACCAGCCTCAAAGGCTCCTTTCAAGTCTTGGAAATTTGGGAAATACAATGTCAAGCGTTATGAATGCTCAAGCTGCAAATCAAAATTCAACTTATACCAAAGCCCTGAGCGCACTTACACTATTCCTAAATAAAAATAGACACTCGAACCTGCGGATGACAACCTGGTGGCGTAAAGAGTAGAGAATTAAAAGTTGCCGCTGAGAATGATATTATGGGAGGGATAAATGGCCAATATACCCGGACCACAACCTGAAGTAAAATATTGTCCATCCTGCAAAGCAAACCTTAATAACGTACCGCGCAGTCAGATGACATCAAATGGTTATGTGCGGGTGGATGGTAGTGTATCTCCCGATACCCATACATATATTTGTACCGAATGCGGAAAAAAGTTCGAGATTAATCAGCAACGATGATTGAACGGCTTAATGTTTATTCCGGAAGATATTTCGATGGCGGAGGTAAAAAGTAATTGGCACGAAAAGTGAATCCGGCTGAAGATTGGCGATTGAAGAATTTCCTGGCTAAATTTCAAGCGGCCGCGGTGGAGCTCAATGCCGTTTCTTATCGAGATATAGAATCGCTGAAGATTAGGGATTCGTCCAGTTCTCATGACTACCGAGATCTGATAACAGAGCTTGGCCCGATAGAAGTAGTGCAGATTCAGGGTGATTATCAAGGTAAAGCCTGGAAGATTACCGATGCCGATGATAATTCCGTAATCATTGTGGAGCATGAAACGGGGCTTGAAATTCTCTACATCGTTGGCGCAGTAGCCTCAATCGTTGGTCTGGTTCCAATAATCGTCAATACTTGGAACGGGATGCGAGACCATTGGCCTCCACATCGGGGGCACTTTGGCGCAAGCGGATTGGAGAGACGCCGCTTCGGAAGGAACGACAAATTGATAGAAGAACCAGCCCCTGCGGTGGAAACGATAATTCTCCAACACGTGCTAAATCAATACGATAAATTGAACGAACGTATTTCATCCATAGAAGCCGATGTATTTAGTTTAAAAAACCGTATGGACAGCCCTACCCCGATGGTCATTAAGAGGAAAAGGGGGCAGGTCTCGGATAAAAAGACTAAATGATACGTGATCTATGAGGTAACCAAAGGATAATGGGGCACGAGAGACTTGGTATTCTGCCAAAGACCAAACCCTGGATTCGCATCGTCGATGAACTAACCAGTTCAGACCTTGATGAAGACAAGATTAAAGTCGTTGCAAGCCAAACCCTTGAGAACGTTCGAAATCGCCTTGTCAAGATCGATGAGGACTCCGGTGTTATAGCTTCTTTCAGGTTCTTGGTGACTCTTGCTGTCTCTGGGCAATTCGAGAATCCTCTCAGTTTTTTGACCGCTTCTAGTGTTGATATCGGTACTAATGCATCCCCATATTTCATCGCCAAAGCGCTTCACAAATATGTTGAATCTAACATCGGTTCGTTGGAATATGGCGAAATTGCTCGGACCGCGGCGGTCGATGCCATCTCAATTTGGCATAACAAGAATAGCCAGCAACTTGGAATGTTTGACACCGACAAGAACTCTGTGGAGACCTGGCGTGGCACTGGTCGTGGTGACGGTTTTTGCGAGATATCGCGCTTGTTTTTCGCTAAGACAACCGAACGGTATCTCAATTACTTCCTAGAACGAGCACTGTCGGCCTCAGTTAAAACACTGGATCAAAGAGAGTCATTAAGAAAACGGCTGACCGAACATGTCGATATTGCATCCAAACACGCTTTCGAGACTGCCAAGATCACACAGTCTTTTGCTGCTGGATGGTTCAATAAGCACGCTGACCGAAAAGTTCCTCCAGACGATGAAATCCGTGCCTTCCTACGAATAGCATTTGGTAAGTTAAGAGAGGAACTCCGGAGGGAAGAGGCCAAATGACAGACTCTTCCGTTGAGACCATCTTTGAAGGTTCCGCTTCGACAGATTCACTGCCAAAAGTTATTACGTGCAATGGCGCCTCTCCGATTGAAAACCTGGCGCACCCAACATTGAACCTTGATTATCGGGATGGCGTTGCAGAGAAGAACGTCACCATTCAGTTGCCAAGATTCGTTCGCCAAGCATTGCGCTTGCCTGACCGGGTGTTAGATCTACTTGAAACGGCAGGATATATTTACGCAGCAGACAGGTTGTTATCACGCGGTTCGCGTAGCGCCGTTGAGTATCATGGTTGGGCCAGACGACTTCATTTCATTGTCAAAGTCCGCGACTTCAATTTCTGGAATGACCCTGCGGTACAAGGCAAATTGGCTGAGGCACTAGTCTTTATGACAGGTGACAAAGAGTACAAATTCACCTTCCAACCAGGACATTCGACCCCTCCCACAAGTATGTTTGATGACCCAGGAATCGTTCTACCTGAAGGCGGCAATGTGAGTGTGATGCTTTTCTCCGGAGGGCTGGATTCTCTCGCTGGGGCTATTGAGTTGCTCGAGGATTCCAAAGATGTGATCTGCCTTGTTAGCCATCAAAGCCAGCCCGGTACTATAAGGACGCAGAATGGGCTATTTCAGGCGCTAAAAGACACTTACTCCGATCGTGTCAGGCACTATCGATTTAAGTGTTCCTTGGTTTCAACCCTGAACAAAGCCATTGAGGAGACCCAACGCACTCGAGCCTTTTTGTACACCTCAATCGCATACGCCATTGCTAGCTCTCAACAACAGACAAGATTCTATGTGCACGAGAATGGCGTTACCTCAGTTAACTTCGCGAGAAGGCAGGATGGGATGAACGCTCGCACGAGCAGGACTACTCACCCCAAAACCCTTTCGTTGCTTCAAGACTTCTTCTCGATGGTTCACGGTTCAAAGGTTCAAATCGCAACGCCCTTCTTGTTCAAGACGAAATCGGACGTTTTTAGAAGCCTGAGTGCGCACACCCGCGAGAATTTAATACCGAGCGCGGTATCCTGCAGTAAGACTTTCCTAAATCGAAAGCAGGCAAGTCATTGCGGAGCATGCTTTCAGTGTGTAGACAGGCGATTCGCCAGTTACGCGGCAGAACTTGAGCAAGTCGATGAGTCCGGTATATACAACCATGACTTGATAACGGAACCAAACAACGCTGAAGAAAAGACTTGCCTCGTCGACTACATTCGGCAAGCAAGAAATTTCGCTGAGTCGACATTGGATAGTTTTTCTCATGACTACCTCAGTGAACTTGCTGATCTTGGAGAACCGGTATATCGTTTATACCCGTCTCTGGATGAAGAGACGGCGATTACCAAAATTTGGGAGCTATGCAACAGACATGGGTTGGAAGTTAACAAGGCGCTAAAGAGAATCCAAGGGCTGCATGATGAACCATATCAAAAAAGACCCAAAGACTCGCTGTTAGCTATTATGGCTGAACAACTGTATTTGAAGGAACCCGTATTAAGGTTAATCGAAGCGATATGTGAGCGGCTGAAAAAGACGATCCCTACCCTTTTCCAGCACATTCAACCGGCAAACGAGCAGGACCTGAACGATAAGATTCAGTCGATCATCGAAGCAGATAGGGATGATTACGAAAGAGAGCATCCAGGCATACGGTTCGCATTAACTACAGCTATTCCTGACCATTCATTTAATAATCATGACTTGGTTATAGAAACAAAATATTTAAGAGGAAATACCACTCCCAGCAAAGCCTCTGATGGCATAGCAGCCGACATCACGAAATATGGAAGTGATAGCTACTCTATGCTTTTCATCGTTTATGATCCCGATAGAACAATTAAGGATGATAGCCAATTCTCCAGCGATTTTGAAAAGACTGGAAAATGTACGGTGAGGATTTTTAGGTAGTCGAAGGGTATTAGAATAGAATGAAGAAGTTGATAGTTGACCTCGAAAATTGCTATGGGATAAAGAAACTTAAGACTGAGTTCGATTTCTCCAAGCGAGAGGCTTACGCCATCTATGCCCCAAACGGATCAATGAAGTCTTGCCTGGCACAGACGTTTAAGGACGTAGCTGATGGGGTTGCGTCTAGGGACCGGATATTCCAAAATCGAGTGTGCAATCGGAAGATTATCGATGAGAACGGTCTTGATTTGCCGAAGGAAAGCATTCTTGTCATTCGTCCTTATGACGAGGTTTTCGGTCACACTGAAAAGACTTCGACCCTGCTTGTGGACGCCAAGCTGCGAGAAGAGTACGAGCAGCTTCACATCGATATCGACAGATCTAAGGAGATATTTCTCAAAGCTCTCAGGGAGCAATCGCATTCAAAGAAGGATTTGGAGAAGGAGATTTCATCCACATTCACAAGGGGTGATCACGAGTTCTACCGTGCTCTGATCCGTATTAAAGATGAGCTATTAGCCCAGAACGACGCTCCATTTGCCGATATTCTCTATGATAAGCTTTTTGACGAGAAGGTACTGAGTCTCCTTCAAACCAAGGATTTCAAAACGGCGATTGAGGACTACATCAAGAAATACAACGAACTCCTGGCTGCCTCAACATATTTTAAGAAGGGCACTTTCAATTACTACAACGCCAGTACCATTGCGAAGAGCCTTGCTGTCAACGGGTTCTTCGATGCCAAGCACTCGGTGAGCTTGAATGCTAACGAGAAGTTGGAAATAACAAGCCAGAAACAACTTGAGGATCTGATTACGAAAGAGAAGGAGGGAATCTCAAGCGACAAGGAGCTCAGGAAGAAGTTTGCGGAAATTGAAAAACAGATCGAAAGAAACATTAGTGTCCGGGACTTTGGAGCTTACCTAGCAGATCATGAGGAGCTTCTTCCCAAGCTAGCAAATGTTGACAGCTTTAAGGAAGAGATTTGGAAGTCGTACTTTAAGAAGCAGATAGGACTTTATACTGATTTAATCGATAAATATCAAGCCGCTGAGAAGAGGAAGAAGGAGATCGAGGCTGAAGCAGGAAAGCAGCGGACACAGTGGGAGTTTGTAATCGAGAGCTTCAATAAACGCTTTTTTGTGCCTTTCAAGCTGAATGCCAAGAACAGAGTCTCCGTCATCCTTGGTCAAGAGCCGATGCTTGTCCTCGGGTTCACCTTTGAGGATGGGCCGGATACAGTGCCATTAGAGAAGGAAGCGTTGATGGAGGTTCTAAGTACGGGTGAGAAGAAGGCTCTTTACATACTGAACATCATTTTCGAGGTTGAAGCTCGAAAGAAGGCGAAGCAAGAAACCACCTTCGTGGTTGATGACATCGCTGACTCATTCGACTATAAGAACAAGTACGCCATCATTCAATACCTGCAAGATATTGCCGAAGAACCTTACTTTAACCAGATCATGCTGACGCATAACTTCGATTTCTTCCGCACCGTAAACAGCAGGTTTGTCAACTATTCGCATTGCCTTATTGCTTTAAAGAGTAATGATGGTATCTCATTGAATCAAGCAATCGGCATCAAGAACGTCTTCGTGAATGACTGGAAGCCGAATTTCTTCACTGATTCGAGGAAAAGAATTGCCTCAATCCCTTTTATTCGCAACATTATCGAATTCACGAAGGGCGACAAAGACCCAAATTTCGTAAAACTCACGTCATTACTGCACTGGAAGGCCGACTCCTCTGGCTTCACCCAAAATGATCTAGATGAGATTTACAACTCGGTGTTTGGCTCAACGGGAACATCGTATAAAGACAAGGAACCAGTAATTGATCTGATCCAAAAAGAGGCGAGCAAATGCCTCAAAGATGGCTATGGTATCAACTTTGAAAACAAAATTGTTCTCTCTATTGCTATACGAATCGCTGCTGAACGATTTATGACTAGAAAGATACACGACGACAATTTCGTAAACAGCATCGATTCAAATCAAACACCCAAGCTACTGGCAAAATTCAGGGAGTTGTTTGCCAATGAGGTTAGCGCGATTGAAACCATTCAGCGGGTGACTCTCATGACACCAGAGAACATTCATCTGAATTCGTTCATGTATGAGCCCATCTTGGACATGTCCGACGATCACCTGAGAAAGCTTTATGCAGACGTGTTGGCCCTAGAGTGAGATAGTTGCGTGAACTGCTATGGCCCGTATTGTTGGCGAGGAATCCACGGGAAGGTTATTGAAAAGCCTTTACCCGGCCAGTCCTTAGAATGCTGGGGAGTTCTAAGTATCGTCCCCTTTGGTGGCGCTTAAGTTAATGATAAAATATCTTTGATTGAGTTCAAGTCGGAGGAATGGTTATTGAATACTGATCAAGTTGATCAGCTCTATTTGCTTATTAGACAGAAGATGGATTCCGTGAATTTTGAAGAAGCTCTGTCGCTGACAAGAAAACTTCAAAGTCTTGGAGAACATACGGCATCTCATAACACATATGGGTTTATTATCAATCTCAGCGGGCTTCTTATAGATATAGGGAGCGCCTTGACCAGGGAAAATATCGTCCAAGAAGGTATCGATTTACTTAAGAAAGACTTTGATACTATTACTGGCAACGCAAAGTATTCGCTAGCAGCCTACTACAGTCTCGCGAACGGTTACTCTTCTATCGCCCATTTTAAAAGGAGAAAAGGCCCTTCTGTTCTCTATTTTAAGGAGACAGAATTGAATCAAGCTTGCAGCCTATACAGGGCGGCACTTGAATGTGGTTCAGATGACCCCCTGATTAATTCCCAAATCTGGGTTAATGTTGGGAATTGTTTCGATGACCTGGGGAGGAACATTGACGCTCTAGATTGCTACGAAAAGGCTCTCACGGGGAAACGGGACCATGCAATGGCCCTGGGTAATAAAGGAGTGGGTCTATACAGTTATGCCATAGCTGCTGGAGACCACCAGGGCACATTTCTGGTAGAAGCCTATTCGTTAATATCTCAAGCTCTCAAGCTAGGGGTAAATTCGGAGGCTGTTCCTCAGTTTGAAAGATATCTCGAAGCGATTAGGAATCGATTTAAAGGGAAAGAGTATTTACTCGAGGAATCACCTAAGTATCCAGGATATAAGATAATTGCCGAATCTGAGTTCGAAAGATTCTTAGTTAAGTTCTGCTTAGACAATAAGTTGTATCTAAATATCTGTAATCATTGCCAACGATGTGATGCGGCCATAGGAGATACAGCAGTTATTAGAAAAATGATTGTTCGGTTAGTGAATACAAGCGGAGAGAGTTGGCCGAAAGGAGATCAGTACCTCCGTTTATCGGCATATTTTAATCAAATCAAACAGGACTATGTTACAGCAAGGTTTTTACTCATACTCTCGAAATATAAGGGACTAAATCTCCAATTTGTCGATAAACACGTTAAAATAATCAATACCTTTGATTACAGCGTTCACAATATCCGGGCTGAATTGGTAAAATCGGCATTCAAGGGCTTCTATGATATTTTAGATAAAATAGCCTTTTTCATAAACGATTATTTGGGCCTGGGCATACGTGAAGAGAAAATCGATTTTCGCATGGTATGGTATTCAGGCAAGGGTAAGGAGATTCGAGAGCAAATCAGAAACACGAGTAATAGTAGTCTCAATGCTCTTTTTGATATCCATCGTGACTTTGAAGAAGGAATTCATAAGAGATTACGTTTGATTCGTAATGGGCTTACGCATCGATTTATTAATGTTGGAATGGCAGACGACGAGCTGAGTATAACCGAGTATGTATTGGTTGAACGAACATTAGAATTAGCAAAGGTAGCAAGGAATTCGATACTTTACCTGCTTCAGTTTGTCCATATTGAGGAAATCAAGAAGGAAAAGGCGTCAAAAGGAATTATTGCTCCTATGTTCGCCCAAGAATTACCTGATAACTTGAAAAACTAGAGTTAAATCAATTGATGTCAAGCAAAAGGCGAGGTTTTCATATGTTAATGGAAGAACATGGAACCCAAAATCTAGACTACATTGGCACAATAATCGACATTGAGACCATAGGAGAATATTGCCATGGGTACCCGAAACGTGACTCAAGAGAATATAAAGACTTGAAAATTGTTGTATTCGGATATATCAACATGCGGGAGTGGGACATCTATTGTGCTGAAGGTTTTGAAGATATTCCTAAGCTAGGAGAAAAAGCAAAGCAACTTCTGGTAGTATTGGAGAAAGAGAGACCTCTTTACGCTTTCAATTGCCATCACGAAACGAGCGTGTTCTTTCATCATCTAAATGCAGAAATCCTTATGGATAGGGAACTCCAGTCCGAAGAATACGAACGTAAGGAAGACGCTTTACGAAAACTCGGTATTGTAGAAAGTTACGGTGACCCTTTTCACACGAAGCCAAAACCAGGTAAAAGTTGCATGCTCGCGTGGGAAACCGGTCATTTCGGCGAGGCTATTCTACATAATCGAGCGTGTCTTTTAAAAGAACAGGCTCTCTTGCTACATGGGCGAGGCATAAAACCTGTACCACTCAATTTCGGAACAGCAGTTGATTCATCTATGAGTACGAGCCATAGTGCATCATTCCAACCTTGGACAAAGGAACAGGAGAGTTATATTAGCCGGGCTTGGACCGAAGGAAAGACACTGAACACAATAGCGCAAGATTGTAAAAGGACTCCAAATGCTATTTGGATGCGCTTGCAGAAATTAAATAAGATACCGTATCACATTCTTTATACAATCGAAAAGAACTCTTACACGATAGAAGATTTATCTCATTAGTTTCGGGAAACGAGAGCAAAGTGCCAAACAGTGAGCATTTATTTAATAGAGACAAGTAATTGCTGAATTTCCGGGACAAGCTGCTTCTTCTCAAATAGAAGTTCGGGAACTGTTCCGATTGGCCCACCGTCGTGGACGAAAGGTAAAACTTTTGAGAAAACCTTCCCATTAGTGTTTTGATCTATAGTCGACAAAATGTAGACCTTTTCGACAGTTCAAAAAACGATGTGCGGGAAGAGTTTTTCCATTAACTTTCACTTGGCTGGTCGCCACTTGAATTATACGTATTGGCAGAGCTCAAATCCAACTCGCTATGGCAACTTGTAATCTAGGAGTGTGTCTGAGTAATAGCCTCAAAAATGAGTAACGGGTATAATTAGGGTGATCTTGGCGAGGAGGTACACTGTGAGCAAGACATTTCGCCCTTATGAGCCCG
>Ga0187862_10002770_pt1 | contig 17443 bp, 14 predicted proteins | sample June2016WEW_10_1_FD_133003 | JGI IMG/M metagenome (GOLD analysis project Ga0187862, IMG submission 133003) | Peatland microbial communities from SPRUCE experiment site at the Marcell Experimental Forest, Minnesota, USA - June2016WEW_10_150 | ecosystem: Environmental > Terrestrial > Soil >...
CATACTGGAAGAAAATCTCAACAGAGTTGTAGTCGCCGCGTGCACACCCCGGACCCATGAATCGCTTTTTCGGGAAACGCTCAGGGCATCAGGGCTTAACGAATGCCTGTTTGAGATGGCCAATATCCGCAACCAGCTTGCCTGGGTTCATGCGGCTCAACCAGAGCAAGCTACTGCCAAGGCAAAAGACCTCGTGCGGATGGCTGTGGCGAAGGCGGCGCTGTTGAAGTCGGTACCGCCGGTCTCGGTGCGCATTACTCCCAAAGCCCTGGTAATCGGCGGCGGCCTGGCAGGCATGACGGCGGCCCTGGCGCTAGCAGATCAGGGTTTTCCTGTGGATCTGGTGGAAAAGGCCGCTCATCTGGGTGGAATCGCGTGTCATCTCTTTAAGACATGGAAAGGCGAAAACATACCTTCCTACATGGAAATGCTCACCTCCATGGTGAGGGAGCATAACCTCATAACCGTTCACCTCAGATCGACCGTCATAAACGCGGAAGGATATGTCGGGCGATTCCAGTCTACGATCCAGAGGCCTACGGGCAGCGTAACCGTCGATCACGGCGTGACCATATTGGCTACGGGCGGTCAGCCCTTTAAGCCCGCCGAATATGGTTATGGCCTTTCGCAGAATATTTTCACAACACTCGAATTTGACAAGTTGCACGCGGTAGGCGACGAACGGATAAAAAAAAGCCGCAATTTCGTGTTCATCCAGTGCGTCGGTTCAAGAGAGCCTGACCGAAACTATTGCTCCCGTGTCTGTTGTACGCATTCGATCCAGTCCGCTATTTCCCTGAGGGAAGAGAACCCTGAAAGGCGGGTTTTCATTCTTCATAGAGACATAAGGACATACGGTCTCAAGGAGAATCTCTATCGCCGGGCCCGCGAACTCGGAGTCATTTTTATGAACTACGACGAGCGCCATAAACCCAACGTGGTGGTCAACGAAGATAGAATCGAGGTCATTGCATGGGACCATGTGCTCAATGAACCCTTCGGCATTCCTGCGGATGTGGTCACACTTGCGACTGCGATTATCCCGAATACCGACACCAGGGAGATTGCAAGGATATATAAGCTTCCGGTCAATACGGACGGTTTTTTGCTGGAGGCGCACGCAAAGCTCCGGCCGGTCGATTTTGCAACCGACGGTATTTTCGTTGCCGGAATGGCGCATTACCCCAAACCGGTCGAGGAGTCCGTCGCCCAGGCGCTGGCGGCGGTTTCCCGCGCTGTGACGGTGCTCTCGAGCCGGTGGGTGGACCTCGATCAGGTAAAGGCGGGGATCGATGAGTTGAGGTGCGATTGCTGCGCCCTTTGCGTCGACGTTTGTCCATACGAGGCCCTGGATATTGAACGGGAAAAGACGGAAGGTGATGATGAAAACGGGAAGCCGAAGCTCGTTGTCCGGCCGGCCAAATGCAAAGGCTGCGGCGCCTGCCAGGCTACATGCCCCAAGGAAGGAATCAGCGTAACGGGCTTTTCGTACAGCCAGCTTGCCGCACAGGTCAGGGCGGCGCTCGAATGAACTGCCGGCTTCCGCGGCAGCAGGGATTTGCAGATGGTGACAAATCTCCCCGCTCCGCGATGTTTTGCGTCTTCGGTACCGTGAAGCAATCTTTTTCACATTGGAGGAACTGAACTTGCCGGACATCCATCCAGGATTTGAACCCAGGATACTGGCCTTCACTTGCAACTGGTGTTCCTATGCGGCGGCGGACCTTGCGGGCACCGCACGTATCCAGTACCCCGCCAATTTACGAATAATTCGCGTTATGTGCTCCGGGATGGTACATCCGAACCTGGTTCTGCAAGCCTTCGAGGGTGGTGCGGATGGTGTTTTGATGATGGGTTGCCATCCCGGGGAGTGTTATTACCAGGATGGCAATCAAAAGGCAAAAGTTAGGTCCGTGGCTATCGAAGAGGTTCTCTCCATCATGGGGATCGAGCCTGAACGTTTCAGGCTTGTATGGTGTTCTTCAGCCGAAGCCGAAAGCTTCGCATGTCTGGTGCGGGAAATCGACGAGGTGCTGAGGGCCATCGGGCCTTCCATGTACCGCAAAGACGCTTCGAAACACTCGAAAAGCGAGCTGGTCCAATGTCTCTAACACTGTGCTCTGAGGCCCTGAGCGGTTGCTCGGGGTGCGAAATGTCCCTCCTGAATGCAGGAGGATTGTCCATGAGCCTGCTCGGCAGATTTGACATCGTTTACATGCCGATTCTAATGGACCACAAGTATTTCGACAGCAGCGGGGGCTCACGGGAAATCCATATTCCAAAAGCCCGCTTGGGACTGATCAGCGGAGGCGTCAGAAATGAGCAGCAGTTGCGTATTGCCGAAAAGATGCGCCGCCAATGCGATGCCATCTGGGCATTTGGAACTTGCGCAGCCTACGGCGGCATCCCGGCCATGATGAATATTTTCGAAGACAAGGATCTTTTCCGGCGTTATTACCGGACTGCTGAGGGCACTGACGCAGCGCCCGATCCTTCGCAGGTAATTCCGCCCTTTCTCGAACGAACGTTCGCACTGGACGAAAAGATTGCCGTGGATTTCATCCTTGCGGGTTGCCCGCCTCATCACGACTTCATTGCCTTGGCCCTGGAATCAATTCTGGAGGGCAAATCCCCGGAGGCGCCCCTGGTGAGCGTTTGCGACTCATGTCCGGCGAAGCGCGAGGGCAAAGGTTCTGCGCAGAGGATTAGAAGATTTGTTGAAAACGCCAGGTACCAGCCTGACAAGCCGATTGCCGAGATGCGCTGCCTGCTTGATCAGGGAATTTTATGCATGGGGCCCGTCACCCTGGCCGGGTGCGCCGGAATGAATGGAGGGCCGCCGCGCTGCATAGAGGCGAGGGTGCCTTGCAGGGGTTGCTACGGGCCTGTGCGCAAAGACGGCAATCAGATCATGGACATTCTGAATGCGCTTGTGAGCAATGGAATTGATACGAAGAACCTCGCGGACAAGCTGTCCTTGCTTCGGTTTTCCGGAGCTCACGGCAGGTTGACCAAGCGCTGTGTGCAAAAGGCTGAATGAAAATTTTAACCGAAAAGGGTCCTTATGCGCCAAACGGTTGCGGGATCAGCGTCTGCTTCCGCCAGAGAGATAATTATTGAGCCGGTGACCAGAATCGAAGGCCACGCACGGATCGGCATCAGGCTGGACGAGAGCGGTGGCGTGGCTGAGGCCCGCGTCCATATTATGTCGATGCGCGGGTTCGAAAAATTTATCGAGGGACGTGCAGCCGAAGAGGTGCCGGGCATCGTCACCCGCATCTGCGGAATTTGCCCCTGGCAGCACCATCTTGCTTCAAACAAAGCAGTTGATGGGTGCGTCGGGGCCGAAGTTCCGCCCGCCGGACGCCTGTTGCGCGAGCTTACCCAGGTCCTTGCGCATATAAGCGACAAGGTTCTTCATTTCTTTTTTCTGGCAGGTCCCGATTTTTTCGTCGATTCGCAGCAATGTTCGGCCGGAAACATCATGACAATCGCCGCCCAGGCCCCTGAACTGGCGAAAAGAGTTTTTGCGATGCGATATCGGGGGCAGATGATGCTCGAGAAATTCGCCGGAAGGGCAATCCATCCCGATGCGATTGTTCCGGGGGGCTTTTCAAAGCCGATGAGCCGCCTGGAAAGGGACCAGTTGCACGCCGATGCCCTCGATCAGCTCGAATTTGCCAGGTTCGCGCTCGATTTTGCAAAGGAGCATGTTTTTTCGCAATTCGATGCCGGGCTTATGCAGCTTGGCGATATCAGCACCGGCTTTCTTGGCATGGTCAACCCTGAAGACGGGGGCTTGGAGCTCAGTGATGGAATCCTGCGGCTTATGCGGCCGGACGGGTCGTTTCATGAGTTTTCGGGCCGCGAATACACCGACTTCATAGCAGAACATGTCGAACCCTGGTCCTACGCGAAGTTTCCATACGCTCGAGGCTGGGGCGAGGGGTTCTCGATGCAACTCGACGACCCGCGCGGCATTTACAGGACCAACTGCCTGGCCAGGATCAACGTGGCGGATTTTATTCCAACCCCTCTCGCACAGGCCGAACTTCTCGAGTTTCGTTCGCTTTTCGGCCGCCCCGCACAGTCAACAATGCTCTACCACTGGGCGCGCCTGATCGAACTTTTGTACGCCTGCGAAAAGGTTGTCGAGCTTCTTGAGGATCCGGCAATAACCGGCCAGCAGGTTCGAAGCGATGTTGTCCCAAAAGCGGGCCGCGGGGTGGGTTGCGTCGAAGCTCCGCGCGGAACGCTCATTCACGACTATTCGACGGACGAAGAAGGGTTCATTACCAGGGCCAACCTGATCGTTGGGACAACCCACAATCTGGCGCCTATCAATATGAGTGTAAACCGTGTGGCGAGGGATCTCATAAAGAACGGCGAAGTGACCGGGGAGGCGCTTAACCGGATCGAAATGGCGGTGCGCGCCTACGATCCGTGAATCTCCTGTGCAACTCACCGCCTGGATGGCGGAAGGACGATCGAAGTGACTGTATCTGACGCAAACGGCGTTCTGATTGCAGGTGCAAGCGAACATGAAGCAGGATAAAAGGGAAAGCAGGCCGAAAGTGAGAGCCGAGCGGATGGATACCCAATGTGGTTATATGGGCCATATGACCGTTGACCGGATAAAAGAACGCTCGTTTGGGGGAAGTATAAATGTCGCATGCCCGGAATGCGGCAAGATACACCTCACCGTCGAGGACACCGATGAAGCCGAAGCCGGACGGCTCAGTGAGACAGACAGGTTTGCCAAGATAAAATCCGATGCTGAAATCCTTAAAGAATCCTGATCATACTTCAAGAATTCTTAGAGGATTTGCAAAGTCGAGTTTTTTGTAAGGCGTATTGAACCTTCACAACCCCGGGTATTCATCATTGATATCTCCCGCATTCGACAAGTATACTCTGTTTAAAGGAAACGGTTTTTTCCATATCCGGTTCCTTGCTGTCCCACCATCTTTTGACGGTGAGTACAGGGCCATAAGATCATGAGATCACGATTCTTATCGGTGTGTCTTCTGTTTTAATGCCTTTCCGTTTTAAATCATTGGAACGATCAAGCTTTTCCGCCACACCAAAGACCGTGGCATAACCGCATAGGAATGAGGCTGTGATATTTCGGTCTCACACGCGGTGCAGAGTGTGAATATCCATTCCAGTGTAGATCCACTTTTTTTCACAGTCTCTGCTACGAAAAGGCTTGGTGGGCTGCGCTCCATCTCGCGAAGCGTAGAGATTGAGTTTGATTAGGCCTTTTGCCCACCCTACGGGTCTTTTCATGGTTCAGGGTGTCGCAGAGGGACATGAGTTGCTGCGGTGAATAGCTTTTAGTCTGTTGAAGGTCATAAACGATTTCTTCACAAAAACTCGGAAAACAAAATTAAAGTTCGGAAATTAGGTAGATAAAATACCCAATCCCTGCCCCGCACAATCCCCCTTTACACAAAACCGAAATACTGCGAGTCTCTGACATCTTCAAATGAGAGCCTTAACATATAGTGCATTAGTCCTGCTGTATAAGGAGAATGAAAATGGCCGAACCCGCACCACGTAAGATGTCTTCTCCGGAGATATTGGAGGAAGCCCTCAAAGCCAGAGATCAATTTCTGAAAGAGCAGCCTCATATCCAGTCTTTTCAGGACGAGATAGATCGAATCTTGGAAAAGACAGCGGGATTTGAAAACCGGATGTCGGTAATTTCATTCATGATCGAGACAAAACTTTACGAGTTGAGAGACTCAATTATCAAAGTTCGCTCCGCTATTCTCAAAGTACAAGGGCCTTCTAATGAAGGCAAAGCTGAAAATGCCGGTGAAGTCCTTGATTATTCAACAATGTCTGATGGATATTTGAATTGAGGTTCCAAACTTAGACGTCTCTCCCAAAAATGTGCTTTTAAGCACTAATAAGGCATGACTTTTTAACATTCACCCATAGAGACCGGCATATTACCTTGGCCCGACTCCCAACCTCAATAGACCCCAAACCTCAGCGACTTAACAAAGGCTTTCACCCGATCATCGAAAAAGCTGGCCTCGGGTGAAGCCCATCGTTAGAAGGCTGAAAAAATTGTGGACATAGTCACTGGCGCCTTCGGGTACATCGGTAAGTATATTGCGAAAGCCCTTCTCGAAAGAGGCAGAGCTGTTTGGACGATCACAACGCATCCGAATAAACCCAACCCGTTCGGTCCAGCCATCAAGGCGTTCCCCTACAGCTTCGATGATGCAGATGCATTGACTCGCACGCTCAACGGGGCGGACACCCTCTACAATACCTACTGGATTCGGTTTCCATTCGATGGTCAGACCTATGAATCCGCCCTGAAGAACACCAAAATGCTCTTCCGATGCGCCAAGCAAGCTGGCGTTAAGAGAATCGTGCACATTGGTGTCACCCGAGCATCCCTTGAGTCCGATTTGCCTTATTACCGAGGCAAAGCGATCCAGGAATCGATGCTCAGGGAGTCCGGCGTTCCTTTTTCCATTGTCCGGCCGACTCTTGTATTCGGAAAGGAGGACATTCTGGTCAATAACATCGCATGGCTAATTCGAATAAGCCCTGTGTTTCCGATCTTCGGCTCGGGACGCTATCAGGTTCAGCCGGTCTTTGTGGAAGATCTGGCGGAAATCGCCGTCCGCCAATCAACGAGCACGGCCGGGACTACGGTGGATGCGATCGGGCCGGAGATATTCACCTTTCACCAGTTCGTGGCATTAATCGCCGAAAAAGTCGGGAAGAAACCGAAAATGGTAAAAGTCCCCCCATCATTAGGGATTTTCTGTGGCCATTTCCTTAGCGTATTTCTGCGGGATGTTTTGCTAACTCGGAACGAACTCAAAGGGCTTATGGACGAGATGCTGACATCCGAGCAAGCGCCAAATTGCGCGACGAAGTTTTCTGATTGGTTAGAAAAGAACAAGTCTACAGTTGGAAGCTCTTATTCGTCGGAGATCGCGCGACACTTCCGGTGGTCAGCCTCCTAACCAATCATTGCAGCCGATGTCGCTTCGTGGCACTGCTGAATTCCATACGTTATGGCAGAAGAAAACTGAAGCATTACTAGAGCATTTCCGAGATTCACGATGACAATTAAGCGATGTTCATATCGCGTAATTTCCTGCAGAGAACGCGACCTCACCCGTTCCCTTGATTTTGCCCTCCCCCAAGGGGAATGGGAACGAACAAATCAGGGAAACGGGCGAGATCGTAAATCCTTTTCACCTTGATTTTGCCATACTGATAGAATCAGCTCCGCTGTGCACTTTCTGAATAGTTGCCTTATAATGGTGAGCAGATCTCAGCCGGCAGAGGGTGCCCAAAACTCCGACTGGAAGATTCCCCCCGCCACATTTTGGCCAGCAAATGTTGAAACTGGTCGAGTAGGGGTAGTACGCAATCGCACACGAAGATTACGATGCCGCTCCGCGCTGTTTCTTCATGCGTCCACTTTTTGTTTAACTACTTCCTCCTCCCTTAAGATTTTGCGAAGTATCTTTCCTACAGCGGTTTTGGGGAGTTCATCCCGGAATTCCACCGACTTTGGCACCTTGTAGGCGGCCAGCTTTCCCTTACAGTAAGCGATGATCTCATCACCGCTGGCCTTTTCCCCGGGTTTCAATACTATGTAACATTTGAGGGTCTCTCCCCGATACTCATCCGGGATACCTACGGCCACGGCGTCCAGGACCTTGGGGTGCTGGAAAAGCACCTCGTCGATTTCCCGCGGGTAAATATTGAACCCACCGGCGATCACCATGTCTTTCTTGCGATCTACGACAAATAAATAGCCATCCTCGTCGCGGACCACGATATCTCCGGTGCTGAGCCACCCGTCCTTGAGCTGCTCAGCGGTCGCCTCATGATTGCCATAATACTCTTTCATGATACACGGGCTCTTGATGAGAAGCTCACCCGGCTCGCCCTGCTTAACCTCTTCCACGCCGTTCTCAACGTCCACAAGTTTGATGTCGGTGTCAGGTAACGGGACGCCGATGCTGCCGACCTTCTTGAGTCCCAAGAGGGGGGTGCTGATCCCGTTGGACGTTGTCTCGCTCATCCCCCAGCCCTCGGTGAAAAAGATGCCCAAATCTTTGACCTGCTCGATAAGTTCCTGAGGCATTGGGGCGGCGCCCGAACCCAGGAGACCCAGCCTTTTGCCCAGTTCCAGCTCTGCCGCCTTGGGATGGTTTAACAATGCCGTGATCATGGTGGGAACAGCCGGGAAATAGGTGATCTCAGCAAAGTTTGCGAGCATACTCACGATCTCGTCAATCTGGAATCTCGGAATCAGGATTATCGTGGCGCTATTGAGCAATCCCCAATTCATTACACAGACGTTGCCGTAAACGTGGAAAAACGGCATCACCCCAACGACGCAACGCCTTTCGATTGCTCTGAGACTGGTTGGATAGGTTCCCCACAGGGAGCTCTGGAAGGTTGAGGCCACCAGGTTCGCGTTGGTGAGCAGCGCAGGCTTGGGTACGCCGGTGGTCCCGCCGGTGAACTGAATCATGCAGGGGTCTTCAGGATTTACCTGGACCCGTGGGCGCTTGGCCTGGGGGCAGCTATCCAGCAACTCGGAGAAATGATGCCATTTCGTTTCCAGTTCGAGGCTCTGCTTTGTGCTGCATGGAACCCCCTTAATGAAGTCAGACGGCTTGGTCACGATAACCCGCGGAATGTCTACTTCCTGACAAAGCCGGCTGATAAAAGGAAGGACCGCATCGAAGGTAAAAAGAGTCGTCATACCGGATGCCTCAGCGGCATGCTTCAGCTCAGGGGTTGTGTACATGGGATTCAGGTTCACCACGACGGCGCCCAGGCACATGGCCGCGTAGTTGGCGATAACGTATTGGGGACAATTAGGCATATTCATGCCCACCCGGTCTCCCTTTTGCACACCGAGATTCTCCAGGGCATTGGCCATTCGCCACACCATACTGCGCAGTTCCCAGGCGTTCATCTCGGTCCCGTAGAAATTCAGGGCCGCCTTGTGGGGAAAATAGGTTGCGGGAATGTTCAGTAACTCGTGGACAGGGATACGAGGGTACCGAATTGTGGTCGGAACACAGTAATCATAATGACGTTGCCAGGGCCTTGATTCCATGATCGAAACCTCCAAGCTGTGAGTGAATTGGGAAAAATGCAACCCGGCAAAAGCCATTTATCGCGGATACGTGGATCGCCTGCAACCACGGCAAACGTACTCCTCACCAGACTGCCGAGCCTTAAACCTGCGAAGTGTTCAGATTCGATCAAACGGTGTCCCCTATATTGTGATAAGTGGAACTATTTATATACGCGAAAGCCCCCGTGAATACCAGTCTTGAGGCATTCCATTTCGAGCCTGGACGGCGGCTCCCTTCAGAGGTTTCAGATTGTGCCAACTGCCCGGAGACAAAAACGCGCCGCTACGAAAAGCCGCGGCGCTGCCGGGGGTAATACGTCAGACTCCCAGGTTGGCTTTTTTCACATTGACGTCATTCAGCAGATCTGCGGTTTTGCCCTGCATAGTCAGTCTGCCGTTTTCAATCACAAAGCCGTAGTGAGCAAGCATCAAGCCAAGGCGCGCATTCTGTTCCGCCAGAACTACCGTAATCCCCTGGCGACGGATCTCTTTGAAGTGTTCAGCCAGTTGCTGACGCAATAATGGACTGAGCCCCAGCGACTGCTCGTCGAGCAAAAGCATTTTCGGCCGTGCCATCATGCCCCGGGCAATGGCTGCCATCTGCTGCCGACCGCCGCTGAGCAAAAGCGCCCGGGCTTCTAAGTTTGCCCTCGAGCGCCGGGAAAAAACTTAATGTCTGCTCCATGGAACGCTTGATGTGGGCTTTGTCCTGCACATAACTCTGCCTCGCGCGTTCCCTTGATTTTGCCCTCCCCAAAAGGGGAAGGGGAACGGACAAATCAGGGAACGGGCGAGATCGGAAATCCTGTTCACCTTGCTTTTGCCATAATGATAGGATCAGCTGCGCTCTGAACCTTCAGAATATCTGTCTTATAATGGTGAGCCCCTCTCAGCCAGCAGAAGGTGCCAAGAATTCCGAAAATGCAGGTGACCATGAGCCCGTAAATGAGTCCACGCCAATCTCCGGGTTGGCCCGTTCCCATTGCGTCAGCCAGCATGCCCGCGATCCCCGACCCCCATCCTCCGCCTAATACGTAAAGGCTGGTCATGGCCATTCCAAAAGACAGAGATTTCAGATTGACGGGAACGACTGTTTGAGTCACTGCTGCAACCGTTCCGCCAATGCCTGCTGACATGCAGGTGTGTATGACAAAAAATACCAATCCGATAATAAGCACTGTGCCCCAGTCGCCGAATGCGCGGTCATATACCAGAAAGGTCAGGACGAAATACACAATGGCGGTGACTGAGGCGCCGGCGCAGCATAATGCAGAGGTCAGCATCCTTCCCCCGGGGCGCCGCTGTTCCCATTTATCGGAAATCCAGCCCCATAATGGATTCGCGGGCAGGGAGATGATGATGGCACCCGCAAAGATCAGCGGGGCCTGCGCAACGCTGAGCTTGAACTTGAACATCAGGGCTGCAATGTTCCAATGGGTTATTGCAAAGAACATGGCGCAATACAATCCGTAACCGACATAGAGCCAGCGCAGGCACGGTATCTTCCAGAGCAGGATACAGTTCCGGATCAGCGTATCCCCCGTCTCCGATTTAGGTTTCGTGGGATAATCTTGCATATAGAAGGCGACAAATCCCAGAATGGTCCCGGGAAGGGCAAAGATGAAAAATGGAGCGGCCCAACCCCAGGCTTGCGCGATGAATCCCCCCAGCAGCATCCCACCGATAAGTCCAGCTCCAATGAACATGTTAAAAATGCTCAGCTTATGCCCTCTCTCTTCCGGTTTGTAGGAGGCGCTGATCAGTGCGTTTCCTCCGGGACCGAATCCAGCTTCGCCTACGCCCACAAACAGGCGCGGCAGAAGCACGCTCGTGAAACCTCTGCCCAGTCCGGTAACGAATGTAGCTATGCTCCAGATGAGCGCCATGATCCCCATTGCCTTCGGTCTGCTCCATCGATCGACCAGATAGGCGATTGGAATTGACAACAAGCCGATGCTCAGGAGAAAGAAGTTCTGGATCCATCCCATTTGGGTCTTTGTCAATGCCAGATCTTTCATCATCGGTGCTACGACGACTGAAAGCACCTGGCGATCCATAAAATTAATTCCGTAAAGAAGACAAGTGACGATCAGGACAAATGTGGCCCTCTTTCCGCCCACCTCAAACTTTTTGGGTTCCATAATCTTCGCTCCTTTTTGCAGGCATCGCGATAACTTGTGTTTACAGAGATGATTTCACATGGATGGAGCGGCTGACAACTTCCCTTACCTTTTCCTCATCAACTCAAAAATAGCACCTCCCTCTCCTCCGGCATCCAGGTATGCAAATTTTCCAGGATCATGGATCAGGAGCTTGGCTCCTTCTCCTGTCAGTCTGGCCGTTTCCGCATCCACATCATCGACATAGAACCCAAGGTGATGAACACCCTCTCCCCATTTATCTAAAAACTTGGACTGGAAGATTCTTCCCTCTACGCACTGCACGAGTTCGATCTCGATGGGCCCCACATAAGCGAAGGCCATGCGGATCTTCCATGAGCGCCCTTTCACATCGGCGCCGCCGTTTTCTCTGTACGTCCAGGGGCCAATGCCGTAGAGCTTCGACCACGCCTCGATGGTCTTGTCGATATCGGTTACCGCATAGCTGATATGATCAATCGATTTCACCTGCATTTGTCAACTTTCCTTTGCCAGTATGTTTCGAGCTTTTCCGTGCTTGGATACAGTGTTATTCCTTCTTTAGATGGGACGGTTCACCATGCACACGGCCTCCATCAATTACGATGGTTTCACCCGTGACATAGTTCCCGGCAGCGGACGACAGGAAGACAACCGCCCCGGCAATTTCCTCCGGTTCGCCGAGGCGCATGAGGGGGATCTGACCGAGGGCCTTTTCGTTCACCTTGGGATCCCGCCAGAGGGCTTCGCTGAGGCGTGTCTTGATAATCCCGGGTGCGATCGCGTTCACCCTGATGTTGTATTGTCCCCATTCTTTGGCCATTACCTGTGTCAACATGATCACGGCAGCCTTGGTTACAGAGTAAACACCCAGCTCGCCGGCTCTCAAGCCACCGATAGACGCTGTATTGATGATACATCCTCCGCCCCGTCCCTTCATCACCCTGGCTGTTAACTGGCTCAGGATAAACATTCCCTTCAGGTTGACGTTCATTGTTATATCGTAGGTTTTTTCATCTTGGTCCATGATCGGGCCAAAGTAGGGATTGGTTCCCGCATTGTTCATGAGAATATCGATCCGTCCGAATTCTTGCACGACCCGTTCGACAAGCATCTTCGAGTCTTCGGATTTGGCGTTATGGGCCGCGACAGCCAGGCCTTTTACACCTTTCGACCTGATTTCATCAGCAACCGGTTCGAGGTCGGCAATCTTTCGGCTACTGACTACCACATTGGCTCCAGCATCCGCCAGGGCAAGGGCGCTCGCCCGTCCGATACCGCGACTCCCTCCTGTAATCAACGCGACTTTTCCTTCACACGAGAACTTTGAGAAATCCATGTTCATCCTTTCTTTCGGGTGTTGAAAAAATGTGTGTGCCCGAGACCCACACCCTACGGGCTAATGCCCCTCTTTTTGGGACAAAACTGACTCGGCGGTAAGCGATAGACCTTTTAGAACCAATCGCATAGCAGCGGCCGTGTGTCTCGTGGATCAATGATACTCCTTAAATGCAGAGCCATTGGATTTAAGGCTGCGATGCCGGCCCCAACTTCCCTCTCAAGGCACGATCAATACCTTGAGGGCGCCTGGATCCTGAAGTTGAGTCCTGAACGCCTCGGCAGCCTGGTCCAGAGGGAACCTATGAGTGAGCATCGGTTTGGCGCTGACCTTTCCGCTCCTGAGAAGTTCGATGCATGCGGGGAAATTGCCGCCCAGGCAGCCGATCAGAGACAGATTCTTGGAGATAACGGGCAGGGGATTCCAGGTAAGGGGTTGCTCGTAAACCCCGACCAGCATAATCTTCCCGCCCCCGCGGGCCATGGCGATCGATTGATCGAAGGTCGCCTGCATGCCGGCGCACTCAAAGACCGTATTGACGCCCATCTTGTCCGTTGCCGCCATGGCCGGCCCGACGGCGTCCTCTTTCGCCGCATCAATAACGATATCGGCGCCGCATATCCTGGCTGCCTCCAGGCGGGCGGGCCTACGGCCGCTGGCAACAATCTTCGCTACACCCAGGGTCTTCAGGACCTGGATGGCATACAGGCCGATCACCCCAAGGCCCAGGACGGCGATGCTTTCAGTTTCTTTGGGCTGAGCCCTGTTGACGGAAAAATAGGAAATGGAAAGGGGTTCCACCGAAGCCCCGTCCTCGTATGTCAACTCGTTGGGGAGCGGGAAGACGGTTCGCCCCAGGGCGGCGAAGGGGATATGCACGTATTCCGCCATGGCACCGGGGAATTTATATCCGAGAAGCGCCATATCTGAGCAGCGATGTCCTTTGCCCTGTGCGCACCAGAAGCATTTTCCGCAGGGTTTGAAACCGACAGCCGTTACGCGCATGCCGGGCGAGATATCCTTGACCCGGGATCCGACTTCCGCTACATCGCCGCTGAATTCATGACCAAAGATGGTCCCTTTCTCGTCGCGTTTATAGACGTGCAGATCCGAGCCGCATACGCCGCACGCCTTAACCTTGATAATCACTCCATGCGGTTCAAGAACCGGATCAGGTACGATTTCCGTTCGGATGTCCCTGGCTCCATGCATCACGGCTGCTTTCATCTCATAATCCTTCCTCTCCGATTAAATAATTTCCAAATTCAGCGCCACACTTCACCCGGGTATGTTCGCAGGCAATGCCTGTGGCTTCCATTTGTTCATAAATGTGCAAGGTGTTTGTGAAATTCGATCCGCCTCTGTGTATTGAAGAAGGGATTGGAGTATTGTACGAGCTGATATTGACGAACGGGAACCCTCCACGCAGTCTTTCTCAGCGCGTGATATATTGTTCCTGTTCCCGTCGCATGTCACGCAGCCGGCGCTCATAGTTGTTGGCCTTATTACGAAAATATTCAATGACTTCCATAAGGGGTAGAATCAGGAACTCCTCTTTTTCCAATCCTTCGATGACATATTGCGCGACTTCATCAGGAGTAAGGGCAGTTTGCAGGAGAAGCTTCCCTGCGCCTTAGGTTTCAGAGAGCATGCCGGTCTTTCCCTTAGGCCAGAGGCGACTGGCTTTGATGCCCTGGCGGGCATGGATGATCGAAAGCCATTCCGCAAAGGCTATAAGGGCGTGCTTGCTGATCGCGTAAGGCGGCGCCCCGAGGGTGGTGAGCAGTCCCCCCGGCCGAACCCGTCTGAAGCAGGTATCCGCCGCCGCGCTCGATCATGGACGGCGCAACGGTTCGGGCGGCATACACATGGGCCATGACATGGACATCCCGGCAGCGCTGCCAATCCACATCCATCGCCTCGGCGCCACCTCGTCCGGAGATCCCCGCATTCGAACAGAACAAATCAATCTCACATTGCATCAAGCCCTCAATAAGAACTCGTTCAATAAACGGCCGACCACCTCCGGTTCTTCCTCATGGACAAAGTGGCCGGCATCAATTTGTTTGACATCAATCTGATCGAAGCAGTCTTCTATATGGTTCAGATACTCCGGGATGATAACCTTGTCCTGATTCCCATAAATATAGAGGGTGGGCATATGCAATTTCCGGCCGCTTAATTCCAGCCAGCGCTTTCGATCGAGTTTGAGATTGCGATAGTAGTAGGCCCCGGTGGCAGGAGTGTTTTCTATTTTATAGCACCTGACATATTCCCGGATCGCCTCCTCGGGCATTAGGCCTTCTCGACCGGCCTTTCCGAAGCACCAACGGATCCATACCTCTTCGTTTCCTCTGATCATAGCCTCCGGCAAGCCTTGTTGCTGCTGGAAGTATTGATACATAAGAGCAACGGAGCCCTTGCTTTGCATGACCTTCATGGCCTCCATGTTCCCCTCGCTGTTGCTCAGAATGGGGAAATTCATCAGCACCAGCCTCTTAACCCTGCTGGGAATGGCAAAGGCGATTTCCTGAGCAACGTTGCCGCCCCAATCATGGCCGACAAGGAAAAACTCTTTTATGCTGAGGCCATCGACAATTTCTATGATGTCTTTCGCCAGTTCGCTTTTTTGATATAATTCCGGCTTCAACGTCCGTTCGCTGTCACCCAGACCACGAAGATCGGGCGCTATGATCCTTAGTTTCGTACTCAAAAAGGGACACACCGGCTCCCAGGAATAGGAGCTTTCCGGCCATCCGTGTTGCATAATCACAGGAAAGCCATCAGGGTTATCCGAATCTCGAACATTAAACCTGCCGCGAGAGACGATTACTTCGTAAGTGCGCATCGTCGTACTCCTATCCCGGCAGTCACTGATTCTTTGAGGTACTGTTTGGGTGTCCCGATCATACCTGTCTCCTTTGCCTATTTTTTCTTTGCGGTACGCGGTATGCTTTGATACGACTCATCTATCTGAGGCATCGTAACTTGTTCCTTCGTGTATAAAAGTTTTCCGTAAATGGGGTCGTCCTGCCAGCCGTCGACATGGGCCGCCCGCTGGGCCGCAGATTTTAGTTTTTTCCAATCGGCGCTCCCGTACAGGAACATCTCCTGCGCCGCCATCGATCCTTCACCGTGGATCGTGTCGATCTGATAGAAATTGCAGGTCATATCCTTGGCCAGCCGCATGACCCGCAGCCTGTTTTCCGTTGGCACACCGTCCTTGGCGCTCAGATACTTTTCAATATAGGGGCGGATCTCTGCATTATTCCAATCCCTGAAGGTCGGTACCGTCGCGCATATTCCGCCCGCAATGTCCTGGAGATGCTGACACATTTGATGGAAGTTGCTGGCAAAAGTGTACTTCGAAGAATTGATGGCCATTCTGTTGGGCATCACGACGTCATGCCCGAATTCGGTGATCGGATCGAGACAGGCCGCCTTCCCCAGCAAGGCCACCGACTCTGTGATCATCGCCATCCAGGCCAGTTTCTTCCGGATATGGCTCACGTTTTCCACGCCGTTGTATTCAGCCGCCAAAGCGGCCGTGCCGGTAATGATCTCCAGTTTTCCAATCATCTTGCAGGTCCCGAAGAGGCGGTGATAGCTGGCAAAGGCATAGGCCAGGTTGCGGGTAAATTGCCATTCGCCGCACATGAAGACCCGTTCCCACGGCACGAAGACATCGTCAAAAACGATCAGGCATTCTGTGGGCTGCGTAGCGCTCGTTTTCGGATAATCGAATTCCCCTTCCTCGCCATAGGTCCGGGATACCGGTTCGACCGCGAGGAGCTTGACTCCCTTGGTGTTGAGCGGGATTGCGAATGCAAGGGCATAGTCCCTGTCCTCCTCGCCGTGGGTCCGGCAGGGTAGGCAGAGCGCTTCATTAGCGCACGGGGTCGCGCTGATATGCACCTTTGCCCCCCGCACTACGATTCCGTCCTTCTGCCTGTCCATGATCCTCAGGTAGTAATCCTGGTGCTGTTTCTGCTTCGAGGGGTGAAGGCTCCTGTCACCCTTAACATCGGTGATAGCGCCGGTTATGGCGAGGTCGTTTTTCTGCAGGACTTTCCGGTAATTCTCGACACGCTCCGAATAATTCGTTTTCATCTCCTTATCGATGACCTGAGCGGCAACGGTGAAGGCGGCCAGAGCATCCGCCCCCATGCAGTGGACCATTACCCCTCCCCCCGACCTGACGCCATTGATATAGCACTGCCTTCTTCTCAGGAGATCTTCAGCTGACCGCGGAGAAGTGAGAAGGAAGTTGATGTCTTCCCCATCCTCGTCCTTCGTCACAAAAAGGTTCCGGAAATCGGGATGATTGGGGAGAACGTAATCCATGCAGGCGGTTTTGATGATGCTGCTGAGGGTGGGATGAGTCCGAACATCGGCTACCTTCTCCCCCATGCACCACACTTGCCTGCCGTCATTCAGGCTTTCGAGATATTGATCGACAGTCTTGATCATGAATTCCTCCTTTTCAATTGCTCAAGAGAAAATAAATAGTCAAACATTTCCAAATTCGGCATCTGGAGATTTCCGATTCGTTCGTTAGACCTCGTTAGGTCACGATTCGGTTGATGCCTGCATTGCACTCTCTTGAACCGTTGACGGAAAAGCCATATTCACTATATTTGCTCAGAGTACAGGAAGAACAGGGGGCAGATCAGTTCTTTCCGCTCTGGATGCCTGACACACCGCAGTGCGCAGGAACTCATCTGCCCTTCCAATTGGGCGGCCGTTTTTCAACAAATGCCTTAGGCCCCTCAATGAAATCTTCGGATTGGTACATGGCAGTCTGCCCCGGAAACTGAGTGGATATGG
>Ga0187862_10002771_pt1 | contig 17442 bp, 14 predicted proteins | sample June2016WEW_10_1_FD_133003 | JGI IMG/M metagenome (GOLD analysis project Ga0187862, IMG submission 133003) | Peatland microbial communities from SPRUCE experiment site at the Marcell Experimental Forest, Minnesota, USA - June2016WEW_10_150 | ecosystem: Environmental > Terrestrial > Soil >...
CCTGAAAAACCTCCACTGCATTCCTGAAGCCCGCAAAACTGAACGCTTTACAAATCGAACATGAAAGAGAAGGGTCAATGAGGCCGGTATTGGGCAGTTGCAGGATACACTCTACAACACGCCGGTTCAAGGGACAGCCGCAGACATAACGAAAAAAGCACTGGCGTTACTACCCCAAAGATTGGCGGATACTGGATCTCGGATCATAGGAACGGTCCACGATGAAATTATTCTGGAGGTTCCTGAGGAGACGGCAGGTGAAGTTGCTGTGGTTCTCAAGGAGACCATGATCCAAGCAGGGGAAGCTTATCTTTCCAAAGTTCCGGTTGCAGTGGAAGTCACGATTGCGGACACTTGGACGGAAAAGTAATCAGAGCAGGTCAAACGGGATGAATAGTCCATCTATTTCCTGGCGGAATAGCCAAAGGGTTCACAAGAGCCACGCACCGGACAGGGGCATGCTTTCGGTTCCGGCAACAGTCTCTATAAACCGGATGGCTCCCTTCCAAGTATCTTCCCTTTTACGTCAATCAACCTCAACTCATCGTTTATTCTCTGAATCGTCCAGATGTTCTCGGTTTTTCCGGTTATCGATTTCTTTTCGTTTTTAACTGAAAAGGAGGATATGAATTTCACGATTCTTACGTCTGGCTCGAAGCCAGTCATTACAACGTCGCCGTCCATCCGCGTGTCTATCTCCGCCCAGTTTCGGTAATAATATTTCAAGTCTTGGATCACCTTACCCCTGCTGACAATACCACGGTCGTAGTAATCTACTTTGTCGGCGTAAAATAACGCTACGGCTGCCAAGTCTTTCCTCCCGTTCAGGTAAAGAAGACGGTGTACGAATGCGCTGATTTCCTCACTGGTAATTGGATCAGACTGTCCTGTTTTCAGGCTCTGCTTTAGTTCCTGTGGAGCGGCTTGCTTCGGGGTTGGTTCGGCAGGGACAATCTCCGTTGGGGGTACTTTCTCCTCTGAAAGCTTTCGGGTTAGATTCTCTTGCGCGTCTCCGGGCGGTTTAGCCGCTTCGCGTCCCAGTTTCTCCAGATTGGGCTTCTTTCCCGCAGAAACAATATCCGAGAGCAGGATATGTTTGTCCTTGCCGGGGTCTCCAGTCGATGAGTAAGTGATCAGGGCCTTCTTATTTCGCAACTGGTTGGCCACCCTTTTCAATGTCTCTATTTTTCTGCTATCCATTTGTGTATCAAAATAGAAAATCAGGTTGGGTACATAAACGGCCCATTCATCGACGTGGATCACAACAGCCTCAATCTGGCCCGCATTTCCGGCTGACTCCGAACCGGCTGCAAGGCAAAAACCGCCCTTGCAGAGAAATCCCCCAAAGAGAAACAGGGCGACAAAGATTGTTTTCAGTTCTCCGATTGACAGCTTCCGTTCCATTCTCACCCTCTACTATTCTAGACACCACTGCGCCGTTGAAAGAGTTCTTGCACAGGGTTGCGTTTCTGGACATTCAATCTCACATCATACATCCCCAAAGCGGCGATGATCAAGACCCCACAGGAAATCTCCCCTTTCTCATCAACATACTGGCTCTGATCAATATTTCCGAGAAATTAAACGGCCTTGCTGCACGAATTGTCCATACCCAGCATGACGAAATAATAATCGAAGCCGGAGATGCCATAGAGGATCAGGTGGAGGTGATTGCGAAGGAGTCGATGGAAGACTGATTCAAGCGGATTATCCCAGAGGTCCTGTTTGTGGCGGAGATCAGAGTAGCCGAAGCCTGGGGATAAGCGCTCTTAGATCATGGCGGTTTCCTCATACAATTGTTATCTATCTGAGTTTATTGGCAACTCCCCCACAATGATTACATTTTTATCAAGAGTTAGAGTCAATCAAACGCAAACACGTTTAAAACCCCAGTTTATGGAGGCAGCAATGAAATTCCTTGTAGTGCTTGTTTTGGTTAGTTCGCTTGTCCTGCTCGGGCCTGTTGCGGCCAGGGCTGAAACGGACCGGATCGATGCGGCAACACAAATTCTGGACCAAATGCCCGGACAGATTCCGGCCTTCGTTTTGAATCACGCAAAGGGAATCGCCGTAATTCCGGGAGAAGTCAAGGCAGGTTTTATCTTCGGTGGCGAGGTCGGGGGCGGAGTGCTGGTGCGCCGTCTTCCGAAGGGAGGCTGGTCTACGCCTGCTCTTATATCGATAGCGGGCGGTACCTTCGGTTTCCAGATAGGAGGTGAAGTAAGGGACATTGTGTTGGTTCTGAATTCGAGTAGGAGTGTAGACCTTATCGAGAACGGAACTCTAAACCTGGGTGGCGATGCCTCGATAGTGGCCGGCCCTGTTGGAGGGGATTATGCGGTCACAACTCAATCGCCTGACGTTTATTCTTATGTGAGGAGCTTCGGGGCCTTCGCCGGAGCAACGGTAGGTGGATCGGCACTTTCGATGGACCTTAATGCCAACCGCAGCCTTTACGGGGTCTCCGACCCGCTGAGAGTGCGGCCGGTAACGGTTCCAGCATCGTCCAAAAGATTTACCTGCGCGGTGTCGAGAGCCACCGGCGTTCGATCAAAGGCTTGCAGTTGATCTATCCGGTCGACGTCATTACGCTGATGGACAAATCGCCCTGTTGATAGAGGCCGGGTTTGTAAAGGGGCAGCATCAAAATGGACTTACAATCCACGTGCGAGGATACAATGGAATAGAAGAAATTCCCTCATTACATGGGGTTTGATAATGGCAGTTTTGTCAGTCGGAGTGTTTTTGGCAGGATCGGGAACGGGTTTCGCGAACCAGAGAGGGTTGCATCCAGAGTGCCCGAGATGGAAATGATTCAGAATCAAGGTCCGAAGGCCAATCTTCATGATTTCAATGGATACGCTTTGCATTAAGGGATAGGACGACATTGCAGGACAAAGTGACGTGGGATTTGAGCAGAATTTGTAAGAGGTGTACGGCTCAGCCGTTCGTTATCTGTCGTCAGCGTTCTTTCGGCTTGTCATCTTGTTTCTTCTTGGCCTTTGTCCTCAGACGTTCCATAAGTTCTTGTGCTCTCCTTTGCCCCTCACGTTCCTTATCATCAAGGATTTCGGCCCATGGCTGGGTGACACGCCAAGTTATTTTACCGCTCAGAGGCGGCTCAGGATATGCACCAATGTCATGCAATGAGTAACCACGAAACTCCACAGGACTCTCTTGGTAGCAGCACCAGACAGCCTTCCTTATTAAATCTGGATCTCCTTCAAATTGAAGATCAATCAGGTTGAGTTGCTTTCGGAACCGCTCAATCATCTCCGCAGGCAAGTTGAACAGAAAAGGATGCGGTGCATTGGTTTCAATTATACGTTTCTTCTCATCAACACCATTTTGAATCAGCGCTTTTAAAGCTTCTCCGGTCAAATGCCCTTCAGATTCCGGTCCGCCAACGATCACATACCGTATATTGGAATTCGCGACTATGTTGCAGACAATTTTCTCGAAACCAATATTTTCGGTTTGAACAGTCCCAGACAGAGCTGCCCCAGTCTCTATTCCACCTCTCACAAGGTTCTCAAGCTCCCGAGGGATTTTGTCTGCATCACAATTTAAGATGATTGCCACTGCAACCGGAGAATAATCATTTCCCCTGAGATACCTGCCATCCTCAGGAGGATACTCGAGATGTGGGTTGACCTTCAGCATATCTTTCTCCCACCTAATTTGACCTGAATAATGCATCAACTTAATCACCAATGGATGCTGAAGCGCATTTTACACCAAGATTTCACCCCAAAAACCTCTTGGAACACCGGGAAGGCCCATTCAATTATCCTATATCCCAGTTAAACACACAAGAGGTACGGCAATGGGACAGGTTTTAGCAACTTCAGGGCAGACCACCATTCCCGCCGTTGATAGTTCTTCTGCTCAATGCTGGCTCGAGTTACGAGGGCCAATATTAAAGTTTTTCCTTTGATGGGCATTAGAATGAAACGGTGAATCGTGCAAGGGCTGGAATCCAGGATGCTTGGGTCACATACAGGATGGGCACCGCTTGAAAAGTTCCCATGTAGGGCTAATGCTGGTGTTCCGGTTAGGAGCATGGTAGCCAAACCGATAAAACCGATCAGGCCGCCAATGTACTGGAAGAGCATGGGAGATCTGGAGAAATACCGTGAAAAGCCGCTCCTAAAGGCGTACAGACAGAGAGCCGGTAGTCTTCTGGCAAAACCGATAGAAGTCACGCTGTTTGAAATGATCAGTGAGGCATGAGAGTTCGGTGAAATTGCAGGATTGTTGTGAACGGCAATTATGCCAAATACACAACCCAGGAAAAGTCCTAGTAAAAATAGCATGGCTCACCCCCCACTAAGTAAATGGATTGTATGCCTCTGGGAAAAACCAAAACTTAAAAAGGGGGGCAATTTTATGGCCGCATAAATAGCAGAACTTTACAAACTTACAAGGGTGATTTACGGGGGTACAAATAGGGTAAAAACATACCTATGGGTGTCAAACTGCGGTCCTTGTTTCGAGCGCCATAGCGATTTTATTCTTCAGCTCGGTCAAATCAAAGCTCTTTACGACGTAGAAGTCGGCCGCAATCGATTTCATGTCGTATTTGAAGTTATCGTATGCAGTCGAGAGTATCACAGGCAGGTCATAAAAATGGTTTCTGATGTCCTGGAGGAGGTCCAGACCATTCCAGTCAACCATCTTTATGTCCAGAATGACCAAATCCGGTTTCTCTTCTCCAATTTTCTCGAGAAGTTTGTAACCGCCCTCCGCTGTGATGACCTCGTATCCGGCTTCGTTCAGTTCCTCAGAATATAGAAGTCTGACGTGTTCCTGATCATCGACAACAAGGATCTTCGGCATAACTCAACCCCTTTCTTCTTTCCATGCCAATGTATCACCTTGACTCAAAGGACGCTGGACCGAATTTAGAGGCGGACCCTGTTCGTTAAAACCTCTGAGAAAATCCCAAACCTTTTAGAAAGATACGATTTTCCGGTCAAACACGCAAGCTATTTGTCAGAGAGGCTGATCTAAACACCTTCAGGACCCGGTCCCTCTGCTCAATCCAGGATCGAATTACGAGGGCCAATATTCAAGTTTTTCGATTGATGGGTATTATGGTGAAGAGGTAAAAATAACGGAGCCTCTTGGACAAGTGCCTTCGCGCCGTTCCGGCGGAAGTTGGAACGAAACAATGCCTTTCAATTTTTCTGGTTCTCAACTATAAAGCGGGGAATATAGCATGAGTGGTCAGGTTCCAAGAGATTCAGACAAGATGGAGGGCCGCTTGTATGGTTGAAGAGCTCTTGCCCAATCTATACCTGATAAGAATCCCATTGACAGGAAGTCCCTTGGGATGGGTTAACTCCTCTGTGATAAAAGACCTCGATAGGAACCTGGTCATTGATACCGGGTTGAATCGAAGAGAGTGCCTCGAAGCCATGCAGGCCGGCCTGGGTGAAATCGAGATGGATCTGAAAAGGACCGACTTCTATATCACTCACATGGACGCGGATCACATCGCCCTTGCACCGAGACTGGTTCAAGACACTTCAACCATATATATCAATCGGCCGGATAAGGAGTACGTGGAGAACTGGCTCGGCTGGAAGGCGATTACCGGCTTTGCCAGACTGAACGGTTTTCCGGCAAAGGAGTTTCAGGCGACTGTCAGTAACCACCCAGGTTATAAGTGGTTTGCCACCGCAGAAACAATTGCCCATTTGAGATATCTCGAAGACAGCGGACAGATTTTCAGGGAAAAGAAGGCTGGCTGCATTGAAAGGAGGGAAAAAGATCATTAATCGCTAGAAGTACAGCAGGGGGGCTGTTTCTAAAACCTTTAAATACCATCTTTTTATTGGGAGGTAAATTGTCATGGTATTTAAATGCATCGGTTGTGGATTTGAATGGGGCGAAGGGAACCCTGAAGTTGAAGGGTACTCTCATGGTTCATGTAAAGCATGTCTGAAGAAAGCACTAATTCCTATCTACAGAAAACGACAGAAAGAACAATTTTTTCATGATTGCTTTGGGCGATCGGAAGACTATTGCTCTCGAGTTGCATGTTCCTATTATCGATGGTGCTGCTGCTGTATACATGAAAATGCGTAGCAATAAAAAATATATCGCTGGTATGTTCTATAGTACCCTCGATGCATTTGCGTTCGAGTTCTAATGTTAGGTCTTCACGATCTACATCAGAGACAAAGGCTTTTCAGGGCGAGCTATTCCAAGTCTTAGAACTGCATTTGGAGGCGACACTGATTCAAAGTCCTCAAAATGCGAACGATGAGGAGAAAGTTGCTTACTACATTCTGCATGGAACGGTGAGCAAAACGTTTGGGCAAATTGCATTAATTCCGAAGCTTCCACCAGAATTGTCTTATCCACGAGACATCATTGTACACGACGTAATAGATATGAGTGTTCCAAGAAGATTGGCAAAATACGACAAATCTGGTTACAAGATCTTCTTGGCTCAAATGAAGACCATTCTTTTTGGAGATCCTGGTATTCGAATGACAAAACAGAGATGTGAGGAATTCTTCGATAACGATGAGAATTTCGCATTGGGGACAGAATGTATGGAGGAAACGCTTGCCTGGGTTGCTGAAAAGATGGGAGCACCTGATGCTAAGATCGCTCAGATATGACGAGATGATAGTTGAGGAAAAAGGCTTTGTGGATTAGGGACCAGACCGTCTTGGCTTGAACGCAACTTGGTATTACGAGGTGCGCTGGTACCGCGACTCAAATTCTACATACCACATCCCACGATAAGCTCATCTTTCGTCTTCCTGACGTAGCTGTTTAAATTCCAGCCTGGAAACATCTCATACTTTACCCAGGTCCCATTGGCGTCCGCTTTACTCACAACCTTATACATCTGTTCAAAATCGGCCTTGATATTTTTGCCGGCAAGCGTGGGATGAACGAGCATGGCCCCGTCCATCTTCATTATGAATACGAATGGGTCTTCTTTGGCGGCAGATTTGAAGTCAGCAGCGGTTTTACCACTATTTATCGCAGTGACAATCTCATCCACCCTTTTTTTAATAGCATCTCTGTATGGCTGTTGTGCAAAAGTATACAAGGCAACCGTTAACACAAAGACCATTGCCAAACATGCTGTAAGAACCCTTTTCGTGCTCATCTCCACCTGGTTTTTTTGATACTTTTTAGGATAGACACTAATTGATCCGAATAATGCATCAACCTGACCACCAACGTATCTCAAAGCGCATTTGGGGTTCGTCCACCGTCCTGAAACCTCTCAGGACACCTTGTAGACGCAGAGAACCTTCCCATATACGAATCAAAAACGCAAGAAGGCGGTCAATGAGGACGGTTTTTTCAGTTTCGGGACTCCACCACCATTTCCGGCAGTTGATAGCCTCTCGTCCTCGGGTTTTTAGCCGGAATTCCCTTTCAAACAACTAACTCATAACATTGGCATCTCTGAAAAAATAAGGATACTTTTTGAACCCAAGGGCGGTTTTTTGTCGCATTGGGTATACGGTGAGCGAGGTCAAGGAACTCGCCCATGCCTACCGCAAAGGCATAGAGCCACAGCCTGGGGTGGATTTTTTGATAAATAAGGTCGCTTTTTTCTGCTCACTACTCACTGCTTCTTCGGATATCCCACGCACTGGTCGAGGATGATCTTTTGATCCGGCCTTAACTTCAATTCTTTTGCCAGCGCATCACTGTCTATGAGCGCTCGCACGACTGTCGCCAAGCCCTCTGAGGCGCAGAAGAGGTAGACATTTTCACTGATGAGGCCAGTGTCGGCGCCTACGAGAATTTGCTTGTCAAGTCCGCCTGCGTCGACCTTTGAGTAATCCGACACATAGATAAGAACGACTGGTGCGTCTTTTACATATGCCTGTGTACCCGTCATCGCCCTGATGTCCTTGGTCACAATCGTGTTTAGGGCGTTTTTCTTCGCATCCCAGAGATATACGCCATCGGCGGTTGCCACATAAATCTCCGTTTCCTGCCAGTTTTTTGCCGACGGTGCGGTTCGCCTCCCATCCGGACGGTTTATTCCGAAAGCGGCCCAAAGAAGGTTCGACAGGGTTTGCATCGGGAGCTTTTCACCACTGAACGTGCGCGTCGACATCCTTTCATTTAACACCGACATCAGGGGCTTTCCACCCTCTTTTTGAGGATTGGGAAGCTGAATGGACGAAGGATCTGCAGCGTAGCTCAAAAAAGAACAGTTGAGCATGAAAACGAGCAGAATGCCGGCCAAAGATACTGATTTAATTTTCATCTGAATCTCCTATCGAAGTCATGTAGGGTGGGAACAGTTTTATCTCTTAATAATGCGTCAACTTGACTCCCGACTGGAGCCGAACCGCATTTTAGGGTCGAATTCTGCCAGAAAAAACTTCTGGACCTGCCCCAAAGCCCGTAAAACTTTACGATTTTCCAATCGAAGATGCAAGTGATAGGTCAACAGGTCTGGTTTGGCAGTTTCAGAACGCACTCTACAACACGCCTATTCAAGGGACAGCTGCAGACATAACGAAAAAAGCACTTTGTCTGCTTCCACAAAGATTGCTCGGTGAGGGATCTCGGATTATTGGAACGGTCCATGATGAAATTATTCTGGAAGTTCCTGAGGAGAAGGCGAATGATGCGGCCGCAATTCTGGAAAGGACAACGATCGAAGGAGGAAAAGCTTATCTCGGTAAAGTTCCTGTTGAAGTGGAAGTTACCATTGCGGATACTTGGGCAGAGAAGTAGACAAAGCCAGCCTCAGCTTCATGTCGGCGTCGGTTGTAAAATGTGATCGCTTCAATTCGATCTTACTCGCTCCACACCCCCAGTTTCCGATCTCATTGCACATGTTGCCGATTGGCGCCTCAGGGAAGTTAACACATTAAGATCAAGGCGTTATACGCGGGCTGTTCTGTGGACTGAACATTCTGGCAAGAATTGTGAACCCCGACTGACCTTATGTTGGCAGCTGCTTCGACGGTTTGTTACGTACAGTCCTTCTGTTCTCCTGCCATTCTGAATTATTCCACTATAGATCTAAATTTTCACCAGAGTTCATAATCTTTGAGCATTTTGAATCCACATTATTCGGATCATTGACCGGAAAGAGGAGAGTCTTCCAACGCCGAACGGGGAGAACCCGCATCGTCTCCATCAGACTCTTATGAGTTCGTAGTCAACGCTTCCCAGCCCGAGTGTTTGAGCGTACTCCAATTGCAGGAGATGGTCTTGCCCGGGATGGTACTCTTTGAAAATTTGCTTCCCGCACGAGGCGTTGACGAGGTCGAGACTTGCTTTGTCGACGGCCACGGGATCGGCTGACGCGAAAATCCCAACGTCAGGAGCGATGCGCTCGTTTCCATAACGCCAGCAATCGCATTCTTTATTGATCCGGAGCGCAAAATTCAGGAAAGCTGCCTTACCCTTCTTGTCCTTGAGAATGGCGTAGGTATACTCCACCATCTTCTTCTGGACCTCGTCGCCCGCCCTGAAATCGATGAAAAGCGCCAGATTGGGGCAGGCCGCGACACAACTTGCGCAGCCGATACACTTCTCAGTGTTCAGCACCGATTTGTCGTCTTCCATGTGGATGGCCTGCACAGGGCAGACTTTTTCGCACTCACCGCAGCCGAGACAATTTTTTTTGTAGAACGTAGGGGCCGCACCACAGTGCTGGGCCAGCTTGCCTTGTCTGGTAGCGCACCCCATGCCTATGTTCTTCAGGGTTCCGCCAAAACCGGTAAGGGCATGTCCTTTGAAATGGGTCACCGCGACGAAACCATCGGCATCGACATAACAGCGGCCGACCTTGGCCGTTTTGATGAGTTCCTGATCGATTTGCACCTCCCGGATATCCTCATCCTTTTTCTCATCGGGGATGAAGATGTCCGCGCCCACAGCTTCCCTGGTGAAGCCATGCGACATGGCCACCGTGAGATGATCTTCGGAGTTGAGCCGCTTGCCCCTGTAAAGCGTGTTGGCGTCAGACAAAAAAGGCACGGCGCCCTTCCTGGCAATCTCATCGCAAATGAGCCGTAAATGATCGGGCCTTACGAAAGCGTCGGTGCCCTCTTCTCCGAAGTGCAACTTCACCCCCACTTTCCAACCTGCTTCAGCAAAATTCAGTACCCGACTTTCCGCCAGCAGTGACTTCAGTTTGCCATTGGCAGCATTGATGTCGTCTGCGTCCTCGACCGGTACGAAATAAACCTTGCTCTTCATCTGATCCACCTTGCTCCTCAGGATTTGTTTGCATCTAACAACTTGAACAATCCTTTAGCACATATCTGCCGGAATAATGCACCAACTTTTGCGTTCCGCATCCAAATTGAATGTCGGAATCGAATTTTTGCCCGGAAAACCTCTCGTGTATTCCGGAACCCCCACCAGCATACAATTTTCCCAATACAATACGCAACTCAAACGTGCGTGGGACCGGTTTTTGCGATTTTCCGACACACCTCCTCCCATAGTTGCTTAATTTCTCCGTGTCACACCGGGTTGCGGGCTCAGGAGAATAGAATCCCATAATACCGGCCTAATGGGAAAGCCGACGCGATATGGACATACCACCTCCTGGCATGGTAGACCACCCTTGCCCCTACTTTTACAAGCCGCCTGATGATCGAGTCTATGGATGGTCTGGATTTTGCCAAAATTAAGGTGTCTCTCCTTGTAGTTGAGAAATGGCGCCCCGAAATCGTTTATATTCCCGAATCATATGTTCACGGAATCTGTGTGAGAAGGGATTTGGCAGGGGCTAAATACTGCACCATCGAGTCGTCTTCGACAGCAACGGCTCTTGGAAGAATGGTGACACCTTTGATGTAATCAAGGAAAAAATGATTCACAAAGAAGTCCGCACAAGCACTCTAGAGTCGATTGCCGCTTGTGCGGACCCTTGGTGAAATTGCGCTTTAGACCTTCAACGGATTTACTCCAGCATCCAACAACATTTTAGCCTTATCAATGCCGAGCGGGATTCGGGTATGCCAATGACCATAATTCCATACCGTTCTGCCGCCTTCTTCCTCCACAAAACCATTGGACATCCAGTCATTATAGTACGCAACCTCGTAACTTGTTCTCTTTCTTCCCTTACGCAAAAGGGCAAACAAACCTACAGGTCCGTCGCCGAAATCGAGACTAAAAATGTTCCACCGATCAAGGTAACGGGCGAGGGTGTCCAGTTTACTACGTTTCTCGCATATATCCTGACTTTTTCCTTCACCAAATTAGATGCTCCCTGCCGATATCACCGTGTTGGAAATCGCAAATAAAGTGACAATCAAACCGTTAACAAAACCTCCCAGCCATATAGAGCCTGTTTTCCTGAAAAAAAGTCTGCCTGTGATTGCGGCAATTGGCAGGATAAACAGTAGATTCCAGAGTAAAATGCCGGCAAGCGCCGATGTTGTCTTGGGCGGGAATGGCACGTAAGGGAGCAGCTTGACGCCTGTTTTGAACAGCCATATGTAATCCAGGATGGTTAATACGGCTAGTCCGGCGACGTTTGCGATGACCATCAGCGGGATATTGGTCCATTCGCCCGCCCCTCGTATTCTTGTGAATGAGTTAAGCAGCAGTATGTTGATCAGATAGAAGAAAAGGAAGAAGGGCAGGTATTTGAGGAGAATAAAGAATTTAATGGGCGTGAGTGTTTTGATGCTAAAGACCCAGAATCTTGCGTCACTGAGGAAGAAGAAATTACTAATGACCAGTAGAAAATAGGTTGCCAAAAATACGATCAACGCCAGAAGAGCACTTTTTCCTATATCGGCACCGCAAAGCTTCACTCCAAGGTTATCGATTGTTACGCCGTTTTTTTTCATAAATATGAAATAAGTGAGGATAAATGCGATCAGGAGAATGGCGCCTACGATCAACATGAGCAGTACGACGCCGTTTACAACAGGCAATTGAAAAGAATTGCTTAGAGGAAATACCGTGGGGACGAAGCGACCCCATGACTTGATGCCAATGGGATAACCTACGGTCCAGTTGTAAAGTAATGGAGCTGGCAGTAAACAAATAACAAATATTATCCAGTATATAAGCTTGTCTTTAGTGGTCGTCACGATTGAGGGTGCAGTGGGTTCAGGCTTGATAATAGTTTTGAAATAAGGGATTTCGAGCATCAGGAAGGCAAATGGAATGATGAAAAGGAAAAAACCCGCTAAAACAAGCCCGGTGAAAAATTGCTTCCAGGGCCAGATTTGGTCTGCGGCCGGTAAAGTCTCTTTGCCGCCCTTTAACGTTGTACTAAAAAAATCAACAATGTACGCAACGGCGACCTTCGAGAAATGAGCTTTAGGATGTTCAATCTCCGGCTGGTAGATCACCCTCAATGGCTTTCCCTCAGCGGTGGCAGCAATGGCCTCTTCGTTTGTCAGTTTCTTATTGTCGCCAAACACATAATAGGCCTGATATTCCGCACTCGGAAAACCCATACCGGCAATGCCAATTTTTGAAACATTGATTTGACTGGCTGTGGAGACTTGCCACATAGGCGCCGCCCACTCATCGTACTTGCCGAACATGAGGCCGACATTGACTGGATACTTGGCTTACGCAAGGGCACCGTCTTTGTCGACCAAAAAAGCGTTCTCCGTAGGCACTAATGCCTTGGGGACTATAATCGCCGGATCCTTTTCGTGTTTCACAAATGCCCTTACTGCACCGATTTGCAGAGAAGCACCACCCAGGGAATGACCGACCATCCCGATACGTTTTTTATCAACGTATGGTAGTGTACCCAGGTATTGCAATGCGGCATAAGTCCCCATGTCGGGTGCGATACCTTTGTTGATACGGGGATCGGCGAAGGAGGATCCGCCATGATCGTAAGCGTCAATGGCTATTACGACATAACCTCGGCGTGACAGTTCAACAGCGTTGAGATCCTGCACTTCACGAGTGTTGTTGTACCCGTGCATAGAGACAATTGCCGGAGCAGGATCTTCAACGCTTGCAGAATCGGGGACATAAAGCAGCGCGCACATGCGGGCGCCATCTTCGGTGATATAGGTCATGTCGGTAATTTTAACCTTGCCACCACTTGTATGTACCAGGTACGCGCCTGACGAACCCAGCAAAACAAGGGCAATTGCGATGCACAAAAATAAGGCTAACCTCTTTTTAGTATCCATACTATCCCTCTCTTAAATTTGGTCGAAACTCATTTCATCGCTATTATCCGGAACAATGCTCCAACTTCAGTGACATCGCAACCGCATTTTCGGGTCGGCTTTTTCCTCTACGACTTCCAGGATAATTTCATCGTGGACCAGCCTATGATTTTTCCCCTTGTGCTTGCTAACGCTTGCGGCCGGAATAATGCATCAACTTCTGCGCTGTGCATTCAAACCGCATGTTGAGACCCAGATTTTTGCCAGTAAAATTTCCGTTGCGCCCCTGAAACCCCAACAGCATACAATTTTCCCAATAGAATAAGCAAATCAAACGTGCGTGGGCCGGCAATCTCTCGGTCCGCTACGCTAAGACAGTTCGGCGTGGAAAAAAGGGAGGCTCCGCACAGCTCCCCTCCGCCTTGAGAAATGGGGCGCCAAGTTCTTTGCCATTTTCGAATCATTTGTCCAGCGAATCGGTGCAAACTGACTCTTTCGAGATCGGCAAGCTAATGGCAGAGGGGCGGTGGTGCACAATGCCGCATGTTCGAGTGCGGCATTGTGCACCACCATGAGGCAAAATGCACCTGCGAAGCATGACGTGGATATCATTAGGAATGTAGGAGTTACGACGAATGTTGATGCAATATGCGGCATCGTCAGCCGCCCCGCGCACCTGCCTTTCTAAGCACGCCGAACGACCTATTCCCTAAAAGTACAATAAAAACAAACTGTTGTAGGAATTATCGCAGAAGGTAAAACTTTGGCTCGAATCATGCTCAATTGTTCCTGCGAACACGATCGAAACCGGCCAGGAAGAATTCAAGTTCTATTGTGAATACAAAGGAGGTCATCATGGACGCAGGGGACCGCAAACGGACAGCGCTACCGGTAGTGTTTTCGATGCCGAACGAGGCATGCATCTGGAGTAAGGCCGGTGTGATCGAATCTACTGAGTGCATCAACGCTTTCGACTGCCTCGGGTGTTCCATCGAAAAAAGCGTGCGGGCCGCCCAAGAGGATAAGAGCGAGTCGCGTGGAAAGGCTGTTTCTGGGACGCTCAACATGAGCTGGTTCATGTCGAACGGCAAGTGCCGTCACGTGCTTAGCGGACGCATTTCCTACGGCCTGTGCTCCTCGAAGAGCTGCGTGAATTGTCCGGTCGAACAGATGATCGAGGATTCGAGCGACCTGCCAGGCGCCAAGCGGACACACCATGCGAGTGAATCGGGATACCACATGGCCCGGAATTATTACTATCACCGGGGTCACACCTGGGCTCGAGTCGAGTACGGCGGCCTGGTGCGAGTGGGTATCGATGATTTCGCCCTGCGACTGCTCGGGCATCAGGATGCAATCGAGGTGCCCGCTCCGGGGTCTACCGTGCGCCAGGGGCAACCGGCCGGGATTCTGAACCGGTCCGGCAGGCAAGCCGTGATTATCAGCCCGGTGGACGGGGTGGTGACAGCCGTTAACCATAACGTACTCGGCAAAGCTTTCATCGCTAACGATGCTCCCTATGAGGATGGCTGGCTCATGGTCATCCGTCCCTCGAACCTCCAGGAGAATCTGGATAACCTGTTTTTCGACTCGGAGGGCCTGTCGTGGGTCGACGAGGAGGCGATGTACCTGAACTCCCTGCTGGCCGAAGAATCACGAATTTCGCTGGTTGCTCCCGACAGCGAGCCGGCCATGGATGTTTTCAAAGAAGCGCCTGAAATCGGGTGGGAGCGGCTGGTCGAGGAATTTCTGGCTTAACAGCAACTGACTATATGTAGGTTGGCGGGTTTCGGGTTACAGGTTCCGGGTTGAAAAACAACTCGAAACCCGCTAACTCGCAACTCGTGACCTGGTCCTCAGTCCTCTCACTCCCAACTCCCCCGTTAGGCGCCTCTGAGTTTTCTCACCTCACCCACTCGAATGGTAACTTTCTGCGCGTCAAAGTACTCGAGAAGCGGGATGGTGTATTTGCGGCTTGCGCCGGTCATCTCCTTGAATTGGGGGGTAGTGATCTCGCCGTGCTCTTTCAGCCAGGTTACCAGGCGATTATGAAGTTCGGTCATTGCGGCGGTATGAAAGTAGATTTCTTCTTTTGTTTTTACGAGAGTCCCCTTTGTCAGCATCCATTCGAGCACTTCCTGGTGCTGTTTGGGAGTGCCCGGCAACCCGGATGTGACTTCCTTGAAAAAGGGCGGCTGCAGGCCGGCTTCCCGGAAGGCGTTTTCGATTTTTTGCCGGATGGTATCCTCGTCTTTGCTCAAGGCCACTTTGTGCGCAGTCAGGCGCACCCATTCCATCTCCTGGGCGACCTGGCCGGCTTCGACAAGCTGGCGCAGGACAAAGTTGTAAAGCTTTGCGTCTATGGGCTTTGAAAGAAGGGCCGGGATTTCCTCTTTGGACATTCCGGCTTTGAGCGGAAAACGGCTATGGTAGCCGGCCAGGATTTCAGTGACAGAAGATTTCATCTCTTCCAGCGCATCCGGGTGAATCAGCCTTTTATTTTCCTTATCGTAGAGCACCACCTTCCTGGCGCTCGTAAATTGCTGAAGGGTTTTTTCAAGAAACTTTTGCGGCACATTGGCCCTTATCCGGAGTTCCACCTCGCCAAGCCCAGCCCAGCCGGCATCCTGAAGGTGCCAGAGAATTACATCGGAGTCGGGGCTCTTGAAGAGTATTTCGAGCGCTTTGGCGGCTTCCCGTTTGGCCGGTCCCTTGTGTTTTCGGGGAAGGGGGTGAAGGACGTCGCCTCCGCCGATTGTCAGAACCGGGGAATAGGAGCGGAGCACAAAACGGTCTCCGCGCAAGACAGAGGCGGGCTGATCAAGCCTGAGCTGCGCGAAGCTTTTCTCGCCCGGTTTTAGTTCCTGCCGGTCGAGCAGGATGATTGTGGCAAGGTGTTCGGCGGTCCCCGTGTGGAAGCGGATTTTTGCTCTGTGTTTCAGCGTTCTCGGGGTGCTTTCCAGAAGCTCGAGTTGAACGTCTATGATGTGGGAGGCGGAAAGCGCGCCCGCAGAGGCCAGAACGTCTCCGCGCTCGATGAGGGCCCGCTCCATCCCTTGCAAATTTACTGCCGTCCTCTGGCCCGGGAGGACTTCCTGCACTTCGTTTCCGTGGACCTGGATACCCCGCACTTTGCTTTTGAGTCCGTTGGGGTAGATCACTACAGGGTCTCCGATCTGAAGCCGTCCGGAAATGCTGGTTCCAGTAATGACGGTCCCGAATCCGCGCATTGTGAATACCCGGTCAACCGGCAGACGAAACGGGCCTTCCGAACTTTTCGGTTGAACCTCGGCAAAAAGCCTGGCCAGCGATTTTTTGAGTTCGTCGAGTCCTTCGCCGGTGACCGCCGAGACGGCAATGATCTCACACCCCTCCAGAAAAGTGCCCTTAAGGAAGTCCACTATGTCCTCGCGCACCATCTCCAACCAGTCCGAATCATCGACAAGGTCGGTTTTGGTGAGGACCACGAGCCCTTTCTTTACGCGAAGGAGTTCGCAAATCTCCATGTGTTCGCGAGTCTGAGGCATGATGCCTTCGTCGGCGGCGATCACCAGGGCTACCAAATCGATTCCTGTGGCCCCTGCGACCATGTGCTTGACGAATTTCTCATGGCCGGGCACATCGACTATCCCGAGGCGTTCGCCCCCGGGCATGTCCATGTGTGCAAATCCGAGCTCGATTGTAATACCCCGCAGTTTTTCTTCCTTCAGGCGATCCGTATCGATTCCGGTCAGGGCTTTTATAAGCGAGGTTTTTCCGTGGTCGATGTGGCCGGCTGTTCCCAGAATGACCTGTTTCATAGGCTTGCCTTCGCGCTCCGGCATCTATAAAATAAAAATTCTAAAGTAACTTAGCAGAACCGCATTGTAGCGCACAAGTTTTAAGAGGGTGATATCTTATTAGAAGTCTTTGGCTGTTTTGAATAAAGAGCCTCTCAGCCCGCCGGCGGCCGGCACGTGAATCAAGGTGTGAGCGGCAGGCCTGCGCTCTTGCAAGGTCACGTTGCACTTGCTTCGCACATCATTAGGGCTTTGTGAAATACTTTGACATTCCGGGGACTAAAGTATTAATCTTTTCAGATTCAAAGCCTTAAATTGTGGAGAATAACGATAATGAGTTTCAACATTGCCGAAAGTAGCCGAATGCACCGGCTGCCGCCTTACGTGTTTGCCGAGGTGAACGCTCTTAAAATGGAGAAGCGGTGGGCCGGAGAGGACATCATAGACCTGGGAATGGGAAACCCTGACCTCCCGGCGCCCAAACACGTAATAGAAAAGCTTGTCGAGGCTGCCAGAAAGAAGCACAACCACCGCTATTCGGCGTCACG
>Ga0187862_10002772_pt1 | contig 17441 bp, 14 predicted proteins | sample June2016WEW_10_1_FD_133003 | JGI IMG/M metagenome (GOLD analysis project Ga0187862, IMG submission 133003) | Peatland microbial communities from SPRUCE experiment site at the Marcell Experimental Forest, Minnesota, USA - June2016WEW_10_150 | ecosystem: Environmental > Terrestrial > Soil >...
AGGCACGGACCCCCGCCGACTTAATTGCCGCCATCGGCCGGGCTCTGGCCAGCGTCACGCCCCAAGACGCCTTGGGCTGGTTTGTCTCATGCAGCTACAGTTTTTGTTGAAACGCTCTAGACGCGGCGCTACAGTGCCAAAGCAAACTGGAAATCGTATGAGGAGTTGATGCTTTGGTGATGCGCCGGAAGTCACGGCACGATGACCCGGAGTGCGCGGCGCTCGACGGACAAGGTGGCGGGCAGTTGGCCCACATTCTCGCCGTCCAGTTGCAAGAGGACCCGGTCCGGGCTGGAGAGTTTGGCCGTGGGGGCCGCGAACCGGGAAACGCCGCAAAGCCGGGGCAGGCATCCGAACAAAAAGCCGGCCAGCAAGGCGGGGGAGCGGGCGAGGCTGACTTTGGGGAAGACACAAACATGGAGCAACCCGTCGTCTAAACGGGCGGCGGGAAAGACGGCAAAAGGGCCGCCGTAAAAGCGGCCGTTGCCCACGGCGACCCAATCGCCGGAAAAGGAGGCGGCGGCCTGGACGGTGACGATGGGGTGGGATTGGCGGAGGGCTTGAAGAGCGGCGCAAAGATAGGCGAGGGGGCCGATTTTTTTCTTGACTTCCCATTCGGTCAGCTCGATGGCGCGGGAGTCCAGGCCGGCCCCGGCGAGTTGGAGGAAGCAACGGCGCCGGGGGCCCGCCGCCGAGCAGAACTCGGCCCGGCCCAGATCCACGGACCTTTCCCTGCCGTGCTGGAGGACATTCCAGGCGCGGGCCGGGTCGAGGGGAAGGCGCAATTCGCGGGCAAAAACATTGACGGTACCCAGGGGAAGGATACCGAGGCGGACGGAAGCCAGGCCGCCGGGGACATCGGCGATGCCGTTGAGGACCTCGTTGGCGGTGCCGTCGCCGCCGGCGGCGATGAGGGTTTGGAAGCCGTTGCGCACGGCCTGGGCGGCCAGGTCCCGGGCGTGGCCGCCGGCGGAGGTTGCGAGGACGACACAGTGGCCGCGGAGAATATCCGGGTGGGAAAGGAAGCGCCTGGCTTTTTCACCGCGCGCCGACGGATTGAAAATAACGCAGGGAGTGGCCGGGTTCAAAGCACGAAGAAGAACTGTTCTGGAAGAGTTAGAATGAGGTCGTGGCGGCGCCGATGGCCACGGCGAGCTGGCCGGAGATCTGCTCGACCTCGGTCATCTGCTGTGGAGAGAGGGAGAGGTGGACCGCGGCGGTGGGAAGCCACGCCCTGCAAGGGACGCCCAATTCGGACTTCAAAAGATCGAGGACAAACTCGGAGCGGGCGGCGCCGCCGGAGACCAGGATGCTACTGACGGTCTTTTCGCGCTGATGCTCGAAGAAATCAATGGAAGCGCGGAGTTCGCGACCCAGCGGGGAGATCAAGGGCTGGAGATGGGCTTCGACCTCCTTGGGCATGCCGATCTTGATGCCTTCGGCCTCGGCGTAGCTGATGCCCATGGCTTCGGAAAGGCCGGCGGTGAGTTTGTCGCCGCCGATTTCCACGGTGCGGTTGAGGCACAAATCGCCGGCGTTGAGAACGCTGACGGTGGAAGTGCGAAAGCCCAAATCCACCAGGGCGACGACTTCCTTGGCGAAGACTTCCGGCTCGGCGAGTTCCAAGGCGTTGATGGGTCCGAGGACCGAGAGGGTGACCTGGTCAGCGGACAAACCAGCGGACTTGATGGCGCCTTCCAGATTGTTCAACCATTCGCGGCGGGCGCCGCCGACCCAGACCTTGTACTTGGTGGCGGCCTTGCCGGCGTCCAGCGGGGATTTGCTTGGCGGAGGGACGATATAGCAATCGAAGACATAATCGCGGAGGTCCTGCTGCAAATAATTTTTGGCGTTGAACTTGAGCATCTGGCGCATGTCATTGATCGGCAGGAGTGGCATCTCGGTGCTGCGCAAAATCGAGTCCTCGGCGCCGACGGAGATGGTGACCTGCCGGGTCCTGGGACCCATGGCTTCGACGACGCTGCGGAGGTGCTCCGTCAACAAGCCTTGAGGAATGCCTTTTTCGTAGATGGGAGCGTCGGTGATGCTATAGCGGGTGAGGGAAAAGGAATCCTGCCGGCGATCCAACAGCACCGCCTTGGTGGCGCGGCTGCCCAGGTCAATGGCCAGGATTTGATTGCGCTTTTTGGTCTGGCTGAGGAAGGGCGGCATCGTCATGACCATTTCTTAGCATGACCGGAGGGCGAAAGGCAAGGCAGATTGGATTTGAATTTGAGGGTGTTTTGAAGCCTTGGAGGCGCGTGGATCAATGCGGCGGGGGTGTCTCCGCCTTGTTCACCAGTTCCACCTGCAAGGAGGAAATCAAGGCATTGAAGACGACGCAGGCGTTCTCAAAGTCCACGCCGTTGGCGGCGCAAATGACTTCCAGCGTGCCTTCCGGGCAGGCGACAAAGGCGTGGCGGACCTTCAGGCTGAGGCTGGAGGTGACGGTTCGGACTGAATCGGCGACTTTGGCCGGCTTATACCCCGTGGGGCAGGTGGACCATTCCAGATTGGTGCCGCCGGGATTAGCCGCCAGGGCCTTGCTGCGCAAGACCTCCTCATCGGGCATGACGCCGGGTGAATCGGCGGTGGCCTTGAGGGTGATGGCGGTGGTGCCATCCTTGTCGGTGAAGACCACGGAATTTTTGTCCGCTCTGACCTGGGCACCGTAACCGTGGGGCACGCGGACGGTGACGCGCTCTGCGCCCAGGACGACCACCATGGTATCAATCTTCCCGCCTTCGGCCAATTCCAGGGAGCTGGCGTAAGCGCGAAAAGCGGGTTGGGCGGGGCTGGCCCCGGCAAAGAAAAGGGAGGCCAAGATCAAAGAGGCGGGTCTCATGATGGGTGCCAGGTTTAGAACTTAGTGGTATTCGGGTTGAGAAAAGTCCAGGCACCGCGGTTGACCGCGACGACCTTGGGGGTCAAGGGCGGCAGCTTGGCCGGGTTGTTGAAATTGGTGTCAAATGCCCAAACCCGATCCGGCTGATAATAATAATTCCCAGGGTTCAGGTACTTGCCGGTGGCATAGACGCTGTTAAACATCGCCACCATGGAGCCATTGTAAGTGAATTGGACGGTGCCGTTCCAATTCTCGAGCAAGCGGGGAAAATTCTCCACGCCGCCGCTGTAGTAACTGCCGTTGGAGGGAACAATGCCTTCCAGAAATGCCGCGTTGACGGTGTCGGCAGTCGCGGTTCTTGAGGTGTAGGACTCAGTGCCCGTTGAATTAACCCAATTGGGGGACAAAATGGTGATGGCGTCGGCGTAGATGGCCGCCGGGTAGGTTTGGGAGGTGTTGGCGGTGTTGAGGTTGGTGGGGATGCCGACGGAGTTGGGCGCGGTGCCGGCGGTCCAATTGGTGCCGACGTTGTAATTGCCCTTGATATAGACCGGATCCGGGGTGACGACCGCCAGGCCCAGATTGGGGAGGGTTGTGCCGTTGGTGAGGACGATGCCCGGCTGGGTGGAGGAATTGGTGGTGCGGAAATCCTGGATAAAAACAGAATCCACTTGCCTGCCCAGGTTGGTGCTCTGAGGCCCCAGCACGGTCGTATTGGTGGCGGCCCACTTTGCCAGGTTGCCCACATCCAGGTCCACCGCTTGCACGGTCAAGGCGTCGCGCTGGTCATAGAACTGGGTGCCGCTGTTGGTGCTCAGAAAGTTGGTCCAGGCGGTGGTATTGGTAAAGATGGCGACATTGGGATTGCTTTGGCTGCCCGGGCCGCTCTGCACGGTGACACTGTTGTTGGAGACCAGGATGATCATGTCCGCCTGATTGTAGAGGTAATTAGTGCCGGTCGCGGACGTAGGCCCTGCGCCGGACGGGGGGATTTGGAGGATGGCCTCGACATTATTGGAGACCGTCCCGCTGCTGTTGGTGCCCACGGGAAGGTTGAGGGGGCTGACGCCGCTGAGTTCGGAGCCGTCGAAGGTGGCGGTGCCGACGGCGGGCCGGCCGGAGGTCGGATCGAGGGGATTTTCGTACATGTCTATGCTCCCGGAGGAGGAAACGGAGTTGGAAAAGGTCAACGCGCCCGTGGGGTCAATAAAGATGTTGGTGTTGCCGTGGACCAATCCGTTGACGGTCATGGCGGAGCCGGGATTGATTTCCAGGGTGTTCTGATAAAAAATGGCGAACTGAAAAATGGGGACCACACCCAGGTTGATTTGCTGTCCGACGGCGGCGCTGATGTTGAATCCCGAACTGGAGTTGCTGACTGTGGAAATGACTTCGTATTCCGCGGCCAGCATCATCAAACCTTCATAGGGCGATCCCAGATAGACAATGTTGGTCTGGTTGATAAGGTTGATGACCGTCAGATTCGGCTGGTTGGAGCCTGCGCTGAAGGAGTAGTTGTTCCAATAGGGACTGTCGCTTGCATTGGGGATGGCGTTGGAGTAAATGGAGAGCCTAGAAGCGACGTACCCCCACCCGGTGTTTTCGTAGTCCTGAATCATGCCCGACATGGCTTTCTCGGTGGCCGCTTCCGCGGCATAGGAGGTGGCGTAATACTCGTTGTTGCGGGCGATGACCCAGGAACTGGTGTTGCTCCAACTCAACACTCCGGCCATGACCATGGCCGCGCAGGCGGTCAGAGTCAAGGTGACCAACAACGCCCAGCCACCGCGGGCGGGGCGGGCATCTGGTGGATGGAGGAGGATCTTCATGGCCTCTGGCGCATGGAAACTTTGGAGTTGATCTGGTAAAAATCCACCGGATTGCCCGGGGCGATCTGGATTTGGGGATTCTGCAAGCTTGTGAAGGAGAGATAGATGCTGACCAGCGGGAAGGGATTGGTGTTGTTGTAGGCCATGACATTGCTGCCGTTGATGGTGCTGCCCAATAATTCCTGCATGGTGAAAATCGGGTTGTCGTTGGTGATGGGATTGGCGGAGACAAGATTGAAGCTGCCCGCGCTGACGCCGTCATAGTTGGTGCGGCAAAGCATGTTGGAATTGGTGTCGTAGTAGTATTCGACCCAGCCGTAAATATTGGTGCTGGGGACAACAAAGAGGGCGTTGCCCACCCAGGGGCTGGTCGCCGAGACGGCAATGAACCCATTGGAGGGACCGCCGCCGTTGGAGATGCCCGAACCGACCTGGACGCTGTAGGCGGTGCGAATATCCTGGTGCAACATGCGCATGGCGTTGCGGGCGTCGTCGCCGGCGGAAAGCCAGATCTGGCTGCGGGTGGCCATGGAAAGCCCCCACAAATTAAAGGAGATCATCGCCATGACCACCAACATCAAAACGGAGCTGGCCATGAGCGCCTCACCCAGGGTAAAGCCGCCGGCGCGCCCCAACCCCCTGGCCTGGTCAATGGTCAGCCTCATAAATCGGGACCGCGAATGCACGCGATGGTATTGGTGAAATTCCCCAGACCATTGTAATACCACACACATTTCACGGTGATCATGACGTAAGGCGGATTGGTGGAGACCTGGGTGACGGTGGTATAATTGGTGCAGTTGATCAGATTGGTCGCGCCGGAGACGGGCATTTCGAGGTTTTCGGGGTCGTTGTTGGTCAATGAAGGGATGAAGATATTGGTCCCCCCAGCGGTATATTTCCAGGTGGCGTTGATCACGTTCTCCAATTTTTTCATCGCCTCCAAATTGGCGGACAGGGAGCAGGAGGCGTAGAACGAACGGCGCGAGGCGATGGTGTAGCACTTCAAAATCGCGGCACAAACGAAAACCGCGATCGCCGCGGCCAGGACCACCTCAATCAGGGTAAAGGCGCGCCGCCGCAGAAATACCCCCCGCCGCACTGATGAACAATTCTTCATGAATCGAACGCACAAACAAGCGCCTCTCAAAGAATACGCAATTCGATTGAATTTGATACAGCAAATATCCTGCCATGTCAATTCCGCCATGATTGCTCCGCGCGGCCCGCCGCCATCTGGGCAACTCTGCTCATGAACGGGACACGGCGATCCCGCAAACACCCAAAACAGCAAACATTCTGCCGGTCGGAAGACAATAAATGGAGAATGGAACCTGGCGGCTGGCAGACCAAAAAGGGCCTGGATTCTCAAAATTGCGCTTTGCAGTTTCATTTTTCAAACTACCCTGAGTGTCAATGACAACGGATTCAAAAAGCCCGCCCGTCTGGCCTTTTCTCATAGTGGACATATTATTCCTTGCCTTGGGGGTTTTTATATTCCGACAAGCCAGCAAGCCAATGCTTTGGTGGGAAGCCGGCAGCCTGATACTTTGCGCCGGCCTGGGCGCGGGCGCGCTGATCACGCCTTTCCTGTGCCGCGCGGCCAACAGCCAATCCCTGCTCCAGGCTCAGAAACTGGCCGACGCCGCCGAGAAGATTCAACGGCTCGACCAATTGGCCAGTCAAATCAGCAACTCGACCGCCCAATGGCAAATCGTGCAGGACACGTCGGCCAAAACCGTTCAAACGGCCACCGAACTGGCCCAAAGCATGGCGGCCGAAGCCAAGGCCTTTGCCGAATTCCTGCAAAAAGCCAATGATGCGGAACGGATCCACCTTCGCCTGGAAGCGGACAAACTGCGCCGCGCCGAAGGCGAGTGGCTGCAGATCGTCATCCGCATCCTGGACCAGGTCCACGCCCTGTTCCAAGGCGCCGTGAAGTCCGGCCAGCCCGCCCTGGCCGAGCAAATCGGCCATTTCCAGAACGCCTGCCGCGACATCCCGCGCCGCGTTGGCTTGAGCGCCCTGAGCGCCCAATCGGGCGAACCTTTCGATCCCAAGCGCCATCAACTCATGCCGGATGCCCCGGCCTGGGAAAACGCGCTCATTCAGGACACCCTTGCCCCCGGCTACACCTACCAGGGGCAGATGGTGCGGCGGGCGTTGGTGCGGCTCCAGGAACCACCGCCACCTGCACCTGCACCTCCACCGTCCGCCTGAGCGCCAAGAAATGCAGCCAGGCGCTGGTCACTGGGCGGGTGTAAATGCGCGCGATGGCTTGGGCGTAAAGGGCGAGTTGCGGACGGTAGAAGTTGACTTTGGCCGGCAATTCCTCTTCCGCAAAACGGTCGGTTTTGAAATCCAGCACCCAGATCTCCTCCGGCATAACAACGGCCAAGTCAATGACGCCCTGCACCAGGATAAACTCCTGGCCGCCATTCGACTCGCCCAGTTCCTCCGGCGAGAATCGCGCCGTGAAAGGCAGCTCGCGGCGGATGCATTCCCGTTGCCCCAGCAATCGGGCTCCCAGTTCGGATTGCCAGAACGCCGCCAGCGCCTCGAAATCCAAACACGCCGTCTCGGCCCCTGATAAAACGCCTTGCCGCTCCAATCGCGCCGCTTCCTCGCGCAACTGAGCGACGCCGGCAACTTTGCCCAGCGAAACCCCCTCCAGAAACGCATGATGCGCGGAACCAATTTGAGCCGCGGACAATTGGCCCTCCTTCCTTTCCTGCCGCGGGAAGGAGGATTGGGCAAAGAGCGATGGGGGCTGATCCTCGTCCACGCCCGCCATCAGACGCCGCAACGCGGAAACGGAAGTCTTGGCCGTCCGGCGGGTCGCCGCCTCGAAGGGGTAGCGCCACTCCGCCAGCGCCCGCCCCTGGCGCAACAACTCCAAATCCAGGCCCGGGCAGGGAGGGACTTCCCGCCCTGTTGAGGCGCTTTTCCCTATGGCGCCGTCTTCAGGCTGTGACACTATCTGGCGGACTCTCTCCGGCTGCGCGGCCGCCGCTTCCTCCTCCTCATAAATCTTCCACGTCAGCAGCGCATTGCCGCCGTTGTGATCCAGGGCCTCGGTCCCAAATTGCCGCACAAGCCAGGCCCCCAGCCAATCCATGTAACTGCGGCCCGCCAGGATTTCCGTCGCGCCCACCCCGCGTGCCGCCGCCTCGGGCCATTTCCCGGAAATGGTTTTGTCGCGGGCGGAGCCAAACAGAATCAAACGGTCCGCCGCCCGGGTCAGCGCCACGTAGAGCAGGCGCAATTCCTCCCCGAAGATTTCCCGCTTCTGCCGGCGTTGGGCCAGCCAATGGGGCAGGCTGGGATAAAACTGGCGCCTTCCGGGCGGCTGGACCATGGGGCACAACCCAAACTCCTCGTCCAAAATCACCCGCCCGCGCAAATCGTCCAGATTGAACCGCTTGCCCAGATCGGCCAGGGCCACGATGGGAAACTCCAGCCCCTTGCTCTGATGGATGCTCATCAGCCGGACGGCCTCCTGCATTGGCCGCCCCGGCGGCTCCATCTCCACTTCGTTCTCCTGCTGCGCCTGCGCAAACTGGAGAAAACGGTACAGCCCCTCCCCGCGAAAACTGTCAAACTGCTGTGTCAACCATAGCAGCTGGGAAACATTCGGCCCCGCCTCCGGCATGCTCTCCCCGTACCTCGTCTCCTCCACGACTTTGCCGAGAAGTTGCGACACTCCCGCGACCCGCGACATGCGCCGCCAGGCGCGAAATCGTTCCAGGAAAACGCGGACGCGCTCCTGCCGCGGGTTGTCCGCATGCCAGCGCAGGAGCGCGGCCCACAATCGCCCCGTCCTTTGCGCCAGCCGGATGGCGGCCAATTCATCGGCCGTCAATCCAACCAGCGGCGAGCGCAGCACGGCCAGCAGCGGCAAATCCTGGAAAGGATTGTCCAGGACTTGCAGCAGACTGAGCAAATCACGCACTTCCAAGCTCTCGTAGAAACCGCCGCCCACGGCCGCCAGCGGCACTCCCAAACGGGCGAACTCCTTGACGTAAGATTCCGCCTTGCGCCGCGGCGAGCGCAGCAGGACCACCATGTCGCTCCACCCCGCTTCCCGCTCCGCCTGGCCGGCGATCCGCAGTTTCCGGCCCTTCAATTCCGCCAGGCGCCGCCCGACCAAGCGGGCTTCCTGCTCCGTGCCGGAGAGCGGCCCGGCGTCGGAAATCCCCGCCCCGCCAGGCTCCTCCTCCGGGTTGCGTCCCAGGCGGCGGAGATGCAATTCGACCGGCGGCGCCGATTCCCCGGAGGCCATTTGCGGGGCGCGTTCCTGGCGATTTCCGAAACGCAGCCGGGCCTCCTCTCCGTATTCGATCCCCCCCAATTCCGCGCGCATGAGCGTGCCGAAAACCGAGTTGACAAAATTGAGAATGCCTTGGTGACTGCGGAAATTGTCGGAAAGCGGCATTACCCGCCCACCGTCCTGGACGCGCCAGTCCTGCTGGCATTTAAGGAAAATGCGGGGATCGGCCAGGCGGAACCTGTAAATGCTCTGCTTGAGGTCGCCGACCAGAAAGCGATTGGCCTCCGCCCCTTCCCGGCCCAGGGCCTGGATGATCGCCTCCTGGGCGCTGTTGATGTCCTGATATTCATCCACAAAAATCAGGCGCAATTTCGCCCGCCATTGGGCGGCGATGGGGCTGGGCTGATGGTTCTCCACCAGCAGCCGCAGGGCGAACTGTTCGAGATCGTGGAAATCAACCCCCCCCGCCTCGGCTTTGACGGCCCGGTAGGCCTCGCCGAACTGGCGGGTCAAATCCAGCAGCGCCAGCATGGAGTGGGCCGACCAATTCCAATCCTCCACCAGCGGATCGCCCCCTTGCGCCGGGCAGACCGAGCGCAAAAAGCGCGCTTCGGAAAACATGTTTTCCATCGGCTTGCGCCAGTTGGGCTTGCCCTTCGGCTCCGCCATGCAAATCAATTGCAGCGCGTCGGCGAACTCCCGCCGCCCTGGATTGCGCGGCAGGCTCTCCAGCGCGGCGGCGCAATGGGCGGCGGCTTTGTTTTCCGCCGGCTGCCCGCGCGCCATCGCCAGCCAGGCCTGGCGCCGCTCTTCCAACTCGGCCATCAGCCAGTCGCGCCACTGATCGGGCGCGGTCCGCTCAAATCGCGCAATCTGGGCCACAAACCAGGCTTCCGGATCGCGCAAGGTTTGGGCGTAATGATGCAGGCGCAGAACCAGCGCGCGCGCCGCCAGGTCCGAATCGCCCCCCTGCGACTGGATGGTTTGCTGGATGGCCCTGGCGGCCGGGGTTTCGCGGCTGTAATTATTTTGCAACACCAAAACCAGCGCCTGCCGCTCCAGCAATTGCGCCCGCTCCTCCGGCAGCACCACCAGGCGCGGGTCCAGGCCCAGCGCATAAAAATGCTCGCGCACCAGGCGGAAACAAAAACTGTGCAAGGTGCAAATCCACGCCGTCTCCAGCAGGGCCAACTGCTCCGCCACGTGCGCGGACGGCGCCGCCGCGCCTATCTCCTTCAGCCGCGCGCGCAAGCGCTGCCGCATTTCCGCCGCCGCGGCCTCCGTGAAAGTGACCATTAAAACCTGGTCAATCGAGCCTGGGTTTTGCGCGTCGAGCAACCAGCCCAGGCAGCGGTCCACCAGCGTCCGCGTTTTGCCCGTCCCCGCCCCCGCGACGACGAGCACATTGCCACGCGCGGCCATGGCGGCCTCCTGTTGTGGCGTCGGTTTGCTCATACTGCGTCACCGGGCACTTGCATGATTTATTTTATGGCGACGCGCCGAGAGAAAGCCAACAGCAATTCTCGGGCAGATGACGATGAAGACCTTTTGGCATCAGGAGCGGACAAATCAATACAAATTGTCCGCTTGATTCCACCGGACGAATTTCAAGTATTGGTCAATCCGTGTTGACAAACAAAGCATTTGCGGCAACGTAAAACAGATGAATGTGTCATTGCCATCAGCCTTGGAAGATTTCGTCAGCCGCCAGGTCAAGTCCGGCGAATTTGACGATGCTGGGGAGGTTGTGCGCCAGGCGTTGCGTCTGCTGCGGAAGGAACAGGAGGCCAGGACCATGGAGGAAATGCGGACCGCCTTTGCCGGGGTTGACGAGGCTGGTGGCAAGGGCGAGCCGAGGGCAAAAGATCGCGCGCTCATCAGCAAGCTTATCGGGAACTACCGCTCAGGCAAACGCCGGGCATGACGGTCGTCTTTGACACAAACGCCATCGTCGATGGCCATCTTCTGGCCCCGCAGCACAGCGCGCCGCGCTTTAACGGGATTGGCCAAACGGCGGTTCCAAACCGTGGTCAACGCATCTGTGATGGAGGAATATGCCGCCATCACAGCCCGGCTTCGAGAAAAGCTGTTTTCAGACACCCAACCGTCAGGGGCACTGGCATGGATCGCCGCAAAATCCATACAAGTGGAACCGGTAACCCTCATCGGGAGACTCAGCCGCGATCCCGATGACAACTTGTTTGTTGCGACGGCTGTGGCAGCCCGATCCAGATTTCTGGTCAGCCAGGATCGCGACCTGCTTGTTCTGGGGAAGCCCTATGGCGTGGCCGTCGTGACGCCCGTCCAACTGGTGTGGCGCTTGCGGCTTTGAAGGAGATTCAAGCTCCGGCAACCTGGCCTTCGTCTGCATCCGTCCGGTCCAGCACGCGAAAGGCATGGGTCCAGGGATCAATGCGGCAGATGCCTTGATACTCACAGTGGTCGCACGCGCGGGCCGCGCCGTTTTGATATGGGTTCAACTCAATCTCGCCGGCAAAAATTCCGCGTCCCATCCGCACTAGGCTCTCCTCCACCTGATCGAGCATCCGCTGGAATTGAATGTGGTCCATCGGGTCGGGGACATTGGCGTACGGCTGGCCGTCTTTTGTCAGCCGGAAATTGAATTGCGTCCCCTTTACGGCCTTCCGGGTGTCCAGATGCGGCAGGGCGGCAAGATCGAAACGCCCGGAATGCTTGTAGGCCGCCTGCCAGGCCGGCTCTCCATCCCGCAAGACCTCATCCCGCGTTTCGCCCGGTTTGAAATTGCCGCGCAGATTGATGTAGAACACGCCCGCCGGGATCAGCCGCCTGACGCCGAAAAACTTCTCCGGCTCCGGCAGGCGGCGGAGCACGCTCAGATAGGCCGGCAACTGCAACTGGATTCCATGGCTGAGGAGCGCCGGCTCGAGTTTGCGCGCGCTGGATTTATAATCCATCACCACCACCAACGCCTCCAGGCCGCCGCCGGTCTTGCAAAGATCAATGCGGTCAATTCTTCCGCGGAAGGCGAGGCGATGGCCCGAACCCAAATCCAGCTCCCACGCCGGCAATCCGCCCGGCTCGACGCCGAAATCCACCTCCGCCGCGCACGGTTCAAATTCGTATTGACTCATCCATTCCGCCATGGCGGCCACGAAATCCTCCAACGACCCGGCCATGGTGCGCGCCGCGAAACGGGAGGCGGCGTTGGCGGCCAGCAGGCCCTCCTGGAAAGTGGGAATCAGTCGGGCGCAAATTTTGCCCATCCGCTGGCGCGCCTCGGCGGGGCTGAGATCGTGCCACGTTTTGTTGTCCTGCTGGAGCTGGTGGTGAAAGAGTTCCAGCGCCTTATGCTGGAAGCTGCCCTTCTGCCGGGCGTCCAACTCAAACAACCGGCGCTCCTCGGCCTGCAAGCCGACATTGACGAAAAACCGGAAGGCGCAGCCGGCAAAAAGTTCGAGGCGGCTGACGGATGTCCGCAGAACCGGTCCGTAGAGGCGGCCGGCCAGATTGGGCGAAAGCTGCTCCGGCAAGGTCCGGGGCGCCAAGAGTTCCATCCGCCGCCGCAACCCGGCCAGCGCGGGCAACTCCAACAGCTTCTGCCATCCCTGCGAAGCGGGCGCGCGCAGCAGCCTGGGCATCAACTCGCACGGATGCTCCGGCTCGGCGTTCTCAGGCCCGGAGAAGTTTTCCAGTTCCAGCCGCGGGAATAACTTCTGGAGATGCGTCACAAAAGGGGATGGATTGAGCGGCTTGCCCGCGGCGTCCTGTTGCGCCCAGGTCACCACCAGCCTCTCCCGCGCCCGTGTGCAGGCGATGTAACCCCAAAAGCGCTCGCGGCTGAGCAGTTGCCGCACCCCCAGGCCCAGCGCCAGCCCGCGCCCGGCCAGCTCCGCGCAATCCGACTCGGTCAGCAGATTGCGCGGCGGCGGGGGCGCGGGAAAAACCGATTCGTTCATCCCCAGCACCAGGGCGAGCTTCAAATCAGGATTGCGCGAGCGATCCACCGTCCCGATCAACACCTGGTCCAGCGCCGGGGGAATCACGCCGACGGTGAATCCGCCCAAGCCGGCCTCCAGCACGGCCAGCCATTCTGGAAGCCACAAGGCCTCGCCGGCGAACGCCAGCTTGAGATCATCCAGCCACGCGTTCATTTGCTGCCAGACAGTGGCGTTCAATTGGGGGTTGCCCGTGTCCGATTGCGCATCCGGAAGAAGCAATCCCGATCCAGCCTCTCCTTTGGTCAATGAATCCTCCACGCGCAGTTCCCGCCACAATTGGCGCAACGCTGCCGCCAGTTGCGGGCCGGTGGGGCGAAGCCGGCCCTCGCGGCTCACATTGCCGCGGAAGCGCAAAAACGGCGCCACCCATTGCTGCCGCAACCGTTCCGCCACGTCCAGTTTTCCATCCTCGTTTGGAAATGGCGTAGTCCATGCCGCCCCATTCCAGCCGCGGGCCAAGGCCTCGTTTTCCAGGCGGTCCACCGCCTCCTCGTCGTCGGAAACCAGCCCGGTCTTGAGCGCGCTGAACCAATCCTCATGCCGCCAGTCGTAGGCGGCCACCCGCAAGGCGTTGCGGGTCAGCTCCGCCAGCGGGTGATGCGCCGAGGGCTCGCGACGATCCAGAAAAAAAGGAATGCCGTAGCGCGAAAAAATCCGACGCAATGGGTCGTGATAACCCTCCAACGAACGGAGCACAACCGCGCACTCGCGGAACCGCCCGCCGCCGCGGACAAACTTCAAAATCTCGCGCGCGGCCAGGATGGCCTCGGCTTCCGGGTTCGAGCAAACCACCGCCCGCACCGCCCGCCGCATTTGAGTCTCAGCCCCGCTCCAGGGCATCGGCCGCGCCCAATTCTCCTCCAAATGGGCCATGACCGGGCACGCGGCGAACCGCCCCGGTTGCCGGTGGCGGCGGAGAATTTCCGTCTCCAATTCCACGCCCGGCACAGCCGCCAGCGTTTTCCAACAATCCTCCTGGGCCTGGCGGATGGCGGACCAGAGGGAAAGCCATGAATCCGCGCCGGGCGGGCGCTCGCCATCCACGCAAAAGGCCAGCGTCATGGCGCGGCACCAGGGCGCCAGGGCGGCCAGCAGGCCGGATTCTTGCGGTGTCAACTCGCCAAAACCGTCCAGCCAGACGGAGGCGGCCAGTCCTGCGCCATCCGGCGGCCGGTTCCCGGCGGCGGCGCGGCGGAGGGCGGCGGCGGCCAGAGCGGCCCGGGAGCCGGCGTCCTGAACATTATGTTTGACAATCCACTCGAGATAATCGCGTTGCAGCAGGGCCAGGTCCGCCAGTTTGCGGCGCAGCGGCTCGGTCAAACCCGCCCCCGCCGCCAGGGCGGACAACATTTCGGGAGAAATGCCGCGCTGTTGGAGTTCGCGCAGTTGGAGGCTCAACTCGCGCGCGAAGCCGCCCATGCCCGCGCTGGCGTGGAAAATGCGCAACTCCGCGCGGCGGCGGGCCAGGAGCGCGCGCAACACCATGACCCGGCCCTCTTCCGAAAGCAGCGGGGGCGACGGTTCGCGCAACCGGGCGAGCACAAACTCCGCCAGACGCTCAAAGGAAAGAATGCGCAGGCGGGTATAACCCGCCAGGCCCGCCTCGCTCAAAAGCTGTCGTTCCAACTGGAAGGTCGCCTGCTTGGGCGCGAGGAAAATCAGCGGCGGCCCCTCTGGATTCTCCCGCAACGCGGCGCGAATATTCGCCACGCACCGGAAGGTTTTCCCGGTGCCGGCCGGACCAAGGAGAAAGCGCGCCTGCATGCCATCTATGTCCCCCAAAACCGTCCCGGAGGAAAGCAAATACCCTTCAACAAATATGAAACGCGCCCTTGCCCTGTTCTCCCCCGCTGTTTGCCTTGTCAGGCGGCGCGCCGAGGGCTATTTTGCCGCGCAGATGAAGCAGAAGGCTTACGCCGCCGCCGGGGTTGATATTGACCTAGGCAACAGAGTCAAAGCCACGCTGCCGCAATTGCTCGCTTCCACGCGCCGCCGCGAGGTGCTGGGCAAGGTCGGCGGCTTCGGCGGCCTTTTTGCCCTCGACACCCGAAAATTCGAGCAGCCCGTGCTGGTCTCCAGCACCGACGGCGTGGGCACCAAGTTGAAGATCGCCTTCGCGATGAACCGGCATGACACGGTCGGCCAGGACCTTGTCAATCATTGCGTGAACGACATCGCGGTGCTGGGGGCGGAACCGCTTTTCTTTTTGGATTACATCGGCACCGGGCGGCTGCTGCCCGATGTGTTCACCCAGTTGATCGCCGGCTTTGCCCGCGCCTGCGCCGCCAATCATTGCGCGCTGCTGGGCGGGGAAACCGCGCAGATGCCCGGCTTCTACCGGCCCGGCGAATACGATCTCAGCGGCGCCATTGTCGGCGTGGTGGAACAATCCCGCATCCTCGACGGCAAGAGCATCCGGCCCGGCGACGCGGTGATTGGTCTGGCCTCGAGCGGCCTCCACACCAACGGATATTCGCTGGCCCGGAAAATTTTCTTCGAGCGGTTGAAACTAAAGCCGGGCAGTTTCATGCGGGAATGGAACTGCACGCTCGGCGAGGAATTGCTCAAGGTGCATCTGAGTTACGGCCCGCTGGTGCGGAAGCTTCTGAGGAAATTCAACCCCGCCGGCCGCGGCGCGGACGTTGGGGTGCGGGGCCTGGCGCACATCACCGGGGGCGGTTTTATTGACAACATTCCCCGCGTGCTGCCGCGCCGATGCGATGCGCTCATTCGCAAAGGTTCCTGGGAGATGCCGCCGATATTCCAATTCATCCAGGCCAAAGGCGGCGTCGCCGAGGCCGAGCTTTACCAGGTCTTCAACATGGGCGTCGGCATGACGGTGATGGTGGCCGGAGACCAGGCCGGGGCGGCGCTGCGGTTTATTCGCGCCCAAAACCAGCGAGCCTGGCTGATTGGGGAAGTGGTTCCTGGCGCCGGAATCGCGCGCCTGGTTTGATGCCACACCGACTATGAACATATTTGAAGAATTGGAATGGCGCGGTTTGGTGGCCGATTGCACGGACGCGCCCGAATTGCGCCAGCGCCTCCAAACCCCGGTCACGCTCTATTGCGGTTTTGATCCCACGGCGGACAGTCTGCACGTGGGCAATCTGGTTCCCTTGCTGGCCTTGCGCCGGTTCCAACGGCTGGGGCACCATCCCATCGCCGTGGCTGGCGGGGCGACCGGGTGCATCGGGGATCCCAGCGGCAAGACGGCCGAGCGCGCGCTCTTGAGCCGGGAGATGCTCGACGCCAACATTGCCAGCGTCAAGAACCAGTTGCGCCGCCTGCTGGACTTCGATTCCAAAACCAATCCCGCCCAGCTGCTGGACAACGCGGAATGGACGCGCCCGGTGAGCTATCTGGATTTTCTGCGCGAGATCGGGAAACATTTTTCTGTCAATCAAATGGTGGCCAAGGAGAGCGTGCGCGCGCGGATGGACGACCGCGAGTCGGGGATCAGCTACACGGAATTCAGCTACATGCTGCTGCAATCGTTCGATTTTTATCACCTGCGCAAGGAATTCAACTGTGAATTGCAGATCGGCGGCTCGGACCAATGGGGCAACATGACCGCCGGGTCCGATCTCATCCGCAAAAAGCTGGGCGCGGGCTCCTTTTGCCTCACCCTCCCGCTGATCACCAACACCGACGGCACAAAATTCGGCAAGACCGCCGCCGGCGCCGTCTGGGTGGATGCGGCCAAAACCAGCGTCTATCGCTTCTACCAGTTTTGGATCCGCACGGACGACCGGGATGTGGAGCGTTACCTCAAGTATTTCACCTTCCTGAGCAGGGAGGAAATCGCCGCGCTAGCCCAGGAACACACGCTAAGACCCGAAGCGCGCGTCGCGCACAAGGCGCTGGCCCAGGCGATGACCGATCTGATTCACGGCCCCCAAGCCACCGCCGAAGCGATGCGCGCGAGCGAAATCCTTTTCGGAGGCGGACTGGAAGGCATTTCAGAAAACACTTTCAACGAAATCGTCGGCGAGGTTCCCGGCAAGGAACTTGAAAGGAACAAGCTCGACGGGGCAGGCGCGCCGCTGGTTGAGCTTCTGGTCCTCAGCGGTCTTTGCCCCTCCAAAGGTCAGGCGCGGAAAGACATCGAGGGCGGCGGTGTTTATATCAACAACACGCGCGAGGCCGGCCCCCAGCGCCTGGTCACCGCCGCCGAGCTGCTTTTCGGCAAGCACCTGTTATTGCGCAAAGGCAAGCGCAACTACGTCGTCCTCACCGTGAGGATTTCATAACTATTTCGAGCAACACGACTACGCCGCAGATAAACGTGATTCAGCGAATCTCATGCAAACCTTCCTGGCGGCGTATAAGGAAAAGCGAATGGAAATCCTTGACACGGCCTTTTACAAGGCACCGAAGACAATATCGATGTATCTAGAGCATTTCAATAAATAGTGTAGCCATTTTAGAGAAGTGTGGTATGGTCTGTCCATGCGAACGCTTTCTTTGGATCTCCGTGAACGAATCCTTGTTTCCTACGACCGTGGCGAGGGCAC
>Ga0187862_10002774_pt1 | contig 17435 bp, 15 predicted proteins | sample June2016WEW_10_1_FD_133003 | JGI IMG/M metagenome (GOLD analysis project Ga0187862, IMG submission 133003) | Peatland microbial communities from SPRUCE experiment site at the Marcell Experimental Forest, Minnesota, USA - June2016WEW_10_150 | ecosystem: Environmental > Terrestrial > Soil >...
ACGCATAACTTTTGGATATGTTGACTTCTGGCACCGGCTCTTCTACGCGGTCACGCTTGCTCCAATCTGTAAGATCAGCAAGAACTCAACCTGGTTGAAACGTCCCCCCATTTATCGTGGCTGGCCTTCGGCTTTCAGCGCGATACATAGGCCGAATGCGCCGGAGAAAGGGGACATAGAAAACTGAAAGGACTGCCCGCCAACTCATTCCGGCGAGCAGTCCCTTCAGTCCTTATCAGTTTCAAGAATTGGTTGCAGGGCTGTTGGAAACAATGTGGTACTGAACTCGTTTGAGCTTCTCCAAATGAAAGGAAACACCCCGTATATCATTGCTTCCGACGCAGGCGGCTAATTTCCGAACGGACACCTCTCTCACAATCTGGACAAATCCCATGAGTGACTTTGATCTCACCCGCAGGACTTCCAAACTCGACCCAGAGCCCGTTATCATTCCTCACCTTTTTGCACCATGCGCACATACAGATTAGAGAACTTGGATAATGCATCAACTTGACCCTCTGCGAATGCTGAGCATAATTTGGGGGCGGATTCCACCCGAAAAAATTCCATGGGCAACCCCATAAACCTCAGAATCATACGATTTCGCAATCGAACATGCAAGTAATATGTCAATGAAAAACTAAGAACGGTGTTGAATCCGGATCAAAGTAAAACACAGGCAGCGGAAGCAGTGTAAGCCCTTGGATTGATGTTCATGTCTTATAAGGGGCCGGTTCCAGGAGGGATCGGCCCTTTCAAATATATGGGCACTGAAGGGATTCCAGACAAGGAGGCGCCCGTGGTTACACTCTTATTGGCAGAGGCACCGACAAGCAGGTTCACGAGTATGTCAACCGTAAAAAAAGAAAGCCAGGAGGAGGGAGGGGGCTTTCGGGGATTATGGTACTTATAGAAACCAACTCTTTCTGATTACTACCTCCCACCTTTTGGGCGAAGAAGCAATCAGGTGAGCACAGTAATCCCATGACCACTTTTCGATATTTCCTGTGATGATCCTCATATAGTTTGTATGATTCTTAGACGTTCTTTTCAACTGTCCTTTACTCACCCTTGAATACTGGCAGCCGCTTTTCAAGAAATGACCGAATACCTTCTGCATAGTCGTGGCTGTCATAAACTTTTCTCCTTAGGCCCTGAATCCGTTCAAAAACATCGGGAGCTATGGGGTATGCACCGGCAAGAAGGTTGAACTGTTCCTTAATAACTGCAACGGCAAGCGCAGAGCGGGATGCCATCCGTTTTGCCAGATTTGTGGTAAACTCCAAGAGATCTTCAGACGGCACAAGATGGTTGAGTATGCCGACGCGTTCCGCTCTCTCCGCAGTGACCGGCTCGGCCGAAAAGAACATCTCCTTTGCGATATTTAAACTGAGCCTGTTGATGAAATGCAGAATGCCACTGGCATTATAAGGCAGCGCAAGCTTCGTAGGGGTGATCGCAAACGACGACGTTTCATCTCCGATCACAATATCACAAGTCATGACAAGATCGCAGGCGCCTCCCCAAACGCTTCCATGAACCATTGCAATGACTGGCCCAGGGTATTCCTGGACCGCACGCATCAGTTCCTGCTGCGAGTCGTGGTAATCAAAGGGTTCGCGGCTTGATAAGGGCAATTCCCTTACATCAATTCCGGCAGACCAGACTGGGCACCCGTCCGGCGCCCTCAAAATAACTCCTGCGATTTTCCGTTCTTTGAAATCCCGTAGCGTCTCAAGGATGTCGTGAACCATCTCACTGCTCAACGCGTTTCGATAGCGGGGGTTGTTCATGCAGACGAATCCAAGGTTGTCGGTAACTTCGACCTCTACAAATGACATGATCAAACCTCCTCAGATCAGGACCTTTCCTGATTGCGCAGCCAGCACGACTCTGAATTTGGACGTGCGATATAGGTGGAGTCAGGATATTCACATGAATCGCATCGATTTGACCGTCAACGGGTGCTGCCGGCGGGGCGAATTCAGCTCAAGAAGTTCTTAGAACGTGAAGGTACGTGAATGATATCATACCTCGATTAGACCACAAAGGAAATCCCTCCGGAATAATGCATCGACTTCTGCGCTATGCATCCAAACTGCATATTGAGATCGGATTTTTGCCCGAAAAACTTCCGCTGCGACCCTTAAACCCTTAAAAACCATACGATTCTCCGAATCAAACATTCAACAAATTTCTCAGTGGTGCCGGTTTCTGCGATTTCAGGACTTACCTCCATCCCTGAAGTCTATAGCCTGCTTCCCGCCTGTCAGAGTTTAGGGGTTCAGGTGATAATTATGGGCCTGTAATGGGCGAGAAGACAAAGTGGAGGGGACGGCAAAAATCAAAGGCTCATAGCACGGGGAAGTCAATGTTCCTTGCCAGAAGATTTATCGGCATCCGCTCAGGTTCGCGTTCACGGCAATGGAAAGTATTTCGACGCCCCGATTGTCAAGGCGGAGGAGAGATAAAGTAACTTCAGATAGGAGCAAGTGTTTGAACTGAAGCGACAAATTCGGCCAGTCCTTGCAGTGAATTCCCACACGGTGTCCGACAGTGGAAACCACCAAAGGACGAGTCGGGGGTGTGCTTCATCACGAAGAACATATGATTTCTCGGAAAATTGCTCCATGATTCATACCACCTGCGACCCTTCCGGGGGTGGCCCGCACAATTGTAATTGAGTCCGACAGAACAAAAGGGACCTGTGGTGCCGTTATGAATCTGCCAGTTTCCTCTTGTGCTTTGCGCCTGGATAGCCGAGCTGTCCGGGCCACCCGTAGAAAAGCCTTACCTCCTGTCACCAGGAGCGTGCTCGCATCAATCACGCCCACCTGAGCCAGTACTGGACTCCTAGTAAATACGCTCTCCTGCTTGTCTTTCCATCTTTAAACTGCACAACCACGATAACGGCGATTTCAGACTATGCGGTACACTGAGCGCCACAAAGAAACCAGTGCCGTACCGTTCTGCCTTCTTCCAATTATCCTCTACACCAGCTTGACTAGTCCTCAACAATGCTTAAGTGTCATTCATTTCCAACGATCTTCAGGGAGAGGCAAGGACAAGATGTTCAGCCCTCCTGCCTGGTCCCCAAACGACCATTCGTATAATATCTATCACCCGCTACTGAAGTGCGTGATGCTTTTAGACAACATTTAACCCACGGAGAGCAACATGAGCGATGACCTGAAGCGCTTCATATGTCTAGGGTGCGGCTTCATGTACGACGAAGCTCTGGGACTGCCCGAGCACGACATTGCACCGGGCACCCGCTGGGCGGATATCCCTGAGAACTGGGCATGTCCGGACTGCCTCACACCAAAACACAGATTCGAAATGGTCGAGATTCCCTATGCTCCAGGTGAACCCCATCTGCCGCGGGTGGGCCCCATCGCGCCGCCGCCTGACCCCTCACTCCATATCATCTAGAGGAGATCAACCGTGAAAACGTCCTTCGTAATGCGCGCCGAGGCACGCGGCTACAACAAGTTACGGTCGACGGGCCCGCTCGCGACTTACATCTCGGGACATCCCGAGGCAGTTCTGACTCGCCACTCGAGCTTCAACTTTGGCCCGTATCAGGCTGGCCGCGCAGGGTTCGGCCGACTGCGGGTATTCGGCGACGAGGTCTTTAGCGGACCCGGCTGCGGTTACAACATTCACCGTCATCACAACTTCGTCATCTGCGCGTTCGTCCTGCAGGGTGAGCTTACGCATATCAACACGGTGGGCAACATCGATCAGCTGACTTCGGGCGATTACTACGTCTTCTCCGCAGGCTCTGGGGGCAAGCACTGCGAGGTGAACCTGAAGAACGACGACATGCACGCCATATATATATGGTTCCTGCCCGACCAACTCCTGCTTCCCCCGTCGTATAGGCGGAATCATTTCGACGCCCTGGCCAATCGCAATCGACTCGTGAGGCTGGTGGGTAATGCAGACGATGCGTTGCGCATCTCGCAGGATGTCACGGTGTCGCGCCTGTCGAGTGACACAGCTATGGCACTCGACTACGCGCCACGGTCGCCCTCACATGGCGTCTACATATTCGTGCTGGAAGGTGAAGTCCATTGCAACGATGTCGCCCTCACCCGCCGCGACAGCAGCGGAATCTGGGGTGCGAAGCAGATCAACCTCCAGACAGGGCCTCAGGAGACCGACCTGATGATCGTCGAAACGGCCCCATAACCGGGCGAAGTGACCCGACCAGCTCGGCGTCCCCTCAACCGACAACCAGACAGCCTCGCCTGGCGGGGATGCAATGGAGAACGCAAAATGCCCATAACGCAAATCTATTACCCGCAAGGATCGCTGACCGGTGAACGAAAGGCGGCGCTCGCCCAACAATTAACCGACGTCTTGCTGCTGATGGAGGGAAACGCCAAGACGGCTGGCGGTCTCGGCTTCGCATCGATTCTATTCACCGAGGTCGCGCAATCGGACTGGTGGGTCGGTGGCCGTACCGATGCCACTTACGTCGCACCACCGGGCAAGTTCCTGGTTCGTGTGACCATCCCCGAAGGCTATATGAATCAGGCCCACAAGACCGAGGTCCATATCGCAGTAACTGCCGCCATCGTGGCCGTCACTGGCAACCCCAACGATCCTGGGCAAGGAGGGAGCGTGCAGGTCATCATCGACGAGGTGACGGAGGGTAACTGGGGTTCCCATGGTAAGACCATCAGTCTCGCCGGCATCGCCGACACGGTCGGGCTGTCCAAGGACGGGGAGCGCTTCCAATGGGTGCAAGCTTATTTCGATGCCAAAGCGAGGCAGTTCGCTGCGGCGGGCTATCCTGCGGACGTTGGCGGCCTTCTGGGCGATTCGAAGTGAGGACAGGTTCAAACGGTAGCAGGCTTGTTCCTGAACTCAGCAGCTCCGGCGGTTAGAGCTCGTCGGTTGAAGGCTTTAGGGCATAACCACGACTTCGGCGACCGCGACTCGATCGGCAATCGCCGAGTGCGTGTTCGCTTGAGTGGTGGCACACGAGAGCAACCGGGCATTCAAGCGTCTCCCAAGGAGCGGGTCGGGATATATGGAAAGTAAGCTGAACCGGTCGGTGTCATCCACCATAGGGTGGATCACGACAACTCGGATCGAGGCTCTTAGTGATGGTGTGTTTGCGATCGCCATGACGTTGATGATTTTTAACATCAAAGTACCACAGATCCCGAGTGAGCGGGTCGCTGCAGAACTAACCCGGCGTCTACTCGACCTGTGGCCCCACTTCCTCGTCTACCTGATTAGCTTTGCGATGGCTGGTGTGTACTGGGTCGGTCATCACAACCAATACCACCACATTCGTCGAACGAACCGCGTACTGCTCTGGATCAATATTGCTTTGCTGCTATGTGTGACTTTAATCCCGTTTTCGACTGCCCTCTTAGGGAGTTACCCCACCCACCAAGGCGCAGTTGTTCTCTACGCAACCAATCTCATTCTTGTCGGCCTTGTTTTGTTCATTCATTGGCACTACGCTACATCTCAACATGCTCTGGTGGACCCTGACCTCGATCCGGAGCTTATCAGGCTTGCGAGCCGGAGGATTCTGATGGGGCCGGCGTTACTGGCCCTGGCTATCGTATTTTCCTTTGTGAGCACCCAAGGCAGCCTGGTGCTGTGTGGGGTAGTTCCTGTTCTTTATATTCTCCCCGGCAGAATCGATCGATATTGGAAGCCGACTTCATCCGAGTGAAATTCTTTCCCTGACAATGTTGTCTCGCTGTCCCACCGAGTTTTGATGAATCGGTCGAAATGATGAAGGCAGAGATAGAGGGCCAGTATAGAAGTGTAATGTGTCCGGGGTAGAGCACAACGGAAATGATCCGGATGTACTGAACTTTTGAGTTGTCAATTATGGGACTTGATTGCCGAAAAGCAGGACATGGAAAAATGAAATGGACTGGCCGCCAATTCATTCCCGCGAGCAGTCCTTCAGATCATTTTTATACTTCTCAAAGTCAGCGTTGAAGGCGGAGATGCCCACTATCAGTCTCTCCGCACTATGAGCACAGGAACCTTTGTCTCGTTATGAATGACTCCATAGGCAACGCTGCCAAGTACTGCGGCTACTAAAGCACTTCTACCATGCGAACCCATAACAATGAGATCTACTTTTGACTTTTTAGCCTCTTTCACAATATCCCCAACAGGGTGCCCTGTCGTTATAACAATCTCTGATTGGACGCCACTTTCATCACACAGCTTCTCTATCTCTCCAGCATACCCTTTAGCAGCCTCGCGCAGATAATCCTCGATAGGCTCTATTACATGCCTTGGAGTATCCACGGCAGAAACTGTCTGGGCTATTAACGAGCGATTATCAATAACGTTCAGGACAATTACCGAGGCATTTAACTGTTTTGCAAGGTCAACCGCATACCTGACTGCCTTCCGAGCTGTCTTTGAACCATCTGTAGGCACAAGAATCTTTGAAACCATAAATCCTCCTTTAATATTTTGGGCATTCCTACTTATATCACGGCAAAGTCTTACTTTTCCGCAAACTTGGTGACTAACATAAGGAGGGTAATCAGAACAGTGACTTTCCGGAGCTGAGGGGCAGCGCGCAGGGGCGCCTCGCAACCCTTGACCGGCGCCTAGGTGGCATCCGTCAACTCATTTAACGGGTGAAACCTGCGGAAATCATGATCCGCAAAAAGGGAACTCCGTCGTCAACGCCGGTTTTTCAACAAACTCTTAGACCTCCTGCTGTAAGATTCCTAATTGTTGAACCCTATTGCGCCGGCCCTGTCAGCAAGCGCTTGAGCATGTCCATAGCCTTGCCAAACTTATCCCAGTCCCCCTGTTGCATTGCCTTCTGGGCCTCATCGAACTGCGCCCTCGCCTGGCCCAATTCCGGTGCCTGGCCCAGCACCTGCGTTGGACTCCGGGGTTGCTGCGTCCCGAAGACCGATTGGATTGCCGCATCGAGTGTAGGCTCCATCGCCACTTTGTCCCCCGAAATCACGATTACGCGCTTGAGTTGGGGGAAGTCTGTGCCTTCCGCCGTGAGGTACACCGGCACCACATAGAGAAAGGAGTTCTCGATCGGTACCGCGATCAGGTTTCCGCGAATGACTTTCGACCCTTTTTGGTCCCAGAGGGTCAGTTGCTGGGAGATCGTAGTGTTCTGATCGATCATAGCCTCAATTTGCATCGGGCCGTAGATCAGCTTGTCCTTTGGAAGTTGGTAAAAGAGCATCTTCCCGTATTCGGGGAAATCGCACCTGGCGGCCATCCACGAGATCATGTTGTCTCGCTTCTGAGGCGTGAAAGGAGTCATGAGGAGGTACTCAAGTTTGTCGCTTCCGGGGAGTTTCATCAGGATGTAATAGGGCTGCATAGCCAGCACGTTGCCCTCGTACTTCTCTTGGGGGAGCACCCAGAGGTCCTCCCGGTTATAGAAGACCTGCGGATCCGTCATGTGGAATGTTCTGTACAGGTCGGCCTGGATGGAAAAGAGGTCCTCCGGATACCGCAGGTGCGTTTTTAGATCCGCCGAGAGCTGATTCAGGTCCATGAAGAGGCCGGGAAACGCACGCCGGTAGACTGCCAGAACGGGGTCGTTCGGATCCATGACATAGAACTGGACGGTTCCGTCGTACATGTCCACAATGACCTTTACGGAGTTTCGAATGTAGTTGAGCCCTTCCCCAGAGGTCACCGCGAGGAGATTGGAGTAGGGAAAATGATCCGAGACGGTGTAGGCATCCTGGATCCAGTATAGTTTGCCCTCGCTCAGCACTGCGTAGGGATTCCTGTCGAGGCGTAAGAAAGGAGCGATCTGCTCCACGCGATCCTGAACGCGCCTCCAGATCTGAATCCTGCTTTCCGGCCGCAGATAGGAGGTGAACAGAATATTGATGTCGGATTGAGTCCAGACAAATAACAGCCGCTTCCACAAGCTATCCAGCGGGATGCCTCCCGTTCCGCTGTAACTCGTATAGACATTCTGATTCCCCTTGGGATAGTCGAACTCTTTGATGCCGGTCGCGACGATCCGATATCCCGGCATCGACTTGCCGTAGTAGATGGAAGGCTGGTTTATGGTTAGGCCGTAGGCGGATTCGGGCGGGATGTTCTCCAGAAGGTATTGCGGAAAGCCTTCTCCGATAGTCTTCGAGACGAAGCTCATGGCCAAGCCATAACCATGCGTGAACTCCAACTTCTGGTTAACCCAGGTTTGGGCTTCAGCGGGAAGTTTCTCGGAGAGCTCGCGCGCCGAAAGCATCACCTGATGATAACCGTCAGGAAGGTGGTAGCGGTCCACATCAACCTCGTAAAACTGATAGTAGAGCCTTATCTCCTGGGCTTGTTTGTACATCTGAAGCAACGGGCGCCAATCCCAGAGACGGACATTTTGAATAGTGTCTTGATTTCTCGCAATCACCTCGGATGTCAGGTCCGACAGCGCAGGGTAAAATGTTTCCTGGATTGCATCGAGACTGTAGGCCTTTCGGGTGAATTCTATGTTATTTTTGAGATACGGGGTTTCGAGGGCCAACTCGTTGGGCTGTACCATGAACCTCTGGAAGAGAGCCGGCACCAGCAAAACCCCGATGAGATACAAGGCCACGTAAATTCCGGCTCCGATACCTATCACTCTTAATCGCGGCCGGAAGATATTGAGCACAAGCAGGGCGCATAGCGCCGCCGCGGCGCCGGCCATGATCCAGTAGGTGATCCGGGTCACATGATCCGCCGTATAGCCGGCTCCGTAGATTACTCCCTGAGTGGAGTAGAGGAGTTCGTAGTGAGACAGGTAAAATCCCCATCCCCAACTGGCTACCAGGACGAAGAACAGGATGGACAGGTGTGGAACGGCCTTTATGCCCTGACCCTCCACCTGTCCGCTGCGGCCAAACCGCAGTAACCCGAAGTACGAGTAGAATACCACGACGGTCAGCAGCGTAATCAGAGTCAGTGGGGTCAGGCTGCTCTGCAAAAGCTCATAGAAAGGGAGACGGAACAGATAAAACCCGACATCGGCTCCGAAGAGAGGATCGGACAACCCGAAGGACCCGCCATAACGAAAGCGGAGATACGTATCCCATTGTGCATAGAAGATGACCGCAAAGATTAGGGCGGCGACGGTGGCGAGCGCGCCCATGGCCAGTCTCAAATCCGCGGGAGAGATCCGGATGCCGATTTTCGCAGCAACGGTAGATTCGCTCGTCAAACTACCCGTACGGAAAGTGGCGCCATTTCTGGCCGCAAAGCGAAGGTTGATCCAGAGGTACAGAAACGCGACAACGAAAGCCACACAAAACAGCTCCCACCGCAGGGACAAGAGTGTCCAGAAGACGCCGGTGTAGCCGAGTTGCCGCATCCACAGCTCCTTCTGTATCAAGCCGGAGATGATCCCCAGGAGAGCGATGAGTACGACCGCTGCAACAATGATGAATTTCAGCGGACGCCATCGCAGGAAGATGCGGTAATTTCCGGTGGCTCTATTCTTTTCGCCTGCAAGCGACCTTGTACGCTCGCCATGTGTTGGTTTCTCGATCATTGCTCCACCACCTTTCCCTTGGTCCGAAATGGAGGCATTCCTATGCTCAAGCTTCGCGCATTATTTGGGATAATATATAGGTGGTCCAAGTTCCTCAAAAGAAAAGCTGTTGAAAACGTGTTGGCCATCGGTTTCCATTACCCGCAAGTCGTCCGTTTGTGACAGCTCGCCGAGGATTATCGAAAAACATGTCCCGTAAAGTTTCTTCCCCTTATCCACCGAAACTTCTTAAGCAATGTACTTGGTGATGCCCCTGGCCTTGAGCTTCTCCGTAAGGATGGGATGTTCAAGCGCATCGAAGGATGTCAGAATCAATATCGGGCCACTCCCGGTAAAGACCATTGCCGCGTTCATGGTGTCCTACTTTCAGGTTGGTGGTTGTTGTCCCGGATTGACTCTCCGCCTGTACAACCTTCTCGATCTATGCTCGAATAATTGAACGAACGGGGAAAAATATCGTGACCTCGCTTTCGCTGCAGGCCATTGAGCTACGTAAAGCTTGCGATCTACAGGCGTGAACACTCGAAGCAATAGCGGACAGTTAGGCCGGTATAGAACTCCACTCTTCAAATTAGAGAACACTTCAAGAAACGCTATGCCTCATGTATCAATCCGAAAATCGGATATTGCCAAATAATCTAAGTCCAAAGGAGGGTATTGCAACCTGAATAATACATCGCGATTCGGCGGTCGCTGCCTTCGCGCGTGCTCTCGGCTTGTGGTGCAAGGGTCTTCCGTCTGGTCAAACGTGGCACAAACAGTCCAATCATCGTAGAGCCAACCATGCGAAAAGCCAAATCTTCAGCCGGTCGAGGCAGGCGAAATAGACTACCCCGGCCGTTACGGTGGCGAGCAAGACCGAAGGGCTGAGCGCCGACATTCCTCCTTCTCCTATCATCTAAACGGAAGCGAACTTTGGGAGACTCGGAGTCGTTGCCAGCAAAAGAAAGGGGCCGCGAGGTGACCTCAGAACTGCCGTTTTAGTGTGGAGTCCTTTCACTTATGACTATAAGGCCCCTTGGTCCGGTCGACGGTGAAGGGACGGAAGGGAGTGCTCTCTCGCGAGGATTTCGTGTTGCCGTCGGCGTCGTGTTCCAGAAAGTCAACAAGAGAACACCAAGCCCCTGGTAACTATTGGTGCACCACGAGATCTTCCTTGGACGTAGACTCCAGGATGGACTTGGCCCTGGTGACGTCGCGAGCTGAGCCGTGGGCTATGACCAGAAACTTATCCGACTTCAGGGCGGTCTCGTACTTGATGATGCTGTCCTTGGGGATTCCGGTGCTATACAGTCCAGCGCCCAGAGCGGTCAGCCCTCCGGTCAAAACGGCGCCTTCCAGGGCGCCCACAATTATCATGACCAAGGGACCCAGCACCACCAGTTGGCCCAACCCGGGGATGACGAAGAAGGCCGAGCCAAACAGAATCCCCCACAAGCCTCCCCAGAAGGCACCGAGCTTTCCCCAGAACTTCATCCGGTCCCCTGCGTTGTAGAACCCGACGACATTTTCCTCGGTGTGATAGTCCTTCCCCACCACTGAGAGCTTCTTCATGTCAAAGCCCGATTTCTGGAGCTCTTTGACCGCGGCTTCGGCCTCGGTGTGGGTACTGTAGATTCCAACGACTGAGTTCTGTTTGCTCATTTCATTGCTCCTTTTGTGTTTTAAAACAGTTAGTTGACCGTATGGATCTGACACTTTCGATGTAATCCCCAAGCGCCACCGCTACCGAAAATTAGATGACATCCATGGCGTCAGGAAATCCTTTCCAGATCATTTTCTTTGTCACGGAGAAACTATCTGCAACTCATTGTTTACCTTGACAACACCCTTTACGTCCCGGACTTTCTGCTCTACCATCGCTTTCTCTTCACGGTTATGCACCTTACCGGTCAGGGTAACCACACCTTGTGTCGTACTCACCTCAATGTCAGTTAGTGTCTCCAGCCGAACATCTTTTGCCAACTCAGCCTTCACGGTAGAAGTAATGATAGTATCATCCACCACGTTCCCCACTGACTCAGCGGCGAAGGAGGCTACTGACAAGCCCACTAATACGGCAAAGCCAAGAAGCAACACTATGGACATAAGAGTTTTATTCATGTGGATCTCCTTAACTGTTTGATATTTATCCGGAGGCAAAGCCTCCATCCCTCGCGTTCCTATTATCTTTTTTCTTAAAGAAGTTTAGGGTTTACGGTTGCCGGACAGTAATAAACCGTCTGGGTTTGGTCGGACTTACGCTCCCCTTCGAAGTTCGCCCGTTTGGGGTTAGGTGCCACGGCATCTTGCGTCTCAAAAGTCAGGCGGGTTCCTTCGACTTGATTCGCAGACAATAAGCGGACCGGGTTGGAGAATTGCGCGCCGTTCTCCGCAGCGGCAACCTGGTGGGGGTTGAAACTGATCGCCATCAGGCCAAGGAAAATCCCTTTTGCGATACTCGCCGCGAGCGAGCACGCGCTCCCTGAACGCTTTGTGCGCCTGAATGCCGCCAAAAGGCATAGCCTGATCTTTTCTATTGTTTTCAATGATTGTCCGTGCCTAATCGGCATGTTTCCATTGTCCTGGAATAACTGCAGGCGGCCCTGCCTCGAGTTTTATCAACGCCAAGGCAGGGGGCCGGAACTAATTTAGTTGCGGTCCTGCTTATGCACAGGAGCCGGTTGGGGCGGCGCAGCCTGTGGCTGCCGTTCGACTACCACACGCCGGTAACCCGAATAGTACGGATAACCATAGTAGGGGTAACCTGCATAGTACGGATAACCATAGTAGGGGTAACCCCAGGCGCCCCAGTAATATGGCCATGCTGCAGCACCCCACCACCAGGGCCCCCCGCGAAACCCATACCCACCGCGAAACCCATACCCTCCGTGAAATCCATGGCCACCGCGAAACCCATACCCCCCGTGAAATCCATGGCCACCGCCACCTCTGAACGAATATCCTGGAGATGCAAGCAGCATCAACACTGCAACCACTACCAGGACCACCGAAAAGGTTTTAATTAATTTCTTCATAGCCTTACTCCTTAAACCAGCATGGAACAGGTACGCAGATAACTGGATCAACTTCTAACCCATTTTTTACCTTACCGGACGTATTGGTTGCTGGTTTCGGTCTACAAAAATCATGTCACATACTACAAAATAGCTTTCAACTGAAATAATGCAACAAGTCAGGCGCGATGCATCCGATTCTCATTTTGGGGTCGAATTCTGCCCTGGAAAAATGCTAAACCGACCCCAAGGGTCTGCAAAACCATAGGCTTTCCCAATGGGACATGAAAGTGATACGCCCATGATGGTGGTGTTCATGCTCCTCGCAGCAGTTGCTGCCGCACCACCGACACCGGACCTAAAACCGCAAAAGGCAACGGTTCGGCTCTTACCCTCCGGATGGTCCGCAAACCCGGGGGCGGCCCCCATAAAAGTTAACGCGCCGTGCGGAGGGGTGGCACTATCCAGGCGCCGGACTGATAACCCGATTCTTGAAATTACTCAGGACTGGCTCACACTACTTGCCAACTTGTTAACCTCGCAGAAAATAAATGTATGATTCTGGAAGGTTACGTTTTTCCGCGCCCCATTTTTTCAAGCTTCAGGAGACTTACGTGATATCGGGATTTGGCTAATCGCAGCCAGGGAGACCATAAAGCGGTTCGCTTGACGTGCAAGCCGGACTTATGAGCAAGAGCCAGGGGAGCCTTACCACACCTCTCGGCTCGGGTTGTACTTTGAACGTTGGCTTCTGTGGTTATGGGCGGGTCCAGGAGATTTGAACTGATTTTCGTCATTGCCCCCGCCGCCAATCCAGGAAGCGGAGATGTGAAGAGTACCAATATACTGAAGCTCTCGTGCTCGTTGGGAGAAAGTAGTTTCATTGTGAATGTCATTTACCAGGCTTGCGTAACTGTCAATCTGGTTCATGCCGTGGGAAACCATGTGCTTCGACGTGACCTGTCTCATCTCGGCACCGCATTCGAGACAGATTACTTTATCGTTCTGGATTGAATCCTCAGGTGTGAGTGCTTGGGCTGGCGCCGATTTTTCTTCTGTTCTGGGTAGCTCGATCTCCTTAGATTCGGCTCTCTGCAGTTCATGGAGTGTATGAAGACCTGGGCGTTGCTGTTAATTGCGCAGGAGTGCCAGGATCTCTTTTGCGGCCTCGATCGGGGTCAGGGAAGATTTCAGGACCTTCTCGACCATATCCTCCAGATGGAGATCCGTCTCTCGGGCCAGTTGAGAAAGCACCGACGAACGGATTTCCTCTGCAATCCTGCCCCTGTAACGTTCTTCCCGCTGGAGGGCAGCCCGGCTCCTGACCGATTCCACTGCGGCCATGACCTCGGCAATGCCCTCGTTTCTCTCCGCGATGGTGTTGATGACGGGCGGTCGTTCGTCTTCCGGTTTCATATGCATTGTATTTAAGATCTGTTTTTTCAACAGGTCAGCCCCCGGACGATCCGATTTGTTGATGATGAATATATCGGCAATTTCCATGATGCCCGCTTTGGCCAACTGGATGTGATCCCCGTACCCCGGAACCAACACGAGGGCTGTTACATCCACATATTTGGCCACATCAATCTCATCCTGTCCCACGCCGAGAGTCTCGATAATGATGACATCGAAACCGTAGGCCTTGTAAAGATACAGGGCAAATTTGGCGGCCTCCGACAGCCCTCCTAACGCCTTGCGGCTTGCCAGGCTCCGAATGTACACACCGTCGTCCGGATTATGCTCCTTCATCCGGATCCGGTCTCCCAGCACGGCCCCGCCGGAAAAGGGCGAAGTGGGATCAACGGCCAACACGCCGACCGTCTTGCCTTCCTTGCGAAAATGTCGGACAACGGAATTTACCAGCGTGCTTTTCCCGGCCCCCGGAGCACCGGTAAACCCCAGGGTGAAGCAAGCCTTGGAGCCTCTCCTGAAGGCATCATTCAAGAGATCGTCCTTGCCTTCCTCGTTGCTTTCCACGATGGAAATCGCCCTTGTCAATCCCCTGATGTCCCGGCTTTTCATGAGGCTTATGACTTCATTCACCCGCGACGTCTTCATCGACCAGTTTGAATTTGCATTCATTTTCATTATAGAAACATCCCTTGCCTTATCGTAAGCGACGCGGCGCAGCCGACCATCCACGGCTGCATCCATGAGGCCTGGATGGCTTACCTCGCGGCGCTCCGAATATGCTCGATGATCATTTCCAGAGGTGTGCCGGGTCCGAAATTGCCGCTCACGCCCATTTTTTCAAGATCCTTTATATCCTGCGGCGACAGGAGACCCCCCGAAACCACTTTCATATCCGTGACGCCAATTTTCTTTAATTCCGCAAGCACGGATTGCGCTATGATCGGTAGACTGCCCGTATGGTCGCTCAAGGCGATCACGTCGACGTCCTCCGATACGGCCGCATTGGCGACCCCTTTGGCGGTCTGATAACGACCTGTATATATGACCTCCATCCCTTCATCCCGGAGGACAGTTAAAAGGGTCAAGGCCCCCCGCTCATGAATGTCGCACCCTAACTTTGCTATCAAAACCCTGATCTTTTTTTCCCGGCTCATGGCTAACCTCACATCTTTGTGATTTCACGGACAAAATCTGGCATCTCAATTTCTTGCAGGGGATCATAATTTATACCATAGCCCGCCCGGATCACTCCGACGCACTCCCCGACGGTCATTCCTTCCCGGGCCGCCTCGATCACGGCGCGCTGAGTGTTTCGTCCCTCCTTTGTCGCCCGGTAGAGCTCTGTAATCAGAGGTTTCAAGCGCTTCATATCACGGCCTGCCTTGAACGCCTTGACCTCAGCAACCAGGTTTTCCCGCATGGACACCGAGGGTGTCTTATAGGCAACGTCTCTGATGGCCGTGTTAACCGTACCCTCCTCCCCTTCTTCCCGGAAGGCGTTGACGCCGACAACCAATCGCTTGCACTCCGCCTTTTCCCGCTGCACTTTCAAACGGTTGGCCTCCATCACTTCGTTCAGCCACCCCGATTCAAGACAGGCAAAAATTCCGCCTCTGGCTTCTATTTCCTCCAGATACTTATTGACCTCCCTTTCCATATGGCTGGTCAGCCACTCCAAATAATAGGAACCTCCCAGCGGATCGGCAACCAGAGGAATATTTGCCTCGTGTGTAATAATATGCTGGGTGTCGAGATTGAATACGCGGGCCTCCAGGGAAGGTAACCCGACAGCCTCGTCAATGCTGGACGCATCCAAAGAATTCACCCCTCCCAGGACGCAGCTAAGGATCTGAAGGGCGACGCGGGCGGCATTGTTGAGAGGCTTTTGACTGGTCAGAGAAAGCCCCGAGGTCCGAATCCCTATCTTTAGTTGCATCGCCCTCTTGGTCTTGGCACCCAGTTTTTCACTGGCGATCTTAGCCCACATTTTTCGTGCAAGTCTGAATTTGGCAATGGTTTCAAAAAAATCAGACTCCGCATCCAAGGCGAACACCATGGGTCCGAACTCATCGATCGTGATGCCCCTCTCGGCCAGGTCGAGGATGACCTGGGTCGCCACCGCCAAGGCCCCGCCCAATTCCCTGATTGCGTCCATGCCGCCCTGACAGGGATCGACGCCGTTGGGAGCTATCGGTCGCCAGTTGGGGGTGTTGCGAACCGAGTACTCGATGTGATCCAAACAGATGCGCCGATCAATCCTTGTGGGAAAATCGGGACAACTGTACACCAGCTTCGTGCGAATGGGGTCATTGATGCTGTTGCCCCGCAGTTTCTTTACGTCGATACCCTTATTCTCCATCACGGCAACAAGCACGCCGTAAAAATAGAGGAAACTGGACATTCCGGCGTGAGCAAACTCAAAGACAGCCTCCCCCAGCGGCAGGCCATCCAGCATCTTTTCATAGATATTGATGGCGTAGGTAGCCACTCCGCCGCACATCATGCTGTTCCAGGCGGAGGGATGGTCAGGGTCGATCCCCGCCTGGGTGGGCAAATCGCACAGAAGCCGCAGGTCCGTCAACCCGTTGGCGATATATTGTCGGAAGGCCTGGTTCGTTTCTTCCGCCGTGGCATAGCTGACAATAAACGATTTCAGCCAAAGACGGTCGCGGTACATAAGCGGGTACAAACCCCGGGTGAAGGGATAGTTCCCGGGGTCCCCCAGGTCCGCCTCGTAGGAAAGGTGGCTGATGTCATCTGCACTATAGAAGGGTTTCAATTCAATGCCGCTCTGCGTGGCCGTCCGAACCATGTGCCCGGCCATCCGATCCACTTTAGCTTCATGTGCTCCCATAAACTCCCCCTGTCGCCATTAATTCCCGTCGATGGCGATCGTTTGAACCTGAATAATGCATCAACATGACTATCTAAGATTGCCAAACCGCATTTTGAGTCGGATTCCGCCCGGAAAAAATCTTTGAACAACCCAAGAGACCACAAAATCATACAATTTCCCAATCAAACATGCAAACAAAGCGTCAATAGGACTGGTTCTGGCAATTTCAGGACACACCTCCTCCCAGTAGTTGGTGAACTCGCTTCACCACCCTCATGGGGTAGGGAAGGCTCAGGCGAATAAGATGCCATAATACCGGGCTAGTGGAAAAGCTGACACAACATGGACATGCCACTTTCTGGCATGGTACACCACCTTGGCCCCAACCTTCACAAGCCGTCGGATGATCGATCAAAGTTTCTTGCCACTGCACGTAACAAACTCTGGTAATCGGAGTCAATTCAATAACATGTAAAGTTGCTACATCTTGCCAACTTGTTAACCTCGCAGAAAATAAATGTATGATTCCGAAAGGTTACGTTTTTCAGCGCCCCATTTTTTCAAGCTTCAGGAGAGCTATACGTAACAAAGCCTATTTTTCTTAGTGATTGTAGAGTGTTATGGTGACTTAGCGCATCTATCTCCCTTTTGATATATTGACTTGTTTTTG